>Ga0335073_10009522_pt1 | contig 13635 bp, 10 predicted proteins | sample Lox_Sample_22_FD_207093 | JGI IMG/M metagenome (GOLD analysis project Ga0335073, IMG submission 207093) | Soil microbial communities from Loxahatchee National Wildlife Refuge, Florida, United States - Lox_Sample_2.2 | ecosystem: Environmental > Terrestrial > Soil > Wetlands | place: USA...
AGACCTGTATTGCTCGATGACATCGATGCAGGCATCGAGACAGGCGCCACGGAGAGATTCAGGCGCAGGAAATGATTGCTCTGGATACCAATCTTCTTCTGCGCTATTTGACTCAAGACGACCCCGTGCAATCCCCAAAGGCGACGCGAGTGATTCAGCGTCTGACCGAAGAGGAATTAGGCTTTGTCAGCCTCGTCACCATTCTCGAAATCGTCCGGGTGCGCAAGAGCCTATACAAGCGCAGATCGCACGAAATCGCGGATGAGATAGAGAGGCTTCTGGCGGCCGACACGCTCGAAGTGCAGAACGAGCAGGAGGTCTATCAGGCCGTAGTTGCGCTCCGACGAACCGGCGAGTTCGAAGACGGGTTGATTGCCGCCCTCGGTCTGTGGAGGGGCTGTTCTGCGACCTTGACCTTCGATGCCAATGCTTCGCGGCGGCTACATGGATTCAAGCTGGTCTCATGATCTTGATCTGCTGCCGCTGCCAGCTCAGCTGCGTCCGGCCCTGTGGAAAACTTTTGCCAAGCCTTTCACTTGAATAAATCGCTGTAATCCGCTGATTCCATTACGCAAGATTCTTCGCGCGCGTTGCGTACTATTTCGCGGAAAAGTCCATAATGGAAATAGAGAGCAAATCGAAGCCTCGGCGCACTCCGCCGCGGCTTTTGTCTTTGCGGCGCACTTCCATCGAACGACATGAATCCCTCGATCCTGAATCCCACCCACATCGCAGAGAAGGCAGCGCACGGAAATGTGCCTTTAACGCGCTTTAAGCGCCGCTTAGCGGCCACAATTTCTCGGCGAACTTCAACAACATCAATCTGTTACACGCAAATATGCAACACCCCCCTGCCCCCTGACAACGGTAACCATGCGCAAATCCTCGAACTCGCACGGCCGCGCAAGCAACAAGAGAGTCGCTCTGTGAACCTGTGTAAGTGTGAACTGCTCCCTAACTCGCTCATTCCACGTCTCCACTCATCTCAAACCACACAGCAGGAACAACACAGCGCCTCTGTGACACTGTGAGGCTGCGATGCTGCAATGTCCCTGATCTCTGATCACTGTCCCGCTGCCCTTATACTCGAACCCGCACATGCTTCGCGTCTTAGCCACAGTCTTTGCCGGGCTCGCCGGCCTCGCCTTCGGCAGCTTTTTGAACGTCTGCCTCAGCCGCTGGCCCGCCGGAGAGAGCGTCGTCGCGCCGCGCTCCCACTGCCGCGCCTGCGGACGCACGCTCGCCTGGTGGGAGAACATTCCGGTCCTGAGTTGGCTCGCACTCCGCGGCCGCTGCCGCACCTGCCACGTGGCGATCAGTTGGCGCTACCCGCTGGTGGAGCTGGCAGTCGGGGCGCTGTGGGCCTCGGCGGCATGGCGTCCGTTCACGGCCCTTCCCTTTCTGACCACGGAACGCGCACTGGGAATGATGGCCTTCTATTGGATCCTCGTCGCATTGGCAGTCTTGGATGCTGAGCACCTGTGGCTTCCGGATCTTATTACTCTGCCCGCCATTGTGCTGGGGATCGGTTGGAGATTCGGCCTCATAGCCGTAACCCATCGAGCATTGAGCTTCCCGCCGTATGACTGGAACGACGCCAAAGACGCCGGCGAATACCTCCTCGCCATCCTCGCCGCCGCCGGCCTCATCCTCCTCATCCGCTGGATCTACTGGCTGATCCGTCGACGCGAGGGCATCGGCCTCGGTGACGCCAAGCTGATGGCCCTGCTGGCTGCGTGGCTTGGCCTGCCCGGCGCGCTGCTGGCCTTCGTCCTCGGCGTCGTGCTCGGCGCTCTGGTTGCGCTGGTCCTGCTCGCCGTGCCGCGCCGCGGTTCCGAGCCCTGGGCCCTCGCAAAGTTGCCCCTCGGCACATTCCTCTGTATCGGCGGCATCGTCAGCGCGCTCTGGGGTCCGGCGATCCTTGACGCTTACCTGCGCTACTCCGGCCTGCAGTAGGCCGTAAAAATTCTGGCGCCGCTCACAGGAACTTGTTCCCGCCCGCCGGGTTCAATCCTCCATGAAACGGAAGCTGACGGTCGCCTGCTCTGCCCTTGCCCTGGCCCTCACCTGCGGATTCGCAGCGGCCCAGGAGCCTGTCACGCAAATGGCCGAGAACGCCCCGCCGCCTCCCGCAGCCGTCTATTCCCTCCCCCCGGTCCCCCTCGAATGGACGCCGCCGGCCCTCGCCGAACTCAGCGCGCAAGCCACGATGAAAGAAAGCTTTACCCTCGATCGAACGCTGCTCGAACTGGCGGCCGGCATGGTCCCAGACAGCGATCAGGACGATCGTCGCGTCATCCGCAAACTCGATGGCGTCAGCGTTCACACCATGCGCTTCGGCGACGCCGGAATTCCCAGCGAAGAAGCCGTCGACTCCATTCGCGCCGCCTATCACCTCCGTGGCTGGAAGCACCTCGTCACCACGACGCGTTCCGGCGGACCCGTGCACAGCGGCTCGACCGACGTCTGGGTCGTGATGGACGGCGTGAATATTCGCGGAGCCGTCGTGCTCGCCGAAACGCCCCGCTCACTAACCCTCGTCACCGTGGCCGGAAATCTTAGCCCCGTCGACCTGCTCCATCTCCGCGGTCACTTCGGCATACCGCGCTACGACGACGATGGCCCTCACCCCTCCCGCATGCAGTAACTGCCCGACGACTTTCGATCACAGCCCTTCAGGTGGATCTCGCGGCGACCGTCCACCGCAGTGCGGCATCCGCATTTGCCGACTGATAGCCCAGTCTGCAAAGGTAGTAACGAAAGGGACCCGCACAATCCATGCAAACGAAATACAACGGTCTTGAACTGCCCAAAGACGGTGCGCCGATTGAGTACGGCAGCGGTGAATACCGCATTCCTGACAATCCAATCATTCCTTTTATTGAAGGCGACGGCACGGGCCGCGATATCTGGAAGGCGTCGCAGCGCGTCTTCGACGCCGCAGTGGAGAAAGCTTACGGCGGCAAGCGCAGCATCAAGTGGTTCGAGATTCTGGCTGGAGAGAAAGCCTTCCGTCAAACCAGCAACTGGCTGCCCGATGATTCGGTAGCCGCAGCGCGCGATCTGCGCGTCTCCATCAAGGGACCGCTGACCACGCCGGTTGGAGGCGGTATCCGCTCACTGAACGTCGCCCTGCGCCAGATCCTCGATCTCTACGCCTGCGTCCGCCCGGTGAAGTACTATCAGGGCGTTCCCAGCCCCGTGAAGCATCCTGAGAAGGTCAACATTGTTATCTTCCGCGAGAACACTGAGGATGTGTACTCAGGCGTCGAGTTCAAGCAAGGCTCGGCCGACGCGGCGAGACTAATCACTTTTCTGAATGACGACCTGCTGAAGGGCGGCAAAAAGAAGATACGTACCGATTCCGGCGTCGGTATCAAGCCGATCTCGATCTTCGGCACCAAGCGCCTGGTGCGTTATGCCATTCGCCATGCGCTCGAAACGGGCCGCAAGACCGTCACCCTTGTGCACAAGGGAAACATCCAGAAGTTCACTGAGGGCGCCTTCCGCGAGTGGGGCTACGAGGTGGCAACGCAGGAGTTTCGCGACCAGACCGTGACGGAGCGCGAGAGCTGGATTCTCGGCAATGTCGAAGCAAATCCCGGCCTGACGGTGGAGCAGAATGCGGCCATGATTGAGCCCGGCATTGAGTTCGCTCCGGCCAGCTTTAAGGATGAGATCTGTGCTGAAGTCAAGGCAGTGCTCGACTCCATCGGAAAGTCCCACGGCAATGGAGCGTGGAAGTCGAAGATCCTGGTCAACGACCGCATTGCAGACTCGATCTTCCAGCAGATCATCATTCGGCCGTCGGATTACTCGATCCTTGCCACTTCGAATCTCAATGGCGACTACATCTCTGATGCCGCCGCAGCGCAGGTAGGTGGACTGGGCATCGCGCCGGGCGCCAATATTGGCGACGGCTACGCGGTCTTCGAGGCCACGCACGGCACAGCGCCGAAGTATGCGGATAAAGATGTGATCAATCCGGGATCAGTGATTCTCTCTGGCGTAATGATGCTTGAGTTCATTGGCTGGAAAGAAGCAGCCACGATGATCGAGGGCGCAATGGAGAAGACTATCCAGCAAAAGTTCGTCACCTACGATTTCGAGCGTCAGACCGCCGGCGCCACGAAAGTAGGCACCAGCGAATTTGCCACGCGCATCATTGGCAATATGTGAAAACAGTCGTCAGTGGTCAGCCGGCAGCGAGGCTGAACAGGATTTCGCTCCGCTGTTGAGAGATTAGGAAACACTGGTCCCTGACGCTTTGAACACTACTTATCTGGAGAGAAGAAATGCGGAAAAAAGTGAGTATTGTTGGCGCCGGAAACGTGGGTGCCACCGCAGCGCACTGGATTGCCTCAAAGGAGTTGGCAGACGTTGTGCTGGTCGACGTAGTGGAGGGCGTGCCCCAGGGTAAGGCGCTCGACCTGCTGGAGGCTATGCCCATCGAGAAACGCGACGTGCACGTAACTGGCTCCAATGACTACGCATCCACTGCGAATTCCGACATCGTTGTCATCACCGCCGGTATTCCGCGCAAGCCAGGAATGAGCCGCGACGACCTGCTGCACACCAACTTCAAGATCATGTCGGACGTGGTTGCGAAAGTGGTGGCGCAATCGCCAGAGTGCATCCTGATCATCGTCTCGAACCCGCTCGATGCTATGGCACAGGCGGCCTACCGCCAGGCCGGTTTCAACCGGGAGCGCGTCATCGGCATGGCCGGCGTGCTCGACTCGGCCCGGTTCCGCACCTTCATCGCAGACGAGCTGAATGTCAGCGTCGAGAACGTCACAGCGTTTGTGCTCGGTGGTCATGGCGACACCATGGTGCCGCTCTCACGGTATTCGACCGTGGCAGGCATTCCGATCACGGAGTTGATTCCGGCCGATCGTCTGGCAGAGATCGTACAGCGCACGCGCGACGGCGGCGCCGAGATTGTGAAGTATCTCAAAACGGGTAGCGCCTACTATGCGCCGTCCGCGGCTGTGGTGGAGATGGTGGAATCAATTCTCAAGGACAAGAAGAAGATTCTCCCTTGCGCGGTCTATTTGCAGGGTGAATACGGGATTGATGGCTTCTTTATCGGTGTGCCCTGCAAGCTGGGCGCAGCGGGCCTTGAAAAGATCGTCGAAATCAAGCTGACACCGGAAGAAGAAGCCGGACTCAAAAAGAGTGCCGCAGCGGTCAAAGAACTCTGCGACGTGATCGGCGTCTAACGGGTCAAATACCCGGGCCGCCAGGATTCATCGCCGTCGAACCGGAACAAGCCCAAAAGCAGGTGCGAGACTCAGATCGAGCGACGCGCCTGCTTTTTGCCCTCTCAATCGTTCAGGAAGTTGAGGACCCCCGGCGCGATCCTCGCTGCGCACTGGTCAGGGGCGAGGTGGCCACAACCCTGAATCACGTCGAGCCGCGATTGCGGGATAAGATTGTGTATCGTGGCTCCCTGGCTCACAGGGGTGATGTGGTCCTCGGCTCCCCAAACGATCAGCACCGGCATGGACAACGTGGGCAGGATCGCGTTGGTCGTGTAAGTCCCAGTCAGCATCGATGCCAGAGCCCGCTGGGTTACCCACGCATCCTCATGCGAGATGCGGAGGATATCGCGGGCGACAAAAGCCGGCATACGGGGCGGATGCGGCATGAGAAGTTCGTCGAGCTGTGCCAGTTCAGCGGCATTCTGCGGCGTGAAGAGCGCTATGTTCCAGTCTGGCCGAATACTAAGGCCAGCGGAATCGAAAAGCAGTAGCTTGCGAATGCGTTCAGAGTGGGCGGCGGCGATCTCCTGCACAATCCAACCGCCCATGGACCAGCCGCCAAGATCCACGCGCTGTAGATGAAGCGCATCCATAAAGTTGACGACCACCCGCGCTTCGTCGGGCACCGAGTAGGAGAAGTCCGCCGGCTTTGCGCTCTTTCCGTAACCCGGAAGATCGGGCAAATAAACCCGGTAGCCGGCCCTGGCAAGCAATGGCGCCAGATTGCGCCAATCTTCTGCGCGTCCGCCAAGGCCATGGACGAGGACCACTACCGGACCGCGTTCCGGCCCGAGCGCGAAGTAGTGAACGGAGATACCATCAACGGTCTCAAAGAGGCTCTCCGCGCCCTGCATCTTGAGCCGCAAATCCGAGTAGGTAAGAAAGAAACTTATCGGGCGCATACAGAATGCTCCGACACCGACAAGAACCAGGACAAGCAGTAGAAGCAGTAGCTGCAAAGAAGTCTGCCGAACGGTCAATCTCTTCCTCCTACGTGCAACTCCCCCGCCCTGCGCCACGCTTTTTCGATTACGCTCACTGCGATCGGCTCAAGTGCGAGTGCGCTGTGACTGTTCCACTCGGTCCGATCGACCCAACGGACTTCATCGGCATCGGAGGCGGCTTGCAATCGACCCCCGTTGACTCTGCAAAGGTAGTCGGCGATTACGTAGTGGAACCGCACCTGGTCCCCTTCGCGGTGGATGCGGTCGAGAAGCTCGATCAATTCGACTGGCTCGACGACCAGCCCGGTCTCCTCACGGATCTCGCGGACAAGGCCCTGGTGGAGAGACTCCCCCAGTTCCAAAAGGCCCCCGGGAAGCGACCAGCGGCCCTTCAACGGCTCTTTTCCGCGCCGGACCAGCAGCACACGGCCTTCCTGCACTATGACTGCGCCGACCCCGACGAGGGGTACCTCAGGAAACTCTCTCTTCATTCGTCTCCGGACCATGCTCCTTCCCAAAAGATAGTGTCTCCTGCTATCCGGTATGCAACGGAAGTACTGTCTTACGTTGACGTTGTCCCCTCTGAATCGTCTCCTCTGGCGTATCATCAAAATGAAGCAGAGGGCAGTATGGCTGAGTTTACGCTGCACATTGACGGTATGCATTGTGGTTCCTGTATTCGCCGCGTTACCCAGGCGTTGGCTACTGATAAAGAGATAGAAGTTGAGGAAGTTCGCCTTGGCGGGGCGCGACTGAAAGCGCAGGACGGACTGGACCCGGTCAACCACGCGATTGAAGCCCTGGCCAAAGCCGGATACACAGCTCGCCTCGACCAATAACCGGATCGATGACAACTCCACTCACAGAGACGCTGACGTTTCCGGTGATCGGAATGACGTGCGCCTCCTGCCAACATCATGTCGAGTCCGCGTTGCGCTCAACAGCGGGAGTAGAAGATGCCCGAGTGGATCTCATGGCTCACCGCGCCACCGTGGTATTTGATCCCGAGATGACAGGCGCGCCCGCACTGATAGAGGCGATTCGAGAGGCCGGTTACGACGCCGTAGTGCCTCGGACCGGCGAGGTCCCCAGCCAGGAACCTGACGGCACCGTGGGCGGGGACCTGGACACCAAGGCTTTTGCCACAATCATCGCGGGCGTGGCCGCCATGCTCCTGTCTATGCCGCTCGACAGTCCGATGGGGCCGGCAGATCAGTTTGTTATGCGGCTCATGCCCTGGCTCGCTTTGATTCCTGCGGATCTTGTGCGTTGGGTGCTGCTCATTGCGACAGCCACGCTTCTGCTTTGGGCGGGGAAAGGAATTTACATAAGCGCCGCGCGGGGTCTGCGCCACGGTTCCACAAACATGAACACGCTCGTAAGCCTCGGAACGGGCGTGGCGTTTCTCTATTCGGTTAATTCGACGATATTTGCGGCGCCCGGCCGGGAGATTTACTTTGACGCGGTCCTTCTGATCCTTGGATTCCTGTTGCTTGGAAAATCACTCGAAGCACGTGCCAAACAGCGCGCTCTTTCTGCGCTCAATTCCCTCAGCCGCCTGCGCCCATCCACGGCGCGTCGCATCGTGGATGGGGTCGAAACCATGGTTCCACTCGAAGAAATTCAGCCAGGGGACTCTGTCCTGGTTTTGCCAGGCGAACGGTTCCCGGTTGATGGCACGATCGAGGAAGGCCGAACCACCGTTGACGAGTCGATGCTGACTGGGGAATCGACCCCTCAGTCACGAGAAGAAGGCGGCCGCGTGCTGGCGGGCACCCTGAATTATGACGGCGCCGTGACATGCATGGCGCAGTCGCTGGGCCAAGACACCGTTTTGGCGCAAATCACGCGTCTGGTCGAACTGGCACAGAGCTCTCGCACACCCATGGAAAGGCTGGCAGATCGCGCCAGCGCAATCTTTGTTCCCTCCGTTCTTGCGATTGCGACGGTGACGTTCGGAGTCTGGGCTTTGTCGACGCACTCCTTGCAAGAGGCCCTGGCCAGCGCCGTCGCTGTACTTGTAATCGCCTGCCCTTGCGCAATGGGCCTTGCGGTTCCCGCGGCATTAACAGTCGCTGTGGGACGAGGTGCTCAGATGGGCGTGCTCTTCAAAGGTGGAGAGGCGCTCGAACGTCTTTCCCGTGTGGACACAGTTGTGCTCGACAAAACCGGGACTTTGACCGTCGGACGTCCCGTTCTGGCCATGATCATCCCCATGATTGGCTACAACGAAGAGGATTTGCTGCGGATGGCGGCAGCCGTCGAGGAACGGTCAAATCACCCAGTGGCGCATGCAATCGTTGAAGCAGCTGAGCTTCGAAAACTCTCCTGGAGTCCGGCTGAAGACGTGAAAATCCTGCCGGGTCGCGGCGTCACTGCCCGAGTCGAAGACTTTCGATGCGTCATCGGAAATGAAGCCCTCTTCCGCGAGTTATTTGGGCGTTTACCCGATAGCCTCCCCCCGGCAAAGCCAGGCATGACGCGCCTCTTCATGGCACTTGATAACTTGCCGGTAGGCTGTTTCGACGCCCGGGATATCTTGCATCCCGACGCCATCGAGACGGTTTCACAGCTTCGACGCCTTGGGCTTCGCACGATAATGATGACCGGTGACTCTGCCGTAGCCGCGGCGCCCATCGCCAACCAGGCCGGGATCGAAGAAGTTGAAGCCGGGCTGGACCCCGCCGAGAAACTTGCCCGTGTCCGTGCCCTTCAGAAAAAAGGCCGGAAAGTCGCCATGGTCGGCGATGGCATCAATGATGCGGGCGCACTGGTCCAAGCCGATGCCGGGCTTGCTATGGCGAACGGCGCGGAACTGGCACAGGAGGCAGGCGACGTCCTTTTACTGCGCGCCCAACCCTCGTCGATTTACACCTCAATCGCGCTGGCTCGTTCGACCATTCACGTCATGCAGGAGAATCTGGCCTGGGCCACCGCCTATAACCTGCTCGGAATTCCCATTGCTGCCGGGATGTTCTACCCGGTATTTCACATCTTGCTGAGCCCGTGGATAGCAGCGGCCGCTATGGCATTAAGTTCGATCAGTGTTCTAATGAACAGTCTGCGCCTGCGGCGTTGGCGGGCTGCGATGGTATCCGGCGCAGCGGCGCGATAAACTGGGCTGGAGCCCACTGTGCGCATCCTGACTCGCTACATTCTTGGAGAAATTCTCTCTCACACGCTCATCGGGTGCGCGCTCTTCACCTTCATTTTGTTCATGCCCAACCTGGGCCAGATTCTCGAAACCGTGGTCCGCAACAGTTCGCCGTTCAGCAGCATCTTCGAGATTTTTCTCTTCATGTTGCCGAATACGTTCAAGGTCACGATCCCTATGGCTGTACTCGTGGGCATCCTGCTCGGTTTGAGCAGGCTCGCCGCCGACAGCGAGATCATTGCGATGCGTGCCTCAGGCTTGGGCATCGGTTACTTCTTGCGCGTGGCTTCAATTGTGGCAATCGGGGGGACACTTCTGGGACTGGCCAATTCTTTGTTTCTTGCCCCGCGCGCCAACCGGGCCATTCTCGCAATGCAAAAGGCGCTTGAAACCTCTCAGGCCTCCTATCAGATTCAACCTCGTGTCTTTTACGAGGATTTTAAGAATTTTGTTCTCTATGTACAGGACGTGCGAGCCGGCGCCGGGGCGGCCAACTGGCGGCAGGTATTCATGGCCGAAGTCTCCGATCCGACAACCCCTCTTGTAACTACAGCGGCGTCGGCGACGGTCGTGAACGATTCGACCCAGGTTCTTCTCATGCGCCTGCGGGATGGCGCCCGGCACGAGACTGTCTCTGGAAATCCACAGCAATACAATATCTCGACGTTTTCAACGACGGATCTCCCTTTGTCGCTGGGAGGGCAGAGCGACATTCATCTTGGGCGACTCGACACAGCGATCTATGCAATGCCCATGACACAGCTTGCCGAGCGTGCGCAGAAACCTGACGGCAGGCGGTTTTTGCTGGAGCTCCACTCGCGCTTCTCTTACCCCGCCGCGTGTCTGGTCCTTATGCTCGTGGGCGTTCCGCTCGGCGTAATTTCGCGGCGTGGCGGCAAGAGCTCCGGCTTCATCTACACGCTCCTGCTCGTGGTTCTCTACTATGTGCTTTCTTACACGGGCATCGCATTCGGACGGCAAAACAAGTTACCGGCATTCATGGCAGTCTGGCTCGCAAATATTCTCTTTGCGGCGGCCGGCAGTCTCCTGCTCTGGCAGATGGCAACTGGAAGCCGCATCCTGAGCGCGCTGACACAGTGGCTATCGCGCGTCGGAGAGAAAAAGTCTCTCCCCAGGTCAAATGGAGCACACTTCTCAGAAGTGTTTGACCGGCTTCGTCCCTGGAACGTGCGGCGCGGACCGCGCGGTGTATTCCCGCGGATTCTCGACGAGTATGTCATTCGTGAATTTCTGGGCACGTTTTTCCTTGTGCTCGCCAGCTTTGTACTCCTGATGCTTGTCTTCACCTTCTTTGAGCTCGTTGGAGATATCCTGCGGAATCGGATTGCGCTCACGATCGTGGGTGAATATCTGCTGAACCTGACCCCAAGCATGCTCTACCAGATTGCGCCTCTGGCCGTGCTAATCGCGGTGCTCGTCACGTTCGGATCGCTGAATCGTAATAGCGAAATCATTGCGATGAAGGCCACTGGCATAAGTCTCTATCGACTTGTTGCGCCCGTTGTTTGCATTGCCGGCGTTCTGGCGGTGAGCCTGTTTCTCTTTGATCAGTACTATTTGCCCCAGGCAAACCGCAAGCAGGAGGCGTTAAGGGCAACGATCAAGGGCCGCCCTCCCCAGACTTTCCTGCATCCGGAACAACAGTGGATCTTCGGCGAAAACAAAGCCGGCCAGCCGGGGCGGATCTACTACTATCAGTTCTTCGATCCCGATGCGAACGAATTTGCCAACTTCACGGTCTTCGAGTTTGATCCGGCGACATTCTCGATTTCACGACGCATTTTTGCCGCCCGCGTGACATGGAACGCCGACCAGCAGGTTTGGAATTTTCAGAAAGGTTGGGTTCGGGATTTTAATGGCCCCATCCAAACTGCATACCGCGAGTTCAGCTCCGCGACCTTCCCGGACATCAGTGAAGAACCTGCGTACTTCAAAAAAGAGAGCCTGCAGTCGCAGGAGATGAACTTTGGACAACTCGAGAGGTACATTCGCGACCTGCGCCAGAGCGGATTCGATACGATGCGCTTGCGAGTGGCACTTTGGCACAAGCTGGCTTACCCCCTGGTCGCCATCGTCATGACCGTGCTGGCAATTCCATTCGCGCTTACGATGGGACGCCGCGGATCGCTTACCGGCGTGGCAGTCGCTATCGCCATTGCTCTGGCATATTGGGTGATTGACGGTCTCTTTGGCGCCATGGGCAATGTCAACTACCTCCCGGCCGCGCTCGCGGCCTGGAGCCCCGACGTTCTGTTTATTCTGGCGGGCGGCTACCTCGTGCTGCGCACGCCGACGTAGCCGTCGCCGCGAAGCTCTCTGAATTGGCGGCACGATCGTCAACCAACCACGTACAATAGGATCATGCTGCGCGATCTGGCCCCACTCTTCGCATATATGCGGCGCTACCGCTGGGGCTATCTCTGGGGCACGCTTTCCTGTATCGCTACCAACGCAGTCTGGGTTCTGTTTCCCAAGGTGTTGCAAGCGGCAATTGATGACCTCGAGCGAGGCATCACCCGGAAAGAAATTCTGGAATTTGCCGGCCTCCTGGTCGCGATCGCTGCCGTGAAAGGTATCTTTCTCTACGCACAGCGTTGGATCCTTATCGGCATTTCACGTGAGATCGAGTACGACATGCGCAATGATCTCTTTCGACAGCTGGAGCTGCAGGACTCAGGTTTTTACGAACGTTATCGCACCGGCGACCTGATGGCGCGCATGACCAATGACCTGAACGCAGTTCGCATGCTTCTGGGGCCGGCGCTCATGTATAGCGCCAATACCATCTTCTTCACTGTCGGCGCACTTTTTTTCCTTCTCAAGATCAGTCCGTTTCTGACGTTAGTTGCATGGGCGCCCATGCCCCTCGCCAGCATTCTGGTGCAGTACTTCGGGCGCAAGATCCATGATCGTTTCGAACGCATCCAGGAGAGTTTCTCGGAGATATCTTCACAAGCCCAGGAAAACTACTCCGGTGCGCGACTGGTTCGCGCCTTCGCCCGGGAGGCTTCCCAGGTCGATCAATTCGAGACTCTCAATCGCCGCTATATCAATCGTGCACAGCGCCTTGTACAGCTGATGGGCATGCTTTGGCCAACGCTCGAGTTCATTCTCGGCGTTTCGATGATCATTACTCTCCTCGTGGGAGGACATGAAGCGATTGCCCACCGGATCACACCCGGTCAGTTTGTGGCCTTTAACACCTACATGATCTTGTTGATCTGGCCGATCATCGCGGTAGGGTGGGTCGTCAATCTCTTCCAGCGTGGCACTGCATCGGTCAAGCGCATTGACGAGCTTCTCCGGGCCAAGCCTTCCATCGACGACAGAGCCGCAGATCGGACGCTTCCTGCGAACCTCCAAATCCAGGGCGCTATCGAATTCCGCAACCTGGACTTCAGCTATGGCGCGACCTCTATCCTGCGCAATATCTCACTGGTTATCCCAGCCGGCTCCAGTCTTGCTATCGTCGGACCTACCGGCTCAGGCAAATCCACGCTTGTTAATCTGATCACCCGAACCTATGAGGCGCCGGAGGGTTCGCTGCTGATTGATGGGCGGCCGGTGCGCGATTATCCCCTGGCTGTTCTGCGCAGAAACATCGGAATGGTTCCCCAGGAAACCTTCCTCTTCAGCGAAACCATCCGCGGCAATCTGATGTTCGGCGTTCCAGATGCTGACGCGAAGGATATGCTGCGGGCCGCTGAAGCAGCCCATATACGAAGCGAATTTGAGGAATTTCCTCAAGGCTTCGATACCGTTGTGGGTGAGCGGGGAATGACACTCAGCGGCGGGCAAAAGCAGAGATCTGCCATTGCGCGTGCTCTGTTGCGGAGGCCTGCAATTCTGATTTTGGATGATGCTCTGGCCAGCGTTGACACCTACACAGAAGAGCGTATCCTCAGTGGACTTCAGAGCTATACAGAGACCGCGACGACGATTCTCATTTCTCATCGCGTGTCGACTGTGCGCCACGCAGATCAAATTGCGGTGCTTGATCGTGGACGAATCGTCGAGGTTGGAAGACATGAAGAACTGCTGGCGCTCGATGGCTACTATGCAAGCCTGCATCAGAAACAACAATTGGAAGACGAATTGACTGTGGCAAGCTAGCGATTCAGGCCAACCATCGTACCGATTCCTCACCGTCCTCCGAGACTGCACCCCCGTCACCGGCAACAAGTCCAGTCAACTCAGGTGTTGCCGTTCCGGCTCGAGCAATTCCCTCTGGCGACACATCGCGAGCAACCTG
>Ga0335073_10009523_pt1 | contig 13634 bp, 9 predicted proteins | sample Lox_Sample_22_FD_207093 | JGI IMG/M metagenome (GOLD analysis project Ga0335073, IMG submission 207093) | Soil microbial communities from Loxahatchee National Wildlife Refuge, Florida, United States - Lox_Sample_2.2 | ecosystem: Environmental > Terrestrial > Soil > Wetlands | place: USA: Florida...
ACGGACATGGACCAGGTGCGGGACCTGGCGCTGACCGAGCGGCCGAAGCTGATCTTCTGCGGCGGCACGGCGATCCCGCGCACGATCGATTTCCCGGCCTTCGCCGAGATCGCCGCCGAGGCTGGCGCGGTGCTTGTGGCTGACATCGCCCACATCGCGGGCCTGGTGGCTGGCGGGGTGCACCCAAGCCCGGTGGGCTACGCCGGGGTGATCACTACCACGACCCACAAGACCCTCCGCGGCCCGCGCGGCGCCATGATCATGTCCACTGCCGAGCACGCGTCAGCCGTTGACAAGGCGGTCTTCCCCGCTCTGCAGGGTGGTCCGCACAATCACACCACCGCCGCGATCGCGGTGGCGCTGCGCGAGGCCGCGGAGCCCTCGTTCCGCGCCTATGCCCAGCAGGTGGTGGCGAACGCCAAGGCACTGGCAGCCGCACTGCTGGACCGCGGCTACAGCCTCATCTCCGGCGGCACCGACAACCACCTGATCCTGGTCGACCTGACTCCCCAGGGCGTCGGGGGCAAGCCAGCCGCGAAGGCCCTGGACCGGGCGGGCATCGAGACGAACTTCAACACGATCCCGTTCGACCAGCGCAGGCCCTTCGACCCGTCCGGGCTCCGGATCGGCACCCCCGCGATCACCACGCGCGGCCTGACCGAGCAGCACATGCCGCAGGTCGCCGCGTGGATGGACGAGGCGGTTACCGCCGCGGCCAAGGACGACGAGCAGACCATCGAGCGGATTGCCAGCGAGGTACGGGAACTTCTCGCCGCCTTCCCCGTGCCCGGCTGGTCCGCAGGCACCCACGCTTGACCTGAGTCCAGTTACCGGGCTTGGAACAGCGCTGCGCCGGAAAATTGGCGCATCGCCCGGCGAGTCGCGTCGGCCCGCGATGTCACGGCAAGTAACGTGCAATTACTAAGCGTGACTGCACCAATGTTTCCTGGCGGCGCCAGGAATGCTCAATGCGCTATGCGGCTGGCAGTAATTGGCCTGCGGCACGCTCCACCCGGCGAAGCCGGATGGAATCGGGGATGCCCTGTCGGGGGACGGGGCGGCTGACGGGGAGGACATCGCCAGCATGGCTGCACGCCAACTGCTCGGGCGCAAACGGCTACGGTACTTAATCGCAATGATCTGCGTCGCAGTGGTGGCTGTGCAGGCCGCAGCCACCGGCGCGTCCGCCAGAACGCAGGTCGCCGCGGGGCCCGGCCCGTTCCAGACGGTGTATTACCGCGGCTACGTCTTCAAAGTGCTCCGGGACTGGGCGGTGATCCGCCTTGCGCAGGCGCCCCACACGTGCGTCCGGTTCAACCAGAATGTGCTCTACCTGGGCGTCCCGTCCAGTAACCAGAACTGCCCCAGCATGGAAATGGGAAGCACCGAGTCGGTGCTGATACAGCCGGCGCGGCGGTCGCTCGCAGTGTCCTCGGTTGAGGACCCGGTTGACCGGAGGATAACGGTGACGGCGCCGCGGATCCGGATCACGGCCATGTATGACCGGCACCTAGGCCAGATTGACCGGTTCTTGCAGCGGGTCTCGCTGCCCCTCCCGCTCGTCGATGCCCCTGACCCGAACGTCCCGGTGCTGAGCGCGGCCGCCATGGACCCGATCACGCCGGACAAGCAGGCAACGGCGCCGGGAGCGGACCCGCCGGCCGCGGGCGGCCCGCTCATCCCGGCGGTGAACGAGAACGACACCGGGCTGGGATTTGATACTTGCACGGCGCCGAGCCCCGCGGACATGCTTGCCTGGCGAAACGACTCGCCCTACCGTGCGATCGGCATCTACGTCGGCGGCTCGGACGCAGCCTGCGACCAGCCTAATCTGACCCCGAATTGGCTGCTCGAATCGGCCCTGGGCGGCTACCGCTTCATTCCCATGTACGTCGGCCCGCAGGCCGAGTTCGGCGAGCTGTACGCACCCAGCCAGCAGGGCAGCGAGGCGGCTGACGATGCGGTGATGCGGGCCAAGCAGCTGGGATTCGGGCCACGGACACCGCTGTACTACGACATGGAGGCGTACCTGCCCGGCCAGACGACGGCGGTGCTGCAGTTCCTGTCGGCCTGGACGTCGACCCTGCACTCACTCGGCTACCTATCTGGGGTCTACAGCAGCTCCGACTCCGGTATCTCCGACCTGGCCAAGCAATATTTCGGCCACACCTACGCGATGCCCGATGTCATCGACGACGCCTGGTGGAACGGCATGGCGAACACCTCTGACCCGGTCTTCAGCGGCGGGCAGTGGCCCAACCACATGAGGATTCATCAGTTCAGCGGGAACGTTGTCCAGTCCTACGGTGGCGACGTCATCCAGATCGACCAGGACTACGTGGACGTGCAGCTGCCGCTGCCCGCGCCGACTCCCACCCCAACACCAACGCCGACACCAACGCCGACACCAACGCCGACACCGACTCCTACGCCGACAACGTCGCCCAGCCCGTCGCCGAGTCCGACTCCCACGGCGCACCCGACCCCGCCGACTTGCACCTCGCCGTCGTCGTAGCGGTCAGTTGCTGATGACGCTGGACGGCTTGCGCCAGTCGATTGTGGGCAGCATGGCCTCGGGACGCACCCGGTGCGCGTAGCGCTTGGTGATCTCGAACAGCGACTCGATCAGGGTGTCCGACAGCAGATGCGGCTCGAGCCCAAGCTCGACGAGACCAGTGTGCACGACGTTGTAGTGGTGGTTCTCCGCCTCGACCCGAGGGTTCTCGACGTGCTCGCGCTGACGATGGTGTCGGCCACCTGCCGCAGCGACATGAATTCGGTGATCTGGTTGAACACGCGGAACTCGCCGCGGTCCGCAGGGTTCTCGCAGGCCAGCTGGATACAGCGGACGGTGTCCCGGACCTCGATGAACCCGCGGGTCTGGCCGCCCGTGCCGTAGATGGTCAGTGGCTTGCCGAGCACCGCCTGGATGACGAAACGGTTGAGCACGGTGCCAAACACTGCGTCATAGTCGAACCTGGTCGCGAGCCGGTCGTCCATGGCCGTCTCCGGTGTCTGCTGCCCGTAGACAACGCCCTGGTTGAGATCGGTAGCCCTCAGGCCCCAGATCCGGCAGGCGAACTCGATGTTGTGGCTGTCGTGAACCTTTGACAGGTGATAGAACGAGCCGGGCCGCTTGGGGAACATCACCCGGTCCTTGCGGCCCTTGTGCTCGACCTCGAGCCAGCCCTCCTCGATGTCGATGTTCGGGGTGCCGTACTCGCCCATCGTGCCCAGCTTGACCAGGTGGATCTCAGGGTTGATCTCGGCGATGGCGTACAGCACGTTGAGGTTGCCGACCACGTTGTTGGTCTGGGTGTAGACGGCGTGCTTGCGGTCCACCATCGAGTACGGGGCGGCGCGCTGCTCGGCGTAGTGGACGATCGCGTCCGGCGCGAAGTCCCGCACGGTGCGGTAGGTGAACTCGGCATCGCACAGGTCACCGATGTAGACGCCGATGCTCTGCCCGGTCAGCTCCTGCCAGACGGCCGCGCGTGTCTGCAGCGACTCGATCGGCACCAGGCTGTCCACGCCCATCTCGAAGTCGTATCCGCGGCGGGCGAAGTTATCCACGACTGCGACCTCATGGCCGACCTGCGACAGGTGGAGCGCTGTCGGCCAGCCGAGGTAGCCGTCCCCGCCCAACACCAGGACTTTCATGATCGTGCTCCTGCCTTGTCCGTGACTATCGTTTTTTTATACCCCGGACTAGGTAATGGAGGATTCAGCCAACCTCGGGCAAGCTGGCAGTGAGCTGCGGATTCCCTGGGGATCGGGTGTTTACCAGGCCGCCGGAGGTTCCCGTACTGTATACCGTGTGTTACTGACCCGAATGCCTGAATGACCCGAGGACGTGAATGCATCGCGCCACGCCAGTCAGGGCCTCGCCTGCGATGGCTGACCGGATCTGGCGGATAGTCCCCGGGCGGCTGCGCAAGCTGATGCGCAGTCAGAGCGGCAGGCGGCTGGTCCGCTTCGCGCCCGCTGCCGTGCTGGCGCTGGCCGCTACCCAGCTGACCTACTTCGTCTGCCAGCTGCTGAACGTCAGCGCAGGCAAGGCCGGCGCGGCCGGGTGGTTCGCCGGCGCCGCGGTGAGCTACATGGTCAGCAGGTGGGCCTGGGAACGCAAGGGCAGGCCACACCTGCTCAAGGAGACGCTCCCGTTCGTCGCCATATCGGTCTGCGTCGGGCTGGCCCTGACCGGGGCGAGCAAGCTCGGGAGTTATGAGGCGCGGGCCCTCGGGCTGCACGGGATCGACAAAGTGGTCTTCGCCCAAGCGGTCTATCTTGCGGCTAACTGCGTGACGTTCGTGATCAGGTTCCTGATCTTTCACTACGTGCTCTTCGCCGACCGCGGGTCGGCGGCAGGAGCGTCCGGAACGGGCAGGCTGCCGCGCTCCGGTCCGGCTGCTGACGACTCGGGCACAGATTTCCCCGGGGCTGCCGGGCCACTGGCCATGGCTCCCTCGGCCGTCGAACCGGGTTCCCGCCGGTCCTCCCGTACCCGGCGCTTACGCTCACGCAGCCAGGTTCCGAGCACGACCCGGATGAAGCTCAAGGCGTAGAACGCATTATTGCCCTTTTTGCTCTTGCCGACCCGGCGGCGGTGAATCGTCGCCGGCAGTTCGGTGACCCGGTACCCGTGCGTGATCACACCGATCAGCAGCTCAGATGCCTGGTACTGCGGCTGCTCCAGGCGGACCGCCCCGGTCACCTCCGCCCGCATCGCCCGTAGCCCGAATGTGGTGTCGGTGAGCCGCTGGCCGGTCAGCATGCTGATCATGATCGCGAAGACGCGCACACCCAGCTTGCGCACCGGGTCCTTGGTCTCCTCGCTGCCGAGCGCCCGCGACCCGGTCACGAAGTCCGCCTGGCCTGCCAGGATGGGGGCCAGCAGGCTCTCGATCTCGGCCGCGTTGTACTGACCGTCGCCATCCGTGGTCACGATGTAGCGCGCACCGCCGTCGCGGGCGAGCCGGTAGCCCAGCCGCAGCGCGGCGCCCTGACCCCGGTTCACGGGCACGTCGCAGACCAGTGCACCAGCCTGGCCGGCCTCCTTGGCCGTGGCGTCCATCGCGCCGTCAGAGACGACGATCGTCGCGACCGGCAGACCGGCGATCGTCTCAGGGATAGCCGAGACGACAGGGCCGATCGCTCCCTCCTCGTTAAAGGCGGCGATCACGATAGCGACCGGAGGCAGATTCGTGGCCAGGTCACCGAACTCCTCGGTGAACGCCTCGATCGCAGCCCGGTCAATTGCCTCGTCATCGGACGGGTTGTTCACATCACGTGCCAATGTGTCACCTTGCTCACATCAGGCCCCAACAGCCGCTTGCCGTCCGGATATGTGTAGCGGCCCGGCATGCGACGACCCTGAAGGATAGATTCAGGAACGCTGAAGGTCTCCCGGGATGGGGCTGGGTCTGACGGCTCGCCTGTGCGCCAGTTTGGCTGCCCCAGGTGCGCGCCTCGCCAGTGTATCGGTGGGTCTGGCCCCGTCATCCAGGAAACGCGGTGTCGTCTTTGCCCTGATTGGCGCCTGGCGCTCCTGACGGGTGCGGCCGGCACGCCGGGCAGATGGCGGACAGGCGCATCCTGCGCATGATTGGCTCGTCCCACTGGGGGCTGGCCTGGGCCGGATCATCTGCCGCGGCGAGGTCCCTGGCCAGGAGGTGATGACGCCGTGACATGGCCCGGCGAACCAGACGCTGCCGAAGCGCAGTCGTACCGGGTGATCCGTTCCCGCCTCGACCTGTCCCGCCTGCCAAAACACAGCCGGGACGTCACCGAGCGGATCATCCACATCAGCGCGGATTTCGATTACGCCACCGACCTGGTCTGCGACGAGGAGGAGCTGATGGCAGCCGTGGCCGCGCTCGCAGGTGGCGTGCCGGTCGTCGTGGACTGCGCGATGGTCGCCGCTGGCATCAGCGGGTGCCCGGTGATCTGCAAGGTCGACGAGCCGCTGACCGGCCGCCTGGCCCGAACCGCGGGCATATCTGTCGCTGCCGCGGCGGTCCGGCTGGCGTTCGGCGAGGCCGGGCCGGGCGCGGTCTGGGTTGTCGGCTGCGCGACCACGGCGCTCACCGAGGTCCTGACCAGGAAAGTGGAGCCCGCTTTCGTCATCGGCGTGCCGGCCGGGCTCGTCGGCGCGGCCGAGGCCAAGGCAGCGCTGCGCGCCAGCGGGATGTGCTCGCTGAGTAACGTGTCTGAAAAAGGCGGCGCGGCTGTCGCCGCGGCTGCCCTCGACGCCCTGCTCCGCTCGGCAGTGGCTGTCCCAGGATCACGGGCAGGCTGGGGCACAGCGGGCGGCCGTTCCGCTGCCCCGCGCCAGGCGGTAATGGCTCCACGGCCTGGCCAGTCGACCTGACTTTGGAGCATGGGATGAATGAGTATTCCGACGAGCAGCGAGCTGCCGTCTACCGGGTCATCGAGGAACGCAGGGACGTACGCCGGGGCTTCCTGCCCGATCCGGTCCCGCCGGAAGTTCTGGCCCGGGTGATCGGTGCCGCGCACCAGGCTCCCTCGGTCGGGTTCTCGCAGCCGTGGGACTTCATTGTGATCAGCAGCATCCAGAAGCGGGAGCGCATCAAGGCACTGGCCGACCGCGTAGCAGCCGATTACGCGGCGTCGCTCCCGGCTGCCAGGGCGCTGGCACTGCGCCGCCTGAAGACCGAGGCGATCCTGGATACCCCAGTCAACATCGTGGTGACGTGTGACCCGACCCGCGGCGGGCGGCACACCCTCGGCCGGCGGACCCAGCCCCAGACCGCGGCTTACTCCAGCGTGCTCGCGGTGGCGAACCTGTGGCTGGCCGCGCGGGCCGAGGGGCTCGGTGTCGGCTGGGTGAGCTTCTTTGACGAGCGCGAGCTAGCTGCCGAGCTTGGCCTGCCCGCATACCTGGAGGTAGTCGCTTACCTGTGTGTCGGCCGGGTCACAGAGTTCGGTCCCGAGCCCGAACTTGCGACCGCGGGCTGGGCCCGCAGGCGGCCGCTGGCCTGGGCTGTGCACGCCGAGGAATACGGGCACCGGGGGATGCCCGGCGCGGAGGCACCGGGCCTGCTCGGCGAGCTGCGGGCCGCGATCGCGCCGCTGGACACCAACGCGATGGCCGCAGCGCGCGAACGTCTCGACCTGATGACCAAGCCGCAGGGCTCGCTCGGCGTCCTCGAGGAGGTCTCGGTCCGGCTGTCTGGCCTGGCGGGCAGCTGCCCCCCGCCCATGCCGGAGCCTGCGGCCGTGGCGATCTTCGCCGCCGATCACGGTGTGCACGCTCAGGGCGTCACCCCGTGGCCCCAGGAGGTAACCGCGCAGATGGTGACCAACTTCCTGGCCGGGGGGGCGGTCGTCAACGCGTTCGCGGCTCAGGCCGGAGCCGAGGTCCTTGTGGTGGACGTCGGAGTCCGCGCGGACCTTGATCACGCTCCCGGGCTGCTCCCGCGAAAGATCGCTGCTGGCACGGCCGACTTCACTGCGGGCCCCGCGATGACGCGCGCGCAGGCCGAGGCCGCGATCACCGTCGGTGCCGAGGTCGCCCGCGACCTGGTCGCGGCGGGCAACCAGTGCCTGATCACCGGCGACATGGGAATCGCCAACACCACGGCCTCGGCCGCGCTGGTCAGCGTGTTCACCAAGCGCGACCCCGCCGACGTGACCGGGCGCGGGACCGGGATCGACGACGACACCTACGCCCGCAAGGTGGACGTGGTGCGCCGCGGGCTGGCCGCTCACCACCCAGACCCCGCAGATCCCGTCGGAGTGCTGGCCGCGTTTGGCGGGTTCGAGCACGCAGCCCTGGCCGGCTTCATCCTCGGTGCCGCCGCGCTGCGCACGCCCGTGATCCTCGACGGCCTGATCGCGGGGGCCGCTGCCCTCGCCGCCGCCGCGCTGGTGCCGGGCGCGACGGACTGCTGTATCGCCGGGCACCGGAGCGCTGAGCCTGGGCATGCAGCTACGCTTGATCAGCTGGGCCTGCGGCCGCTCATCGATCTTGAGCTGCGGCTCGGCGAGGGGACCGGGGCGCTCCTCGCGCTCCCGGTCACGGCGAGCGCGGTGCGCGCGCTGCGGGAGGTCGCGACGTTTGACTCGGCCGGAGTGACCGACAAGGCCTGATTGGCAAGGACGAGTCCCCGGCAGGGCAGCGTGGGCGCCGCCCGTCGCGACGCTGCAAGCCGGCTGGCTGTCATTATCGCAAGGAGTGGACATCCATGACCGCCAGCGATAACGCGCCTTACCTGCTGGCGCTCCGGCTGTCAGGGCGCCGGGTGGTAATCATCGGCGGCGGGGCGGTCGCCGCCCGCAGAATCCCCGGGCTGCTGGAATCTGGAGCCACGGTCATCGTGATTTCCCCGGAGCTGAACGCAACCCTCGGCAGTCTCGCCGCGGCCGGGCGAATCAGCTGGACTCAGCGTGGCTATGCCCGGGGTGACTGCGCAGGCGCGTGGCTCGTCGGCGCCTGGACCAGCGATCCGGAGGTCAACGCGGCGGCCGCGGCCGAGGCGGACGCTGCCGGCATCTGGTGCGTGCGGGCCGACGACGCGGCCGCGTCCAGGGCCTGGACCCCGGCCTCCGGGACCGTCGCCGGCGTCCAGGTCGCCGTGCTCAGCGGTGAACCCCGGCACAGTGCCGAACTGAGGGACTCGATCGTCGGGGGCCTGGAGTCCGGCGCGATCACTGCCCGCCGCGGCCTGGGTCCGCGTGCGCAGCAGCTACGCGGCACTGTGGCCCTGATCGGCCGCGGTCGCTGCTGGCAGAGCTGCCCGGCGACGTGGAGTTTGTCGACGCGGCCAAGGTCCCGCGGGGAGCGGCGATGGCGCAGGAGGACATCAACTCCCTGCTCGTCGCGAACGCACGCGCGGGCCGGTTTGTCGCCAGGCTGAAAGGCGGCGACCCGTTTGTCTTCGGCCGCGGCGCTGAGGAGGTCCTCGCCTGCCTGCGGGCCGGGGTCGCGGTGACCGTCGTCCCGGGCGTGTCGAGCGTGGCGGCCGTGCCCGCCGCGGCCGGCATCCCGCTGACGCACCGCGGGATTGCCCAGGAGTTTCACGTGGCAGCCGGGCACGTCGCACCGGACGACGAGCGCTCCAGCGTCAACTGGCGGGCGCTGGCCTCGTCACCGGCTACGCTCGTGCTGCTGATGGCGACGGAGCACCTCGGGGCAGTCGCAGATGCCCTCATACGGTACGGCCGTGACCCACGGACTCCCGTTTCGGTTATCGCGGACGGTACCCTGCCTTCGCAGCGCACAATTAGCACAAGACTCGATACCGTCGCCCGCGATGTAGCACATGCGGCTATCGGGCCCCCAGCGGTTGTGGTGGTGGGTGAGGTCGTGACTGTCTCCGAGCAGATCACGGAACTTTGCGGCGGGCTGGCGGCAGCCGCGCCGTGGGGTACTTTCGTGCCCGCCGACCACTACGGAAACGGGACGGCCTCCTCGCGGGATAGTAAAGCTGACAGGGAGGAAGGCCCCAGGACCGGCACCGCGCCGGCTCCAGGAGCTGCCGCGAATGACTGAAGGACAGGGCGCAACGGCGGCATCGGCGGCTGATGCTTCGGTCACGTCCAAAGAGGCCGAGTCCGCCGTGAACGACGCGACCCCCAACGCATCTGAGGAAAGCAGCCCGGCCGCAGCTGAAGACAGCAGCCCGGCCGCATCCGTGGACGGCACCCCGGCCGCGCCCGAGGACAGCACCCCGGCCGCCCCGGACGAGGCCGACTCTGTTGCCCCGGACGAGGCGAGCCCGGTCACGCCGGAGGAGCCCGACCCTGTTGCCTCGGACGAGGCGAGCCCGGTCACGCCGGAGGAGCCCGACGCGCCGGTCACGGACACCAGCGAGGAAGAAGAGCTGCATGTCCGGGTAGACGGGCGCAGGCTCGAGTCAGCGCTGCTCGCCCTCAGGCACCCCATTGTCGAGGTGCCGCTGCACCTCGAAGCACCGGGCGTACCAGAGGCACGCGCAGAACGCAGGAAGCTGCTGAGCCAGATCGACGATTACCTGCTTCCGCGGGTGCGCCAGTCGGGCGCGCCGGTGCTGGTGGCCGTCGTCGGATCGACCGGCGCTGGCAAGTCCACGCTCCTGAACAGCCTCGTCGGCAAGCAGGTCAGCAGCACAGGGACCCGGCGCCCCACGACCAACAGCCCGGTGCTCGCCTGCCACCCAAGTGACGCCCGGTGGTTCGCTGAGAACGTGTTCCTGCCAACGCTGCCGCGCGTCCGGCAGCACGGTCTGGCTATGCCTGGCCGTGACGGGCTGCTCGTGCTGGCTGAAAGCGAGGGCGTCCCGAAGGGCGTCGCCCTGCTGGACACACCAGACATCGACTCGGTCGTGCAAGCACACCGAGAGTTCGCGCATCAGTTCCTTGATGCGTCAGACCTCTGGCTGTTCATGACCAGCGCCAGCCGCTACGCCGACGCTGCTGTCTGGGAATTGCTGCAGCAGGCGAAGGACCGGGATGCCTCGCTTGCGATCGTGCTGTCCCGGGTTCCCCCACCGTCCGCGCGGCAGCTCGGCGGTCATTTCGACTCCATGCTCGACGCCAACGGCCTTGGCAAGGTCCGGCGGTTCATGATCCCTGAGACCGTCGTCGAAGGCGGCCAGCTGCCGCCAGAGGTCTCCGGTCCGGTCAGGCAGTGGCTGGAGGAGACGGCCGCCCGTCAGGAACGGCGGGTCGCGGTCCTGACCAAGACAATGTCGGGAGTGCTCGACACGTTCCGTACCCGGATCCCTGCCCTGGCTGCTGCGGTGGAGTCCCAGCTGAGCCTGCGTTCCGAACTGCTGGCCGAGGTCAACAACTGCTATGCGGCCAGGCTCGCGGACTTCGACGAGGCGACAAGAAACGGCTCGCTGCTGAGCGGCGAGATCCTGGCCCGCTGGCAGGACTTCGCCGGGACCGGCGACCTGCTGAAGATGCTGCAGGTACGCCGGGGCTCGCGGCCAGCGAACCGCCCGCGCAAGCGGGGCATGCCCGCCCGGGCCGGGGCGCTCAAAGCGGCGATCCGGGCCAGTCTTGAGACGCTGGTCACCACTCTGGCCGACCGTGCTGCCGAGGACGCCGTGGCCACGTGGCAGCAGCACGACGCGGGAGCCGCGCTGCTCCGGGACGTCGCTGCCGAAGCCGCTGCAAGCGAGCCTGGTGCGTCCGAACTCGAGCTGATAGCGGGGCTTGACTTCATCCCGTCCGGCAAGACGGACGAGCAGGACAAGGCGGCGCTCGGGAAATCATCTCCGGGCCTGGCCACGCGAGCCGCACGGGCTGTCAGTGCATGGCAAGATCATGTAATGCAACTGGTCCGGGCCGAGAACGTGACGAAGCGGTCGGTCGCCCGCGTTGTGTCGTTTGACGAGGAGTCCCTCGCGCTCGTGCTCACGATCAGCCTGCTCGGCGAAGCGTCGCCCGACGCACCGGGCAGCGAGAGCCCGGGTGGCGAGAGCGCCGGCAGTGTCCCGCACCGCCTGCTCACCTCGCTGCTCGGCGCCGGCCTGCTGCGCGATCTCGGCGCCAAGGCGCGCCAGGACCTGCATGACAAGGTGAGCCTCCTGCTGGAGGAGGATATGTTGCGGTTCGCGCAGATCGTCAACACGGCGGGCGCACCAGACGACTCCGCCGCGACGCAGTTGCACCAGGCCAGCTACGCGCTTGAGGCGGCACGATGACCAAAGGCGGACCGCCGTGGCAGATCTACGGGCCCGGGACCCAGGAACCCGATGACGCAGTCGGCACCCCGAACGCCGGGAAGGGCTCCGGTGCCGGAGGCCGGCTCCCGGACCTGGATACGCCAGAGCCTGCGGTGGCCTCGCCGACGCTGTCAGCCACGGCCGCGGTGAGCCCAGCGAAGACACCGGAGGATGCCCCGTCAGCCACAGCTCCGGTGATCACCGGAACGGTTGTCGCCCGCCCTCCCGGCGCCGGATCGGGACCGGGCGGACCGCAGGAGGCGGAGGACGCGCTGCCGGAGTCCGCCCCCGGGGTTGATGCCGCGGGAGCTCAGGCAGACTCACCATCGACCGGCGTGCCGGACTCCGGCGCAACCAGTGCTCCCGCAGCGGACGGCGAGCCAGAGCCGGGGTCACCGGAGACCACGCCCGCGGGTGACGCGCCGGAGCCTGAGCCCGGCGGGGCCTCGCTTGCGGCCGAGGCACCGGGATCCGGATCAGAGGACGCCGCCCCGGCCACAGGACCCGCGCCTTGTGGCGACTCGGCGCCTGACGGTGAGATAGCGCTGGGCGCCTCGCCGGCAGGCGGCCGCGGTCAGGTATCACCCCCGCCCCGGGTGCCAGCACCCGGGCTGTCCACCAGGCTCACCGCGCTCGCGCGGCTCGTTCAGATCGGGGAATCCCGCACCGTCGAGGGCTTCAGCGAGGATCTGCTCGAGAACGCTGAGCAGCTTCTGGACCGGGCTGGCGAGCGGCTCCGGCTCTCCGCTGGCCACACCGTGGTAGCGCTGGCCGGCGGCACCGGCAGCGGCAAGTCGTCCCTGTTCAACAGGCTGGCTAGTGCCGATCTGTCTCCCGTCGGCGTGACCAGGCCGGTGACCAGGTACCCGCACGCATGCGCGTGGGGAACGGAAGGCTCGGGACCACTGCTGGAATGGCTCGGCGTGCCGCGCAGGTTCCGCTACACCCGCGGGAGTGCGCTAGACCGGGGTGAGTCGTCGCTCAACGGACTGGTCCTGCTCGACCTGCCTGACCACGACTCGGTCGCGATCGGCCCGGCCGGCCAGGTCGACAAGCTCGTCGGCATGGCTGACGTCATGGTATGGGTACTCGACCCGCAGAAGTACGCGGACGGGGCCGTGCACCGCAGGTACCTGGTGCCGCTCGCTGGTCATTCCGAAGTCATCGCGATCGTGCTGAACCAGTCGGACCTGCTCAGCGCGGCCGAGACCGAAGACTGCGTGGGAGATCTGCGCCGGCTGCTCGACTCGGAAGGCCTGCATGACGTCCAGGTGCTCGTGACGTCGGCTAAGACCGGTGCCGGAGTGGAACAGCTGCGCACGCTGCTGGCCGATGCGGTGACCGAGCGGCGGGCCGCCACCGCCCGGATCTCTGCCGATGTCGATGCCATCGCCACGAAGTTCGCGGTGTACGCCCGCGAGCGCCCCGATGCGGCGGACGGCCAGGACGACATTGGCCTGCCGCCGGGCAGCGGGGTAGACCTCGTGGATGCGTTCTCGCGGGCGGCCGGGGTGTCAGCGGTCGGTGATGCCGTGGCCAGCGCCCAAGAACTCCGGGCCGTCGACTTCATCGGCTGGCCGGTCATCTGGCCGGTCGAGCGGATGACCGGCCGCGACCCCATCCGCAGGGCCCGGCTCGGCCGCCTGTGGGAGGAAGTCAAGGGGATGGCCGCGGGCCCCTCGGGCGCTCAGCAGGCGGAGATCGACAACGCGCTCACCCGGCTTGCCGACGAGGTCAGCCAGCCGCTGCCGAGGCCCTGGTCGCAGACGACGCGGTCAGCGGTCAGGTCCAGGGCCGAACAGATTCCAGCCGCCCTCACCACCTCGGTGAGCAGGTCGGTTCCGGCAGAGGACAGGATCGCGCTGTGGTGGCGCCTGATCGGGGCGCTGCAGGGGGTGCTGCTGGCGGGCGCGTTCCTGAGCCTGCTGTGGATCGGTGCGCTGCTGACGTTCGGTGTCT
>Ga0335073_10009524_pt1 | contig 13633 bp, 10 predicted proteins | sample Lox_Sample_22_FD_207093 | JGI IMG/M metagenome (GOLD analysis project Ga0335073, IMG submission 207093) | Soil microbial communities from Loxahatchee National Wildlife Refuge, Florida, United States - Lox_Sample_2.2 | ecosystem: Environmental > Terrestrial > Soil > Wetlands | place: USA...
AAGCCGGAGTGCGAACACTTCGGGCGCATCGCTGATTTTGGGTGTTCCGGATCCGCAAGCTCCCGCCATCCTCGATGAAGTGCAAGCGCTGACCGGAGTCCTGGATCGGACAGAGTTATTTGTCGGCCCGAGTGCAACCGAGGAGCTTTTGCGTCGGAAAGGCCCTGTGAGCCGCATAGTTCATATCGCGACCCACGGGAAGTTCCGGCAGGACAACCCGATGTTTTCGGCGGTACGGCTGGGGGACGCGTTCCTGAGTCTGTTTGATCTGTATCAACTTCGGCTTCCCGTCGAACTGATTACCTTGAGCGGTTGCTCGACTGGGCTCAATGTGGTCGCGGCTGGAGACGAGATCCTAGGTTTGGCGCGAGGCCTTCTCCATGCAGGGGCTCAGTCTTTGATTCTAAGTTTGTGGGATGTCCACGATAAGAGCACCGCCCAGTTCATGACCTCTTTTTATGGGCGGCTGAAACGGGATAATAGCAAAGCAGCTGCTCTACGGGCGGCCATGCTGGATCTGCGGACTAGTTATCCCCATTGTTATCAATGGGCTCCGTTCATTTTGATTGGAAAGTCCTGACTCAAGAAATTTTTGTACTTACCCTATATTTTTCTGGCGCTATTGCTCCCTTATTCCATGAGCAGCAAAAAGGCGGATTTCTCGAGGCACAAGTGAAGCATTTTAGCGAAGCCGATTGGGCAGATTTCGTGAGAAAGCTGGTATCGCCGAAGACGCGAATGGCTATGCAGCAACACATTGACGACGGCTGCGAGAAATGCGCAACAAGCCTGCAGGTTTGGCAGGGCGTGGCTGCGGTAGCCGGAAAAGAGGCTGCTTTAGCACCTCCTGCCGATATCGTGAGGCTTGGGAAAAGCCAGTTTGCCGCGGCAGCACCGGAAAAGAAACACGGCGTTCGTCTGGTTTTCGATTCCTTGCTGCAGCCAGCCACGGCGGGAATTCGCGGTTCTGTGGCGGGCCGGCAATTTCTGTTCGAGACCGACGACTATTACATCGACCTTCGCCTGGAGCCGAAGTCTGCCGAAGAACGTGCGTGGCTGGTCGGTCAGGTTTTGAGCCGGTTGGGCAAGCAGGTGGCCGAGGCTGTGCCGGTTCGGTTGCAACGCGGCAAGCGGGCAGTTGCGCAAACCTCTACGAATCATCTGGGCGAGTTTCAGCTGGAATTCGAAACTGCCACTGATGCGTGCATTTTGATTGGCCGAAGTCAGGAAGATGAGATTGTTCTCCCCCTGTATGGATTACACGCTAAGCCTTTGTACAATAAAGACTTAGACTAGTGGCCTTTCCGGGCCTGAATAGCCGGAAGGTCACCAGGTAAGAATTACCGGTGTAAGTGTTGCGAAATTCAACTATTGCGTAGACTCGACCGAGTAGAGATCGGGCGAATCAGAGGGGGAACGATGAGTACCGCTGAAACCAAATTTTGCCAACCCCGGGCTTTCCGCACATTCCTCGCAATCGTGCTGCTCGTATGTCTGGGGACCCAAAATCTGCCGGCCCAAACCTCGAGCGCATCGGCGCAGAACGTAACGCGCCTGGTAGTGCGGGATACTCTTGGCCTAAACAATCTCCTGAACCTCTGCATTTTGGTTCGCTGTTCGACGGTGGAAGGCTTGGGGGATCCGCAAGGACAATTGTTCATGATCGAGTTGCCCGGAGCGCTCGCACCGGTAACCTCGCTGCTGAACATTTCGCTCCTGGGCATTATCACGATCGAGACCGACCAGATCGTGCAGACCCAAGGATCGTCGGCGGGCACAACGCCGGCATATCTCTCGGATGAAGCGCCCTACACCTACTACGGCACGACCGTCTGGCACGGCTACGTTTTTCAGACTCCTAATCAATTGATTCGCACCAGCGCTACCCAAGCGGCCTTCAATACAGCCGGCTCGGGAGTGCTCGTGGCCGACATTGACACCGGCGTCGATCCGAATCATCCGGTTCTTAAGAATTCTCTTGTCACCGGATATGACTTCACTCGCAACCAAAGTGGCGGCTCGGAAATGAGCGATGTGAGCCAGTCCACGGTTGCGGTTCTGGATGGAAGCGGAACACAGACTGCGCAAGTCAGCCAATCGACGGTTGCGGTTTTGGATCAATCCACGGTCGCGGTGCTGGACGGCAACCCGAACTATGCTGCCTTCGGCCACGGCACGATGACTGCCGGAATTATTCACCTGGTCGCGCCCCAGGCCAAGATCATGCCGCTGAAGGCATTCCAGGCCAATGGCACGGGCTACAACTCTGACATCTTGCGCGCCATTTATTACGGCGTTGGGCACGGCGCTAAGGTGATCAACATGAGTTTCAACTACACCACTTACTCGCAGGAGTTGGCGAACGCGATCAACTACGCCAATCAGAATGGCGTGATCTGTGTTGCCGCCGCCGGCAACAGCGGTGAACAGGCGACGGTTTATCCTGCTGCGCTGAAGGGCGTGATCGACGTGGCTTCAACGGGCAACACTGACCAACCCTCAACTTTCTCGAATTACGGAGCACCGCCGGTATGGCTGGCTGCGCCGGGTGAAGGCGTCATGACCACCTACCCGTTTGGCACGTACGCAGCCGGATGGGGAACCTCATTCAGTACGCCGCTCGTCACGGGCGCAACGGCTCTCATGGTCGCGATGGGTAATGCTCAGGTGAATACGACCGCCGGAGTCTCGCTGCTTGGCCTGAATCTTTCCCTGTCTCTGGGGGGCACTGCGAATGTCGCAACTGGGGAAACGCAAGCGGCCAATGCTCTAGCTCACGCCCAGCCGATTTCGGATCCGCAGATGGGCAACGGTCGGCTGGACACCTACCAAGCCACGCAGGCTTGGAAATCCAGCCTGGGGCTGAACTAAGGACTAAGGAAGACCGGCGATGCAAGCCCCCATCACGACAGTGACGAGTAATCTCACGAGGAGCGCTGATTCGCTTCGAATTAAAGAACTCGAGGAACAACAGCGCTCCCTCCTGAAATCGGTGGTGTGCGGATTCAATCAGATGCTGGATCTTCGCGACCTTAATACTGGAATTCACAGCACACGCCTGGCAGAGTGGGCGGTGCGCGTGGGAAGAAAGTTGGGAATTCCGGAAGCGGATTTCTATCAATTGGAGGTGGCGGCCCTCCTGCACGACATTGGCAAGATCGGTATTCCCGATGCGATCCTGAGAAAAGAAGGCAAGCTCACCGATGAAGAGCGAGCCTTGATGAATAAGCATCCGGAGTACAGCTGGTCCATTCTGCGGCTTTTGCCGGGCCTGGAAAAAGCCAGCCTTTACGCGCTGCATCATCACGAAAGCTACGATGGGCGCGGCTATCCCGGCGGACTGAAAGGCGAGGAAATACCGATCGGTTCGCGTATCGTTTCTGTCATCGATGCTTACGATGCGATGATTTCGAATCGCTGCTACCGCAAAGGATTGCCTCACGAAGAAGCAGCACGAAGACTCACAGAGTCCGCCGCGACTCAATTCGACCCCACGGTCGTAAAAGCATTCCTGGAAATCGCGGAACGCGAAGTCGCCGAGGTTTTTGCCGCCGCAGGCGCAAGTCCTTCCGCGGTGATCTAATTGCGGTTTGTAATTCAACTTACAGACGCCCAGCCTCGATTGTCTGCACAGAACCTGGCTGCATTCGCTGACAACCATACCAGCCGTCCCGGCATCGCTATTACATAGGGTTCAATCAACCGAGGATGGCTTCGGCGTCACTTGAATAAGTGATGCCAGGCCCATTGTGGCTAACGATGAAGTGCACGCGATTTCTTGCAACGCTTGCGGCAGCGGTACTGCTTTTGCCCGCGATCGCCGCAGCCAAAGACAAAGACGAGGGCAGATTTCAGCTAACCACACCTATTGAACTCGGCAGCGTTCGACTCGAACCGGGAGAGTACAAAGTCTCGTGGGTATCCTCCGGCTCAGACGTGAAGATCACTTTTCTGCAAGGCGACAAGATCCAGGCTAACGCCGTTGGAGAAGTCGTCGAACTCAAGCATCCATCGCCTTATGATGATGTGGTGCTCAAACCCACGAATCATGGACAGGCCAAAACAATCGATGAGATTGATTTCGAAGGCCGTACCGAGGCTTTGCGGATCAAGCCCACGGTATCGGCAAACAACGTCGTAACTCGATAATTGACACATTTTACTACCAGCTTTTCTGTCACGTTTCTTAACTGAATTGATTTAACAGAGCCCGTATTTGCCCCTTTGGAGGGTGAGACTGCGTAGGTTATCGCTGTGCGTATCCTGACTATTTTCTCCCCCATGCCGCAGCAGCGCGGGTTCGAGCGTTTTACCCTCGCCATCGCGACTGCAATATTGGCAGTTCTGTTGCGGTGGCTGCTGGATCCAGCTCTGGGACACGTAGCGTTTTATGCGACCGTCTACATGACGATCGCATTTTGTGCCGTAGTTTGCGGCGCGATTCCGGCCATCGTTAACGCTCTGCTCGGATTTACAGGGATTTTTTACTGGTTCGTGGATCCAAGGCACTCGGTTTTCATTGTGCCGCCAGAAATTCACGGGGTTGTGGGATTTTTTCTCGTCGCCGTAGTTCTCATCTTGCTCGGTGATGCCAATCGAAGAAAGCAGTTGCGGCTGAACGACACAGTTGTGGCACTGACAAAAGAAGCCACCGAGCGAAGACGTGCGGAAGAAGAACTTCAGAAGGCCCACGACGCCCTGGAGCAAAACGTGGCAGATAGAACGGCGGAACTTTCCCAAACCCTTTCCCAACTGGGCTCGGAGGTGGGAGTGCGGAAACAGGCGGAGGAGCAACTGCGGCATTTGTCAGTACGGCTCATGACTCTACAGGATGAAGAACGCCGCCACTTCGCACGCGAGTTGCATGACAGCGCTGGGCAGACACTGGCCGCGATCAAGATGACAGCGGCCCTGATCGAACGCCACGCAGAGGCCGCGCCGGGAATAAAAGAGCTAGTGGATGAACTGAACGCTTTGACGGACGAGGCGTTGCAAGAAGTTCGAACAACGTCCTACCTGCTCCATCCTCCTCTGCTGGATGAATCGGGAATTGCCTCGGCAGCGCGTTGGTTTGTGGAAGGGTTCGCCAAACGAAGCGGCATCGATGTGCGGTGTGAAATTCCCGAAAATCTCTCGCGTCCGCCTCGGGATTGCGAACTGGTATTGTTCCGCGTGCTGCAAGAAAGCCTTACCAACGTTCATCGCCATTCGGGGGCATCGGCCGCCCAGATCAAGCTCGCTCTCCAAAGCGACCAGCTCAAACTCGAAGTCGCAGATAACGGCGGAGGCATTCCGGAAGACCGGCTTAAGAGTTTGGAGGCTGCGGGAAACGCGGGTGTGGGCATTGCCGGCATGCGCGAGCGCGTGCGGAAGATGGGTGGGCGGTTGGACATTCAGTCGGGGAAAAATGGGACAACAGTGAGCGCGATCCTACCCATCGCGAAGGGTTCGGCGACAGAACGTTCTAGCATGGGTATGACGGCGGCATAACTGCTCAGCGACCTTGGTTGTCCAGCTCGCCGCCCGCCATTTGCAATCTCCTTCACGGATCCCTGGTTCTGAGTACTTTCTTCCCCAATGACAAGCGAGCGGGCATAGGACTATCCTTGCTGGATTCGGCTTCCATAGCCATATTCGACCGGAAAGGACTGGACTATGCATTCACTTCGGATCCAAGTCGTTACAGCAGCGCTCATCGCTTTACTCGCCCTTGGAAATATGTCGCTGGCCCAAAGCAGAAATCGAAAAATTGGGACGCAGTTTACCGTAACTGCCGATCCATTGGTTCCGCGACCTGCCGAGAAACCTTGCACAGTGCAACTGTTCTCGGGTTTAACGTTTGCGATGTTCTCGGAGTCGGTACAGAATTTTCAATACACGCCGCCAGCGGACTGCCCCGGCCCGTGGGCAGCGGTAGTGCTCGAAGCAGACTTCAGCGAAAACGCCGGCGTCCAGTTTGACCGCACCGCCAGCATGTATTTCAACAACACCATGCTTTATTTCGGAACGACCCCGGAACCGTTGGCGAACGACACTAACACTTGGCACGTAGAGCGTGATGTCACCGATTACAGTGCGCTGCTGTCGGCGCCACAGACCGGAACCATGGTTCTGCCGAATTGCACATCGGATTGCCCGCCACCTTATCAATATTTGAACGGAATCTTTACGGTGAACGCCGATTTACAGTTCTATCCACTGCAAGGCAACGGCCCGGCACGACCGGATGCGGTGCTGCCGATGCTGCAGTCGAATGGGAGTGGAGGATACAATCTTCCGGCGTCGGTGAACTCTCCCACGCAGCAATTCAGCACGACTTTCACACTGCCGACCAATGTCGAGCAGGCTTACCTCGATGTGGTGACGCAGGGGCAGTCGGGCGATGAATTCTGGTATACCTGCGTTCCGAACGATCTCACCACAGAATTGCAAAGCTGCGGAGGCACGGCGTTCCGCGAAGCTGAGATCAGCATCGACGGCACACCCGCGGGCGTGGCTCCGGTTTATCCGTGGATCTTCACCGGCGGAATCGATCCCTTCTTGTGGATACCGATTCCGGGAGTACAGACGCTCGACTTCATCCCTTATCGTGTGAACCTCACGCCATTTGCTGGGCTGCTGAGCAATGGACAGCAGCATACCGTTGCCATGAGTGTGCTCAACGTGACCAGTGCTTTCAGCGTTACGGGCACTCTGCTGCTGTTTGAGGACCACGGATCACAACAAGTGACGGGAGCGGTTACCTCGAACACGATTAAGCCTCCGAATCCGGTCATCACGACCGACCTGCACGTCAATGGCAGCAATGTAATCGGGACCGTCAAGACGGTGTCCGATCGTCAGTTCCAAGTCGCCGGATACGTGAACACTTCGCATGGAAAAGTGAATACGATTGTCCAGCAAAGCGTGAATTTCAGTAACCTGCAAGGGTTCAAAATCACGCCTAACATTTATGTACAGGACATCTCGCAGCTCACGCCGGTGAATTCGGACCTCACGCAGGTTGGCGGTGGATCGACTTTCAGTACGGAGTCGCTGTTTTATCCGTTAACTCTTGGAATCACCGTCACCTTCCCGAATGGACAGACAGTAGAAACCACTACCGTGCAGCAGGAGTTCAAAGATATTGTGGCAAACCCGCAGTACAGCAGCACGGTGGATAACCTGGTGAATTCGCAAGACACACTCAACTTCAACAGCGGCGTGAACGATGGGGCAAAGAGCTCGCAACAGTATACGTTTGCTAACTCTTACGGTCAGACGTATAGCTGCGGCCTTGCCACCAAGAACAATACGTTGAAAGCGGTTGGGGCAGGATGTAACCAGACGATCGGCTTTAAACAATGATATTCTCTGGTCTTAGGGTCCGGTCTAGAAGCCGGACCCTGCTCATTCTGGGAGACTGGGGTTTCCTATTCGTAGCGGCAATCCTTGACATAGCGGGGCTCAACTTCCTAAAATCCAATCAGGCGGCTGCGTCCTCTGGTGTATCTGTTGCATCTAAATAACTTAAGTTTGAAGAGAGTTGAGTTCGCCGGAGCCGGAAGCTCAACTTGAGACAAGGGAGTATGCCTTCAGGAAGTCCAATCGGAGAGAGAGAGCGGGAGATTCTAACCGCTATCGTTGAGACGTTCATCGCGACGGGTGAACCCGTCGGCTCGCGGACACTTGCCCGGGCAAACCGGGAGGGGCTGAGTCCCGCAACCATCCGAAATGTTATGTCCGACCTGGTTGATGCCGGGTTCCTGGAGCAGCCGCATACTTCGGCGGGCAGGGTGCCCAGCGCCGAGGCATATCGTTATTATGTCGAGCAACTTACGGGTAAGGCGCAGATCTCCAATGAAGACGAGGGAATGATCCAGGACTCACTGCACGGCATCACGGACGTACCGGAGTTCATGGAGCGCACCTCGCACGTGTTGTCACTGATATCAAGAAATGTCGGTGTTGCGGTGGCGGGCAGCGGCCAACGGAACGCGCTGGAGCACGTGTATTTTTCCCGGCTTGGCGATCAGAAGGTTTTAGCGGTCGTGGTTACGAAGTCCGGATTGGTAAGAGATCGTGTGCTGAGAATGGACTTGCCGCAGTCGGATTTGGACGCGGCGAGCCGCTATATCAACGAGAATTTCCGCGGCTGGACCATCGAGACCATGCGTGCCGAGCTGGCTCGGCGATTGGAGGCCGAGCGCAGCGAATATGATCGACTGATGACATCGGTGGAGCAGCTTTATCGCCAGGGGGCGTTGGCTCACGATGATCGCGACCAGATGGTTTATGTGGAAGGCGCTGCAAATCTGGTCACCGGCGAGCAAGATCGGCAACGTTTGCAGGAAATGCTGAAGACGCTGGAAGAGAAGCAGAAAGTCGTTGAATTGCTGAGCGCCTATCTCGATGTGAAGCAGGAAGCGGTGCGGGTGGTGATTGGATTGGATCAGACGTTGCCTTCAATGCGCAATTTGGTGTTGATCGGCGCACCCCTGCGGGTGGGAGGCGATGTCATGGGTTCGCTAGCTGTGATCGGCCCGACGCGGCTGGATTATCAGCACACAATCACTGCGGTTTCTTATATTGCCCGCCTTTTCGATAAGGTCTTAAACGAATCTGACTGAGAGTGGTTTATGGCGAGAACGAATGGAAAATCGGAAGTAGAGCCCGGCGCGTTGGATGCCGAGCACGAACTGCCCCCGGCTGAGGAATCGCAGGAGTCGTCGCAATCTGCGGTCTCGCTTAGCGCGGGCACGGGCGAGAGCTCTGAAGTACAAAAACTCAGAGCCGAGCGCGACAACCTGCTTTACCGCTTGGCGGACCTCGAAAATGCTCGCAAACGCGCGGCGCGGGACCAGCAAGATTTTCGCGATTATGCGCTGGCGGATGCGATCAAAACGCTGCTGCCTACCCTCGATAGCTTCGAGCGAGCCTTGCAGGTGAGCGCGAATGAAACGTCGGAACTGCGCAGCGGAGTAGATCTTATTTACAAGCAATTGCAAGACGCATTGGCGAAGCTAGGTGTGCGGCCGATTCCGGCAAAAGGTGAGCAGTTCGATCCGCGAGTGCATGAGGCCATCGAGACAGTTGAAACTAGTGAAGCCGAGGACCATCAAATCATTGAAGAGTTGCAGCGCGGCTACAAGTTGAAAGACCGCTTGCTGCGGCCGGCGATGGTGAAAATCGCGCATAACTCGAAGCGCTAGTACCCACAGACATAACAGATTTAGAGAATAAGGAATAATCTGGCTAGCAACGTAAAACGCGACTACTACGAAGTGCTCGGGGTTTCCCGCGAAGCAAGCGAACAAGAACTGAAAAGTGCTTATCGCAAGCTGGCGATGCAGTACCATCCTGACCGCAATCCCAATAACCCGGACGCAGAAGAGAAATTCAAAGAGTGCAGCGAAGCTTACGCGATTCTGGCTGATTCCGAGAAGCGTTCAGTTTACGATCGCTTTGGCCACGCCGGTGTCGGGGCTGCAGGGACAGGCGGATTTGATCCGAACTCATTCCAGGATCTCAATGACATCTTTGGCGACTTCTTCGGCTTTGGCGATCTGTTCGGCGGTGGGCGCCGCCGCACTCGCGCGCAGCGCGGAGCCGATCTGCGTGAAGATCTAACGCTGCGATTCGAAGAAGCGGTCTTCGGGAAGGAAGCGCAGGTTGTCGTTCGTCGCAACGAAACTTGTGAGGATTGTCGGGGATCTGGGGCAGCCGCCGGAAAAGCACCCGTGACTTGCAGAACCTGCGCGGGACGAGGACAGGTTCGCTATCAACAAGGATTTTTTAGCATGGCCCGGACCTGTCCAACTTGCCAGGGCGTGGGCAGCGTAATTACAGATCCCTGTCCGAAGTGCAAAGGACAAGGCAGCAATCCTCGGCAACGGACGATTGACGCGAAGATTCCTGCTGGAGTTGAGGACGGAACGCGGATTCGCTTCTCGGGCCTCGGCGAGGCCGGTGCGTTTGGCGGACCGCCGGGCGATCTGTATGTCGTCCTGCACGTCAAGGAACATCCGATCTTTGAACGCGAAGGCACAAATCTACATTGCGTGATTCCGATCTCTTTCACGCAAGCGGCGCTGGGGGCGGAGATTCGCGTGCCGACGCTGGACGGAGAGCACACGCTGAAGGTTCCCGAAGGCTCGCAGTCTGGCACCACAATCCGGATCAAAGGAAAAGGCGTCCCAGTGGTGAATGGCCACGGCAAAGGCGACTTGTTCGTAGAGATTCGCGTGCAAACGCCGTCGAAATTGACCAAGCGCCAGCGGGAACTGCTTCAAGAATTGGAAGGTATTTCTCAGGTGGAAAACAAGCCTCAGCGCCGTACTCTTCTCGGAAAAGTAAAGGACATGTTTGGGTAAGGAATAAAACACTGAGGACACAGGGGCACGCCGCTGCGAACCACTCTCTGACCTCGTTTTCCATGACTCGCCGCCGCTGGATCGCCGACGAAGTTTCCGGATCACATGCCGCTCTGATCGGCCCCCATGCTGAACATCTGTCTCGCGTTCTGCGGGCTCGGGTCGGGCAGGAATTCGATATTGTCGCTGGAGGCGAAGTTCGGCGAGGACGTATCAGCGACATCGAGGAAAACCGAGTGGAATTCGAACTCGGGGAGGCGATCCCCGCTGAGCCGGTCGTTCCCGTCACATTAGCCTTATCAATCTTCAAATTCGATCGCATGGAGTGGGCGATTGAGAAATGCACCGAGTTGGGCGCGGCTCGCATCGTTCCAGTGATTGCCCGCCGAACGGAAACTCATCTTGCGGCCGCAGCGCCGAAACGTGTGGAACGCTGGCGCAGAATCGCGCGTGAAGCCGCTGAACAGTCGCGAAGGATCTCGCCGCTTGAAATTTCCCCACCGATCAAGCTGCAGGACGCAGTCTTCCTCCAAGGCAATACTCGAATTGTCCTTGCAGAGGTCGAAGAACAGGTCATGCTCAAGGATGTATTGCAACCGAGTTCGTCTGGCGAAATCGTGCTCGCGTTTGGTCCCGAGGGCGGTTGGACTGACGCTGAATTGCAGTCATTTAGCGAAGCGCGATGGACCTCGGCGTCGCTAGGCGGCACGATTTTGCGCGCGGAGACAGCCGCAATTGCAGCGCTGGCCGTCACGTTAGCTGAACTTCGCAACTGAGCCATTTCCCGAGATCAATTCGCACTTCCAACAGAATTTCCGCAAACATCTTTGGTATGCTCCTCACAATGGCCACCCCTAAAGCAAAGCCCGTCACGCGGGCGATTGAGCCAGATGAACGGCAGCGCCAAGCGATCGAGCACGTTCACGGGCCCTTGTTGGTGATGGCGGGCGCCGGCACAGGTAAGACCACCGTCATCACTCGGCGAGTAGCCCGGCTCATCGAAGAAGGCCATGCCACGCCCGATGAGATCCTAGCGCTTACCTACACCGACAACGCAGCCCAGGAGATGCGGGAGCGCGTTCAGTCCGAGGTCGGCCACAGTATCACCGGACTGCAGGTGATGACCTTTCATGCCTACTGCCACAACCTCCTGATCCGCAATGGAAGGCAGTTCGGAGTTCTCGACGACAAGGATCTTTGGATCTATCTTCGCAAACGCATCCGCGAGCTGCAGCTGAACTATTTTGTGCGGGCGGCTAACGTTAGCAAATTTCTCAGCGACTTGCTCGATTTCATTAGCCGGTGCCAGGACGAATTGGTCGGACCGGAGAAATACGCAACGTACGTTCGGCGTCTGGAGCAAGGGGAGTTGCCCATACCTCGTGTTTGCAAGACTAGAGATCTTGACGCTCTCAGCGATGAAGAAGTGCTGGGCCGTTGCCGCGAAATTGCCAACGTCTTCGCAAAGGTCGAGCAGATGCTGGAAGCCGACAATCTCGGGACCTTCGGCCACATGATCACCCGTGCGTGCGAACTTCTGCGGCAGGATTCCAGCGTGCTGGCGCGTGAGCGCAGTCATGCACGATTCATTCTGGTGGACGAATTCCAGGATGCTAATTTTGCGCAAGTCAAAATTCTGCAGAGACTGTCGGGCGACGACCGCAACGTTTTTGTCGTTGGAGATCCGGATCAGGCAATTTATCGATTTCGGGGGGCTTCCAGCGCGGCATTTGCGCTCTTTCGCCGCAGCTTTCCGGACACGGGCTTCGTCGCTTTGGATAAGAATCGACGCTCGACCACGCCGATCCTGAAATGTGCGCACGTCATTATCTCGAAAAACCCAGATGTCTTCGCCGGCCCGCCACAGGCAAACTCGTACCGGCGCTCTCCCCTGATCTCAGCCCGTGAGGAAGAATTCTTTCGCCAAGGAGCAACGATTAACATCGCTCCAGTCGACGCGGTCGTGCTTGGAGGAAAGGACGTCGAGAGCAGTGACATTGCCGAATCCATCCTCGCGAAGCGACGCGAGTCGCGGGGCAAGTGGAACGATTTCGCAGTTCTCTACCGTCAGCATCTGCATCGCGATGAGTTGATGAAGGAATTCGTCGAGCGTGGCATCCCGTATTCGATAGAGAACATGGATGTTATGGACACCCCAGAGGTACGCGATTTGCTCGCCTGTGTTGGCGCGGTCGTTTCCGAAAAAGATGATGCCAGTATGTTCCGCGTAGCGGCGCTGCCACAGTTCACAGTTGATCCAGAGGATTTGCGGGCTGAGATCAGAAAGCTGCCGCGAGATCAGCCGCACGGGGCGGTATCGGCGTCATTGGTGAAGATAAATGGCGGCTCAGCGGTGTTGACTACTTTGCAGCAAGCACGCGAGGAAATCGCGCAGAGACGTGCCAAAAGCCGCGCCGCGTTAGACATCATCATTCGCACATTCAAACTCGATGCCAGCTCGCCGCCGGTTCGAGCGATTCTGACATTCGTGAGTCAGTGGGAAGAAAAACCGATCGTCAAAACGTGCGAACTGCCGGAACTCCTCGAATACCTGGACCTGTTTCGCCAAGCCGGTGGGACTGTCAACATCGCGAGCGACACTTCCGACGCGGTTCGGTTAATGACGGTTCACGTCGCAAAGGGCCTTGAGTACAAGCACGTCTTCATTATTCGCGCGAGTTCTCCATCGTTTCCTGCCAGCTTCAAGGAGACTCTGGTTGAGTTTCCTCAGGACCTGCGCGATCCCGATTCTCTGGCGCAGAAGGATGACAAAGCCTTACACGGCGAGGAAGAACGGCGGCTGTTTTATGTTGCCATGACGCGAGCGCGCGACTCGCTCACGCTCTACGCCAATAAGGGAAGAGGAAAGAAGGATCCGACACCCCCGGGATACTTCCGAGATTTATTAACTGACTCGACCTTGGGACGATCCCTCCGCCAACGCCATCCTCGCGCCCTACAGACAGACATCTTTGCTCAGGCAAGCTCTGCGCCACTCACTGGTACGGCGCAATGGATTGCATTGCCGGCGGCATCCGATTTAGGGGCGCGACTCAGTGCCAGCGCGGTCCAGACGTACGAAAACTGTCCGCTGCAGTTCAAGCTGGATCGCGAATGGAGGATTCCCGGTGAAGTACCAGCTGCGATGCAATATGGCGGATGCGTGCATCGAGTCCTGAAAACTTACTACGATTCGGTCCGGATGGGGCGGGAGATGAGCGAGGAGGCTCTAATCGAGTTCTTTCGGCACGACCTCGATGAGGCCACGATTCAGGATCGCT
>Ga0335073_10009525_pt1 | contig 13633 bp, 16 predicted proteins | sample Lox_Sample_22_FD_207093 | JGI IMG/M metagenome (GOLD analysis project Ga0335073, IMG submission 207093) | Soil microbial communities from Loxahatchee National Wildlife Refuge, Florida, United States - Lox_Sample_2.2 | ecosystem: Environmental > Terrestrial > Soil > Wetlands | place: USA...
CTTCTCGATGATGCGGAAGGCGACGAGCTCGACGCCCTTGGCGACCAGGACGGGCGCGTTCATCCCCTGGTCGTACTTGAGCGCGCAGGCGTAGTGGGTCGGGTTGGTGACCACCACGGTCGCCGTGGGCACCGCCTGCATCATGCGCTGCCTGGCGCGCTGCGTGCGGATGCGCTTCAAGGCGGACTTGATGACCGGGTCGCCTTCCATCTGCTTGAATTCGTCCTTGACCTCCTGCTTGGTCATCCGCATCGACTTCATGAATTCGTAGCGCTGGTAGACGTAGTCGGCGGCGGCCAGCGCCATCAGGATCAGGATCACGCCGGTCACCAGCTTGACGACCAGGCCGAGCATCGTCGGCATCAGCACGCTGACGTCGGACGTGATCAGCTGGCCGATCCAGCCGAGCGCCGGGATCAGCAGGATCGCCGCCAACGTGCCGACGATGGCCATCTTCATCAGGCCCTTGACGAGCTCGACCACGTTGCGCAGCGAGAACAGGCGCTTCAGCCCGGCCATCGGGTTGATGCGGTCGAGCCGGGGCGCGAGGTTGAAGGTCGTCCACAGCCAGCCGTGCTGCAGCAGCCCGGGTGCGAACGCCGCGGCGCACAGCAGGAGGAGCGGCATCAACACGGTGACGGCGATCCGGCTGCTCATGTCGACGATCATCGTGTGGAACTCCGCATCGTCCAGATGGATCTGATGCGGCATCTCGATGAAGCGCCGGAGCTCGCCGACGAGGTCGCGCGTCATCAACGGCGCGATCATCATGATGACGACCAGCGCCGCCGACAGCATGATGAGGCTGTTGACCTCGCGCGACTGCGCGACCTGACCCTTGCTGCGCGCGTCCTCGAGGCGCCGGCCGGTCGGTTCTTCCGTCTTGCTGTCGCGATCGTCGGACATCTCTTACCCTCGCGCGCCTTCGACGGCGCTCGCGGCATGCATCTGGCGCGGGTTTGCGGCCGCCCGCACGGCTGAAGCCGCCTCGCTCACGGCGGCGCCAGGAAGCCGCGGATCACGTCGGCGAAATTCTCGAGAAACCACATCATCAGAGTCGAGAAGGTCAGGCTCAGCAGCAGGAAGCCGAGGCCGATCTGCAGCGGCAGCGCCACGAAGAAGATCTGCAGCTGCGGCATCAGACGGGTGATCAGCGCGAGCGCGATGTAGGTCACCAGCGAGAGCACGAGGAACGGCGCGGACAGCTGCATCGCGATCGCGAAGCTGCGCGCGACCAGGCGGCTGATCATCTCGCTGAAGTCGCCGATCGGCGGCAGCGCGCCCGGCACGAACAGCGTGTAGCTGTCGACCACCGCGCGCAGCAGCAGGTGATGCATGTCGGTCTCGAATATGAGCACGAGCCCGACCACCGAGATCAGCACGCTGACCAGCGAGCCCTGGTCGGAGAGCAGCGGATTGAAGACCTGCGCCGAGGCGAGCCCGGTCTGGAACGCGATCAGCGTGCCGGCGGTCTCGAGCGAGGACAGCGCCAAGCGGGCGACCGTGCCGATGAACAGCCCGATGCCGATCTCGCCGCCCAGCAGCAGGAACATGCTCGACACCGACGCCGGCAGCGCCGGCAGGCGCGGCGCCACCACCGGCGCCACGACGATGGCGATCGCGCCCGCGAGCAAGAGGCGGACGCGCGGCGACACGTAGTTCTCGCCGATCCCCGGCATCAGGATGAGGGCCGATCCGATGCGCGCGAAGATGAGCATCAGGGCGAATACCTCTGCGGTCATCAGCCGCTCGAGCATGCGCGCTCACCCCAACGCGATGATGCGGTCCATCAACCGTTCGGTGAAGTGGCTCAGCGATTGCAGCATGAAGGGCAGCAGCACCAGGAGCGACACGAACAGGATCACGATCTTGGGCACGAACGTGAGCGTCATCTCCTGGACCTGAGTGACCACCTGGAACACCGAGACCAGCAGGCCGACCGCGAGGCTGATCAGCATCAAGGGGCCGGAGACCTGCAGCAGCACCAGGATCGCCTCGCGGGCGATCTCGATGGTATCGGCCTCGTTCACGCGCCGCGCCCCCTCGACCCTCGATCAGATCGGCATCTTCAGGATGTCGAGATACGCCGACACGACGCGGTCGCGCACCGCCACCACCGTCTGCAGCGTGACCTCGGCGTTCGACACCGCGGTCACCACGTCGGCGAGGTCGGCCTTGCCGCTCATCGCCTGGATGCTCGCCTTCTCGCCGGCCTGCAGCGACTGCATGGCCTGGTCGCTGGCGTTCTCCACCAGGTTGGCGAAGCTCTGGCCGGTCGGCGGCTTGAGCTCCCCGCTCGGCACGGCCGCGCGCGCGGTGTTGCTGTAGGCCGCGATGGCATTGGCCGGATTGATCGGCGGCATGGCTCAGGTCTCCAACGACAAAGGTTGCACGAAGGCGGGCCGCACGCCGGCCGCCGACATCAGGTGTTGAGGACCGAGATCACCTGCTTGACCATGGCAGTCGTGGTCTCGATCACGCTGAGATTGGCGTCGTAGCTGCGCTGGGCCTCGCGCATGTCGGCCATCTCGATGATCGGATTGACGTTGGGCAGCATGACGTAGCCGTCGGCGTTGGCCGCCGGATTCGACGGATCGTACTTCAGCTCGAAGTCGCTGCGGTCCGGTCCGATCGACCTCACCTTGACGACCTGGGCGTCGAGCGTGCGATCCAGCACGTTGCCGAAGCTGATCACCTTGCGGCGATAGGGCTCGCCGCCCGGCGTCTGGGAGGTCGAGTTCGCGTTCGCCAGGTTCTCCGAGATGACGCGCAGGCGCGAGCCCTGTGCCTTCATGCCGGACGCTGCAACCGCGTAGACGTCGCTCAGATCCACGGCTCGTCACTCCACGCTTGCCAAGATTGCCACGATTGACCGACGGCGACGCTCACTTCGCCGCCATCTTGAACATCTCCAGATACTTGCGATAGATCGCCGTCGTCGCGGCGAAGTCGCCGGTGTTCTGCGACAGCTTCTGCGCCTGCTCCTCGAGCACGACGCCGTTCTTGTCGAGCGAGGTCTCGTAGGGGCGCTTGTCCTTCAGCACCTCGTAGGGCTCGGACGGCGTTACCGGCGGCAGATGGTCCGCCTGGGTCATCACCGGGACGACTTGATGCAGCTCGCGCTGGACCTGGTCCTTGAAGTTGAGCGGCTTGAGGTCGCGCGCCTGGTAGTTCGGCGTGTCGGCGTTGGCGATGTTCTGCGACAGGACCTTCTGGCGCTCTCCCATATAGGATATGCGCTCGGCGATCATCCGAAACAGGGTCTGTTTGGATAGATCCATCGTGCCCCCGCCATCCCGCTCGGCGCGCACGCAAGCTAGCCGCGTTGCCGCCGTCAGGCACTATCGGAAAACGGCGTTAACAGGACGTAAACACCCGGCACCAAGCTCACATTTAGAGTTCGTTAAGCTTGACTCCCCAGACTTCCGGCAAAAGCGTCAAAAGCCGCCGGGTGACGCCTGCCGTGTCCGACCAACCCGACCGTGGCCCGCCGCCCGAGCGTCCGACCGCAATCGCGGTCGCCCTCAAGCACGAGCCCGGCGACCTCCCGAAGGTGATCGCGAGCGGCCGCGGCGCGCTGGCCGAGAAGATCCTCGAGATCGCCTTCCAGGCCGGCATCAAGGTGCGTGAGGACGCCGACTTGGCCCAATTGCTCGCTGCCGTCGAATCCAACTGTCCGATTCCGATCGCCTGCTTCGAGGCGGTCGCGGAGATCCTCAACTATCTCTACGCCGCCAACGCGGCGGCTGCCGGCGGTGCGCCCGCGCGATGAGCGCGCCCGAGACCAAGGTGCCGGCGGCGCCGGCCGCGCTGAGCCCGACCGCGACCGCGGCCGAGATCGCGGCCGAGCTCGAGCGGGTCGCCCGCGAGATCGAGCTCGCCCACAGCCTGGCCGGCCAGGGCGAGATGCTCGATCTCAGCGGCATCGACGCGCGCGTCGCGGTGGCATGCCGGGCCGCCCAGGCGCTGCCGTCGTCCGAGGCGCGCGCACTGGTCGACCAGCTGGGGCAATTGGTCGCGCAGCTTGACCGCCTCGCCGCCGAGCTGGTGCACCAGTTCGGCAACCTGCCCAAGGAGGCCGAGGTCCTGCCGCAGGCCGCCGCCGAGGCCTATGGCAAGAGCCCCGGCGGCCAAGGCTGACGCGGCCGGATGAAGATCAGACCGCGTGGACCTGACCTCCTACCTCAAGTTCGTCGTGGCGCTGCTGTTCGTGCTCGCCCTGATCGGCGTGCTGGCGATGCTGGCGCGCCGGCTCGGCCTGGCGCCGCGCGTCATCCGGAGCCGCGGCCGGCGCCGTCTGGCGATCGTCGAAGTGCTGGCGATCGATGCCCGGCGGCGCCTCATCCTGGTGCGCCGCGACGACGTGGAGCATCTCGTGCTCCTGGGCACGACCCACGATTCGGTGATCGAGACCGCCATCGCGCCGCCGGCCGGCGCGACGGCCGAACCGGGAGCCGCACCCGAGGCGACAACCCCATACGGTGAGACCCGGTGACCTGATGCGGCCTTCCTCGATTTTCCCACGACTGCTGGGCGGCCTGGCCGCGACCACGGCGCTCGCGCTGCTGGCCGCGCCGGCGTTCGCCCAGACCCTGAGCTTCGACATGGGCGACGGCGGCGGCAGCACGACCGCGCGCATCATCCAGCTGATCGCGCTGCTGACGGTGCTGAGCCTGGCGCCGTCGATCCTCGTGATGGTGACCTCGTTCACCCGCATCATCGTCGTGCTGTCGTTCCTGCGCACCGCGCTCGGCATCCAGAACGCTCCGCCCAGCTCGGTGATCGTCAGCCTCGCCCTGTTCCTGACCGCGTTCATCATGGCGCCGACCCTCGAGGTCGCGTTCGACACCGGCGTGAAGCCGTTGATCAACGAGCAGATCAGCGAGGGCGAGGCGCTCAACCGAATCATCGTGCCGTTCCACAAGTTCATGATGGCGCACGTGCGCGACCGCGACCTCAAGCTGTTCATCGACCTGTCGAAGTCGCCGATGCCCGACCGCGCGGAGGACACGCCGCTGCGCGCGCTGGTGCCGGCCTTCATGATCAGCGAGCTCAGGCGCGCCTTCGAGATCGGCTTCCTGGTCTTCATCCCCTTCCTGGTGATCGACATGGTGGTGGCGTCGGTCTTGCTCTCGATGGGCATGATGATGCTGCCGCCCGCGGTCGTGTCGCTGCCCTTCAAGCTGATCTTCTTCGTGCTGGTCGACGGCTGGTTCCTGATCGCCGGCAGCCTGGTGCAGAGCTTCGGGCCGGGCGGCTGAGGCCGGCCGCGCGCGAGCCGAAGCTCCGCGCGGTCACATCCGTCACGTCACGCCGAAGGCTGACGCGACGGGCGGCGCGATGATGCTCAGTTGATGGCGCTGAGGGCGGAGTTCTTCAGCTTCTCGCGGTAGCCGGCCATGAACTGCTGGAACTCCTGCAGCTCGGCGAAGCGCGCCGACAGCGCCTTGTCGGAAACCGCGCCGCCCTCCGTGATGCTGGTCACCAGGCCGAACGCATCCTTGGTCGCACCGACGTTCATCTTGTCGCCGAAGCGCTCGCGCACCGAGCGCAGGCCCTCGGCGTCGCCGGCCAGCGCGTAGGCGATCGCCAGATTGAGGACCTGGCGGCGCCGCGGCGCGTCGAACACGCCCTCGGCCGGATCGCCGACCAGCCGGTCGAGCACCTGCGCGGCCTGGCCCCAGTTCTGCGAGCGCACGTCGATCTCGGCGCGCAGCTGGTCGGCATCGCGGCCGGTATCGCCGTCGAGCAGCGCGAGCGCGCCCTTCGCGTCGCCGGTCTCCGACAGCGCGCGCGCCTTCAGGTGACGCCGCTCGGCGATGAGCTCGGGCGGGAGGCTCGGCACCTCGGTCTCGTCGATCGCGGTGATCGCCGCCTGCGGCTTGCGGTCGAGCAGCTCGACGACGGCGAGCCGCGCGCCGACGCGCGCCTTGTCGGCGCCCGCCAGGCGGTTCTTGATCTGGTAGTCGAGCAGCTCGCCGGCGCGGTCGAGCAGGTCCATCGCGACCAGCCGGTCGGCCAGGTTCTGGATCATCGTGTCGCCGCGCTTGCCGGGCGGCGTCAGGTCGCGGAAGTCGTCGTAGAGCGACAGCGCGGTCAGCGGCGGCAGCTTGCGCTCGGCGTTGGCGTCGTAGAGATCGGCGAACGCGTCGGTCATGCGCGCGCGGATCGCCGCGTTGTCGGGATCGTCGGGGAAGTGCGTCACCGCCTCGCGCAGGCGCGTGAGGCCGCTGCGCACGTCGCCGTACTGGATCTCGAGCTCGCCCAGGCGCTTGAGCAGCTTGTACTCGAGCTCGTCGCCGCTCCACACGAAGCGCACGCGGTCGAGCCGCTCGATCGCCTCCTGCGGCGTGATGGCGTTGTCGGCGAGCAGCTGGTCGACCAGGAGATACTCGCCGTGCGCGCGCGACCATTGATCGTTGGCGCTCGCCAGCCGCTGCAGGATCGGCAGCGCGCCCTTGCGGTCGTCGCTGGCGATCAGCGCGCGGGCGCGCAGATAGTCGGCCTGGGCGCGCACGTGCTCCGGCACCCTGCCGCGCAGGAGGTCGTCGAGCAGGTCCTTCACGCGCCCACTGTCGCCGGCGTTGAGCGCCGCCTCGGCGGCGAGCAGCAGCAGCTTCTGGCGGATCTCGGGCGGGTACTGGATCGGCAGCCGGCCGGCGCGCCGGAACAGCTGGTCGGCGTCCGCCCACTCGCTGCGCAGCGCCGCCGCGCCGGCGCGCCACGCCAGCACCGCCGGCTCGTTGGCGATCTGCGGATCGCCGAGATCGGTCTTGGCCGCGGCGCCGTCGTCGAGCATCACGCGCGCCGCGCCGCGCAACGCCTTGAGCGCCGGATCGGCGGCGTAGCGCGGGCCGTCGCTCGCCAGCACGTTGAGCTCGCCGATCGCGTCGGCCGCGTGATCGCGCGCCAGGAAGAACTGCGCGAGCTCGAACCGCACCGCCGGACGCTGGCCCGGCTCGGCATCGGCGACCGCGCGCACCAAGCGCTGGCGGGTCTCGTTGAAGTCGACGTCGCTGCCGAGCCACCGCGAGAAGCTGAGCGCGGTGCGTGCGCCGGCGTCGACGCGCGCCGCCGGCGAGGCCGCCGCCGGCGCCGCCACGAGGCTGCTGCCGGCGCCCACGACGATGTTGTTGCCGACCTGCCGCACGCTGATGCCGTCGGCGCGCGGCACCACGACCAGGCCCTGGTTGCTCGGCAGGATGTCGAACTGGGTGAACTGGCGCCCGCTCTCGACGCCGAGCCCGGGATTGCGCACCGGCACCACGCGCATCGGCTCGCCGCGCTCGGGATCGGTCAAGGACAGCAGGCTCTCGGTGCCCGACATCGCGACCGCGACGCGCGGCCCGTCGGCGGTCGCGGCCTCGACCGTGACGGCGGCGACGCTCTGCGGCCGCCGCGCTTCGTTGCGCAGCAGCACGGTCCAGCCGTCCTTGTCGCGCAGCGGCTGGGGATTGAGATGGACCGGCACGCTGAAGCGCAGGCCGGAGCCGCCGTTCACCTCGAGCACCTCGGGGAGCGCCATGCGATCGACCGGCTGCTTCTTGCCGCCGCTCGGCGCGAAGGCCGACAGATCGAAGCGCGCGGGCTTGTCGAACAGCACGTAGGTCGAGCCGCCGCGCGCGAACACCGCCGCCGCCGGCGCCTGATGCCAGACGAAATGAATGCGCCCAGCGCCGTACGTCACCGGCACCGGCGGTCCCTGCTCGACCGGCGGCGCCGGCTTGACCTCGGGCGGCCGAACCTCGGGCGTCTGGGCGAGCGCCGGCGGCGCGATGGCGAGCGACGCGTGCGCGGGCTCGCTCGGCGCGCTCGCGGCCGGCGGCGTCGCGGCCGCCGTGTTGGCGGCGACCGGCGGGGCCGCAGCCGGACTCGGCGCCGGCGCACCGGGCTGCGGCGCCGCGGCGATGGCGATCGGAGCCCCCTGCGCGGGCGCGGCCGGCATCGACGCGCCGGATGCGGCGGCAACCGGTGTCGGCACGGCAGCAGCGGCAGCCGGCGAGACGCCTGGCGGCATCGGACCCGCCGCGGGCGCGGCGTCGGGCGGCGCGAGCACGTCGAGCACGACGGCGAGGCCGCTGCGGAAGTGGCGCACCTCGGCGGTGCGCGGGATCGCGAAGCTGATGCCGGCGCCGTTGTCGATCACCTCGGGCTGCGCCACCGAGCGCGGCAAAGCGTCCCGCAACGCCGCGACATCGATCTGCGCCGGTCGATCGAACGTGATCGTGGCGTGGCCGGCGCTCGCCTCGACGTGGTACTCGACCGCCTGGGGCCAATCGAACTTGAGTCGCGTGAAATCGTCATGCTCGCCGACCCGCACGGGCAGCACGACCGCGGCCGACGCCGCTTTGTCAGCCGGCTTCGCGGCGCCGATGGGCGCGGCCGCAGATGGCGGCGCGGATGACGGCGTTGGCGCGGCCACGGGCGCCGCCGCGGCCACAGGCGCAGCCGGCGCCGGCACGGTTTCGGGCTTCGCGGCGGCGCTGTCCGGCTTGACGGTGGCAGCCTGGGGCGCTTCGGGCTTGGCGGCTTCGGGCTGGGGAGCGGCCGGCGGCGCGGCGGCTTGGCGCATCGGCTTGCCCGCCGGCTGATCGATCAGGTCGATCACGGCCGAGCGCTCGTTCTGGAAGCTCCGCAAGGTGACGGGGCGCACCAGCTCGAACGTGACGCTGCGGCGATCCGCGCCGAGCACCGGCCGGGTCACGTAATTGTCGAGCCGCCGGATCGCGGCCGCGCCGAGATCGGCCGTCAGCGGCGCGTTGAAGCGGATGACCAGATGGTTGCCGTCGACGCTGGCGTCGAAACGCACCGGCTTCGGCCAATCGAAAACCAGCCGGCCATAGCCGTCATGCTCGCCGGAACGGACCGTGACCGCCGCCTCCGCGCGGGCCGCGGCGACCGGCCAGGCGAGCGCGATCGACGCCCCCAGCGCAACGCCAACCGCGAGGCTGCGCGCGCGTGCTCGACTAGCGGTCGAAGCTCGCCAGAATCGCATCAATCTCGGCCTGCTTCTTGGCGTCGTCCGGCAGCTGCGGTCCGTGCAGCAGGTCCTTCTCGTCGGTCTTGCCCGCGGGCGCCGCCGGCGCGGCCGCCGGCGCCTCCGCCGAACGCTCCGCCTGCTTGTTGGCGGTGTCCTCGCCGAACGCGGACAGCATCGCGCTCACGCGCTCCTCGATGTGCTTCAGCGTGCGCACCACCTTGGTGATGCGCTGGCCCGTGATGTCCTGGAAGTTGCAGGCCTCGTAGATCCGCGTCACCGCCGCGGTGACCTGCTCGGCAGCCTCGGGCGGCAGGGTCGAGGTCAGGTTCGACAGCGCCTCGGCGGCGTCGAGGATGTTGCCCGTCGCCTCTTCGGTCGCGCCGACCACGGCATCGAGCTCATCGGTCGCGAGCGGGATGTCCTGCGAGCCGATGTCGTGCGGACGCACGGCGGCGATCTCGCTGCGCGCGTTCTGGATGAAGCGCGCCAGCGCCTCGAGCTCGGCGTAGAGCTTCAAGTCGGCCGCGGTCAGGTCGCCCGCCAAGCGCGCCATCACGCTTTCGACGATCGCCATGATCTCGGCCGGGCTCGGCTGCTCGCCCAGGCTCTGCAGCTTCGCCAGCTGACGCTGCAAGTCGGAATTGTCAGGCGGTCCCGCCATCCAGCCTCCACCGGCCCCGCACGCCGACTAGAACGGCCCGAACACCGCAATGAGCTTCTGCTTCAGCGTCTCGGCGTTGAACGGCTTGACGATGTAATTCGTCACGCCGGCCTCCTTGGCCGCGATCACGTTCTCGGTCTTGCTTTCCGCGGTGACCATGACGAACGGGATGTGCGCCAGCTTGGCGTCCGACCGGACCTCCTTGAGCAGCTGCAGCCCGGTCATCGGTTCCATGTTCCAGTCCGAGATCACCAGTCCGAAATCCTTCTCGCGCAGACGCGCCAGCGCGGTCGCACCGTCCGAGGCCTCGTCGACGTTGTCGAAGCCGAGCTGCTTGAGCAGGTTGCGGATGATGCGCAGCATCGTCTTGTAGTCGTCGACGATGAGGACGTTCATTGCTTTGTCGACAGGCACTGGACCTCTCCCGTTCACCAGAAGGATGCGCGACGTGATGACGCCGCGCCGGTCAAACTTGTTTCGCCCCCGCTCGCGCGCGCCGCGATCGGCGCGTCACTGCTGCCGCGGCGGCGGGCGCTGGCTCTTGTCCGCCAGCATGTCGGTCACTTGGCGCGCACGATCCGGCTGCATACTGGCAAGGATCGGCGCGACCTTGTTCTCCTTCATGCGCTCGATGACGCCCAATAGCACATTGATCTCGAGCTTGTCGAAGATCAGAGCGGCCTCCTTGGGCTTCATCGACTCGTAGATCTTCACCAGACTGCGCAGCCGGCCGTCTTCCTGCTCGTTGTTGCGCGCCAGCATCTGCTGCAGCTCGAGCTTCACGGCGTCGAGGTCGGCGACCTTCTCCTCGAAGCGCTTCTCGGCCGCCTTGAGCAGCGCCTCGCGCTGATCGAGCGCGCGCTCGCGCTGATCGAGCGCGTCACGCCGCGCGCCGAGCGCCTGCAAGAGGTCGATCTCCGACTGGTTGAAGCGGGTCGGGTCGCGCGGCAGCTCGGCCGGCGGCACCGGCGCGGCCGACGCGACCTGGGCCTCGCCCGGCTTGGCGCCCGGTGCCGCGCCCTCGGCCTTCTGGCCGCCGGCGGGCGCCATGCCCCCGGCGGCCTGGCCGGCGCTCGGCGTCGCAGCGCCCTTCTGATCGGACTTGGCCGGCGCGACCGGCTGGCCTTGCGCCTGCGCCTGGGCGGTCTTCACCTGGACCGCGAGCGACGCGAAGCCGTTCCAGACATCGCTCACCTTCACGGTGAGCATCAGGAGCACCGCCAACAGCATGACGGGCAGCACCCGGAAGGGCAACCGACGGTGGCTCAGGGATTTCGGCATCGGTCCCCCCAGTCGACGGTCCTAACCACCCTCAGCGCCGCGTCCGCAACGCTTGCAACAGCTCGCGCTCGGCCTTGGAGCGCGGCTCCGTGGCGAGCGGCGGCTCGGCGACCGTCGGGCCGGGCGCCTGGGCGGCAGACGGGCCCGCCCCGGCGGCGCCAGCGGCTTGCGCCAATGCGGTGCGCAGACCGCCGCGCTCGCGCAGCGGCCGGGGCGCCCGCAACGGCCGTTCGCCGAGCGTGACGCGCTGCGCCAGCCGCTCGGCCGCCCGCTCGGCGTCGATCGGGGCCGGCCCGGGCGTGACCGCAGCGGCAGCGACCGCCGCCTCGTCGACCCGCTCGCGGAGTGGCCGCACGCGTGGCGGCGGCATCGGTTCGGGCTCGGCGGCGCCCGGTCGCGGCTCGCCGCGCAGCGGCCTGCCGGCCCGCCCGGGGGCCGGCTCGGGATCGCTGGCCGCCGGCATCGGACGGCTCTGCACCTCGACGCGCGCGCTGCGCACGCCGCCCTCGAGGCGGTCGGCGAGACCCGACCCGCGATCGAGCAGGAACGACAGATCGTCGCGCAGCGCCTGGCTGCGGTCGAGATAGGCCTGCAGGCGGGTCGCTTCGTCGGTCGCGCTGCGCAGCGTCTTCACCCCGGCCTCGGCGCGCGCGCAAGCCTCGCCGAACGTGTGGATCAACGCCTCGAGCTCGGCCTTGTTGGAGCGCAGGCCGGCGAGACGGCGGTTCAGCATGGCGGCATAGAAGATGGTGGCCACCAGAAGGACCGCGACGATGACGTCGAGGAAGAGGGAAAGCGTCAAGCGGTCAAACCCCCTTTTGGATCCGTTCGCTGATCTTGATCGCCATGTTGCCGTTGCGCTGGCCCATCACGCCGCGGAACATCGAGACGGCGCCGCAGCGCAAGGTCACCGGCGAGTCCGGGAACGAGTTCAGGACGACCTTGGAGCCGGGCTCCCACGCCAGCACGTCGCGCAGCGATGCCGTGATCTCGTCGAGCACCCCGTCGATGCCGACGTCGGTATGCCACAGCTCGCCGGCCAGATGGTTCTCCCAGATCGAGTCGCGGCCGAACTTCTCGCCCATGAACATCTGGAGCAGGATCTCGCGCACCGGCTCCAGGGTCGCGTAGGGCAGCAGGAGCTCGAGGCGACCGCCGCGATCGTCCATGTCGATGCGCAGGCGCGCGAGCACCGCGGCGTTGGCCGGGCGCGCGATCGCCGCGAAACGCGGGTTGGTCTCGAGCCGGTCGAAGCGGAAGGTGACCGGACTCAGCGGATCGAACGCCGCCGACAGATCGCCCAGCACGACGTGCACCATGCGCTCGACGAGGTTGCGCTCGATGGTCGTGTAGGGCCGTCCCTCGATGCGCATCGCCGCGGTGCCGCGCCGGCCGCCGAGCAGAACGTCGACGATCGAGTAGATCAGCGCGCTGTCGATCGTCAGCAGGCCGAAATTGTCCCATTCCTCGGCCTTGAACACGCTGAGCATCGCGGGCAGCGGGATCGAGTTGAGGTAGTCGCCGAAGCGGATCGAGGTGATGTTGTCGAGACTGACCTCGACGTTGTCGGACGTGAAGTTGCGCAGCGATGTCGACATCATGCGCACGAGGCGGTCGAACACCACCTCGAGCATCGGCAGGCGCTCGTAGGAGACCAGCGCCGAGTTGACGATCGCGGCGATGCCCGAGCCGTCGCCCGAGCCGCCGCCGCCGTCGTCGAAGCCGAGCAGGCTGTCGATCTCGTCCTGATTGAGCACGCGCGTCGTGCCGCCGGTGTCGCCGCCCGTGTCGCCGCCGAAGTCGCCCACGCCGCCGCCGGCCGCCGGGCTGTCCTCGCCCTGGTTGCCCTCGGCCAGCGCCGCCCACTCGGCGGCCAGGAGGTCGTCGTCCTCCTTCTTGTCTTCGGGGTCGGCCATCTGCTCTGCCCCCTTATTGGATCAGCATCTCGCGGAACAGCACGTCCTTGACGTGCGCCGGAGCCACCGCAGTGTTGATGCGCGACAACAGCTCCTCGCGCAGCCGGATCAGCCCGGCCGAGCCGCGCAGCTGGTCGGCGGTGAGCTCACGCAGATAGACCTGGAAGGTGTCGGTGACGCGCGGCATCACGCGCTCGATGGCGGCGCGATCCTCGGGATGGTCGAGCTCGAGGCTGACCGAGATCTTGAGGAATTGCGGCCGCGGACCGTCGGTGCGCAGGTTGACGAGAATGTCGGGCAGGTCCCAGTAGATGGGCGCGCCGGGCTGCGCAGCGCCGGGCGCTCCCGCGGCGGCCTCCGCGGGCGCCGCCTTCTCGCCACCGCCGAAGATCGACGACAGCGCGCCCGAGAAATACAGTCCAGCGGCGGCGCCGATCACCAGCAGCACCGGCAGGATGACGAAAAGAATCAGCTTTTTGCCGCTCAGACGCTTGCGCGTCGATGCGCGGCGGGCACCGGCATCTTCGTCAAAAGTATCCGCAGCCATAACTACTCCCTGCCGAGGCGCCCGAATGGACCGAGGCTCGATTACGTTGGGTGAGTTTCGGTTAAGGAACCGTTGAAATGCAAGACGAAGTTTCCAAGCTCCGCCAAATTTTCCGCAGATTGCAGGGACCGGCAAGATCTGCCCGGCAAAGCTTGCTAAAGCGTCCTCCCCGACCTACGGCGCGGCCGGCGGAATTGGCCACAAGCCCTTGTGGAAGCGCAAGTTTGTTCATTGGCACGTAGCATGCT
>Ga0335073_10009526_pt1 | contig 13632 bp, 10 predicted proteins | sample Lox_Sample_22_FD_207093 | JGI IMG/M metagenome (GOLD analysis project Ga0335073, IMG submission 207093) | Soil microbial communities from Loxahatchee National Wildlife Refuge, Florida, United States - Lox_Sample_2.2 | ecosystem: Environmental > Terrestrial > Soil > Wetlands | place: USA...
TCGCCGGCCAGGATCGCGGCGAGGTAGTAGGCGAGGCTCAGTCCGAGGAGGTCGGCGAGCACGAGGCTGGGCGGCACGAGCCGCGACCGGCGCGCACGACGCGCCCGCGCCAGCAACGCACGCGTTCGGTCATCCATTGCCTCCACGAGTTCGCCCGCGACGCCTCGCGCCGCGCCGACGCCCCCCTCGAGGAGAGCTCCCGGCGTCCGATCCGCCTCGATTGGCTTGACGGAGCTCATCGGCTAGGGAGGATGACCCGACGGCGCGGGCTCGCGCTAGGCCAGGTTGTCAAGACCGCCCGGGAGAGGGGGGAGGCATCTAAACCTTGGTTCAGCCCGTGCCCGCGGCGCCGTGTCTACGGTACGTGAACTGAACCGGATCGACCGGCTCGAAGGGGTGGATCAGGATGCAACGGCTCGTCGTCGCCGCCGACAACTCATTGATCCTGGAGGCGATCTCGATCGGCCTGCGTCACAGCGGCGAGTTCAGGATGCTGGGCCACGTCGACGTTCGAACCGCGTCATGGCGCGCGATCGTCGACGCCGCGCCCGACGTGGTGCTGATCGACGACATGAATCGTTCCGAGGAGGCGCTGGCGCTGATCCGAGGGATCAAGTCGGCGTCGCCCGAGATCGCCGTGATCGTCCTGACGATGGACATGGACGCGGACTGGCTCGACGCCGTCTTCGACGCGGGAGCCGGCGGCGCGATCTCCAAGGCGACCCATCCCGCCGCCCTGGCCACGCTCCTGCGCGAGACGGTCAGCGGTCACGTGGTCCACCGCTACAAGCGCTTAGACCGGCCTCCCGGACCGGTCGCCCACCGTCTCAGCGACGAGGATTCCGCATTGACCATGCGCGAGCTCGAGGTGCTCCGCTTGGTAGCCGGCGGGTCCACAAACGGCGAGATCGCCCGAAGCCTGTGGGTGACCGAGCAGACGGTGAAGTTTCACCTCTCGAACGTGTACCGCAAGCTTGACGTCGGCAACCGCACCGAGGCCAGCCACTACGCGCACGTCAACGGCTTGGTGAGCCCGCCGCTCGTGGTGGTGTCATAGGCCCCGCCGCGGCTAGGCGACCGGTCCTGCTGGCCGTCGGAGTTACCGCCGCGGTCGCGCTCACCAACCTCGTCGACTTCGAGGCCGATCAGGAGCGCATCGGCTTCCTCAACGCCAACCTGGCCTCGAGCTGGTCGCATCGGGCCACGGCCGGGGCGCTCCTCCTCGGCGGCGGACTGGCGGCGCTGCGGGCTCGGCGAGCCGCCCGACGCCGGCGTTGGTGGGGCGCGACCGCCGCCGCGTTGATGCTCCTGTTCGCGGTCGAGGTATCTCCTGCCCACATCCAGATCGACCGCCTGAGCCACGGCAAGTTGGTCTACGCACCGCTGCTGGCCTGTCTCGTCGTCTGCGTGTGGCGACTCCTCGACGGCTCCGATCAGGTGATCGCTATGCGCGTCGCCCTGGCGGCGCTGGCTGGCTCCTACGCGGTGCACGTGCTGGGTCCCGATGCCGTGCGGGCGCTCGGGTGGGGGACCGACAGCTGGGCCTATCAGGTGAAGGTCGGGCTCAAGGAGGGCACGGAGCTGTCCGGATGGGTGCTCCTGGTGGTGGCGCTGTGGCGTGTCGGCGGCGTTGCGGTCGGGCGTGAGAAGGGGTCCCGCGACGCGTACCGCACCGGCACCGGCGACCCGCCGCGGGGTGCACCTAGACCACCGGTTAGGCCGCGCGTCGAAGCTAGCCCGATGGGCTGTAGGCAGAGTGGGCGGGGCTGATTAGCGTCGTGCGGCGTGTCGCAGATCAGCGCTGACCTCCGCCCTTACCTCTCGGTCCTGGCGCGACGCTGGACCGTGATCGTCCCTGCCCTCGTGCTGGTGCCGGTGGTGGCGCTGCTCCTGGCGCGCGGGCAGCAGAAGTCGTACTCCGCTTCGGCGCAGGTGCTACTCACCTATTCCAACCCCGGCGCCAGCTTGAACGGCCTGGCCAGCCCCTACCCGGGAACCTCGCCCGATCGCAACGTCGCCACCCAGGCGGCGCTGGCGCGGGACCCGGCGGTGGCGCAACGGGCGCTGGCGCTCTCACACGTCCGCGGAACCGGGTCCGGCCTGCTGGCCAGGTCGAGCGTCTCGAGTCCGAACGACTCTGATCTGCTCCAGTTCACGGTCGAGGATTCCTCCCCGGCGCGCGCCGAGCTGCTGGCCACCAATTACGCCCGCGCCTATACGGCCTACCGGACGGGGATCGACAACCAAACGATCACCAGCGCGCTGGACGGGGTCAACGACCAACTCGGGCTGCTTGCGAGCGCGGGTCAGACCGCCACCGCGACCGATCGCACGCTCAGCCGCGAACAGCAGGCCCTGATCGCGACCGCGGCCTCGGGGACGAGCGACGCGGTGCTGGCCCAGCCCGCGCAGAACGCTCTCCAGGTCGGTCCGCACCCGGCGCGCAGCGCGGCCATCGGTCTCGGCGTCGGGATCATCCTGGCCGTCGCGCTGGCCTTCCTCGTGGAGACCTTCGACCAGCGCGTGGGGGCCGAGGAGATCGAACGCCGCCTCAAGCTCCCGCGGCTCGCCTCGATTCCCGCCGCTCGCCGCTGGCGGCGCGAGGTGCTGGCGCTGCTCGACCTCGACGAGTCGAGCCGTCGTGAGCGGAGCGTGGCTTCACTGGCCGTGCTCGACGATCCCAACGGTCGCGAGGCCAGAGCGTTTCGGGCGCTGAAATCCAGCCTGGAGTTCGCTCGGCTGGAGCACGACTTCAAGACGCTGCTGTTCACGAGCGCGCGCTCGTACGGCGGCCAGGCGGACACGGTGGCCAACCTGGCCGTCACCGTCGCTCAGGCGGGGCAGCGCGTTCTCCTGTGTGATCTGCGCGCCGGCCGTCCGGCGATCGGCGATCTCTTCCAGCTCGACGGCCGGCCCGGCGTCACCGAACTGATCCTCGGCGGTACCCGTCTCGAGGATGCGGTGATCCCGATCAGCGACCTTTCGCTCGGCTCGTCGGCGCCGGCCCTGAACGGCGCTCAGGCCGGCAACGGCACTGGAGGGTCTGCCGGGATCGCGTCCGATCACGGGCTCGGCGTCACCCTTGATGTTCTTCCCTCCGGAGGGCCGGCACCGCACTCGGGCTTCCTTGGAACGCGCGCGGTCACCGAGCTGCTCGAGCAGCTCGGGCGAGCGCCGTACGACCTCGTTCTCGTCGACGCGCCGCCGCTGCTCGCCTCCGGCGAGGCTCAGACGCTGAGCACGCTCGCCGACGCGGTGATCGTCGCTCTGCCGGACCCGGTCCGGCCGCGGGTGATCGAGGACCTGTCGGCCACGCTCTCCCGGCTGCCCGTGCTGGCGTTGGGTTTCCTCACCGTTGGGGCGAGCCACGCGGTTGTCCGGACTCGGCCGACCGGCAGCGGCGTGAACGGTGGGTCCCCCCGGCGTGGTCTCGTCCCGGTGACGCCGATCGGCAATAGACCCCAGTACCGCCGGGCCGCTCCACCTCGCCGTCGGCTCGAAGCGCTTCGAAACGTCACCCCATACTCCGACGATCTGCGGGATCCGTAGTCGTGTGCGGCATCTGCGGGTTCGCCGGCCGCGCCGACGACGAGCTCGTGAACGCGATGACGGATCTCCTCGGGCATCGCGGACCGGATGGCCACGGGACGCGGTCGTTCCCGAGCGCCAACGGGGGGACTCCCGCTTCGCTCGGCCATCGCCGGCTCAGCATCCTCGATCCAGGTCAGCGGGGTGCGCAGCCGATGTGCACGCCCGACGGCCGCTACTGGATCACCTACAACGGCGAGATCTACAACTTCCGCGCGCTGCGGGCCGGCCTCGAGCGCCGGGGGCGCCGATTCCGCTCGGAGTGCGACACCGAGGTGGTCCTGGCCATGTACGAGCGATACGGCGCGGACATGCTCGGCCGGCTCAACGGTATCTTCGCGCTCGCAATCTGGGACGCCGAGGAGCGACGGCTCTTCCTGGCCCGCGATCGGCTCGGCGTCAAGCCGCTCTATCACGCCGAGCACGCGGCGACGCTCTACTTCGCATCCGAGGCGAAAGCATTGCTCCCGGCGCTGCCGCGTCCGCGCCTACGACGCGACGTCGTCGCCGAATATCTGACCTTTCTCTGGGTTCCCGACCCGGACACGCTGTTCGAAGGGATCTACAAGCTGCCGCCCGGGCACCACGCGACGTTCTCCGAGGGCAAGCTCGAGATCACCCAGTACTGGGACATGAGCTTCGCCCCCGAGTCTCGGCCGGAGGCGGAGTGGGCGGAGATGCTTCGCCAGGAGGTGGGGGCGGCGGTCCGGCGCCAGATGGTGAGCGACGTGCCGCTGGGGAGCTTTCTGAGCGGGGGCATCGACTCGAGCGCGATCGTGGCCGAGATGAGCCGCGTGAGCGATCACGTGACCACGTTCACCGTGGGCGCGAGCAAGCGAGACCTCGAGCACGAGATCGTCCCCGACGATGTTCGCTATGCCCGCCGGTTCGCGACTCGTCACCGCATCGACTACCACGAGCAGATGCTCGAACCCAACGTGGTCGAGCTATTGCCCAAGCTCATCTGGCACCTCGATGAACCGGTCGCCGACCCGGCCGCGATCGCGACCTACCTGATCTGCTCCGCGGCTCGCGAGAAGCTCACGGTGATCCTGAGCGGGATGGGTGGCGACGAGATCTTCGCCGGTTATCCACGTCACCTGGCCGCGCAGCTCGGGCGGAGCTTCGGGCAGTTGCCTTTGGCGCTGCGCCGTTCGCTGCGCAGGCTGATCGAGACCCACCTGACCCTGGGTCAGCCCGGACGCTTGCGGGGTCCGCGACGCAACCTGATGAAACTCGCCCGCGGACTCGACGCGTCCCCGTGGGATCGCTATCTGACCTACAGCTCGTACTACCTGGCCCCCGAGCTGGCCGCGCTCCTCGGCCCCGACGCCGCGATCAGCGATCCGTTCCGGCGCCACCGCGCGTACCTGGAGCGGGTGCGCGGTGAGCACTGGCTCAACCAGCTGCTCTACCTGGACATCAAGACGTTCCTGCCGTGCCTGAACCTGGCCTACACCGACAAGATGAGCATGGCGGCGAGTGCCGAGGTCCGCGTGCCGTTGCTCGATAACGAGCTGGTCGACCTTTCGGCGCGGCTGCCGCCCGGCCTCAAGTTGCACGGCCTGACTCGCAAGTACCTGTTCAAGCGCAGCATGGAGGATGTCCTGCCGCGCGAGGTCATCTACCGCCGCAAGGCGGGCTTCGGGGCCCCGGTTCGCGCGTGGCTGGTGGGCGAGCTCGCGCCCATGCTCGACGACCTGCTCTCGCCCGAAGCGGTCAAGCGGCGCGGATTGTTCGAGCCCGGCGAGGTCAGGCGGTTGATCGCGGCGAATCGCGCGGGGACCGAGGACAACGCGCTGCGGATCTGGGCGTTGCTCACGCTCGAGCTCTGGCAACGCACGTTCCTGGACGAAGACGCCGCCTGCGGCGGCCACCGAGAGGCCTTCCAGCGTCCAGCTCCCGACCTGACCGCGGCCGGGCTCACTCACACGGTCCATGGCTGACCTCGACGTTCTCCTCGTCGGCCCCTATCCACCACCCTACGGCGGCATCTCCGCGCACGTCCAGCGTCTCGCCCGGTCGATCCAGGCGGCCGGCCTCAGCGCCGGTGTCCTCAACCATTTCCAGGGGCAAGCGGCCGACCGGATGGTGATCGGCGAGCTCCACCGCAACGCGTGGCGGTACTGGTGGGCGGTACGCCAGGCCCGGGCACGCGCCCGCGTCGTGCATTATCACCACTCGCGGTGGTCGACCCTGCTCGCCACGGCGCTCGCCGTGCGTCGCGGCGGCAACGGCACGGTGGCGACGATCCACGGCCGAGAGCTCGACCCATTTCTGCGCACTCGCGTCCCCGGTGTGGCCCCGGTGACGCGCGCGGCGTTGAGGAGCTTTGACGTGCTGGTTGCGGTTTCGGTGGAGATCGAGTCCTCGCTGCGCGACGTCGGCCGACCGGTGAAGGTGATCCCGGCCTACCTCCCGGCCCACGACGAGCAGGTTCGAGCCTCGCCGCGGGCGGCAGCGTTCCTGCGCCGGGGCATCAACCTCGTCGTGGCCGCGTACCGCCTGACCACCGACGATCGTGGGCGCACGATCTACGGGCTCGAGACCGCCCTCGGTGCATTCGCGTCAGCGGCACCGGTCCGGCCCGAGCTCCAGCTGGCGGTGTTCCTGGCCAACGAGCCGAGCTCGCATCACGAGCGCGAGTTGCTGCACAACCTGATTGCGGCGGTGCACGACGAGCACATTCGCAGCCGCATCGCCGTCTTCTGCGGCGAACCGTTGACACCGGCGTTCGCCCTGACCGCCGTCTACCTGCGACCGACCCTGACCGATGGCGATGCCGTCAGCATCCGGGAAGCCATCGCCGCCGGCGTGCCCGTCGTGGCCAGCGACGTGGTGCGCCGCCCCCGGGAAGTCGTAACCGTGGGCGCGGATGTTTCGGAGTGGTGCGGGGCCATTCTGGAGGCGCTCGAGCGCCCGCCCTCGAACCTCCCCGCTGCCGGTGTCGCTGACCCGACGTCGGAGCTGATGGACATCTACGCGGCGCTGGGATGCGCCGCGGGCGCGACCGGCGGCTGATGAACTCGTGACGGCGTCGCTCGGCATCGTCGCTTTCGCCGCCGATCACCCGCTGTCGCCGCGCGGTGAGCGGGCGCTGGCGGTCGCCGAGGCAGCCGCGCGGATCGCCGAGGTCGAGCTGATCAGCCCGAGGCGTGCCGCCGCGCTCAGGGGCCGCGCGCGGCGACTGGCGCGCGTCGCCTCGCCGCTGATGCTCGACTGCTGGGAGCCCGAGGCTCGGTCCATCTTGCGCGGCCGCAGCTCACTTCCCGACGCCGGACTGCTCGTCGGCTTTCCCTTCTCCCCGGTCTACTGGGCAGCCCGTTGGCTGAGGCAGAACGGGGTCAGGTATGTCGCCGATCTCGGCGATCCCTGGGCGCTGACGCTTCCAGCGGACGAGCGGCCGTCGATGGGACGGCTGCGCGCCGCTCGCTGCGAGTGGTTCGTCTGGCGCTTCGCCTCGGCCGGCGTCGTGACGACCGCACGGCAGGGGGACGCGCTCGGACGCCTGTTCCCGGCGCTGCCGATCGTCGTCCGTCCGAACGGCTTCCGGCCGGTGCCCGTGCCGGACGCTCCCACCCCGCGGCCGCCCGGCCGAACGCTCCGGCTGGCTCACTACGGCAACCTGTACGGCTCGCGACTCCCGGTGGCGCCGCTGCTCTCACGATTGGCCGCCTGCGGACGCTGGGACTCGGTGGTGTTCACCCAGTACGGCGAGGACTGGACCGACGCGCTGAGGGGGCTGTCGCCGGTGGTTGACGTGCGGCTGCGCCCTCCGCTGCCCTGGGAACAGGTGGTGGCGACCGCGTCCGAACACGACGCGGCGGTCGTGGTGGGCAATCGCAATCCCGCCCAACTCCCGAGCAAGGCCGTGCAGTACCTCACCCTGCCGATCCCGCGCGTGGCCGTGGTCGGCGGCCATGGCTCGGATGCCCTGAGGCATTACGTACATGACAAGCGCGGCTGGCTGACCGTTTCCTGGGACGTTCCAGCGGACCTGGCGGGCCGCGCGGTTGCCTCGCACACCGCCCGAGTGTGGACCCGTCGAGAGCTCGCGCCGCCGGCCGGTGAGAGCTGGACGGCAGTCGCCGACACGCTCCTCGACGTGGTGCGCGAGTACGCGCTCGGAGTACCCGCTCAGCGCTCCGGGGCGGGAGCACCGACGCCCGCGCCCGCCATCGACGCCGCCAGCAGCAGCCAGCCGAGGTGATAGGAGCGGCATTCTCGGAGGATTTCGAAGCTCTCCGGGGCGGCCCGCCCGCGACCCGACAGCGCCGCGAGGTACGCCGCGACACGCTGGCGTCGCGACCATCCCCCGAGACCGTCGGCGTCCCCACCGGGCCGCTGGATCGAGCGGTAGATCAATCCAGCGCGCGGATCGATGAGCGGCACGCCGAGCTCGTTGTGCCCGCGTACCCAGGGCACCCCGGCGGTCACGGCGCTCAGGTACTCGCCCGCCCCAACGCGCGTCGCCGGCAGCAGGGCCATGATCGCCATCGCGTCCTGATGCACCGAGTACACGGGATAGCCTTCGATGACCTTCGGAGTGTGGGTCGAGTAGAACCACCACCACTGCCCGCGTGCGCCTTGGGATCGCACCAGGAAGTCGCACACCGCGCCGACGGTGCGGGACGGGGCGACACCCGTGGCCTCGGCCAGCTCGCACAGGCCGAACACCGGGTAGACCTGGCTCGCGAAGCTGGTCAGACCGGCCAGCGCCGGATTGCGCAGCCGCTGGGTGCCGGTTGCCGCGAACACCCGCGCTCGCGGCAGGTAACGGCGCTCGAGCTCCGCGGCGAGCGCGCGTGCCGCGTCGCGCGCGGCTCGGTCGTCGCGGTCGCCGATCCGCAACCACCGGGCCAGAGCGACCACGGCCAGGCCCAGCTCCATGCTCGAGAGTCGACCGGGCTTGGCCAGCGCACTCAGCCGGCGCGCCAGCCGGGGGGCCTCGGGTCGGGCGGAGAGCGCCGCACCCCACAGCGCCGTGGCCAGCACCGCGGGATCGCGTTCCTCGTCGCGCAGGAGCGCGTCGAGTGCGCGCCGGACCTGGGCGAGGTGCGGCTCGACGAGCGGCGCCCAGCTCGAGAGCAGACCGACCACGCACGCGCCGGTATAGAGGCGGTTGACCCCGCGATTCTCGAGCCCGCCGTCGGGACCGACCACCGTCTTGTGAGAGAAGAGGCCGGTCCGTTCGTCCTGCATCGCGGCGAGCCCCCGGAGCGCAACCGGAACGAGGGCGCCCAACTCCTCCTTCAGCGACGCGCCGGCCGTGAGAGTTGCACTCATCCCGGGACGCGTCCTTACCCCGCACGCGCGGCGCGCTCGCCACGGTGGCCGGCGTGAGGCGACACCCGTACGACGTGCTCAGCGCGGCTCACCGTCGGGCGCTGCGGGCGTGGCTTCGTCCTCGTTTTGCCAGTTTCGGCGTGGGAGCGTCGTTCGATCCCGTCTCCTCGACGATCGCCGGCTACGAGTTCATCCACCTCGGCGACGGAGTGTTCATCGGCCCGCACGCTCACATCAGCGCGGACGGAGTCGAGATCGTGATCGGTGCCGACACCGTGATCGGGCCTGGTTTCTATGCGATCGCTGGGGATCATCGCTTCGACCAGCCGGGGGTCGCCTTCCGCGAATCCGATCGCGGCCTAAACGAGCCGATCAGCATCGGCTGTAACGTGTGGATCGGTGCGCGCGTCACGGTCCTCAAGGGGGTCAGCATCGGCGACGGAGCTGTGATCGGCGCGGGGAGCGTGGTCACTCGCGATGTGGATAGTTGCGCCGTCGCCGCGGGCGTGCCGGCGCGCGTCGTCCGCCAGCGCTTCGAGGGTGAGACGCGCGAGGCCCACGAGCGCCTCCTGGCGCGGCTGCGCGACCGGCCGGCGTGAGGCTCCGCAGTTCTCACCGCGTCACCGCCTCACCGACCACCGCCGGAAGCCGCTCGGGTGCGCGTCGAGCGTGCGCACGCCGCGCCGGGCCAGGCGCACGACGGGCCCTTCCTCCCACGGCGTGACTTCGAGCCTCCAGGCGCCCTTGACCGTGTCGTGCCAGAACAGCGCCAGCTCAGGGTGCCGCCGCGCCCAGTTGCGGGCGGTGGTGGTCTCGTCCCGCCGCCGGCCATCATCGAGCAGCACCACGGCGTGGTCCGACAGCCGGCTCGCGAGCACCTCGAGCGCCGGCCAGCGGGCCAGCCGCCTCGTGGACGGCGGACCGTCGACCACCAGGAGGTCGATCTGCGTGGGAACTCGCCGCTCTACTTCCTCGCGGTCATACCAGGCCAGCTCATGGCCATGGAGCACGATCGTTCGCAGGGGAGCCACGTGGATCTCAGCGTGCTCCTGGAGCCCGGCGCGGGCGAGCGCCGCCCACGTCCGCTGGGCGAACGCCCGGTCGTGCTCGATGCTGACCACCGGCGGACCTCCGCGGGTCCGGCGCATCGACGCCATCAGCATTGTCGAGGCGCCGGAGCCGAGCTCCACCACGCCCACCGGATCACGCGCGAGCTCGGCCGCCACGAGGCGCAGAAAGTCGGGCTCGGCCGCCCACGTGCCCAGCGAGACACCCGACTCTCCCAGGATCGGCGCCAGGAGCGCGGCGTCCTCGGCGTTGCGCACGTCGCGTCCGACGGCGGCGAGGCGGTCAAGTACGGACGCCTCCACGATTCCTGCGGCCAGGCCGGCAAGCATTCCACTGCGGGCGTGCTGCAGGCGCCGCCCGGCGGCGGCCACCGCGGCGGCCGTGGCGGCGCCGCGCACCGCCGGGTGGTGCCGGAGCTCGGTCCGCGTCTCGGTCATGCGCCGGGTCCATGCGCGCATGTTCATGCCCGCCTCACGCGACGAGTCGGACCGGGCGCCCGGTCCGCAGGGACTCCACGATGGCCAGGGTGGCGAGCGTCGTGTTCTCGATCTCGGCCAGCTCCATCGCGGGCTCGCCGGTTCGCGCGGCGCGCAGAAAGGCCGCGACCTCCTGGCGGTGTCCCTTGTCCTGGTGGTTGGGCCGGCGCCGGTCGTGGCGGTTGTCGATGTGGAGATCGAGTGCGCGGTAATCGTCGAGGATCGCGGTGCGCGTACCGCAGAAGCCTTCGATGCGCTCCTTGGGGACCCGGGCGGCGCCGGCCGAGACGTAGGTCAGCGAGGCGACGCCGGAGTCGGCGAAGCGCAGCGTCACCGTCAGGTTGTCGCAGGCCTGAACGGGTCTGGTCGCGGAGGCGCAGCCACTCGCGTGCACCTCGACCACCGGTTGACCGGCGAGGAACGACAGGCTGTCGACGAAGTGGCAGGCCTCTCCCAGGGCCCGGCCTCCACCCTGAGCGAGATCGAGCGTCCAGTGGTCGTCGTCGAGCGCTCCCGCGCTGACTCGGTAGGCCAGGCTCATCGGCAGACCGGGTACGGCCAGGAACGCCGCCATCTCGCGCAGGAGCGGAGAAAAGCGCCGGTTGAAGCCGACGAGCAGCGTTCCCCGAGCCCCGCGGGCCGCCGTCAGGGCGGCGTCCAGCTCGTCTCCGGTCAACGCGAGCGGCTTCTCGCAGAAGACGTGCTTGCCTGCACCCAGTGCCTGGACGACCAGGGCCGCATGGTCGATGTGGCGCGTCGCGATGACGACCGCATCGACATCGGGATCGGCGAGCACGGCCTGCGGGTCGGCCGCGACGCGGCGGAACGACCCGTTGCGCGCCGCCGAGGCGGCGGAGGGCCCGGACCCCCCTCCGACCACCTCGAGGCGTGCGCCCGCACCCTCCAGGGCCGGGAGCAACACGCGCCCGGCGAACCCGCCGGGACCGATCAGACCGACGCGGACCGGCGCCCCGCCTGTCCCCTGCTTGAGCGCCGGCGCGCCTGATCCGCCGTTTGCCTGTGCGGCCCGCGCCGCCAGGGTCGTCCTCGCCCCGTCGTCGACCGGCGCTTCTCCGCCGGCGATCTGGGTGGCCTGCGAGGTTCGGTAGTCCAGCACGAGCACGGTGCGCGAGCGCGCGCCGTCGGGATCGGCGAGCCGTGCGTATGCGTCCGTCGCCCGCTCGACGGGCACCACCTCGATCAGATCGTCGAACGACACCAGCCCCTGGGCCTGCAGTCGGAGCACCGCCTCCATGTTGCGTCTCTCGGTCCAGCGGACGTAGCCGATCGGATAGTCAAGACCCCGCTCCTCGTACTCCGCGTCGTAGCGCCCGGGGCCGTAGGACCTGGAGACGCGGAAACGGAGCTCCTTTTCATACAGCGGCCCGCGGGGAAACTCGATCGGCACCGCTCCGACGAGCACGATCGTGCCCCGGTCGCGGGCGATCTGCGCGGCCAGGCCCAGGGGTTCGTTGTCACGCGCGGCGGCGGCGACGATCACCGCGTCGACGCCGACGCCATCCGCCTGCGCCCAGACCCGGCGCGCGACCCCGGGCTCGATGACCGCCGCGTGGTCGGATCCGGCTTCGCGGGCAAGCTCGATCCGCCGGGGGTCGATGTCGAGTGCGAACGTCTCGGCTCCCGCGGCCCGGAGCAGCCGGAGCGCGAGCTGCCCGACGAGGCCGCACCCGACGACCGCCACGCGGGCGCCCACCTCGACGTCGGCGAGCCGGATGGCGTGCAGGCTGATCGCGCCGATCGTGGTCAGGGCGGCAGTCCGGAGCGGAACGCCCTCGGGAACGCGGACGCACAGGTGCGCGGCAACGGCCACGTACTCGGCGTGGTGAGCGGTGCCACCGGCGCACGCGACGCGATCGCCGGGCAGCAGTCCGCGCGCGTGCTCGCCCGCCTCCACCACCGTTCCCGCGCAGCTGTAGCCCACCGCTCGCTCCTCGCCAAGGAGGCGCTGGACCGTCCGCACCGTGGGCCGGATCCCGTCGCGCTGGGCGCGGGCAAGCACCTCGCGGACGAGATCCGGTCGCTCGCGCGCCTTCCCCAGCAGCGATCTCTGCGAAAGTTGGACGCGCGCGCGCTCGGTACCTGAGCTGATCGCCGAAAAGGCGCTCTGCACGAGCACGCCCCCGGGGGGACAGAGCGGGCGAGGGACCGCTCGCACCACGGTCCGACCGGAGCGCTGTTGCTGAAGAACCTGTCTCATCGCTCCGCCGTGGCCATTGCCGAGCGCGTCCGATCGGTCGGTTGGGCGAGCAGCCGGCTCAGGGCGCAGTACATCCACGCGGTCGACCAGCGCAAAAATGGGATTCGCGTGACGCGGCGGCCACGGCGCTGATATGCGAACGAGCCATCGGGCAGCCCCAGCTCTCGCACGGCGAGCGCGGCCACCCGTCGCGCGGGCGCGATCTCGCCGAACTCACACAGCGTGATGATCGCCTGCGCACACGCCGTGGCGTCGAGCGGCTCGACGCGGTCGTCGTAGTACTTGGGGGTCAGCGCATCCGTGAACAGACGGCGGCGGTAGTACGCCCAACCAAGCTCGATGGCGCGCTCGGCCGAGCGGTCGGCGGAAGCACGGCGGTAGGCACGCAGGCAGTCGAGCACGTATCCGGTGTGGAAGTGGTCGACTCTCCGATCGTTCAGCGAGTAGGGCCACGCACCCGTGGGAAGCTGGCCGTGGATCGCGAAGCGGACCGAGCGCTCGGCCGTCTCCAAAAGCTCGTCGCGGCGGTCGACCGCGTGCGCCTGGGCGAGCAGACGAGATCCCTTCAAGGTGGCGTTGAACACCGCCTGGCGGCTCCCCGGGCCGTAGGTCCAGCAGAAACTGCCGTCGCCGCACTCGATCCGCGGTAAGTCGCACAGGACGAAATCGGAGGCGCTCACGAGCAGCTCGGCGGCCTGTTCGAGACCGAATGCTCGGTGCGCCACCGACAGTGCGTTGCCGATCATGCCCGTGGCGACGACCGTGGGCGTGCCGGCCGGGACGGAGCCGTACCGGGTCTCCCAATCGAACGGGTAACCCCAGCAGCGCCCGTGGTAGCCGGGCGTGGCCTTGCGGGCCAGCTCGTGCAGCGCCGCCTCGGCCCTGGCGCGGCGCCACGGCGCGCTCGACGGATCGCGTAGCGCGCGCTGCGCCTGCCCCTGCAGGTACAGACCGATCGACACCGGGTTCAGCTGCTTGGGCACGTGCAGCAGGGCC
>Ga0335073_10009527_pt1 | contig 13632 bp, 12 predicted proteins | sample Lox_Sample_22_FD_207093 | JGI IMG/M metagenome (GOLD analysis project Ga0335073, IMG submission 207093) | Soil microbial communities from Loxahatchee National Wildlife Refuge, Florida, United States - Lox_Sample_2.2 | ecosystem: Environmental > Terrestrial > Soil > Wetlands | place: USA...
GAGACCGCCGCGGTGCTGGCCGATCCCTTCCTGGCGGAGATCGCTCCCCTGGTGGCGCAACTGGACCCGTTCCAGCGCTCGATGTTCCTGAATCAGGTGCGGGAACTGGCCCTGGGGCGTCGTCGTCCGGCGTAAATCGGCCGGATGAAATTCCTGTCATTTGGGGCGCGGCGGCGTCGCGTCCCGGCTCGATTCAGGTCTGTATAATCTGGCAGAGAGGAACTGCTCGCAGGGTTCCGCGGCAGCGCGCGCACCAAAGGGCTGCCACCCAGGTGGCGGATGTGCGCGCCCGTCTTACGTCTGCCAGGGAGCCGCCTGAAGGGGACCGTTGCTACTGAATTCCAGCCGTGTTCACGAACTGCCGCCGGACGAGGCAGCGATCTATCGCCGCCTTGATCCTGAGCGGCTGCCCCAGCACATCGCCATCATCATGGACGGCAACGGGCGCTGGGCGGGCAAGCGCAGCCTGAAGCGCTTCTTCGGCCACCAGCAGGGCGCCGAGGCGGTGCAGTACGTGGTGGAAACCGCGTCGCGCATTGGCCTGCCGTGGCTGACTCTCTACGCCTTCTCGCTCGAGAACAATCTCAAGCGGCCGAAGTCGGAAGTGAATTTCCTCATGCGGCTGCTGAAGAGTTATCTCACCAGCAACGTGCAGCGCATGAACGACAATAACGTGCGCATCCAGTACGTCGGCCGCACCGAGGAACTGCCCAGCGAAGTGCGCGAGCGCATGCACTGGGCGGCGGAATCGACCCGGCAGAACACCGGCACCGTCCTCACCCTGGCGCTGAATTACGGCGGACGATCGGAACTGGTGGACGCCTTCCGGCGGCTGGCGGCCGAGATGCAGAGAAAAGGGCTGCGGCCGGATCAGATCGGCGAAGTGGATATTCATCGGCATCTCTATACTGCGCACATGCCGGATCCGGATCTGCTCATCCGGACATCCGGCGAGATGCGTATTTCGAATTTCCTGCTCTGGCAGATCGCCTATACCGAGATTTTTGTAACCAACCGCCTCTGGCCCGACTTCCGCGGGATTCACATGCTCGAAGCCATCGAAGATTACCAGCGCCGGGAGCGCCGCTACGGCGGCCTTGCCGATGGTACGGAGTCGGACGACGTGGAAAGTCTGCCGGTCAATCAGCTGGTCGTCTGAAGCGACCCGGAACCACGGAAGGCGCACCGCTCGGTGCGCCTTTCCGGTTGCGCGGGAGGCTACTGCCGGGGCACTCCCGCGGGCGCCACCCACACCTGCTGGGGAGCTGTGACGCTGCTGTCGGGAGCGTTTACCTTCACTTTGAGGCTTTCCTCCTCAGCCTTACCGTGCAGCGGGACCGTGAATCCGAGCTCGTACTGGTTCTGCAGGCGCCGGTTGAAATCCTCGAAATAGGGCTGCAGGCTGACGGGGTTCCCGAAGCCGATCCAGTACGAATTGCCCCCGGTGGCCTGAGTCACCTGCGACAGGAGGTTCTGCCCGTCGTAGTTCGCATACGCGGTGCGGTCAAGAAAACCTGTATTGCGCCAGTAAATGGAGTACACCACGAGGTGCGCGCGCACCGCATCCCTGATCGACGCCAGCAGATAGGGATCCTGCGGATCGTAGCGGCGCTCATAGTAGTCCACGCCGTCGGTGATCATGATGACTTCGCGCCGAGCATCGAGGTCGTTCGAGGGCCAGTGTTGCGCCAGGTCGGACAGACAGAAATAGGCGCTTCCGTTCTCTCCGGGCTGTCCCATCGGCAAGCGCAGCCCTCTGAGAGCCTGAGCGTGGTCGGCCGTGAGAGGCCCGGCAAGCGCCGCGCGGCCATTCTCCATGTAGCCAATTGCAAATTTCACATTGGGAGGCAGGCCCTGAACGAAGTGGGTGATGTCGTCCATTTCGCGCCCCAGGCTCGCGCGTGCTCCTTCGTCGATCAGCAAAACCAGCTCGACCCCGGCATGGTCTCCGCGCAAAGGCTGCCACGCCGTGACATCGGTCTTGCGGCCGTTGACGGATATCTCGACAGCCGGCTGCGACACGTCGCTGGGCGGCGCTGTGGCTTTTTTCGGCAGAACGGTGACAGTTGCCTGTCCCTGCCCCTCATTCTCGTTTTGGGCGGAAACTAACGGCGCAGCCAGGAGCAGGCTCATCAGCCCACTCACGAGCAATCCTGAAAGATAAAGGCGTCTTCTCATCGATCCATCCGATCCGGACAGAAAACCTGCTTTTCCAGCCAGAAAGTCCCGTCTGCCCAATTCGTTAGATGGGTGAAGAGCTGGAATTGTTACACGCGCGCACGAAGGCGCTACTTTGCGCGATGGAAATCGACACAGCTGCGGCCGGAGCAGAGCCTGTACGTGCCGGCGGTGGCTCCCTCGAGGATCTGCAGCGGCATCGGACGAGGCATAGCGGCGTCGTGTGCCGCGGTGGCCTGCAGCAAATCGTGGCTGGCGATGTCCATGACCCCAAAATGAGTGCCCACAAATCCGATCCCGTAGGCGCCTGCCGGTAAACGATGCCCTCCGAATTCCAGGGGAACCTCGGTGAGCAGATAGCCCTGGTACTTGTCCTGTACGGCGGAGGAATAGCCTGAGGTATCCACCAGAACGGCGAGGACGGAGAGTCCGTCCGCATAGCGCACGCCGGCGGAGTTGCGTAACTGCGTGCCGGCCGACTTCCCGGCAAAATAGACGGCATCCGGAAGCAGTTTAGATGCCTGCGCGGCATGCAGAATGGTCGCGCCCCCCGATGCCTGCGCCGAGGCGCAAAGAGGCAGGGCGACAAAAGTGACGGCCAGAAATAATCGAAGAGAAGGGACGCTGCGAAGGACGTTCATACGTGAGCCTCCCGAAGATGCGGATTGAGTATAACCCTGGGTACGCGGCTGCGGCAGAGGGTTTTGCCGGGGTTTCGCAGAAGGGTCGGGTTCTTTACTATCAATCGTGATGCGGAAGGCAAACGAGTACCATTCCCGGCGCTGGCGGGACCTGCGGCAGTCGATGCGGCACGGGTCGATGGAGGCCCTGCTGATCACCCACCTGCCCGATGTGCGATGGCTGTGCGGATTCACCGGATCGAATGCGGCCCTGGCGGTTACGGCCGGCAAGGCGGTGCTCTTCACCGACGGGCGCTATACGACGCAGGCGAAAGAGGAAACTCGCGGAGCCCGGGTGACGATCGCGCCGAAATCCGCCCTGAAAGAGGCCTGCGGCTGGCTCGCAGCGCAGGCTGCCCGTGCCTGGTTCGACCCGGAGCATACTTCCGTCGCGGCCCTGGACCTGATGCGTTCCGCTTTGCCCGCTCACCAGCGGCGTGGCTTCTTTGCGCCTCTCCAAAACCCTCTGCTCTCCGAATTGAGGATGGTGAAGGATACCGAGGAACTGCGGCAGATGGCGGAGGCCGCCGCGCTCGGCTGTTCGCTTTTTGAGGCGATGTTGCCCCGCATCGAGGCGGGTGTAAGCGAGATCGCGGTGGCAGCGGAGCTGGAATTTCTGGCGCGTGGCCTGGGGGCGGAAGGGATGTCCTTTGAGACCATCGTCGCTTCGGGTGCGCGATCGGCCCTGCCGCATGGGCGTGCCACCCAGGCGAGACTGCCCCGCAAAGGATTCGTGACACTGGACTTCGGTGTTATCCTCAATGGTTATTGCTCGGATATGACGCGGACAGTGCACGTGGGACGCGCGAGCGATGAGGCACGGTCGGCATACGATGCGGTCCTCGACGCACAGGAAGCGGCGGTTGCCGCGGTGCGGCCGGGAGCCACCTGCGGGGCTGTGGACGAAGCCGCTCGCAGCGTTCTGCGCAAGGCCGGCCTTGCGAAATACTTTACCCATTCCACCGGGCACGGCGTGGGGTTGGAAATTCACGAGCAGCCCCGCATTGCGGCGGGGCAGGAGATGCAGCTGAAGCCGGGGATGGTGATCACGATCGAACCCGGTGTTTATCTGGCGGGGAAATTCGGGATTCGCATTGAAGACATGGTGGCTGTGACGGACAGCGGAAACCGGGTTCTGACGCCGGTGACCAAAGGCTGGATTGAGCTTTAGAGATGGCGGGGCGCGCGAGAGCGAAACGATGAATGCGGAAGATATGAACGAGCTGAAGGAACTGATCGAGTTCCTCAAGGAAAACAAAATTGGCGAATTTGACCTCGAACGCGGCGATCTGAAGGTCCGCATCAAGTTCGCGCAGGAGGGCGGCGCCGACCTTGCCGGTCTGGCGCGGCTGTTGCAGGCTCAGGCTGCGGCGGCTCCGGCTTCTGCCGCCCTTCCGGCAGCCGGAACGGCGCCGGCGCTGCAGGCGAGCGCGGCACCGGCAGCCGCCGATGCGCCCGCCGCGGAAGACGCCGATGCCGGCCTGCACATCGTGAAGTCTCCCATCGTGGGAACGTTCTACGAGTCGCCTTCGCCCGGCTCGGCCGCCTTTGTGAAGATCGGCGATCAGGTGGAAGTGGGCCAGGTGCTGTGCATTGTCGAAGCCATGAAGCTGATGAATGAGATTGAGAGCGATGGAGCCGGCGAGATCGTCAAGCGCTTTGTGCAGAACGGTCAGCCCGTGGAATACGGCCAGCAGCTCTTTGCGGTGCGTCCCCGATAACTATGCGTAAAGTTCTTATCGCCAATCGCGGCGAAATCGCGCTGCGCGTGATTTGCGCGTGCCGGGAAATGGGCCTGCGCACCGTCGCCATCTACAGCGAAGCCGACAGCCATGCGCTGCACGTTCGCTTCGCCGACGAAGCCATCTGTATTGGGCCTCCGCGCTCGGCTGAGAGCTATCTGAATGTTCCTGCGGTGATCAGCGCCGCGGAAATCGCCGATGTGGATGCGATTCATCCCGGTTACGGGCTGTTGAGCGAAAACGCCAACTTCGCCGAGGTCTGCCGCGCGTCGAACATCAAGTTCATCGGGCCGCCCCCTGAGGTCACCCGCCTGATGGGCGAAAAAGAGAAGGCGCGCCAGGCGATGAAGCGGGCTCGGGTGCCGATTCTCCCCGGCTCCGATGGCGTGATTCAGAGCGAAGGCGAGGCGCTGGAGTGGGCGCAGACCGTCGGCTATCCCGTCATCCTGAAGGCGTCGGCCGGCGGCGGCGGGCGGGGCATGCGCGTGGTGCGTTCCCCCGAGGAACTGCCCAATCTGTTTCAGGCCGCCCAGAGCGAGGCCGCCAACGCCTTTGGCAATGGCGACCTCTACATGGAGAAGTTCATCGAGCGGCCGCGGCATATCGAGTTCCAGGTACTGGCCGATGAGCATGGAACGGCGATGTCGCTGGGCGAGCGCGAGTGCTCGATCCAGCGCCGTCACCAGAAGCTAATCGAAGAAGCCCCCTCGCTGCAGGTGACCCCGAAAATGCGCGAGGAGGTGGCGAGGACACTGAAACGGTGCCTCGAAGCCGTGGGCTATCAGAACGCCGGGACCATCGAGTTCCTCATGGATGAAGACGGCAAGCTGTACTTCATCGAAATGAACACGCGCATCCAGGTCGAGCATCCGGTGACCGAGATGGTCACCGGCATCGATCTGGTGAAAGCGCAGCTGCGCCTTGCCATGGGAGAGACGCTGGCCAGTGTGGTGCCGGAGCCGGTGACGATCCGCGGTCACGCGATCGAGTGCCGCATCAATGCTGAACACCCGGAGAAATTCACGCCCTCGGCCGGGAAGATCACCGCCTTCAATGTGCCGGGCGGCAACGGGATCCGCGTCGATACGGCGCAGTATGCCGAAGGTGTGGTGCCGCCCTACTACGATTCGCTCATCGCCAAGCTCATCGCCCATGGCAACGATCGGGAAGAGTCGATGGCCCGTATGCGCCGGGCGCTCGGCATGTTCATCGTGCAGGGCATCCACACGACCATCCCGCTGCACCAGCGCATTTTCGAGGACGACGACTTCCGCCAGGGCCAGTTCGACACGAAGTTCATGGAACGATTCTTCGAGCGGGCAAAGCAGCGGAAGGAATCGGAATTGCGATAGGTGCTTCTGGTCGGCTCGCACGCCGGCCCTCAGTGAGCCACGTCTGCATCTCCGTCGGGCACCGAAACAAACTATCCCCCGTCCCGATCACCCGCCCGAACTGGAGAATCTCAGTGTTTGGCGGGCTGCACGGTCGTTGCCTGGATGTAGACGCCTTCTTCTTCCAGCTGATCCACATCCTCATCGCTCAGTTTCCATTGCTGTTGCGCCTGAGCCAGAGGAGGAGCCTTTACAATCGTGCCCGTCACATCCAGCCGCTGCACCGGGGCCGCTTCATCCTCGGAGGCCGGCGGAGGCGCGGAGTTCGTCGTGTCGACGGCCTTCGGCGCCAGCGAAGAAGCGGAAGGGAAGACCAGGAGCATCGGGAGATAACTGTGCCGCGAGCCGATCCAGACGGCACGATCACCGGACCAGTGGTCCACCGCGACATTCTCGATCTGAAAGGACTGACCGACGTAGTCCTGCTTGTTTGCCACTTCCAGAATCACCAGACCGGAGCCGCTGAGTTCGCCCTGATTCCCCGCCGCAGCCGGGGCGTCGCGGTGTCCCCAGATCCATCCGCCAGAGCTGCCCCAGCCAAAACCGACATACCAGAAGGCGACGACGAGGAAGAAAAGAATCCCCAGGTAGCCGAGGCGCCGCCTGCGCGGCGAAGGTTGTTGCCGGGGTGCGGTGGGCCGTTCCGGATGCTCCGGTTGAAGAGCAGAAGAAAGGTTGGCCTCGGCCGGAAACTTTCGCTGCGGGGAAGCCATAGTGTGTACCTCGTTAGTGCGATTCTGGGTTCCAACGGACCCGGCCCGGCATGCGCGGTCCATTTGTCACAGCTGGCCTGCCCGAATCACTCGTGCACACGCCGAATTCAGTTGCGATGCAGGCTGCAGCGGATGGTTGCTCGGAAGGAACCCTGGCGCTAAATGGCGCCCCGCGGCGGGACGCCGAACGGACGATTATACCGTGCAGATTCCAACGGCCTGGCGCAGGCTGGTATAAGGATCGCCCGTGGGCACAAATTCGTGGGCCAGGGAGCCTTTGAACCCCGTATCGGCGATGGCCTTCGCGACCGCCTGATACTGGATCTCCTGAGTGGCATCGATCTCGTGGCGCCCCGGCACTCCGCCGGTATGAAAGTGTCCGATGACGTCGATATTCTGGCGAATCGTGTCGATCAGATCGCCTTCCATAATCTGCATGTGGTAGATGTCGTAGAGCAGCCGGACCCGCGGAGAATTCACCTCGTGCATCACGCGCGCCCCCCAGGCGGTGTGGTCGGCCATGTAGTCCGGATGGTTGATCTTGCTGTTGAGCAGTTCGAGACAAATGGTTACGCCGGAATCTTCGGCGATGGTCTTTAGACGGTTGAGACCGCTTATGGTATTGCGAGCGCCTTCCTCGTCAGACATGCCGCGCCGATTCCCTGAAAACGTGATCACATTCGGAACGCCGGCTTTGGCGGCCAGGGGAATGTTTTTGCGGAACGCGGCCTCGATGGCAGCGTGATTCTCGACCCGATTCAGAGCATCGCTGATGGTCCCGCCGCCGGCGTAGCCCATCGTGCAGATCAGCCCGTAACGGCGGGGAACCTCGTAATCCGAGACCTCGAGCAGATCGATGCCCCGCAGCCCGAGCTGCACACCCCACTGGCAAAGCTGATCGAGAGAGATGTCCTGGTAACACCAGCGGCAGACCGCCTGCTGCAGTCTGCCCGTACCGCTCGTACCGGGCACCGCTTCCGCCGGCAGAGTGGCCGCGAGGGAAGCGACAGCTCCCGATTTGAGAAAGGTGCGGCGTGAAGTAGACACCGCTCCAGAGTACAGCGGACCCGTGGCCGTGAGCAGCAGTCCGCCGAAACGCCAGCCGTTTCCCTGCGCGACCCTCCCCCCGAATCTGCGCAAACGCCGCCCCACCCGTTCTCAGCCTCGCTGCTCCTGTAGAATCGAGCGCGTACTTTTCCCCGGACCTGCAAGATCCATTCGCGGAGATGGCTCAACTATGCGGAATTGGTGGCTCTTCCTCGCTGCGCTCGCCGTGGCGGTTCCTCTCACGGCGCAGAACCCTCAGCCACAACCGGAACCGGTTCCAATGCCGCCGCCGATCGCCACGCCTGCCGACACGCCCTACCCCGGCACGATCGTCCTCGATGTGAATCTCACCGACACGACGGATCGCGTAGCGAAGGTGCACGAGGCGATTCCCGTGCAACCCGGCGAGCTGACGCTGCTGTACCCCGAGTGGATTCCGGGGAATCACTCGCCCACAGGGCCGATTCAGAGGCTGGCAGGCCTTTTCGTCAAAGCCGGCGGGAAGGACATTCCCTGGGTACGCGATCGCGTCAACGTCTATGCATTTCACATCCACGTGCCGGACGGCGTGAGTTCCCTCGACGTCGATTTTGATTATCTTTCCGCAATTCGCCCGCAGGATGGCCGCGTCGAAATCTCCTCAAAGCTGGCCGACCTCGCCTGGAACACCGTGGTGCTCTATCCCGCCGGCCACTTTTCCCGGGATATCCATCTGCAGGCGAACATCGTCCTGCCCGGCGGCTGGAAGTATGCGACCGCCCTGACCACAGGAGCGCAGGATGGCGACACCGTCCACTTCAAAGAGACCACGCTGAATACGCTGGTGGATTCGCCGCTGATTGCCGGGGAATTTTTCAAGCGTGTCGACCTGTCCACCGGCCCCGATAATCCCGTCTTCCTCGACATCGTTGCCGACGAAGCGAAAGACCTGGAGATCACGCCGGAAGAACTGCAGGATCACAGGAACCTCGCCATTCAGGCCCAGAAACTCTTCGCATCCCACCACTACAACCACTACGACTTTCTCTTCATGCTGACCGACGTGGTCGGCGGCCAGGGGCTGGAGCATCATCAGTCCAGCGAAGACGGCACGCGGGCCAATTACTTCACCGACTGGGCCTCGGGCGTGCGCGGCCGCGACCTGCTGGCCCACGAATATACCCACTCCTGGAACGGCAAGTTTCGCCGCCCTGCCGATCTGTGGACGCCCAATTTCAACGTGCCTATGCGCGACGATCTCCTGTGGGTTTACGAAGGGCTCACCCAGTACTGGGGCTACGTGCTCACCGCGCGCTCCGGCATGCGCAGCCCCGAAGACACGCGCGATCTGGTGGCGTCCATCGCCGCCAACTTCGAAGCCAGCCCGGGTCGCGACTGGCGGCCGCTGGTCGACACCACCAACCAGCCCACAATCTCCCAGCGGCGGCCGGTCAGCTGGGTCAGCTGGCAGCGCCCCGAGGACTATTACCAGGAGGGGCTGCTGATCTGGCTGGACGCGGATACGAAGATCCGCGAGCTCAGCAACGGGCAAAAGTCGCTCGACGATTTTGCCAGGCTCTTTTACGGCGTCTACAACGGGAGCTTCATCACCGATCAGTACGACTTCGACGACATCGTGAAGGCGCTGAACGAAGTGCAGCCGTACGACTGGGCGAAGTTCCTGCGCGAGCGCGTCTACGAGCTGCATCCGCAGGTGCCGGAGAACGGCTTTACCCAGGGCGGGTACAAGCTCGTCTACAACGACACCGCCCCCTCATGGGAGAAACATGCGGCTAACCCGCGCTTCGGCGCCAGCTTCTCCACTTCGCTCGGCATCAGCGTGATGCAGGACGGAAACGTGAGCAACGTGGACTGGGACAGCCCGGCCTTCAACGCGGGTCTGGTTCCGGGCATGGACCTGATCGCCGTGAACGGCGAGACCTATACGGCAGACAACCTCAAACAGGCCATCCTGAAAGCGGAGAAGGAAACAACGCCGATCAGCCTGCTGATCAAAGATCGCGATCAGATCAGGGCGGTCACCGTGGATTACCACGGCGGCATGCGCTACCCGCATCTGGAGCGTGTGGAGGGGACGCCCGACCGGCTGGACGCGATCCTCACGCCGGTGGAGTAAGGCAGAGAACCAGATTCGAGGGAAGCAGCGCTTCTGTGCTTCCCTCGTCCGAGCTCTGAGCCTCACCGCTCGGCGACGCGCTCCAGCAAATCAAAAAACTCCGGGAATGAAATCGCAGCCGACTCGGCGCCCCGGATCAGCGTCTCTCCGCTGGCCCGCAGTCCGGCGACCGCAAAGGCCATGGCGATGCGATGGTCGCCGCCCGCATCGATGGTGGCCCCATGGAGCTTCTGCCCGCCGGAAACATCGAGGCCGTCCTCGAATTCTTCGACTTCAGCCCCCATCGCGCGCAGGTTAGCGGCCACCAGCGCAATCCGGTCCGATTCCTTCACCCGCAGCTCCTTCGCGTCGCGGATGCGGATGCCGTTCTGCGTGTAAGGGCCAATCGCCGCCAGCACCGGCAGCTCATCGATCAGCTGTGCCGCCAGCGCGCCGGAGATCGTCGTGCCGCTCAGCCCCAGCGGCGGCGCGTTCACCTGGACGGTCCCCACCAGCTCGTCGTTCTTCGTCTCCAGATTCAGCACGCCGATATGTGCGCCCAGCGCAGTGAGCACGTCAAGAAGAGTCGCGCGCGTGGGATTGAGGCCGAGATCGTCGAAGAGAAGATTCGAGCCGGGAAATAACGCTGCAGCACAAAGGAAGAACGCTGCGGACGAAATGTCTCCTGGAACCGTTGCCTCGATGGCATGCAGATGCTGCCCACCGTGAATGGAAACCGAATCCTTTACCCGTTCGACCTGCGCCCCAAAGGCCCGCAGCGCCAGCTCGCCATGATCCCGCGTGCGCACGTCTTCGTGAACCGTTGTGGCGCCCTCCGCCTGCAGCCCGGCGAAGAGAACCGCTGTCTTCACCTGAGCGCTGGGAATCGGCGTGGTGTAATCGATGGCTGTCAGCGGACCGCCCTGCAACGTGATCGGCGCGTGGCCGTCGGTCAGCTCCATGCGTGCACCCATTTGCGCCAGCGGCCTGCGAACGCGCTCCATGGGCCGGCGGCTGAGCGAGGCATCGCCGACGAGAGTGAAGAGGCCCGCCTGGCCTGCCAGCAAACCGGAGAGCATGCGCATCGTCGATCCCGAGTTACCGCAGTCGAGCGTGCCCGCGGGCCGGCGAAACCTGCCCCCCACGCCGGTAATCTCGACCGAGTGGTCCTCGCCCCGCGTGACCTGCGCGCCCAGCGCGGCAACACAGGCCAGCGACGAGGCGCAGTCGGCGCCGGTAGAGAAGTTCGCCAGCCGCGTCGTGCCTTCGGCCAGGCCGCCCAGCAATGCGTAACGGTGGGAAATACTTTTGTCGCCGGGCAGGCGAAGGCTGCCCTGGATCGTGCGCGCGGGTCGAATGAGACGTTCAGAGATAACGGCCTGCATGAAAACAGGGTACAGGGCTCGGCATACAGGGTACAGAGCGGAGGGGCCCACTCCCCCTGCGTTTGCCGCCCTTGATTTCCGCAGAGCGGCTGTGCGAGATTCGGAATCGAAGTGAGTACATGCCTGGCGGAGCTGTTCGCAGAAGAGTATCGGGCCTTGCGGCCCCGCGCTCCGATGCCGCCCATCGAAGCCCGCTTCTATCGCTTCACCTCCCTCAACACCACGATCCGTCTCCGCGACGGCAGGATTCGCGTCAGCCTCTCCGACTTGCTGGAGGGCGCGCCACAACCGGTCCTGCGCGCCATCGCCCACATCCTGCTGGCCAAGCTGTATCGCAAGCCCATCGATGCGGCCCAGGCGCAGCGCTACCGCCGCTTCACCAGCAGCGAGGCAGTCGTGCGGCAGAGCGAGCGCATCCGCCAGACCCGGGGCCGCAAGCGCATCGGCTCGGCGCAGGGCCAGCATTACGACCTGGAAGAAGTGTTCGAGTCGCTCAACCGCCGCTTCTTCCACGGCCTCATGGGCCGGCCTTTGCTCACCTGGAGCGAAATCACCGCTCGTCGCGTCCTCGGCCATTACGATCCCGCCCACAACACCATCATGGTGAGCCGCGTCTTCGATCGGAAGGGAACGCCCCGCTACGCGATCGAGTACCTGATGTATCACGAGATGTTGCACCTGAAACATCCGGTGAAGCAGCGCAACGGGCGCCGCTGCGTGCACCCGCTGGCGTTTCAGCAGGAAGAAAAACTCTTCCCCGATCTGGACCGCGCCAAGGCCTATCTAAAAACACTCTAGTTGTGAATTCCCATCATCGCCGCGTAGGGGGCCGATAATACTTCGCGAGGTTGTACTCGTTGAAGGCGACGGTGCCGCCCAGCGCGCCCAGATTGATCATCTGGCCCGCCCGCGCCAGGCGACGGTGTCCATGACGGATCAGCGCACGATAAATCCAGCCGTTGGCGACAACCGTGCTGGTCTCAAAGGCGGCAAAACCGGGGTGATTGTCAACCAGGGCGTCAGGCAGCTCCGCCTCATGAAAATCGGCCGGATCGGAGAGCGCCTTCACGGTGGTCTGATAGTCGAGGTACCGCAGACCTGCCGCCGCTCCGAGCAGCGTCCAGTCGAAAGGAGCGAGGCCCGGGAACATACCGCGAACTGCCGCTGGCGGTAGATTAACCACGGCCGCCGAGCCGGGAATCCGCGTGCCGGACCCGCTGAACAGCGTGCCCTGGGCCTGTGCGGAGGAAAACCAAAGCAGCGCCAGACCGAGCGCCCCTGCCCTCGGGATGTTTCCTGCAAATCGCATTCATGCAGGAAATCGGAAGCCCCCGGCGAAAGATTAGAACGCTCTAATTCTGGGCACCCGGTAGCCAGGCAACGCCTACGGCGAACCAAACGAACCGGTCCCGGATGCTGCGTCGGCCCCCTGGCGGCAGAAAGGCGGAAGCTCGACTAAAATATGGGAGGAACCCTTGTTTTTCTTCACGGGAGAGGCGGTTTCCCCATCGGCGCGTGCGACAGGACGACGCGCCGCCAAAAGGGCCTGCCGAAGGATTCAATTTTGATCGGAAGTAACGTTCTTACCAAGGTATTTGGCACCAGCAACGAGCGGGTGGTGAAGCGAATGCTGCCTCAGGTGCAGGTGATCGGTGCGCTCGAGCCGCAAATGCACGCCCTGAGCGATGAGGCCCTTTCCGCGAAAACCACTGAGTTTCGGGCGCGCATCGCCGCCGCGCTGGAAGGAATCACCGATGAAGATGCCCGCCGCGAGGCGGAAAAGCAGGCCCTGAACGACATCCTGCCCGAGGCCTTTGCGGTAGTGCGGGAAGCCGGCCGGCGCGTGCTGAACATGCGCCACTTTGACGTGCAGCTGGTCGGCGGCATGGTGCTCCACCAGGGCAAGATCGCCGAAATGAAAACCGGCGAAGGCAAAACGCTCGTGGCTACCCTGCCCTGCTATCTGAACGCCCTCGCCGGCCACGGCGTCCATGTCGTCACCGTCAACGACTATCTCGCCAAGCGCGACGCCGAGTGGATGGGCAAGATCTACGAGTTTCTCGGCCTCAGCGTTGGCGTCATCGTCCACGATCTGGACGACAATCAGCGGCGCAAGGCCTATGGCGCCGACATTACCTACGGCACGAACAACGAATTCGGCTTCGACTACCTTCGCGACAACATGAAATTCGAGCTGGCCGACTGCGTGCAGCGCGGCCACTATTTCGGGATCGTCGACGAAGTGGACTCGATCCTCATCGACGAGGCTCGAACCCCGCTCATCATCTCCGGCCCGACCGATCAGACTACCGACAAGTACGCGCGCGTGAACCGGATTATCCCGTCTCTCGAGCAGGGCGAGGAAATCGAGAAGAGTCCGGAAGAGAAGATCCTTACCGGC
>Ga0335073_10009529_pt1 | contig 13630 bp, 14 predicted proteins | sample Lox_Sample_22_FD_207093 | JGI IMG/M metagenome (GOLD analysis project Ga0335073, IMG submission 207093) | Soil microbial communities from Loxahatchee National Wildlife Refuge, Florida, United States - Lox_Sample_2.2 | ecosystem: Environmental > Terrestrial > Soil > Wetlands | place: USA...
GGGGCCGACGACGCCGTCACCCTGCCGGAGGCCCTGGGAGCGAGCGTCGTGGCGGGCTTCGCGATGCTGCTCACCTGGACGATCGCCTCGGCGCTGTCCGGGCGAGGCTTCTGGACGCCGCTCCAGCTGGCCGCGGCAGCCCTCGCCGGACCCGGCGCCCTGCTCGCGGGCGCCGGCTCGGCGGCGACCGGGATCGCCCTGCAGCTCGGCTTCTCCATCGCCTGGGGCGTGCTATATGCCTCCATGCTATGGAGCGTGCGGCAGCGCTGGCGCGGCGGCGTCCTCGTCGGTCTCGCGTACGGTGGCGCCCTCTTCTTCGTGATGGTCGAGGTGATTGCCCCCTGGGGCGATCCCACCCTGCTGACGCAGGCCCCGTCCTTGCAGCTGCTCCTCGCGAATCTGGTGTACGGTGCCGTGCTGGGACTCTGGATGCCCGTGCGCCGCGCCACCGCGCCGAGGCCGCACCTCGTCACGGTTTCGAGATCTTCGCCGCGAGAATGAAATCGTTTTCGGTGAGACCATCGGCCGCGTGGGTCCACAGCTCGACGTCGACGCGACTGTAGTGCACGGTGAAATCTGGGTGGTGCCCCTCGGCCTCCGCGAGGTCCGCCATCCGATTCACGAACGCCATCGCCTGCTTGAAGTCGCGGAACTGGAAGGTGCGCCGCAGCCGATCGTTCTCCACGCGCCAGCCCGGCAGCTCGCGCAGGAGCTCGACAGCCTTGGCCCCTTCGAGCTTGGGAACGCCCCCCTCGCATGGCACGCAACGCTTCTCGGTCAAATCCATGGCCTGATCCTCCCTCGGAGGGATAGTCTAGCTCTGCCCGTGCCACTCGTCCGCAAAGAGGAGATTGAGGATCTGGTCGACGAGTTCCTGGCTCTGGCGGAGCAAGGAGCCACGCACCAGGCGGCGGGCGGCCTGGCCACGCTGGGAAAGCGGCTCGGCAAGAGCGGGACCAAACGGCTGGACCTCGAGCGGGTGGCCGAGGCCATCAGCCGCTTTCTCGCGCGTGACGACCTGCTCGGCATGACAGCCCAGGAAGAGAGCGACCTCACCTCGGCCCGGGACGCCTGCCTGGCCCGCGCGGCAACCCTCCCCGGGTGACCTCAGTTGCCGCTGGTCAGCGGGACGACCAGCGAGAACCTGCTGCCGGCGAAGTGGTGCCCGGGTGCCAGCGGCTGACTCTGGGGCGGGCTCTCGGCGTGCAGCTCGCCGCCGTGGGCCTCGGCGATGCAGCGCGCCACGGGCAACCCGAGCCCTGCCCCGGGCTTGCGGGCCGGGTACGCGGCTGCTGCGTATCGGAACGGACGCGTCAGCGGCTCGAGGGATGAGGCGTCCATCCCCGGCCCCTGGTCGTAGATGGAGATCTCCGCGCGGCCATCGCCGGGCAGCGCCAGCTCCGCCAGCACGACCCCACCGTGCGGGGAGAACTTGAGCGCGTTGTCGAGGAGGTTCAGGATCGCTTGCCGCAGCTTGGTCTCGTCGGCGGACGCGAGCGCCGGCCCGCTCACCAGCCGCTCGAGCGCGATGCGCTTGGCCCGGGCCTGCGGCCGGAGCTCTTCCAGGCAGCGCTCGAAGACGGTCGCGAGATCGACGGGCGCGCGGTGAAGCTCGCAGCGTCCCGCCTCGAGATCCGCGAGGTCCACCAGGTTGTCGATGATCTGGGAGAGATGCTCCGCGCTCTGGCCCACCGATTCGAGAATCCGCGTCTGCTGTGGCGTCAGCGGCCCCAGCTTGCCTGACAGGAGGATCTTCACGTAGCCGACAATCGGGGTCAGCGGCGTGGACAGCTCGTGGGCCACGCTGTGAAGGAAGGCGGCCTGGTCGGCCGCGGAGATCTGCGGTGGTTGAGGCGTCTCGCTTGGCACCATGATCCGCTCTGCCGCGTTGCGGCACGTATTATAAGAGGCCGACATGACGAGTGGTAGCTCCCTGGGTGAAGTGCGGCCGGACACAGCTTATCCACATCTGGGCGTCACGTTTCTGGACAATCGGTTTTATCAGGCAAGCGGCTGGAGATCTTCGCTATTTCGCTTGCGAGCCACTTCGATTGCCGCGTCAATGGTCAATCTGTGAAGAAAGCTGTGGAGATGTCCGGGTGGCCCCGGCGCGACTCGAACGCGCGGCCTACTGTTTAGGAAACAGTTGCTCTATCCGCCTGAGCTACGGGGCCTCGCGCGAAGGAGCGACCTTGTAGACGCTTCCCCGCCGGGCGTCAAGCCCGAGATCGCAAGCCGGCTCGCCCCCACGGGATTTGCTACACTGAGCCGGCACATGCGCTGCCCGAGGCCCATCTGGACGCTGGCGGCGCTGCTCGTTCCAGCGGCCGCGCATGCCTTCGTGCGCACCACCACCGAGGATGGAAAGCACTTTCTCTGGTGGCCCACACGCAGCGTCGGCTACTTCATCCAGCAGGATTGCGCGCTCCGCCCCTCGATGAGCGGCGGAGAAATCGTCTGGAACCAGCTGCCGCCCGAGGTCGCCGATGCCGGGGAAAGCGCCGCCAGTTACACGGCGGCTTGCCACGCGGCCATCGAGGCCTCCTTCGGGTCCTGGCAGGCCGCGGGTGACGCTGGCTGCACCAATCTGCGGTTACCCTACCTCGGCGACACCGCCGTCCGCGAGGTCGGCTATCAGCCCGACGCGTCGGAGAACATCAATTCAGTCCTTTTTCAGCCGGCCACCTGCGACGACGTGCTCGCCCCCAGCGACCCGTGCTGGAACGATGGCGACTGCGACACGGCCCACGCCGACCAACCGTGCTTCTCTCACGGCGACGAGGTGATCGCGCTCACCACCACGACGTACGAACCTGACGACGGCACCCTGCTCGACGCAGACGTCGAGCTCAACAACGCGCCGGGCGTCTTCGACTTTTCGGCGGAGCAGCCGGGGCCGCCGCTCGCCGATACGTGGGACATCGAGAACGCGGTGACGCACGAGGCCGGCCATTTCATCGGCCTCGCCCACAACTGCGGCACGCTGAACGCCCCAGCCTGCACGCCCACCCTCGAGCAGGGCGTGATGTACGCCAACGCCGCCCCCGGAGAAACCACCAAGCGCGTGCTCAAGCCGGACGACATCGCCGCAGTGTGCCACGTCTACCCCAAGGGGCTGAGCACGGCGATCGTCAATCTGGAAGACGAGGCCGATGCCGGCGAGGTGCGCATCACCGGCGGCTTCGCGACGTCGTGCACCACGGGAGGCGGCGGCACCGCGTGGCTCGCCCTCCTGACGTTGGCGCTCCTGCGCCGACGTCACCCCACGGCGACCTGACCTGGCAAGCCTGCCCGGTACAGGTTGTAGAAGTAGTCCCTGACCATGCGGTGCGAGGAGAAGGCCCACTGCGTGCTCTCGATCGACGCGCGCATCATCTTCGCCCACCGCGCAGGGTCTTCGAACGCGGGTAGCACGTCGCCTTGCAGCGTCTGTACCAGCGACGCTAGGTCGCGCTCGTCGCCCTTGACCACGTCGGCCTCGGTCCGGCCGTCCCCGATCTGCCACCCGTTGACGCCGTGTCGGCAAGCCTCCGGCCACCAGCCGTCGAGCACGCTCAGATTCAACACGCCGTTCATCGCCGCCTTCATCCCCGAGGTGCCACTCGCCTCGAGGGGTCGGCGCGGGTTGTTGAGCCACACGTCGCAGCCCCGCGTGAGCAGCCGCCCGAGCCGGAGATCGTAGTCCTCGAGGAAGGTCGCGCTCTTCGGGAGCTGCCGCACCGACCGCACCAGATCGGCGACGAGCCGTCGCCCTGCATCGTCCTGCGGATGAGACTTGCCGGCGAAGACGAGCGCGAGCTTGCCCGCCTCCAGCAAGGGCAATACGTGCGAAGGGTCTCGCAGGATCAGGTCGCCCCGCTTGTAGGCAGCGGCGCGTCGCGCGAACCCCACGAGCATCGCATCCGGCTTGAGCCGCACGCCCGCGCGCTTGTCGATCTCCGCCAGGAGCTCCGCCTTGAGCTCGCGGTGCGTCGCCAGGAGATCGCCACCGTGCAGCGCGGTGCGGATGCGTGGATCCTGCCAGGTGCCCGGGTGCACGCCATTCGTGATGGCCAGGATGGGCGCCGTCTCGCCCACGTGCCGCCACATCTCGCGCGCGGTGACCCCGTGCAACTCGGAGACCGCGTTGGCGCGGCAGGCGAGTCGCAGACCGGCGACCGTCATGTTGAACGGGTCGCCGCCGAGCCGCACCAGCTCCTCGGCGCGCAGGCCGCGGTTGGCACCCAGCCGCAGCAGGAGGTCCACGGGGTGGCTCTCGTTGCCCGCCTCCACCGGCGTGTGCGTGGTGAAGACGATGCGCGAGCGCACGTCGGCCCACGCCGAGTCGAAGCTCTTGCCCGCTGCCATCCGTTCGGCGATGAGCTCGAGGCCTGCGAAGACCGCGTGCCCCTCGTTGAAATGGTAGACGTCGGGTTCGACGCCGAGGGCCTGCAGCGCCTTGATGCCGCCAGCGCCCAGCAGGATCTCCTGCGCGACCCGCTCGTGCTCGCCGCCGCCGTAGAGCCGGCGGGTCATCCAGCGGTCCTGCTCCTGGCTCGGCTCGATCAGGTACAGCGGCGCGTTGCCGTAGCGATCGACCTGCCAGATCTGGCAGGGGATCTCACGCCCATCCACGCGCACCGAAATCTCCTTGAGGGTCGGCTTGACGAGGTGGGCGATATCGCGGGCGTCGTCCTGGTCGATGGGCGACCCGTCCGGGCCGATGCGCTGGTGGCTGTAGCCCCCACGCCAGAGGAGGCCCACCGACACCAGCGGCAAGCGCAGGTCACCGGCCGACTTGATGTAGTCCCCAGCCAGGACCCCGAGGCCTCCGGCGTAGATGGGAAACTCCTCACTGAGGCCATATTCCATGCAGAAGTACGCAACGAGGGGCAGCGGCTGGGTTTGCATAGGCGGCACTTTACAGCAGCGGAACGCGCGGGAAAGAGGTGATCATCCAGGATCTCGGCCGCCCGCAAGCCTACCCAGGGGTCTGACGATCGCTCGAGGGGGCCGGCGTCGGCCCACCCATCCGCGGGCCATCGTTGGCCGTCCAACAGACGGCCGCTTGACTGATTTGACATCAAACCGCCGCGGCCTTATGTGATGAGCCGAGCAACCAACCAGCGAGGCGGTCATGGACTGGACGTTCGAAGGGAAGGTCGGCATTGGGCTGGTGGCGGCCGCGGCGCTCGGCGCCGGCTGCGCCCACCAGCAGGTCAAGGCTACGCCCGTGGCCCCGGCGCCCGTGGCGGCGGCGGCCGCGGCGCCCGCACCGGCGCAGTCGCTCAGCGCGCAGGAGGCGGACGATCTCGAGCGCATCTTCAACGGCGACGTCATCCACTTCTCCCTCGATTCCGCGGACCTCTCGAGCGACGACACGGCGCGGCTGCAGAAGATCGCGAACGCCCTGCAGCGGCACCCCGAGGTGAAGATCCGCATCTCCGGCAACTGTGACGAGCGCGGCACCGAGGACTACAACCTCGCCCTCGGCCAGCGGCGCGCCGCCAAGGCGAAGGCGTACCTCGGCGACCTCGGGATCGACGCCAGCCGGGTCGACACCATCAGCTATGGCAAGGACCGCCCGGTCGCTTCGGGCCACGACGAGAGCGCGTGGGCACAGAACCGCCGCGACGAGTTCCAGCGCCACGGAGAGTAGCGGCGGCCCGACGCCGTTTCGATCTAAGATGCCGGCGTGCCGGACTTCCCGGGGCCGCGCCTCACCCGCCGCGACCTGCTGACCGCGCTGGCGGCGGCGGCCGGAGGCGTCGCCTGCCGCCGCGGCGTGACCCCGGCGGCGGAAGCCCGATTCGACGGCTACCCCATCGGCCGGCTCGACGGCTACTTCACGCCGACGGCGGATTTCTTCGTCCGCGATCACTTCGGCGTCCCCGCCGAGGCGGCACTGCCGGGGGCGTGGCGGCTCGAGATCTCGGGCGAAGTGGCACACCCGCTATCTCTGTCGCTGACGGACCTGACCGCGATCGCACGCGTCGACCTGCCCGTCACGCTGGAGTGCGCCGGCAACGCCGGCCGCAACGGTCTGGGCGCCCCAGGCGGCCCCCGCGCCTGGGGAGGCGCCAGCACCGCCACCTTCCAGGGCGCCTCGCTGGCGGCGCTGCTCGCGCGCGCGGAGCCTGCCGCGGCCGTGCGCGAGATCGTCTTCGAGGGCGCCGACGCCGGCAGCGAGCGCGGCTCGCTCGATCGCCACGCCTTCGCCCGCAGCGTCCCTCTCGAGGCCGCGCGGTCGCCGCAGGCGCTCCTCGCGACCGGCATGAACGGCGCTCCCCTCCCCGCCTTGCACGGCGGTCCTCTGCGGGTCGTCCTGCCCGGCCGCTACGCAACGGACTCGGTCAAGTGGCTCACGCGCGTCCGCGCGGTCAGCGCGCCGTTCGAGGGCTTCTACCAGCGCCGCCGCTACCGCAAGGCCACCGCGGCGAACCCGGCGGGCGAGACGCTCGGCGCGCTCCGCGTGCAGTGCGAGATCGCGCACCCCTCGCCGGGCTCTAGGCTCCCGGGCGCCCTCCTCACCGACGTGATCGGCGTGGCGTGGGGCGGGCAAGGCGGGCCGGTGAAGGTGGAGGTCAGCGCAGACGGAGGACAGACGTTCGAGGCAGCCACCTTCATCGACCCGCCCAGCACCACGGCCTGGCGTCGCTGGCGATGGACCTTTCGCCCCGGCCACCCCGGCCCGCGCTGGATCGTGGCGCGGGCCACCGACGCGGCCGGCGACGCGCAGCCCTTGCAGAGCGACGAGGAGCGCGGCGTCGCACGCAGCCTGTCGGGCCCCGACCGCATCCAGTACGCCAACGACGCGGTGCCGATCATCCCCGTGATGGTCGTCTGAGACCCGGACGCGGCCCGCAGCTAGTCACTGCCGCAGCTCGAGGACCCGCAGCTGCCGCTGCAACTCGGCGCCCCGCAGGAGGGCGCGGAGCACGACGGGGGCGCGCAGCTCGGGGGCGCGCAGCTCGCCGGGGAGCACGAGGGCACCGTGCACGCCGGCGCCGGTACGAATGTCTCGCCGCACGCACACGAGGCCGGCACGTAGAAGCCGCAGCCGCAACCCTCCACGACGACGCCCACGCCGCAGACGACCGGCACGAAATCGAGGTACGGGAAGAACGTCGGACGGCCGCCGACCTTCACGGTGCAGCCCTTGTGTTGCTTGCACTGGTACGACTTCGAACCGGTGCCCCCATGCGACACCGGCGTCTTCGTGCCCGAGGACCGCGGCGCGCCGCAGCCCAGGGAAACCGCGAGCGCGAGGGCGAGCGTCGTGCGCAACGCCGCCACGACTCAGGGAGCCCCTTGTGGCGGCGGTTGGGCTGCACGCGGCTTCTGCCACAGCTCCGCGAGCTCATTGAAGCCGATCCGCGAGAAGCTTCGTTCGCGCGAGGAGAGCTCCTGGAGCGCGGCAGGGTGCGCGCGCCCCCAGGCGATCAGCCCCTCGAAGGCTGCGTGGCTCGGGTGCAGCACCTCGTCCACCGCGGGCCAGTCCTGGTGGGCCGACGCGAAGGCGTCGAGGGTCTCGGTCGGCTTCTCCACGATCCAGCGAAGAAACGTCTCCGCGCGCCTCGGGTGCTGGCGATCCCACCAGAAGGCCTGCCGGGCTGCCTCGGGGTTCTGCTGCACCCAGGCGGCCAGCGAAGCGAAGGCGGCCGGGTGCCGCTGCGACCAAGGGGTGGAGGGCGCGTCCGCCCGCGCGGCGGCCGGCAGCGTCAGCGCCAGCATGCAGAGCCACGGTTTCATGCAAGCCTCGCCTTCTCGTCGTGCGATCGCTCGATTCCCTATCAGACCGGGCCGCGCGAGGGAAGGCGGCACCGCCTCGGCCATGCTATTCATCCGGACGATGCGCGCCTTGCTGGCCCTCGCCCTGGTCCCGATCGCCGCGTGCGCCCGGCCTCCTGCCTGGAAGGCGACGCCGTGGACGGTGGCCCCGCCGCTCGGCCTCCCGGCGGTGCCCGTTCCCGCCGACGACCCCATGACGGTGGAGAAGGTCGCGCTCGGGCGGATGCTCTACTACGACCGGCGCGTGGCCACGCAGGTTCGCAGCTCCTGCGAAGACTGCCACCCCGCCGACCACGGCTACGCCGGCCGCGATCCCACCATGGGCTTCCACCGCAACTCGCCGACGATGTGGAACCGCGCCTACGGCGACTTCGAGTTCTGGGATGGCTCGGCCGGACGCTCGCTGGAGCAGCTCGTCGGAGGCGTCCTGCGCTTCGTCAATGCCGATGCGAAGGAGCCGGTGGAGGCGCGGCTGGCCCGCGTCCCCGGCTACCGCCGCGCCTTCGAGCAGGCCTTCGGCCGCGAGCCCGACGAGACCGCCGTCGTGCAGGCCATCGCGAGCTTCTGCCGCACGCTCCTCGCCGGCAATGCGCCGTACGACCGATTCGAGGCCGGCGACCACGGCGCGATGAACCCCGAGGCCCAGCGCGGTCTCGCGCTCTTCCGGGGCCGTGCCGGCTGCGCGAGCTGTCACGCGGGCCCGAACTTCACCGACGAGCAGTTCCACGACATCGGCATCGGCCAGGCCGATCCCCAGAAGCGCTTCTACCCGGCCGGCCTCCGAGGCAAGCCCGACTTCCCCGAGCTCGGTCGCTTCAATGTGTCCCACCGGCTCGAGGACCGCGGCGCCTTCAAGACACCCACGCTCCGCGAGCTCGTGAACACCGGGCCCTACATGCACGACGGCTCCTTCGGCACGCTGGAGCAGGTCGTCGACTACTACGACCGGGGCGGCCTCCGGGTGCTCGGCATGGATCCGCGCATTCATCCCCTCGATCTGAGTGCCCAGGACGAGAGCGACCTCGTGGCCTTCCTGCGATCGCTCACCGCCTCCCCGCCAGTGCCCCCGCCGCCCGTGCTGCCCTAGCCGCCCCGCAGGCGGTTGTCGACCTTCGCGCCGGCGAGCTCCACGTCGCCCTCGAGGCACAGCAGGCGCACCGTGCCCTTTGCCACCATTTTCCCGGCGGCGTCCGTCACCGTGCCCTCCCAGAGCTGCGAGCGGCGCCCGCGTGTGAGCGGCCGGGCCTCCACCTTCAAGGTGCCCTCGCGCATCGCGTGCAGGAAGGACGTGTGGTTCTCGAGCCCCACCACCGACATTCCGCGGGGGAGCGCGTGCAGCGCCGCGCCGATCGAGGCGACGGTCTCGATGACCCCTGAGTGCACGCCGCCGTGCACGATGCCGTAGCCTTGCAGGTGCTGGGGCCCCACCGTGAGCTCCGCCACCACCTCGTCGGAGGTGGCTCGCACGAGGTGCAAGCCCATCGCGGCGTTCCACCCATCGCGGATCGTGTTCAGCAGCTCGGCGAAGTCTTCGGCCATCAGTCGGCCGCGATGGCGTCGATCTCGACCCGCGCGCCTTTGGGGAGCGCCGCCACCTGCACCGTGGCACGCGCCGGCGGCGCCTGCGGGAAGCGCTTGCCGTAAACCTCGTTCACCGCGGCAAAATCGCCGAGGTCCACGAGGTAGATGGTGGTCTTGAGCACGTGGCGGAACTGGAGGCCCGCCGCGTGCAGGACCGCCTCGAGGTTCTGCATCACGCGCTCGGTCTGCGCGCGGATGTCGCCCTCGACGAGCTCGCCCGTCTTCGGGTCGAGCGGGATCTGCCCCGACAGGAACGTGAAGCCCGGCCCGGCCTTCACCGCCTGCGAGTAGGGGCCGATGGCCTTCGGCGCACCTTCGGTATGGATGATGTCTTTCGTCATGGCCCGGGAGATTCGCGGCAGGTCCGGTGGATGTCAAGGCGCGCAAACACGAAAGGCCCCGGAGACCGATCGCTCGATCCCTGCGGGTCCGGGGACGCCCCTGGGCCGAGGCCTTCTGGCCCCGGACGAACGGTGTCCTGCCACGGAACAAGGGCGGGCTGCCGCGGAGCGATGACGTCTCTCCGGGGAGAGACGGCGTTGCTCCACGGGCAAGGGCCGTTCGTCCGCGGGATTGGGCCGCTCGCCCGCTGAGAGACGGCCTCCTTCCACGGGCAAAGCGCGTCCTTCCATGGATAGACCTCCTCTCTCCGCGGACACACCCGATTCGCCCGTGGTAGGCCGCCGTCGCTCTGCGGCACGACGCCGTTGGTCCACGGGCGAGCGTCGTCTCTCCGCGCCAGGACGCCGTTGGTACGCGCCCGGACGCCGTTTCTCCACGTCGGGACGCCGTTGCTCAGCGAAACCGGATCACCCTTCCACGGCAGGACAACGTTCCTCCACGCGCCAATGGCTTCGTTCCGCGCCCGTGCGCCTGCGGCCCCCGACGTCGCTCCTAACGGAGCGCCGCCCAGCCGACCCCGCTGCCGACCGCCCGCGACGCGACCGCTCGATTCACGCGGTCGGCACGCCGGATCTGTACAGCGCGATGACTTCCTGCGCGAACTGCTCTTCGGGATCGTCCGGGCCGGGACGGGCGGGCTGGGGCGCGCCGGGGGGCAGCGCGGTCGGGAACGGGTCGCGGTGGAGACAGCGGAACCAGATGGCGATGGTCGTCTCGAACGGGTGGTCGGCATCGGGCCCGTGGATCTCGAGGCCCGCGCCGAGCGCCTCGACGATGTTCGCCAGGCCCTGGTCGAGTCCGGCCGCGGCGCTCGGCTTCGGGCTGGCGCCACCCTGGGCCTCCGGGTCGGCGTAGAACGCGCGGATCGCCGGCAGCAGCGGCGGGCTCAGGACCGCGATCAGGTAGTCGAGGGCGCACGCGAAGCCGAGGCCGTGCGCGGCGATGAGGCGCTCGAGCGCAGCCTCGAGGGCTGGCCGGGTGCCTAGCGCCCAGCGCGTCTTGCGCAAGGCGGCGTGGAGCTTCTGAACATCGAGACGCTTCTTCAGGAGTGTGGAGTTCATGCCGGGCTGACAAAGCACCGGCAATGCCAATGGCAAGTCCCTGGAATGACTGGCCCCGGCGGTCTCGCCGGCGACCGGAAACGCGACTCCTGGTCTCGTCGCCGGCCCCAGGCGCCACGGCCTTGTCCGGGAGAAGCGGTGCGTGCTCATGACTCGTTCTCGGGCAGCGAATGTGACCGCGGCCGCGGCGAGAGCCTTCGCCACGGTCCGAGGGGGTAAGGAGTGCCTTCCGAGGATCTCCAGTGGTTTGGCGATCCGCACAGGCGCCCTTGCGCCTCCCAGTAGGGTGCTGGCGGCCCGCACGAGCACCCTTGCGGCGCCCACGAGGGTACTGGCGCCCGACACTTACTCCCCTCGCGGCGCCTACCAGGGTGGTGGCAGCCGACGCGGGCCCCCTTGGTGGCTCTCACCGTGGGGTTGGCAACCGGCACGGGCAGCCTGGTGACTCCCAACCAGGGGGGTGGCGGCCCGCACGGGCCCCTGGTGGCTCCCGTCGGTGGGTTGGCGGGCCGGCACGGCACACTTGCGCCGTCCTCCAAACCCGGCACGCCCTTCCCACCCCGCGCGGCACCTTACCTTGGCCGCGTGGAACCTCGTCTGCGCCTCCTGTTCGTCGCCGACACGGCCTTCAGCCCGACCGGCGGGGGTGTGGTGTCGGCGCAGCGTACGATCGCACGGCTGCGCAGGGTCCATGACGTCGCCGTGGTCGCCGCGGACGCCGCCGGACCGCCGGACGTGCGCCTGCCGGGCTTCGTGCTGCCGCTCCGCCGCATGCGGCGCTCGGGCTTCGTGATGGCGCGGCCCAACCGCGCCGCGCTGCATCGCGCCCTGGCCCGGGCCGACGTGGTGCACCTCCAGCTGCCGTTCTGGCTCTCCTTCGCGGCCCTCGCGGAGGCGCGGCGGCTGCGCGTGCCGGTGGTAGCGGGCGTCCTCGTGCAGCCGGAGAACCTCCTGTGGAACGCGGGGCTGCGCTCGCCGGTCCTCGCGCGCTGGCTCTACCGCGCCTGGATCCGCGCGTACTACGACCGCGCGGACGTGGTGCTCTGCCCGACCCGCTTCGCCGAGGCCAAGCTGCGCGCGCACGGCCTCGCCGCGCCGACCGAGGTGATCTCGAACGGCGTGGAGCTGCCGGAGGCGGCGCCCTACCCGGCCCTGCCGGCGGATGGCCGCTTTCACCTGCTGTCGGTCGGCCGGCTGGCGACCGAGAAGCGGCAGGAGATCCTGCTGGAGGCCGCGGCCCGCTCGCGCCACCGCGCCCGGCTCACCCTCACGCTCGCGGGGGCAGGGCCGCTCGAGGAGGCGCTGCGACGGCTGGCGACCCGCCTCGGCTTGCGCGCCGACGTCGGTTTCCTGCCGCGCGAGGAGCTCGAGCGCCGGCTCGCCGCCTCCCACTTGTTCGTCCACTGCGGCGAGGTGGAGCTCGAGGGAATCGCCGTCCTGGAGGCGCTGGCGGCGGGCCTGCCAACGCTGGTGGCGGAGGGGCCCGAGACGGCGGCGGCGGAGCTGGCGCCGGGCCTCGCGTTCCGCTTCCCGGCGGGCGACGCGGCGGCGCTCGCGGCGCGGCTCGACGACCTGCTCGACCACCCGGCGCTGCTCGCCGCCGGCCGAGCGCGCGGGCTCGCCATCGCGCGCTCGCGCAGTCTCGACACCTCGGTGGCGCGGCTCGAGGCGCTCTACCGGCGCTCGATGCGGCGCCGCGCGGGCACGGCGCGCCTGGGGACGACGGGCCTGCGGCCGAACGCCCTGGGCGAACCCACCCAGTAGCGGTAGTGGCCGCGCGGCAGGCGCGTCACCGGGCGGGGCACGAAGCCCTCCTCCACGCGCCCCCAGTGGCCGCGCCAGTCGCGCGAGCGGAACCAGTGATCCCGGTAGCGGGTCCAGTACCAGCCGTCGGCGTAGAAGACCTCGTAGGGCTGGCCGGGGACCACTTCCACGCCGGGCCCGACCGGTACGAGCGCCGGTGGCTCGGAATACGCAATCGGCGGCGGGACCACCGCACAGGCGGAGAGCGCCACGGCAGCGAGTCCGACCCACAGCAGACGCATCGTCATGTCGCGAACATGCGGTCGCCGAAGCCGGGCGGCAAGCCAATCCACCGCGCCGCGGCGGCGGCCGACCGTCGGAAAGTTCGCGCAGGACCCTCACCCTGGCCCTCTCGCCTGGCAGGAGAGACGGGACTTTCATGCGGCACGGCGAGAGTCGGGAGGAGGGAGGCCGACGCGCAAGGGGCGTCGGGGCCCCCAGACACTCTCGCAGGGCGCCCCTGTTGGTGGCACGAGCTCCGGTATGACGCGGTTCAGCGCGTGGGGAGGGCGAGGACGGACCGGGATGGCGCCCCCCGAGCGAGCGGGCTCCCTCCGTCCCGCGTCCACCTGCCTCGCGTGCACCATCCGGGGGCGCTGCGGCGGAGCCCCCCGACGCCTCCCCTCTACTTGATGCTGTACAGGTACCCGTCGTCCGAGACGAAGAAGACCGTCCCGTCGGGCCCGATGGCCGGCGACGAGCTGATGGGGCCGCCGGTGGTGATCTTGAAGCGCAGCGAGCCCGCGGGCGTCACCGCGTAGAAGTTGCCGTCGTCGGCGCCGTAGAAGATCGTGCCGTCCTCGCCGATGGCCGGCGAGGAGCTGACGTTGGCCGACTGGAAGAGCCACTTCACCGCGCCCGTCGAGCCGTCGATGGCGCGGAGGCCGTCGCCGTTGCCCACGTACACCGTGCCGTCGGAGGCCACGGCCGGCGCGGCGTTGCCCACGTCCGACTGGAGCTGCGTCCAGCCGCTCGGCAGCGCCGTGGACGGCAGCGGCACGGTCCAGAGGGTC
>Ga0335073_10009531_pt1 | contig 13630 bp, 7 predicted proteins | sample Lox_Sample_22_FD_207093 | JGI IMG/M metagenome (GOLD analysis project Ga0335073, IMG submission 207093) | Soil microbial communities from Loxahatchee National Wildlife Refuge, Florida, United States - Lox_Sample_2.2 | ecosystem: Environmental > Terrestrial > Soil > Wetlands | place: USA: Florida...
CATCACGGGCCAGACGACCTGGACCGACAACATCAAGCTGCCTGGCATGCTGCACATCGCCTTCCTGCGCAGTCCCTATGCGCACGCGAAGATCAGCCGGGTCGACGTCAGCGCGGCTCTGGAGCAGCCCGGCGTGATAGCCGCCTTCTCCGGCGCCGACTTCGCCGCTGAGCAGGGCAGCCTGCCGTGTGCCTGGCCCGTGACGCCGGACATCCTGATTCCGCCGCACCCGCCGATGGCCGTCGACGAGGTCCGCTACGTGGGCGAGGCCGTCGCCGCCGTGGTCGCTCGGGACCGGTACGCCGCCGCGGACGCGCTGAACTCGATCGACGTGGACTATGAGCCCCTTACTCCGGTCCTGGATATCCGCACCGCGCTGGACGAGGGCTCGCCGAAGGTACACGAGGCGGGCAACAAGAGCTACGAGTGGGTGTTCGCCAACGGCGACGTGGACGCGGCGTTCCGCGACGCCCCGGTCGTGCTCGAGCGGACCTACCGCCAGCAGCGGCTGATCCCGTGCGCGATGGAACCGCGAGCGGTCGTGGCGCAGTGGGTCGGCGACGACGTAACGCTCTGGTCGGCGACTCAGATCCCGCATGTGCTGCGGTTCGCGCTGTCGGCGTTCTTCGGCATCCCGGAGCAGAACATCCGCGTGATCGCGCCCGACGTCGGCGGCGGCTTCGGCTCCAAGCTGCAGGTCACCGCCGAGGAAGTGCTGGCGGTGCTGATCGGCAGGCGGCTCGGCAAGCCGGTCAAGTGGACCGAGTCGCGCACCGAGGGCAACCTGACCGTGCACCACGGCCGGGATCAGTGGCAGCGAATTAAGATCTCTGCCGACACTGACGGCCGGATCCGCGGCCTGTCTGTCGACCTGCTCGCGGACATGGGTGCCTACCTGATGCTGGTCACGCCTGGCGTGCCGCTGCTTGGCGCATTCATGTTCCCGGCCATCTACAAGATGGACGCCTACTCGTTTAAGTGCACCGGCGTCTTCACGACCAAGATGCCGACTGACGCCTACCGCGGCGCCGGCCGGCCGGAGGCCACGTTCGCGATCGAGCGGATCCTGGACGAGCTGGCGACCGAGCTTGGCATCGAGCCGATGCAGCTGCGGGAGCGGAACTGGATCAAGCACGAGGAGTTCCCGTACACCACGATCTGCGGGCTCACCTACGACTCGGGTAACTACGAGGCGGCGACCGCGAAGGCCAAGGAGCTCTTTGACTACGACGGCCTGCGCGAGGAGCAGCGGCGGCGTAACGAGCGCGGTGACAAGGTACGGCTGGGCATCGGCATCTCCACGTTTACCGAAATGTGCGGCCTCGCCCCGTCGAGGGTGCTCGGCAGCCTGTCCTACGGCGCAGGCGGCTGGGAGCACGCATCCATCCGGATGCTGCCAACCGGCAAGGTCGAGGTAGTGACCGGCTCGAGCGCGCACGGCCAAGGACACGAGACAGCCTGGAGCCAGATCGTCGCCGATCAGCTCGGGGTCCCGTTCGAGGACATCCGGGTACTGCATGGTGACACCCAGGTCTCGCCCAAGGGCATGGACACCTACGGCTCGCGGTCGCTGGCAGTCGGCGGGCTCGCGGTGGTGCAGGCCTGCGACAAGGTGGTGGCCAAGGCCAAGGTCATCGCGGCGGCAATGCTCGAGGCCTCAGCTGACGACCTGGAATTCTCGGCCGGGCGGTTCTCGGTCAAGGGCGACCCGGACGCGAACAAGTCGATCCAGGAGATCGCGCTCGCCACGTTCGCCGCGCACGACCTGCCGGACGGCGTCGAACCGTCGCTGGACTCCGAGGCGACCTACGACCCGGACAACTTCTCCTTCCCGCATGGCACCCACCTGTGCGCGACGGAAGTCGACACCGAGACCGGGTTCGTCAAGATCCGGAGTTACGTCGCGGTCGACGATGTCGGCGTGGTGGTGAATCCGCTGATCGTGGAAGGCCAGGTACACGGCGGCATCGCGCAGGGGATCGCTCAGGCGCTGTACGAGGAGGGCGTCTATGACGACGAGGGCAACCTGGTTACCACGACGCTCGCCGACTACCTGGTGCCATCGGCCGCGGACCTCCCGTCGTACAAGACCGAGCGGACCGAGACCCCGGCCAGCAACCGGCTCGGCGTCAAGGGCGTCGGCGAAGCCGGCACGATCGCGTCCACCCCGGCAGTGGTTAACGCGATCGTCGACGCACTGCGGCCGTTCGGCGTCCGCGACGTCACGATGCCGTGCACGCCTGAGCGTGTCTGGCGCGCGATCCAGTCGGCAACCCAGAGCGCAGCAGCCCAGAACCCAGCAACCGAGAGCGGGGCAACGGCATGATCCCGGCCAAGTTCGAGTACGTACGGCCGTCGTCCGTGGACGAGGCGGTCAGTGCGCTCGCCGGCGGTGGCGAGGATGCGAAGGTAATCGCGGGCGGGCAGAGCCTGCTGCCACTGCTGCGGCTGCGGCTCGCCTATCCCGACCTCCTGGTCGACATCGCCGGCCTGGACGAGTTGCGCGGTGTCACCGACGGCGGCGACCACCTGCTGATCGGTGCGCGGACCACGCATTACCAAGTGGTGCACGATCCGCTGATCGGCCAGCACTGCGGTCTCCTGGCGGAGGCGGCCGGTACCGTCGCCGACCCGGCCGTCAGGCATCGCGGCACGCTTGGCGGCTCGATCGCGCACGCCGACCCGGCCGGCGACCTGCCCGCGGTGATCGTCGCGCTGGACGCCACGCTGATCGCACGAGGCCCGGCGGGCGAGCGGGAGATTCCGGCTGGCGAGTTCTTCGTCGACTACCTGACCACGGCACTTGAGCCCGGCGAGATACTCACCGGCATCCGGGTGCCGAAGTTCGGTACCGACTGGGGATATCGTTATGAGAAGTTCCACCGGACCGCGCAGGCATGGGCCATCGTCGGCGTCGCGGCGCTGGTGCGGCGCTCCAACGGCCACGTGGCCGAGGCGCGGGTCGGGCTGACCAACATGGGCTCGGTCCCGATCCGGGCGGCCGCTGTCGAGACGGCGGCCGCTGGGGTGCCGGCTAGCTCCGAGGCGCTGCGGGCTATAAGTGCAAGCGCGGACGAGGGAACGCAGCCGCCTGCGGACCTGCACGGGGCACCGGACTACCGGCGTCACCTAGCGCGGGTGCTGACCGGGCGTGCTCTGGAGGCAGCGGCAGGAGTCTAGATGGAGCTCGAGCACTCATTCTCGGTCCCGGTACCGGAGGAACGGGCATGGGAAGTGCTCCTGGATGTCGAGCGGGTGGCGCCCTGCATGCCGGGCGCCACCCTCGACAAGGTCGATGGTGACAACATCTCGGGCCGGATCAAGGTCAAGGTCGGCCCGATCACGATGACCTATGCCGGGACTGCGAAGTTCACCGAGCGCGATCCTGCGGCTCACCTCATTACCCTCGAGGCTTCTGGCAAGGAGACCCGAGGCGCGGGTACTGCGTCCGCCAAGGTGCGGTCGATGCTTGAAGGCGCGGGGGATCGCACTAATGTCGTCGTGCACACCACGCTGAATGTGACCGGCAAGCCGGCGCAGTTCGGCCGCGGCGTGATGAACGAGGTGGGCGGGAAGCTGATAGGCATTTTCGCCGGCAACCTCGCCGCCATGCTGGCCGCCGAACAGGTTGCCGAGACGGTCGGCGCTGACGACGAGGAAGGTCAGGACGGGAACGTGGTGGCCCTGGCTGGCGGCACGCCCGATGAGGCGCTGCCGATCGACGTGCTGAACCTGAGCACCAGGGCGTGGAGCAGCCTCCGGCAGGACGGCATCCAGACACTCGGTGACCTGACCAGGCGCACAGTGCAGCAGCTGCGCAGCATTGACGGAGTTGGTCCGGCCTCGCTGGCTGACATCCAGACCAAGCTAGCCGACCGCGGCCTGGCACTGGCGTCGGGTGACGAGTCCCGGTCGGCCGGCCCGCCTGCTGTAACACAGCCTGCGGTGTCCGCCGAGCCCGCGGCCGAGGTTGCGGACGGGGCTGGCGCGGCCTCCATGAACGGCGATCGGCCCGCTACCGGCAAGCATGCCGGTGTTACCGAGGACGGTGCGAGCGACGACCTGGCCGACGTGACGCCGATCCGGCCGGCCCGGCACGAGTCGCCCGTCGCGGCCGAAACCGCGAAGCGCGAGCCGCCGGCCTGGCAGCCGCCGGACAACGATGCCATCGATCTGCTCGAGGTAGCCGGCGCGCCAGTGCTCAAGCGCGCGATTCCCGCCGCTGCAGCGCTGATCGCGCTGCTCCTGGTGATTTTTGGCTTGCGCCGCCGCCGTGCCCGCCGCGACTGACGCGGCAGCCCGCCGCGCGCTCGGGATGAGTTCTCAGGACCCTGGCGCTCGGGGAGCCGGAAGTACTAAACGCATCTTTGAGGCCCGGCAGCTGTACCTATGGCTGGTCCGCGACCCAGGCTCTGCTGGAGGATCCCGGTTATCCGCCTGACCCGTCACGAAAGCGGACCAGGTCGTTCGCCCGAATCCGCCGCCGGGCTGGCTGGGCAGCCGTCCGGCGTCAGCTGGAGCAGGCCGTCAGCCTCGAGCCGGCCGTCAGCCTCGAGCCGGCCGTCAATGCGGGCTTTGACCGGCAGTTCCGCTATCTGAGTGATCCGGTACCGGGCACCAGGCGCTATGCCATCAATGACCTCACCGAGCTGGCTGCTGACGATCCAAGGACGGAGCGGGCTGGCTCAGGCGTGGGCGGACTCGGAGCGAGCGATGCTGAGGTACCAGAAACCGCCCGCGAAGTTCAGCGCCGCGATAACCAGGAAGAGCGCCGCCCATGCGTCGACGCCGTACGAGAGGCAGATGAGCCCCGCGGCGGCCGCGACGCTGCCACCGATAATGTGCCCGGCCCCAAAGAAGCGCGGGTGGCGATGCCTCCTGTAGCTGTGGCGTCGGCCACCCGATCACCTATAAACGTGATAGCACATTGATATCGGCGAGTCAACGGGTCTAACGCCCAGGTCCGGCACGCCCTGGGCCCAGTCGCCCGCAGAGCGCCCGGCAAACGCCAGGCGCTCTGCGGCGGGGGCAGGCCGTGGGCTGAGCTAGTCCAGCGAGGACATCACGTGCTTGATCCGGGTGTAGTCCTCGAACCCGTACATCGACAGGTCCTTGCCGTACCCGGAGTGCTTGAACCCGCCGTGCGGCATCTCGGCGACGAGCGGGATGTGAGTGTTGATCCAGACGCAGCCGAAGTCGAGCGCGCGTGCCATCCGCATAGCCCGGCCGTGGTCGGAGGTCCAGACCGAGGATGCCAGGCCGTACTGCGTGCCGTTAGCCCAGCGCAGCGCTTCGGCCTCGTCGCTGAACTTCTGCACGGTGATGACGGGGCCGAAGACCTCGTTCTGGATGATCTCGTCGTCCTGCTGCAGCCCGTCCACGACGCTGGCCGAGTAGAAATAGCCCTTGTCGCCGACCCGGCTGCCACCGGTCAGCACGCGGGCGTGGTCGGGCAGGCGGGAGATGAAGCCGGAGACCCGCTCGAGCTGGTTGGCGTTGTTCAGCGGTCCGTAGGTAGCGTCCTCGTTGTCCGGGCCGGCTGTCACCTGAGCCTTTGCCTGCTCGGTCAGCGCAGCGACGAAGTCGTCATGAATGTCAGGGCCGGCCAGCACCCGGGTGGCAGCGGTGCAGTCCTGACCGGCGTTGAAGTACCCGGCGATGGCGATTGCCTCGGCTGCCTTCTCCGGGTCCGCGTCGTCGAACACGATGACCGGCGCCTTGCCGCCGAGCTCGAGGTGCACCCGCTTGAGGTCGGCGGCTGCTGCCTGCGCCACCTGGATGCCGGCCCGGACCGAGCCGGTGATCGACACCATCTGCGGCACCTTGTGTGCGACCAGCGCGCGGCCGGTGTCGCGGTCGCCGGTCACCACGTTGAATACGCCGGCCGGCAGGAACTCGCTCATCAGCTCGGCCATGAGCAGCGTGGAGTAGGGCGTGGTGTCGGACGGCTTGAGCACCATGGTGTTGCCGGCGGCCAGCGCCGGCGCCCACTTCCAGACCGCCATCATCATCGGGTAGTTCCACGGCGTGACGGCCGCGCAGACGCCCACCGGCTCGCGCCGGATGAATGAGGTGAAGCCTGCCATGTACTCGCCCGCCGACCGGCCCTCGAGCATGCGAGCGGCGCCGGCGAAGAACCGGATCTGGTCGACCATCGGCGGGATCTCTTCCGAGGCGGTCAGGCCGAGCGGCTTACCCGTGTTCTGCGATTCCGCCTTAACGAACTGGTCGGCCCTGGCCTCGATGGCGTCCGCAATCCGTAGCAGCGCCAGGCTGCGCTCGGCCGGCGTGGCGTCACGCCAGCCAGGGAAGGCGTCAGCCGCCGAGCGGACGGCGGCGTCGACCTCGTCCTCGCCGGAGATCGGGGCGGTGGCGAATACCTCGCCAGTACTGGGGTCGATCAGGTCGGCGCGCCTGTCGTAGGCAAAGTCAGTCGACTGACCGCCGATGAAGTTCTGGAGGTCATTAGCCACGGTTGACTCCGTTCCGGTCGAAAAAGGGGGTATGCGGTTGTCGTCTGGGCGGGGTTGTCAGGCGCCGGATGGCGTGCGCTCCTCGCACGCCCACGGTGAGCCGTATTCGGTCAGCAGGTCAAGGAACGGTCGCGGCGGAAGTGCCTCCGGGCCGAGCACGCCCGCGCCGGACCAGGCGCCGGAGTCGATTAGCTCGAGCGCGACGACCGGGTTGACGGCGGTCTGCCAGACCACTGCCTGCGACCCGTAGTCGGCCATGGTCTGGGCGTTGTCGACCACGTGGGAGAGGTAGACCTCGCGCGGGCGGCCGTCTTTGCCCGTGCCGGTCACCCAGGTGCCAGCGCAGGTCAGGCCGGCCATCTTGTCGCCCAAGTTGGCCGGGTCCGGCAGGCAGGCCGCGACGACGTCACGGGGGGAGACCTGGGCGCCGCCGACGCTGACCGGGTCCGTCCGGTCCAGTCCGAGCTTGTGCAGGGTTTGCAGGACGCCGATGAATTCATCGCCGAGTCCGTACTTGAAGGTGACTCGTTTCGCGTCGACCCAGCGCGGCATCAGAAGCACCTCTTCGTGCTCTACGTTCACGCACTCGACCGCTCCGATGCCAGCCGGGAAACTGAAGGTCTCGGGCTCGCTGAATGGCGGTGTGGTAAACCAGCCGCGGTCTTTCTCCCAGATCACCGGCGGGTTGAGGCATTCCTCGATGGTGGTCCAGATAGAAAAGGTGGGCGCGAAGTCATAGCCCGCCACGGCCAGGTTCGCCCCGTCCCGGACGCCGAGCTCGTCGATCTCGCTGAACAGTTCGTCGGCTGCGTAGCGGGCGAATACATCGGACAGGCCTGGCTCGACGCCGATGCCGGCCAGGGCCAGCTTGCCCGCCTCCTCCCACTGGCCAGCCATGGCGAACTGCTCGTCCCCGAGCTTGACCCCAGTCTTGGCGTACGGTTCGGTGGGGTGCGGATGCGACAGCGACATGGCCATGTCCAGGTAGTTCACCCTGGCTTGGAGAGCGGCCCGGAAGAGCGGCATCACGAACCGGGGGTCGGTCGCGTTCATCAGCACGTCGCAGCCGTACTGGGTCAGCAGTGCGCCCGTCGCGGCCTCATCCCTGGCGTCGAGCTTCACCGCTACATACGAGTCTTTGGCCGCGGCGGCGCGCTGAGCCCTCGCGAGGTCGTAGTCTGCAACGACCAGATCAGCGAACGGGCGACGGGCGGCGATCAGGGCGAAGGCGGTTCCGACACCGCCGGCTCCGACGAGAAGTACGCGCATGCTGCGATCCTAGCTGTGAGAGCTCGTTATCCGCCGACGGGTCCAGTTGTGTTTCGTACATGTTACAACTGAAATCGTTGCCATCTGGTGGGTATACATGCTAGAACCGTTGCAAGCGTGAGCAGGTTGTATGCTTCGGCAGCATCCCGTCGTGAGCCGCCAGGTAACAGTTGGATTCTGGAGTGATCCGGGAAATTCAGGAGGGGGCAACCAGAGCCCATGGCCACCAAGACCTCTGAAGTACAACCGGTCGAGGAATTCAGGGATAAGGGCCTCAAGTCCGGCGCCCTCGGCCTGATCTCAAGCACGGTTATCGCGACGGCCTCGGTTGCTCCTGCCTACAGCCTGGCCGCCACGCTGGGCTTCGTCGTCCTGGCGGTCGGCCTCAAGTCCCCGCTAGTCGCGATTCTCGCGTTCGTTCCGATGATCTTGACCTCAATCGGCTACAGCGAGCTCAACAAGGCCGACCCGGATTGCGGCACCACGTTTACCTGGGCCACCAGGGCGTTCGGGCCCAAGACCGGTTGGGCCGGCGGCTGGGCCATCGTCGCTGCCGACATCCTGGTCATGGCGAGCCTCGCCCAGGTCGCCGGTCAGTACATCTTCCTGCTGTTCAACGCCAAGGGAATTGGCACGAACCCGGCCAGCGGGTGGGTGCTGCTGGCCGGCGTCCTCTGGATCGTCTTGATGACCTACATCTGCTACCGCGGAATTGAGGTCTCGGCCAACTTCCAGAAGGCGCTGTTGTCCATCGAAGTCACGATGCTGATCGTGCTCTCGGTGGTTGCCCTCATCAGGGTTGGCACTGGCCATCACCCGGCGGAGTCGATCCAGCCGTCCTGGTCCTGGCTGAGCCCATCGCACCTGTCGTTCAGCGCCTTTGCCGCCGGGCTGATCCTCATGGTGTTCATCTACTGGGGCTGGGACACCGCCCTGTCGGTGAACGAGGAGACCAAAGACGCGGCCAGGACGCCCGGCCGGGCAGCGATCCTGTCCACCCTCATCCTGGTGGTCACCTACGGCATCGCGATCTTCGGTGCGCAGTCCTTCGCCGGGATCGGCACCAAGGGCATCGGCCTGGCCAACCCGAACAACGCCAGCGACGTACTCTCGGTGCTCGGCCTCGCGGTCTTCGGCCACAACACGATCGGACAAATCTTCTACCGCCTGCTGCTCATCATGGTCCTGTCCTCGGCAGCCGCCTCGACTCAGACGACGATCCTGCCGACGGCGCGGACCACGCTGTCGATGGCGACCTATCAGGCACTGCCCCCGTCCTTTGCCAAGATGCACCGCAAGCACCTGACGCCCACCGTGTCCACTCTCGTTATGGGTGGTATCTCGATCGTGCTTTATGCCGCTTTCAACTACATGTCCGGCGGTCAGGTGATCGCCGATGCGGTGACCAGCTGTGGCGTGTTCATCGCCACCTACTACGGGCTGACCGGTTTCGCGTGCGTCTGGTACTACCGTAAGAACCTCACCAGCAGCGCACGCAACCTCTGGATGCAGGGAATCCTGCCGCTGGTCGGCGGCCTGATGCTCTGGTTCCTCGGTGGCTGGAGCCTGTGGCTGGACTACGACATGAACAGCGCTAATGAGGCGTCCTACACCAGCTTCACGGTGCCCGGGCTGCACTGGGTGATCGGCGGCGTGTTCGTGATCGTCTTCCTGTCCTGGGTTGCCGGGCTGGTCGTGTTCATCTACATGCGGATCATCCACCCGGCGTTCTTCCGCAAGGAGACGCTGACCCGGTCGACGCCGACTCTCGTCCCGGACAACTAGCAGACTGGCTCGAAAGCCCGCGCCGGGGGGTGACCCCGGCGCGGGCCTTTTCGCATTTTGCGGGCCGCCCGAAATGTCGGATGCGGCGGGCAAAGTGGCGGTCATGACGGAACAGAGACCATGACTGTCATGACTGCCGAGGTCGGCCGCGCAGTCGGTGGGCAACAGTTCGCCACGGCTACCCCGTTCCCGGTCGAGATCGTGCCCGCAGCGCCGACTGCCGCGCACTGGCGGCGCTGACACCTGGACCACAGCCAGCTGGGCTCTGCGCGGGTCCGCGCGGCTGTCGGCGGTACCGCCTAGGCTTAGCGGGTGACCACGATGGTTGTCGACTCCCTCCTGGACGGTCTGAACCCGCAGCAGCGTGCTGCCGTTCTGCACCAGGGCAGTCCGCTGCTGATCGTGGCGGGGGCTGGCTCGGGCAAGACCAGGGTGCTCACGCACCGGATTGCCTATCTGCTGGCCGAGCGGGATGTGGCGCCGAGCCAAATCCTCGCCATTACATTCACCAATAAGGCAGCCGGCGAGATGGCGGCCCGCGCGGCGTCGCTGACCGGGGCACGGGCCCGCTCGATGTGGCTGATGACCTTCCATTCGGCGTGCGTGCGCATCCTGCGGCGGGAGGCCCGCCGGTTCGGCTATCCGGCCAGCTTCTCGATCTATGACCAGGCTGACTCGCAGCGGCTGATGGCGATGGTCTGCCGCGAGCTCGAGCTGGACTCGAAGTTCTTTCCGCCGAAGGGAATGATCAATCAGGTCTCGAACCTGAAGAACGAGCTCATCGACTACGAGACCGTGCTGGCCAGGGCCAGCGGTTACCGGGAGAAGGCGCTGGGCGAGGCATACGCGGAGTACCAGCGCCGGCTAGTCGCTGCCGGAGCCATGGACTTCGACGACCTCATCATGGTGACCGTCAACCTGCTGCAGGCGTTCCCCGATGCGGCTGCCGAATATCGCGAGCGCTTCCGGCACGTGCTGGTCGACGAGTATCAGGACACCAACCACGCCCAGTACGTCCTGGTCCGTGAGCTCGCTGGGTCGGGCGGTGAGGCCCCGGCCGAGCTGGTCGTCGTCGGTGATGCCGACCAGTCCATCTACGCCTTCAGGGGCGCCACCATCAGGAACATCGAAGAGTTCGAGCGTGACTTCGCCGGTGCCAGGGTCATCCTGCTGGAGCAGAACTACCGATCCACGCAGAACATCCTGGCGGCGGCGAACGCCGTCGTGTCCCGCAACCCCGGCCGGATCCCGAAGAACCTGTGGTCGGATGCGGGCGACGGCCCGATGATCACCGGCTACGTAGCCGACAGCGAGCATGACGAGGCGGCGTTCGTCGCCGAGGAAGTGGACCGGCTGTCTGATGCGGGCGACGCGGCGCCCGGCCAGGTTGCCATTTTCTACCGGTCCGGGCTTCCGTACAAGGTGGTCGGCGGCGTCAGGTTCTACGAGCGGCGGGAGGTCCGCGACCTGCTCGCCTATCTGCGGCTGATCGCTAACCCGGAGGACGAGGTGTCGTTGCGCCGGGTGCTCAACACCCCGCGGCGCGGGATCGGCGACCGGGCTGAGGAGTATGTAGCCGCGCTGGCAAACCGCGACAAGATCAGCTTCGCGGCCGCTCTCGCGCGACCTGACGACGTGCCCGGCCTGGCGACCCGGTCTGCGCGCGCGATTGAGGCCTTCAACGAGCTGATTGCCGGACTGCGGGAGATGTCCGCGGCCGGAAGCCCAGTTGGCGACATCGCCGAGGCCGTACTCGACAGGACCGGTTACGTTGCCGAATTGCAGGCCTCCTCCGATCTGCAGGACGCGAGCCGGATAGAGAACCTGACCGAGCTGGTGTCGGTGGCGCGCGAGTTCGACGCCCGCTTCCCAGGAGACGGCCTGGCCGAATTCCTCGAGCAGGTCTCGCTGGTCGCCGATGCCGACGAGATTCCCGAGGGCGAGGAGCACGGCGGCATGGTCACGCTGATGACGCTGCACACTGCCAAGGGGCTGGAGTTCCCGGTCGTCTTCCTGACCGGGCTGGAAGAGAACGTGTTCCCGCATGAGCGGTCAATGGGCGATGAGCGGGAGCTAGCCGAGGAACGGCGGCTGGCCTATGTCGGCATCACCAGGGCGATGCAGCGCCTGTATGTCACCAGGGCAGCAACCCGCACCTGGTTCGGGCGGCCGGGCTATCACAAGCAGTCCAGGTTCCTATCCGAGATCCCGGCCGGGCTCATCGACTGGCGTCGCGACGAGTCGACGGCGACCCAGCCCGCCTCGGAGCGGTTGGCTCGGCGCCCCGGAGTGCGCGCGATCGGGAACCGGCCGGTTCCGTCGCTTCAGCCCGGCGACCGGGTTAACCATGATTCCTACGGGCTCGGCACGGTCCTGTCAGTCGAGGGCCGTGGTGATGACCCGGAGGCCAAGATCGACTTTGGCAGCGACTACGGGGTTAAGCACCTGCTGCTTCGGTACGCGCCGATCGAGAAGCTGTAGCCGCCCGGCGGCGGTAGGCCCGCGATTTCGCCCGTGACCCGCAGATCTGCATGCTGCACCAGCAGCCGCTGCGGGTCGGCGACCGGTCGTAGAACGCCCACTGGCAGTCGTCCGCGCTGCATACCTTGAGGCGAGCCCAGGTGCCGAGGGTATGAGCTTCAGCAGCAATCAGCAGCAGCCTGGTTAGCGCCGCCCGTGAACCCGAGTCACCGGCGACCACCCGGACGCTGCCGTCGGCATCCGCGCTGATCCTGGCCTGCACCTTGGAGCTGATCTCGGCCAGCCGGGCCGCCGGACTAGGGCCGGGCTCGGCGGTGTCCTCACGACTCGCGGCCGGACTGTGCGTGACGTGCGATCGCAAAACTCCGCGCAGCGCCTCCCTGAGATCCACGGCAAGGGCTAGCTCGGCCGCGCCAGATTGCCAGCTGGCCGGCCCGGTCAGGCCCGCGCTGCGCAGCCAGGTGTCAAGCGCGGAAGGAGAGCCGAGCTGTTCGGTTCCCGCCTCAACGTCGAGAGTATTGACGAACGCCTGCAGGGCGGCGAGCCGTCCTGGCGCCTGGCCGATGTCCTGACCCCGGCCCGCGGCCGGGCGGCTTGCGGCAGGGCGGCTTGCGGCAGGGGCATTGATGGCAGGGGCATTGATGGCAGCCAAGAGCCTCTCCTCCCGCAGGACCCCGCCTCCGGCGGGACGCGTCACCGTCATTTTACATCTGCTGGTTGCGAAGGCGCGCAGATGCCACTTAGAATCGTTACCAGCTAAATAAAAATGACGGTGACGCTAGGCGTGCAGCTGTGCCGCGGGGCAGGGCAAGCCGCCTACAGGCGCACATGAATGTGGACTTAGTGCTGCTATGGCAGCACCTACGTCACATCCACGTCGAAGCAGTACGGCCGGCAGCCGCGTTGCAGCGGGCAGATGGAGGCGCGAGATGAGCGCAGGGCAGGGCAGGAACGACTGGACGCTGATCGGGGTACCAACGAGCGCCGGAGCTCACCATGCGGGGCAGGAGCTCGCGCCCGCCGCGCTGCGGGCGGCAGGCCTGGCTGACCGGCTCCAGGCGCGAGGTCTGAGCGTGGCCGATGCCGGTGACCTACCAGTCTCGGTGTTCGCCGTAGACCACGAGCATCCGCGCGCCCGCAACCTTGCCGCGGTCGTGAAAGTCGCGCGCGAGGTTGCCGACGCAGTTTCCAGCGCCGTGGAGGCGGGCCTGCGACCACTAGTGCTGGGCGGCGATTGCACGATCACGCTCGGGGTGATCGCTGGTTTCCGCCACGTGCATCCCGGCACCGGACTGGCTTACGTAGACGGCGATGTGGACCTCGGAGCGGTGTCGGCGGAGAGCTCGGGGATCCTCGACGCGACCGGCATCTGGCACCTGCTTGGCTACGGGGAGCCCGAACTGGCCGGGCTGGCCGGCCATCCGCCGCTGCTCGACCCTGCCCGGCTGGCGATCGTGGGCTGCGACCCGCGAGAGGTAACCGAGGATGGCCACAGGTTCCTGGCCGATCATCGGGTGAGCTACACCGATGGGCCTGGTCTGGTCGCGGATCCCGAGGCAGCGGGCCGGAAGGCGCTGGCCGCGCTCGCTGGAAGCGGACCGATGGTCGTCCACTTCGACGTC
>Ga0335073_10009532_pt1 | contig 13630 bp, 11 predicted proteins | sample Lox_Sample_22_FD_207093 | JGI IMG/M metagenome (GOLD analysis project Ga0335073, IMG submission 207093) | Soil microbial communities from Loxahatchee National Wildlife Refuge, Florida, United States - Lox_Sample_2.2 | ecosystem: Environmental > Terrestrial > Soil > Wetlands | place: USA...
CGCGTGTGCAGCCGAAGTCGACGGCCTGCTCGAAGGATTGCTTGTCGGTGAGCGGACGGCGCTGAACTTCCTTCAGTTGATGTGCGGAATCGCGAGCGTGACTGCGGAATATGTGCGCGCGGTGGCGGGCACGCGCGCGCGGATTATCGACACCCGAAAGACCCATCCGGGACTGCGCGCAATCGAGAAATATGCGGTGCGCGCCGGCGGCGGCTTTAACCATCGCTTCGCGCTCGATAGCGGCGTCCTGATCAAGGAAAACCATATCGCCGCCGCAGGTTCCGTGCGCGAGGCGGTTACTCGCGCAAGCGCGCGGGCGCCGCATTCGCTGCGGGTCGAGATCGAATGCGAGACGCTCGAGCAGGTGCAGGAAGCGCTCGCGGCGGGCGCCAATGTAATCCTGCTCGATAACATGACCAACGATCAGATGAAGCGGGCGCGGGCGATCGCGCCGCCGCCCGTGCTGCTCGAAGTATCGGGCAACGTGACGCTCGCGACCGTGCGCGCGATCGCCGAAACCGGCGTCGACCTGATTTCAGTTGGCGCGCTGACTCATTCCGCGCCGGCCGCCGATATCAGCATGCGCGTCGAGCCGCTCTGATGGCTGCTTTCTTACAATCCGCGACATAGCAGGCGTAACGTGGGCTAAGCGCCGGTCACTGCGACGCGAGCCAAGGTGGAATCCGGGATTCCTCGCTCGAGGACTCGCTCGGAATGACAACAAGTGAGTCGCATTCTGTCATTCCGAGCGTAGCCAGGAATCCCGGTGGTTTTAACAGCGAGCTCTTGCTCTCCGTTTGCGCGATGGCGCGGGCGGCGCTAGATGCTAGGGAGGATGTCCAATCCTTATCAGAGCATCGCGCGGGGTGAACCCGGCACAATCGGATGGCGAATCCACTACTTTGAAGAACTGAGCTCGACTCAGGACCTCGCAAGCCAACTGGCAGAGCAGGGCGCCGAGCAGGGCATCGCGGTAATCGCCGAGACTCAGAGCGCGGGGCATGGACGTCTTGGCCGGCAATGGTACTCGCCGCCGGGGCTGAATCTATACGTCACGATAATCCTGCGACCGAGGCCCGCACTTAGCGCGCTCGGAAGTTTGAACCTGATGGCGGGTGTAGCCGCGGCCGAAGCGATCGAAAGCGTTGCGCCGGGAATCGTCGCGCTCAAGTGGCCCAACGACGTGTGGCTCAGGCGCAAGAAGACCGGCGGAATTCTGGCCAAGGCGCTCAGTGACGGAAGTCAGATCTCCTGCGTGCTGCTGGGGATGGGCCTCAACCTGAATCTGCGAAGCAAAGACATTCCGGACGACCTGCAGCGGATCGCAACTTCGGTGCAGATCGAAACCGGCGTCGAATGCGATCGGAGCGCGGTTGCGGCGGTGCTTTTTTCTCGACTCGACACTCGCTATACGGAAATGCAGAAACATGGCTTCGCCTCGATCCGGCCATTGTGGGAGCGCTACTCGGCGCTGGCCGGCAAGGAGGTAACGGTTACCGACCACGGCAAACCGCTAAGCGGCGTGGTCAAGGGTATCGACGACGAGGGCGCGCTGATTCTCGAAACCAAGGCGGGAACGGCACGCGTATTGTCGGGCGACGTGAGCGTGGTGGGAGCTTACGACTGAACTGGTTCGCCTCGCGGCGAGTATCTCGCGCCTAAGCGGCGAGGGTTTCGCTCGCGCGACAAAAAGCTCCGCCGCGTTCTATGAGGAATAGAATATCGGTCGAGAGGTAATCAGTTATGGCTGTAGAGGAAATCGGGCGCCTGAGAAACGTCGCAATCGTAGGGCAGGGCGGAACCGGCAAGACCCAGCTCGCGGACGCTATCCTGTTCACCGCCGGAGCCACCACTCGCCTGGGACGGCCCGACGACGGCACCGCACTGATGGACTTCGAGCCCGAAGAGCTCACGCGCAAGGTTTCGATCAGCTCGGCGTTCCATCATTTCAACTGGAAGCGCACCGAGGTGATCGTTTCTGACACGCCGGGTTATTCGGCCTTTCTGCCCGACAGCTTCACTACGATGCGCGTGGTGGACGCCTTGATCTTCGTGGTCAGCCCCGGCGGCGATCTCAAGGTCGAATCGGAAAAATTGTGGGATCTCGCCAATGAGCTTGGGCTGCCGCGCATAGCTTTTGTGTCGCGCCTCGATCGCGAACGCACGAAGTTCGAATCCGCGATGGCCGATTTGGAAAAGGCGCTCGAAGCCAAGCCGGCTCCGCTCACGCTGCCGATCGGTGAGGAGACCGCGTTTTCGGGCGTTATCGATCTGCTCAACATGAAGGCGCTGGTTTACGCCGACAACACCGGCAAGGCGCGCGAAGAAGAGCTTAGCGGAGATCTAAAGAAACGCGCGGAGGAGGGCCGCAACAAACTCTGCGAGGTGGTGGCGGAATCGGACGACACGCTGCTGGAGAAATATCTGGAGCAGGGGACACTCGACAATGGCGAGTTGCGCGCGGCGCTGAAGGCGGCGGTCGCGGCGAACAAAGTTACGCCGGTGCTGTGCGGTTCGGGGACCAAGAATATCGGGACGGGGCCACTGATGGACGCGATCGTCGAGCTGCTGCCGTCGCCGGCCGAACGCCCGGCCGTTACCGGAAAAAATCCAGCGGGCGAGCCGGTCGAGCGCAAGGCCGATCCAAACGCGCCGTTCGCCGCGCTGGTGTTCAAGACCGTGATCGATCCGTTCGCGGGCAAGCTTTCGATTTTCCGCGTGATATCGGGCCACGCCAACAGCGACGCCACCGTGCTGAATTCCAGCCGGCAATCAAAGGAACGTTTCGGCCAACTGCTGCGACTGGAGGGCAAGAAACAATCGCCGCTGGCGAGCGCGATCGCGGGCGAGATCGTCGCGGTAGCCAAGCTCAAGGATACGCTTACCGGCGACAGCCTGTGCGACGAAAAATCTCCGATAATTTTCGAGCCGCCGAAGAAGGCAAGCCCCGTGATCTCGTTCGCGATTCGCCCCAAGAGCAAAGGTGATGAGGAAAAAGCGACGCTTTCGCTGAACAAGTTGGTCGAGGAAGATCCCGCGCTGGAAACCCATCGCGACCTGCAAACTCACGAGATAATCCTCTCGGGCACGGGCCAGCTTCACGTCGAGGTGACGGTCGAGCGGCTCAAGCGCAAGTTCAACGTCGAGGTCGAGCTGCAGGCGCCCAAGGTTCCTTACAAAGAAACGATCAAAGGGCGCGCCGAAGCACAGGGCAAGTACAAGCGTCAATCGGGAGGACGCGGGCAGTACGGCGATTGCTGGCTCAAGATCGAGCCGCTAAAGCGCGGCAGCGGCTTCGAATTCTCCGACGAGGTGGTCGGCGGCTCTATCCCGCGCCAGTTCATCCCGTCGGTGGAGAAGGGTGTGCGCAATACGCTGCCCGAGGGATTCGTGGCGGGTTTCCCGCTAGTCGATCTGAAGGTGACGGTGTATGACGGCTCGTCGCACGCGGTCGATTCGTCGGATATGTCGTTTCAGATCGCGGCCTCGATGGGACTCAAGGCGGCGCTGGAAAAAGCCAAACCGATTCTGCTCGAACCGATCATGTCGGTCGAGGTGAGCTGTCCCGAGGAATGCATGGGTGACGTAATCGGCGATCTCAACTCGCGTCGAGGCAAGGTGCTGGGCGTCGACCGCAAGGGCCATTCGCAGGTAATCAAGGCGCTGGTGCCGATGTCGGAGATTCTCAAGTACGCGCCTGATCTGCGCTCGATGACCTCAGGCCGCGGCTCGTCGGAAGCACAATTCTCACATTACGAGGAAGTGCCGGCGCATATCTCGGAGAAAGTCGCCAAAGAGGCCAAGGACGCCAAGGAAGCGGCCAGGCAGGCACACGCGTAGCGAACTAGCGACGAAGCTCTGGGTCCTTCGGCTGAACCAGCCGATAGGCTGGGAGAGAGCAGGGCGAGAGATTCATCATCTCGCGCCCTGCTCACGTATAAGATCTATTGGGCGGGCGGAGGAGGCGGCGTGGACCCGGTAACCGGCTTGCCGTTCTCATCTAGCAGGTTGAGGCTTCCTTTTCCTTTGGGCGAAACATGCAATTCGGCGCGGTCGTAGCCTTGCTTGTCGAACAGCGCCAACGCGGGAGAGCCGTTGGCCGATACGCCCAGACCGGCACGCGCCTTGCCTGATTCCGAATCGAACAGGGTCAAGCCGACATCGCCAGTGGGGGCGGCGATCAGGCCGGCGAGTTGTTTACCGTTGGTGCCGAAAATTCCGAAGCCGGCTCGGCCTGTCGCGCTCGCGCCGGCCACCAGGCGCCGCTTTCCGGCCTCATCGTAGAAGGCCAGGCTCGAGCCGCCGTCCTGGTCCACGCGCAGGTCCGCACGATCCATCCCTTGCAGATCATACAACGCAATAAACGCTGTACCGGTTGAAGCGACGTCCAGGACTGCGCGAGTGTCGCCTTTGGAATCGACCAGCACGAACTTCTGTGCCTTCATCACCTTGGCGGCGTGAGCCGCTGCGGCCATCGCCACCGATTGGCCAGACCACAAATAACTGCCGACAACACCGCCAGCGAAGCTGCCAGCCAGGACCAGTAGGATGTAAATGGAGTTCCTTCGCTCTTTCACCGTAACACCTCCTTGTTGTGGTCACGCGATGATGGACCGGGTCCGGTATACCTCAAATCGATGTCCACACGTATCCGGTACATGAACGACCCATAATAGCTTGCGAGTTCCATTTTCAGCCATAGGTGCGCATCGCACGGAATACGCGCCTAATATGTCTATACGCTGTACCTCCTCGGAGCGATATTATTTGCTCAGCGCAAAAAGTGAATGTCTTCGATGGACCGGACTCACCAGTCGCAGTCCTGGGGCCAACCCCCAATGGGCTTGCGGCAGTCGGCGGCCGTAATAGCGGCATAGATGACCCGACCCATCGCGCGATATAGTGGCATCATGGCCGAACTGGGGAAAACCCTTGTCATCCTCGGGATTATCCTGGCGGTCGTCGGGGTGGCTCTGTGGGGGTTGGGCGGATTGCCCTTTATAGGGCGCCTGCCCGGAGACATCTACGTCCGCCGCGGCAACTTCACGTTCTACTTTCCGCTTGCCACTTGTATCGTGCTGAGCGTCGTATTCACTTTGGTGATGATGCTGTTCAGGCGCTAGGCGCAATGAAGCTCGAAGAGGAAGATAAACACCGACCGCGCGACGCCGACTCCAAACGGCGCCGGCGCGAGCGCATCGCGGTCGCGGCGGCTACCGTCATCCTGGTGATTTTCGCCGCGGCGCAGACCTCGCTGCCGCCGCTTAGCCATCACACCTCGCTCAGCTCCAACCTGGCGGTCATTCTGCTGTTCGATCTGAGCGTGCTGCTGCTGGGATTGCTGCTCTTCCTGGTCACGCGCAATATCGCCAAGGTTATTTTCGAGCGCCGCCGCGGTCTGCTCGGCTCCAAGCTTCAGGCGCGCCTGGTGTTCGGATTCGTCGCGGTGGCGCTGCTGCCGAGCGCGTTTCTGTTCTACGTCGCGGAGTCGTTTTTGCGCTCCAATATCGACGCGCTGTTCAATCCCGAATATGAACGCGTGCTCGACGACTCGATGGAGATCGCCAAGACCTATTACCTCAACTCGGCGAATGAGGCGTTGCACTATGCGCGCCTGCTGGCGGAGCAGGTCGCCAGCCAAAAGCTGCTCGACGGCAACAAACGCGCAGAGCTCAAACGCTTCGTCGAGACCAAGCAACAGGAATATAACCTGGGCACGGTCGAGGTGTTTTCCGGCGATCGCAGCCTGTTGGTGCTGGCGTTGAGCCCGCGGGTCCCGACCGGCACCGGAATCGCGCCCGACTCGCCGCTGCTGACGCGAACGCTCAGCGGCCATAGCACGACCCATACAGAGGCGTTCGGCAAGGCCGATATCATCCGCGGCACCGCGCCGGTCTATTGGCCGCCCGAGTCCGAGACCGTGATCGGAGCAGTGGTAGTCGACTATTTTGTGCCGCGAAGCCTGGCCAAGCATGCGGCGACGATCTCACAGAGTTTCGAAGACTATCTGCAACTGCGCATCCTGAAGCAGCCGATCTTTCACAGCTACGTTCTGGTTTTGGCTCTGATCGGACTAGTCGTGGTGCTGCTTGCGAGCTGGTACGGCGTCTACCTGGCGCGCGGAATCACGGGGCCGATCAAGCTGCTGGCGGGCGGCACGCACGCGATCGGCGGTGGCGATCTGGACTACGAGATTCAGCCGATGGGCGAGGACGAAATCGGCCAGCTGGTGCGCTCGTTCAATCAGATGACGGCTGACTTGCGGGCTTCGCGCGCCGAGCTTGAGCGCCGCCGCCGCTACACCGAGACCCTGCTACGAAACGTGTCCGCAGGCGTGGTGGCGCTGGATCGCGACAACGCGGTCAGAACGATCAATCCGTGCGCCGAGCGATTGCTCGGCGTCACCGCGGACGGCGTGCTGAACCGCAATTACAGCGAGGCGTTCTCGCCCGAGCTCACCGCCGCGCTGGAAGAGATAATCGTCTCGTTGCCCAATCGCGGCGACTTCCGCTCTTCGATCAAGCTTGGCAGCGCGGGTGAAACCGAACTTACCACCACCGCCACGCCGCTCTACGACGAGGACGGCGGCAAGCTCGGTATCGTGCTGTTCTTCGAAGACGTAAGCCAGATCGCCAAGGTCGAACGGATGGAAGCCTGGCGCGAGGTGGCGCGGCGAATCGCGCACGAGATCAAAAATCCACTGACTCCAATCCAGCTTTCGGCCGAGCGTCTAAGGCGCCAGATGGGCGCGCAGCCCAATGGCGGCGCGGCGTTGCTGGACGAATGCACGCGAACGATTCTGAGCGAGGTCGAAGATCTGAAGCATCTGGTGAACGAGTTCTCCGGCTTCGCCCGCATGCCTCATCTGAACCCGGTTCTGGGCGATCTCAACGCGCTGGCCGAAGAGACCACGAATCAGTTTCGTGAGGCCCATCCCCAGGTCGAGTTCGTGCTGGACCTTGATCGAGCGTTGCCCGCGATCGCAATCGATCGCGAGGCGCTCAAGCGTGCGCTGGTCAATCTGATCGATAACGCCATCACCGCGAGCGCTTCGAGCAACGGGTCGGGCGAGCGGATGCGGATAGAGGTTCGCACCGCGCTCGAGCGCAGCAGCGGCGTCGTGACGCTGGAGGTTTGCGACAACGGCCCGGGCGTCGACCCACGCCTGAGGACGCGGATTTTCGAGCCCTATTTTTCGACCAAGCAAGGCGGAGGAGGACTCGGTCTTGCGATCGTCTCGGCGATCGTCGCGGACCATCATGGTTTCGTCCGGATGCGCGACAACCGGCCGCGAGGAAGTAGATTTATCCTGGAGTTTCCAGTAAAAGACCAGCAACTGGCCAAGGCCCTCGGCTAATTGCGCGCGTCTCCAAAAATAGCAGTGGGGAGAAGATCGTGACGGAAACCGTATTGGTGGTGGACGACGAGGAGCGGGTGCGGACGTCGTTGCGCGGCATTCTCAACGACGAAGGCTTTCGCGTGCTGGACACCGGCAACGCGCCGGCGGCGCTCGACATAATCGCGCGCGAGCGGCCGCGCCTGGTGCTGCTCGACGTATGGATGCCGGAGATCGACGGTATCGAGCTGCTGCGCCGGATCAAGCTGAGCCAGCCTGCGGTCGAAGTGATAATGATCTCGGGCCACGCCAATATTCAGAGCGCGGTGGCGGCAACCAAGCTGGGCGCCGCCGACTTTATCGAGAAGCCGTTTTCGGTGGACGGTTTGCTGGCCTCGATCGCGCGCGTGCTGGCGCGCGACGAAAGTGGAGGCGCGAGCGCGAGCGAAGCAAGAGCGCTCGCCGACAACCTGCGCACACCCGAGGCGCGGGCCAGCGCGGGAGCGCGGCCGCAGCGGACGATCGCGCGCTCGATCGTGGCCGGCGGCCAGGGGCTGCATACCGGGCTCAAAACCGGCGTGATTCTCCATCCTGCGCCCCCGGGCTTCGGCATCGTGTTTTCTCCGCTGTCGGACGAGGTCGCGATTGCGGCGCAATTGGATAACGTCAGCGACACCGACTACAACACCACGCTCACCAGCGGCGGCCATTCGGTACGCACGGTCGAGCACCTGATGTCCGCGCTGCACGGCTTCGGCATCACCAATTTATTGGTCAAGACTCACGGCGAGGTGCCTGCCCTGGACGGTTCGGCGAGCGAGTTCTGCCGCCTGATCGAAGAGATTGGGATACAAGAGCAGGCGCCGATGATCGAGCCGATCCGTGTTACGCGCCCGCTCGAGGTGAGGCACAAAGGGAGGGGCGAAGAGCATATCCGGATCGAGCCAGCCGACCAGCTCATCGTCGACTATGAGCTGGTATATCCCGCTCCGATCGGAACGCAGCGGGTGCATTTCGAGCTGACGTCGAGCCGCGCCTACACCGAAGAGATCGCGCCGGCGCGCACGTTCGGTTTCGTGCGCGAGATGCAGAAGCTATCCGAGATGGGATTGGCCAGCGGCGGGCGGCTCGACAATTGTATCCTGGTCGACGACGAGAAGGTGGTTAATACCGAGCTGCGCTTCCCCGACGAATTCGCGCGTCACAAGGTGCTCGACCTGATCGGCGACCTTTATCTGCTGGGGCGGCCGATAATCGGCCACCTGATCGCGAGCCGCACCGGCCATTCCGACAATCACGCCCTGCTCGAGGAAATTCGCAAGTCGCTTTGACGAAACCGCGCAGTGAGGCAGCTCTTCAGGGTCAGCGTCGCGATTGCGATCGTCGCCGCCGTGTTGGCGCTCATAAGCGGCTTCATCCTGTTTTTCGTGATCGAGCCGCCATTCCTGGCGTCGATCTTCCTCGCCTGTAGCCTGATAGCGATCCTATGCTTCGCGCTTGCCGCGATCGGCGCCTACTTTATCGACTAAGGCTTCCGGCGCTGGCGTGAGCGCGGGTTTGAACTCGGTGCGGCATGGCGGCCCTTCCGCGAAGAAGTGCTCGACCTGCCCGCGCTTAGCGCCCAGCAAAATCAAGCTGGCCGAGCGAGTGCCATAACCGTCGAGATGAAGGCAAAGCGAATTCAATCGGCCTGAGCGAGGATCGAGCTGGGTCGCGTGATCGGCGAGCAAAAGCGCCAGCTCGCGCCGCAGATGATCCGGGTCCGGCGCCTGGCCGAGGCGATGGGGCAGCGCGGCGAAACGATCGTAGGCGAGGCTTATCTTCGGGCACTCGAAATCGTCGACGTCCACGTTGGTCAGCAGATGAAGCCCGGGCGTGAGCGAGGCCAGCTCGATCTCGCCTTTGCGGTTGTAGGCGACGAATGCTTCCTCGCGCGACGCGATCAGAAGATTGAAGTAATTGTACTTGGCGCCGTTTTGGCGCGCGACATAATGAGCTGCTTCGGCGGCGGTCGGAAATCCCAGCACGTCGAGACATAGCAGCCCGCGCGAGCGCAGGCCCGAGCTGGCAAGGTCGGAATGACGATTGAGCAGGCCCGCGATCAGGCCGTGCGAATTGAGTCCAAGCCAGGTGCCGCCGGCTTTGAGGTCTTTTCCTCCGACGACTTCCGGATTGTGCGCCAGCACTGTCGGCGGGCTCGCGGGACGGTCAAGAAATTCGTCGCGATTGGCGGCTATCACCACTGGATAGGCTGGAAAGACCTTGAAGTAGATCGCGAGCGTACACATCGATCAACAAATGGCAGGGTACTTGGTCGCTAACAAGAGAAAGAGTAGGGCGGTGAGCTCTGCTAAGATTAGATCGTGAGCACGAGCCTGGATCAACGCTACGATGTCGCGATCGTTGGAGGCGGTATCGTCGGCAGTTCACTGGCGATGGCGCTGGCGGAGCGAAAGCTCAAAATCGTCGCGGTTGATATCGATCTCAGCGGACGTCTCAGCTCGAGCGAGCGCAATGCGGGCGGCGTGCGTGCGACCTGGTGGCAGCCGGTCAATATCGCGCTCTGCCAGGCTTCGATCGGGTATTACGAAAAGATTCGCGACGAGGTTGGGTTTCGGCAAAAAGGCTACCTCTGGCTTTACGACGCCGCGACCTGGCCTAAGGCGCTCGCCCATATAGACCTGCAGCGCGAACTGGGCCATCGGATCGACGAACTTTCCGCTGCGCAGGTCCACGATCGAGTGCCTGAAATCGATCGTCTTGACGGTATCGCCGGGGCAACCTTCGCCTCGCGCGACGGGCTTATCAATCCGAATCTTTTGAAGCAGCACTATCGCGAACGTGCGCGTACGCTCGGAGCGGAGTTCGTCGATCGGCTTTACCTCGACGCGATAGAGTCCAGTGGCGATGAAGTCAGGCTTTCCTGCTGGCAGGCGGACGGGCCAGTCTCCGACGCTGCGCTGGCGCGCCTGATGACCCAGGACAATCGCGGCGAAGCCGAATCCGGCCGTGAGCTCGAACTCAATGCCTCGTCATTGGTTATCGCGGGCGGTGCATGGTCGAGCAACGTGCTCAAGTTAGTCGGTCTCGATAGTCCGACCGAGGCGATTCGCCGCCAGATTTGTGTAGTCGACAACCGCGTCACGAATCTGGCCGCGTACGGGATGATCGTCGACACGTCCGGACTCTATTTTCACAATGAAGGACCGCATATCCTGGCTGGCTATTCACCGCCGGAAACGCCGCCCGGATATTCGTTTCAATACGACGGCGAAGAATTCTTCATGAATGAGATCTGGCCGCGGATGTACGCGCGGATGAGCGTGTGCGAACGACTGCATCATGTGACCGGATGGGCCGGGCTCTACGCGGTGACGCCCGATCGCAGCGCGATCGTCGGCCGTGTGGCGCCGCGGATCTTCGAAGCCCATTCGTTCAGCGGACGCGGCGTGATGCAATCGTATGGGGCCGGGCAGGCGCTCGCCGACTTGATTGCCAACGGCAGCTACGGCCGTCTCGACGCGAGCGCGCTCAGCCGCGATCGTTTCTCAAGCGGCGCGCTGGTCCGCGAAGAGCTTCACATATGAGTGTGCGCGCACGGATCACTCCGTATGGGGTTTCTTCGCACGGTGCGGGAATGATAAGCAATTGCAGATAACGTGTGGCGGAGCAGGGGCCGCCGTGCCCGCCGATCCACCGGAGGATTAATGTTCTCATCGATCGACGACGTAATCGACCGATTCGCCAAGCATCAGTATATCGCGAGCCGCCGTATCGCGACGGTTATCTACCTGGCCAGTGAGCTCAAGAAGCCGGTATTGGTTGAAGGACCGGCTGGAGTCGGCAAGACCGATCTGGGCAAGGTACTCGCGCAGGCGCTCGGACAAGATCTGATTCGGTTGCAATGTTATGAAGGACTCGACGAAGCCAAGGCGCTGTACGAATGGGAGTACGCCAAGCAGCTTCTTTACACGCAGATCCTTAAGGACAAGATCAGCGAGGTGTTGGTCGGCGCCAAGGGGCTGGCCGAGGCGGTTGATCGTATCGCGAATGAAGACGAGGTGTTCTTCTCCGAGCGGTTTATCCTGCCGCGCCCGTTGCTCAAGGCGATCACCAGCGACAAGCCGTCGGTCCTGCTAATCGACGAAATTGACAAGGCCGACGCCGAATTCGAGGCCTTCCTGTTGGAGCTGCTGTCGGATTTCCAGGTCACCGTACCCGAGCTCGGCACGTTGAAGGCGAAGCAGCTGCCGCTGGTAATCCTGACCTCCAACAATGCGCGCGAGATGTCGGACGCGCTCAAGCGCCGATGCCTGCATCTCTATATCGACTTCCCGGACAAGGCGCAGGAGCTTGCTATAGTAAAAGCCAAGGCGCCGGAGGCCGCGGCCAATCTGGCGGCCGAAGTGGTCAACGTGGTTCAATCGCTGCGCAAGATCGATCTCAAGAAGACTCCAGGTATCAGCGAAACCCTCGACTGGGTCAAGGCGCTGACGCTGCTCAATATCAAGTCGCTCGACGAAGAGCTGGTGAACGAAACTCTCGACACGATCGTCAAATACGAAGGTGACGTGCGCAAGGCGCAGGAGGAGTTGAAAGATTACCTGCGCAAGAGCCGCGCGCGTCGCGGGAGTCCGGCGGTCAGTGACAAGGATTTGTTGAACTAGCTCGGCGCCGCTAGAGCGAAATATCAGATGGAAGAAAAGCTGGTCGAATTCGCCAACTTGCTCAGACAGAACGGAGTGCGCGTGTCGCTCGCGGAGACGCTCGATGCGCTCGGCGCCAGCGAATTGACCGGTCTTAACGAGCGCGAGACCTTCCGCGCTGCGCTTCGGGCCACGATGGTCAAGCGGGCGAGCGAACTCCCCATGTTCGAGGAGCTGTTCGACCTGTATTTCTCCGGCCTCGGCGAAATTATCAAGCAGGCCGGTCGCGCGGTGCAGGACGCACTCGCGATGTCGGATCAGGAGTTCCAGAAATTCCTGGAGCAGATGGAAGAGCTGCTGAAGAAAACCGGCAAGCAGCTCTCGGAACTCGCGCGCCAGTTGTTGCGCGACAACTCCGGCCAGGTCGAGCGCATGATCCGCGACGCCGCGCGCGAGATGCGTCTTTCCAATATCGAGCGCTCGATCGAAGAGAATCATTTCGCGCGGGCGCTGGCGCGCCAGCTTGGACTGGATCAGCTCGAGCGCGAGCTAAGCCAGTTACGTGAAGAGATCCGCAACTCGGAGCAGGACGCCGGAACCAAAGCGCGCATGGACGAATATATCGAGCGGCGGCTCAAGGCGCTCAACGATATAATCAAGCGCTACGTGCGCGCGGAACGTGAGAAGCGCGATCTGCGTACCCGCGACAGCGAGCGGATGCAGCAGCTGGCGGAGAAGAGTTTCTACTATCTGAGCGAAGACGAAATTCGCAAGATGAACGAAGCGGTGACCCGCCTGGCGCAGCGGCTCAAGAATGTGATCTCGGTGAGACGCAAACGCATGCGCCGCGGCCGCTTCGATATCAAGAAGACGCTGCGGCGCAATCTGGAGTACGGCGGCGTGCCGTTCAGGCTGCGTTTCGATCGCCGCAAGAAAGAGAAGCCGCAAGTCGTGGTGCTGTGCGACGTTTCCGATTCGGTGCGCAACGTCTCGCGCTTCATGCTTCAGTTCGTCTATTCGCTGCAGGATCTGTACTCGCGCGTGCGCAGCTTCATCTTCGTCGCTGAGATCGGCGAAGTCACCGAGCACTTCCGCAGCAACGACGTCAAGGAAGCGCTCGACGTCGCGCTTAAAGGCGACCTGATCAACATCTACGCTCATTCCAACTTCGGCTACGCCTTCCGCAGCTTTCTCCAAGACCATATCGGCGCGATCAACCGCAAGACCACGGTTATCGTGCTTGGCGACGCGCGCAATAACTACAATCTGCCGCACGATTGGTGCCTGCGCGAAATCCGCCGGCGCGCCAAGCAGCTTATCTGGCTGAATCCCGAAAGCCGCAGCACCTGGGGATTTGGCGATAGCGAGATGGAGCGCTATGGTGCAGCGTGCGATATGGTCGAGGAATGCCGCAATCTCAACCAGCTCTACCGCGTGGTCGATCGGCTCGTCACGCGCTGAACGCGCACCTTTGGTTGACCATGAGATGCCTTTGGTCCACAATAATTTTTCAGGGGATTGCCGCGCCGCGATCGGCTGACGGTCCACGACTCTGACAGGAGAGCTTCGTCTAGCGAGATCTGTATGGCCGCTCATAGAGAAGACTTTATTTTGATGACCGTCGGCGCCCTTACGCTCGATCCTACTA
>Ga0335073_10009533_pt1 | contig 13628 bp, 6 predicted proteins | sample Lox_Sample_22_FD_207093 | JGI IMG/M metagenome (GOLD analysis project Ga0335073, IMG submission 207093) | Soil microbial communities from Loxahatchee National Wildlife Refuge, Florida, United States - Lox_Sample_2.2 | ecosystem: Environmental > Terrestrial > Soil > Wetlands | place: USA: Florida...
TTGAACGCGCCAGGCGCAGAAAGAAATCGCGAAAACGCCCGCCGGTATTTGGCAGGAATCTCCTCGCCGGCAATCGCCAGCAGATTCCGCGGCGCCGTATCGAAAAGAACAATTTCGCTTGCCGCCTCAATCTCGCGAAAAGCGGCAGCATCGATCCGCCGCGACGTATGCACCGCTCCTCCCAGCGAGGCCAAATATCCGATCAGCGCGCGCGGGATCGCCTGCGCCCCGCCACGCGGGATGGGCCAGCCGCAAGCGTGAATCGTCACCCCAAACATCAGCCCGATGGTTGCCGAGAGCGGTTTGTCGAAGCTCAAAAAGGAATGGCCCGCCAAGCCTGCATACACGGCGCGCGTGCGCTCGCTTGAAAAGTGGCCTTTGGCAAAGCTCTGCGCCGATTGCATCGCGGTGAGCCCGAATCGCGCCATCCGCAGCGGGTGATGCGGCGTGCGCAATGCCGGCCCGAGCGCGTCCTCAGCAAACTCTTTCCAGTTCACCACCGCGGGCTCGAGCAATCGCCGCCAAGCGCGCCCGTCCTCGCCAAGCGCCTGCTCGGTTTCGCCTAGGTCGCGCTCCAGCACCACCGCAGTTCCGTCATCCAGCGGATGTGCCAGCGGCGCTTCGCCGTGAATCCACTCCAAACCATGACTGCCGAGCGGCAGCGAGCTAAAGAACGGCGACCCTGCAGCAAACGGATGCACTGCTGACCCGAAATCGTGCAGGAATCCCGGCAGCGTGAGCGGCAGCGTCCGCACCGCCCCACCCGGCTCATCTTCTGCTTCATACACATCGACGTGCATGCCCGCCTGCGCCAGCACAATAGCCGCCGCCAGCCCATTCGGCCCCGACCCAATCACGCACGCACGTCTCACGGTCGCATTCTCCAACGATCGACTCCCGCAGCCCCGTAGTCCTTCTTTTCTTGTTCCCGAGTCCCTATTGCCTGTTCCCTATTGCCTAATCATGCTCCGGCAACTCATTCGGCCATTGCACCACGGCAAATCCGCCGTCCGCAGTCATCGTCAGCTCCGGTGCGTAAAGCCCCATATACTGCCTTCGCCACCAGTTGCCCGTCTTGCGTTTCTCGTCCATTGAGGTGAACCAGTACTGCCACAGCACCGCCCGCACGTAGCGCGGCGGAATCTGCGGAAAAGGATTCTTGCGGAACAGCGCCAGCACATCCGGCGAGCCGACCAGCAGCCGCTCCTCCGTCAGCGGAACCATCTCGTTCTGCCGCCACGAGCCCAGCGACGCAAACCACAGGTTCCAGTCGAAGCGCGGCTGATACGGCGCGTAAATGCCTGGTGCTTCATTCAGCACCTGCGGCTTGTTGCGGAACTGGTATGCCGTCCAGTTCTGTCCATCATCCGAGCCCTGAAACTCGATCTCGTACCGCCCGCGCGTCATCACGGCAAACAATCCGTACTGGTTGGCAATGCGAAACGGATCGAGCGCAGCAATCGGCGCCGTCGGCACGGGAATCTCGCGCATCGCCAGCCCGATCATCTCGGCCGTGGTGTCATAGAAGATCCACGACAGCATCACAACAGAGAAAACCAATCCCGCCGCCCACCAGTAGAAACCTAGCCGCTCAATCCAGCTTTCGCGCCTGCGCGGAACCTCGTGCAGCTCCGCCGCAACCGCCTTTGGCGCCGCGGCCTGCGCATTGGCATCTTCCTCCGGAAGAATCGACTCCGGCGCCAGGATCGACAACGGCTGCTCCTCTTCTTCCCGCTTTGCCCGCACCTCCGGCAGCCGGAATCGCTCTTCGTTCGGCCGCCACCGCTCCGGCACAAATCGCGCCAGGAATCTGTCATCGAGCAGCAAAAATCCAAGCGACAGCACCAGATAATTTAGAAACGTGTAATTTGCTGTGAGAATCACCCCGATCTCCCACGGCGTTACGATAAAAAAGCAAATTAACCGCACGCGTCGCGGGAAAAACATCATGAAAACGAGGCCCAATTCCATCCCCAGCGTCGCCACTACTGTAGCTGCGTGGAACCAATGTGGCAGGTGTTGCGCGTACCAGCCGATCCACGTGGGCAGCGGCCCGTTCTGGTAGTACTCGTCCATCGCGGTAAAGTTGCGCCACTCCACGTCGCCGCTCAGTAGCTTTACCATGCCCGATTCGAAGTAGATCCGGAACCACTCCCACTGCAGCAGAAACTGGCTCACACGCGAAGGTGGATCGTGCGCGCCCCATCCCGGCAACAGTCCGCGTGGCGTGAAGAACAGCGCAATGAATCCCGCTTCCAGCAGCATCCCGTCAGACTGATAGCTCGAAAACACGTTCGACGCCGCGATGAACGAGAGAAAGCAGACAAAGCAAATGAAGAAGCAGAGCCTCGGCCAGATGTTCAGGAAAGCAATCACCGACGCAGCCAGGCCAATCCAGGTAATCGTCATCAAGGCAGTGGAACTGCTCGAGAACCAATAGAGCGTCGGCGCGTACCAATAGCGCGTCATGCCCATCTGTTCCGCAACGGCATGCAGAAAATCGCCTGCGGGCAGGATTCCCTCCGGCCCGATCAGCCCCTTGATCTGAAACAGCAGCGAGTAAAACGCAGAAAAGTAAATGAGCGCAAGCGCGCGCAGAAAGATCCATCGCGGAATCAGCCGGCCGCGCGGGCTGCGTTGGCCATCGAAAAGCCAGCGCACCACGCTGATGGGATGGAGCCGCCTCATCTCTCGATCAGCATACCGCTGGCAGGGTCCTCCTCCTCAACCAAAAGTACTCGCCGCATCGCGCGATTGCCGTTGACCTCCGGTTCCGCGATGGCGTATCAAGGCAGAGACATGATTCGAGCAAATCTTTCTGTTCTCTTCGCTCTCGCTGTGGTTTACGCCCCTCTCGCCGCAGCTCAGGCCCCATCACCATCCAATGCGCCCGCGCAGAATCCCGTTCCCACAACTCTCGTTCGCGTTCCCAATCCAGCCAACGCAGGCCGTCTTCAGCTCGATCAATACCTCGACAACATCGCTGCAAAGTACACCGCGGAACGCGCGGCCGCTGTTGCGCAGATCCATACGCGCTCCGAGGCCGAGGCGCGCCAGGCAAAAGTTCGCAGCCAGATTCTTTCGCTCATTGGCGCCCTGCCCGCACGCACTCCACTCAATGCGAAAGTCGTGGGCGAGACTCAGGCCGATGGCTTCAAGATTCGCAAAGTGCTCTTCGAAAGCCAGCCGAAATTTTTTGTCACGGCGCTGCTTTATGTTCCCGACGGCAATCTGTCCGGGGGTAAACCGGGGGCCCCCGGCGACAGGTCCTCGTCGCTGGGGTCGAAGCGTGCTGCGATCCTGATGACTCCCGGCCACGGCCCCAGTGGCAAAGCGGGCGATGCGCCCATGGCCGCCATCTTTGCGCGCAACGGCTTCGTCGTGCTCTCCTACGACCCCATCGGCCAGGGCGAGCGTCTGCAATATCCCGATCCGGCCAAGCCCGGCAGCTCGCTGGCTGCTCGCCCCACCGGCGAACACGGCGAGGCCAGCCTGCAGCCCATGCTCATTGGCGAAACCTTTGCCAAGTACGAAATCTGGGATGCGATGCGCGGCGTGGATTATCTCGCATCGCTGCCCATCGTCGATTCGCATCGAATTGGCGCATTCGGCTGCTCGGGCGGAGGAACCGTCACCGCGCTCACCAGCGCGCTCGACACGCGCATCGCCGCCATCGGCACCGCCTGCTACATCACCTCGTTCGATGCGCTGCTGCCCTCGCTCGGCCCTCAGGACGCCGAGCAATCGACACCGCGCTTTATCTCCTCTGGCCTCGACTTCCCCGACTGGGTCGAGCTGGCCGCGCCGCGTCCCTACGCGGTTCTCTCCACTTATTCCGACATGTTTCCATTCTCAGGTGCGCGCTCCACGGTCATCGAGGCTCGCCGCTTCTACTCGCTCTTCGATCCGGCCAGCGCCGGAACGCCCGTCGACGCTGCGCCGCCTTCCGTTCCGCCCACCCCATCGGCTCCCGCGCTCAACACCGACACCACAAATCGCATTCCACCCATGGCTCGCTTGCAATGGATCACCGGCCCCGGCCATCACGGCGCACTGGGACCCATCATGGGCGACATCGTCAGCTTCTTCATGCGCAATCTCCAGCCCGGCTCCGACTCAGACCATCCGGTTTTGCCGGCGATGGGCCCCCGCACATTGTTTTCGCCATTGCCCAACATTCCCAAAGAGGCGTATCAAGTCACGAGCACCGGCCAGGTCGCAACCAGCTTTCCCGGCTGCGCCACGGTTTTTTCGCTCAACAAGCAGCGCACGTCTCGGGTAATTCCACTTCATCGCCCGCTCATTGATTTCAACCGTCTCAACACGCTCATTCGCCAAGAAACCGGCGCTGAAGCCAAACCGGGCGATTCGAAATTCGATGCCGGCCTGCTCGCAGCCCCCTCTGGCCCCATCGCGCTTCCCACTGCCGGCGGCTTGCATTTTGAGGGCACACTCGCCATTCCTTCCACGCCCGGGAAACATCCCGCGGTTCTCCTCCTCGTTCCAACACCGACCAACGGACAAGGCACCGCCGCTCATGCACGCCACGCTGAATTCGATAACCTCGCCGCCCAGGGGAATGTCGTCCTTGCCATCACGCCCCGCCCCTCGCCGCCCGGCACTGACGACATGAAGGCGCCGCTGCTCGGCCCATTCTATTTGCTCAGTCTGCGCGCTGATCTCGTCGGCAAAACCCTCGTCGGTCTTCGCGCTGACGACGCCATTCGCGCCATTGACTATCTCGCGGCCCGCGCCGACGTCGATCCCGCGCAGATATCGGCGCAAGCCAGCGGCCACATGGGCCTCGTCCTGCTCCATGCCGGAGTGCTCGATCGCCGCATGCGCCACATCGAAGTCGATCACGTGCTCTCGAGCTATCGCAGCCTCATCAACGCACCGCTTCCCATTGGCGCGCCTGAGGATGTGATCCCCGGCGTGCTTCTTCACTACGACATTCCCGACCTGGTGCGCGCTCTCGGCCCGCGGCTCAAAGAAACAAATCCCCTCTCCGGCTCCGACGACCTTAGCCAGGATTCGACGCCCCTCAGCAGCCTTTCCGGCGCCACGCCGTAGCCACCACCGGATGATCAAGGACGATTTTGAAGAACTGTTCGGTCGTCTTGAAACGGCACGACTTCACATATTGCGAAAAACTCGATCGAAGGAAGTTTTGTAACAAGGGCACGGCTTTAGACGGGCCACCAAATGTGCATAAACATTGGGGCTTTAGCCCCTGAGGGCATCTTCGAACTGATACCTTCTCCGGACATTTTTCTATCCCAGCTTCGCGCCCAGCATCGCCGGCCGTTCATCCGAGAGCGTCAGCATTAGCTCGCCAAAAAGAGTATTCGCCCACGCAAACCATGGCCGCGTAAACTTTGCCGGATCGTCCTTGTCAAACGACTCGTGCATGAAGCCCGTGCCGGCAGTCGTGTCGCGCAGCCAGCGCAGGCACAGGCGAACCTCCGCGTCGCTCGTCGATGTGAAGGCGCGGAACATGATCGACATCGGCCACACCTCATTCAGCCCGATGTGCGGCCCGCCGATTCCGTCGGCTGCTGATTCATGAAAGAAGTATGGATTTGCATCGCTCAATGCGAATGTTCGCGTGCGCTGATACAGCGCATCCTTCACCTCGCATGTGCGCAGATACGGCATCGAGACCAGCCCCGGCGCATTGGCATCGTCCATCAGCAATGCATTCCCGTATCCGTCCACCTCATACGCCCAGATCTCGCCAAAGCGCGGATGATTCACGCGTCCGTGCTGCACCGTTGCCAGTGCCACTTCATCTGCGAGAGCCGTCGCGCGCTGCCCCAGCTTCACGTCACTGGCCGCGTGAGCCGCCAGTTCCGCCAGTTGCCGCACCGATGTGACCGCAAATAGATTGGCCGGCACAAAAAGCGGATAAATGCACGCGTCGTCCGATGGGCGAAACATGCTGAAGATCATTCCATTGGGCCGCGCCGGGTTGCCGAACCCGGAGAGTGCGAGAGTATCGAATGGATCCGGTGTCTGGCGCTGAAAACTGTATGACCCCCGCGACTGCTTCCGCTGCTGCTCGGTGAAAGTCCGCAAAATCGCCTCGGCCGCGGTTCGCCACTGCGCATCGAATGGACTCGCATCGCCGGTCGCTTGCCAGTAGCCGTGCGCAAGCCGGATCGGATAGCAAAGCGAATCGATCTCCCACTTGCGCTCCGCCACGCCTGGCCGGTGCTCCGTCTTGTCGTGCACCGCCCACCTGAGCGGCGCATCGACCGGATCGCGCGTGAAGGCGTTCGCATACGGATCGAGCAGAATCATCCGCGTCTGCCGGCGAACCACGCCCTCAAGCAGTGCGCGAAGCTTTTCATCCTCCTTTGCGAATCGCAGATACGGCCACACCTGCGCTGATGAGTCGCGCAACCACATGGCGTCAATGTCGCCGGTCACGATGTAGGTGTCTGGGTGCCCATCGATGTGCCGGGATATACCGTCGTGTCGAGCGTGTTAGGCAGGCAGTTTTCGGCGAGCACGCGCAACGCGGGATCGGCAATCCGATCCTGCAGCGAACGAATCGCCTCCTCCACCGCCGGCGAAGTGAACTTGCGCTCGGCGGGCGCAGGCCGAGCATGCGGCAGCTCCAAAGACGTTGCCGGTCCGGCCATCGCATCCGCAAACAGCTTCGCCGCGCCGGCTTGCGCTGCGGCCAGCGCCCCTGCGCCAGCCAGAAATGCGCGCCGGGTCGGCCCAGGCTGCGCCGCGCTGACTTTGCCTTCAGAATTTGCAATGGGTGACGAATCGAATGCGTTCACCCAACCAGCATACTCACGCCAGCCGGTAGGGCGCGCGCTGCGGACGAGAAAGCATGCTGTTCGCTTCATCGTCGTTGTGGAATCGCTCCATCACCGGATCCCAATACAGCTTGCGCTTCAGCACCATCGCCATGTCGTGCAGCAGACATGTCGAACAGGCGCGGTGCCCCATCTCCGCCGGCGATATCGGCTCTCTGCGACTGATGATGCAGTCGAGCCAGTTGCCGTGCTGCTCTTTGCTCTCGTAAAGGTGAATCTCATCCGGCCCGATCACCGACTTGATAATCGCCGGGTCGCTCGCGGCGAGCGCCGTCGCATCGTTTAGCTTCGCCACCGGATCGCTCTTCGTCACCTGCTCGTTGCCGCGCGAGACGAAAATCCATCCCTTGCTGCCGTAGAATTTGATCCCGTTCGGATAGTCTCCGCTCACGCTCATGTGCACGCCGTTTGCCGAAACGTCATTCGGCGTGTAGTTGGCCTCGGTTTTGAACGGCCCATGCACGTCCCACAGCCCGTGATCGGGAAACACCGCGTGCCCCCAGATCTCTACTGGCCCGGTGTACTCGGTGTTCATTCCCCAGTGCGCGCTGTCGATGTGGTGCGCACCCCACCCGGTGATCATGCCCGCGCCGAACTGCCGGCAGCGCAACCACCCCGGCCGGTCGTATCCCTTCTGTGGATGCACGCGATCGACGGTGTAGTAAACGTACGGCGTCTCACCCAGCCACATCTCGTAATTGAACCAGTCCGGCGCCGGCATCGGCGTCTTGTCGCCGCCCGCCGGGTCGCCGGGCAAGCCCACCTCTACGCGCTGCAAATCGCCGATGCGCCCATTGCGCACCAGCTCCGCCGCGTAACGGAACTGAATCGTCGATCGCTGCTGGCTGCCGATCTGCAGAATGCGCCCCGACGCCTGCACCGCATTGCTCAGCGCGCGGCCCTCGGCAATGGTCAGCGATGCCGGCTTCTGCAGATAAACATCCTTGCCGGCGCGCACTGCGTCCACGCCGATCAGCGCATGCCAGTGGTCGGGAGTGCTCACGACAACCGCGTCGATGTCCTTGTTCGCCAGCAGTTCGTGATAATTCGCGTAGCCCTTCACACCGTCGTACGGTGCGCCGGTCTTCTGGGCGTAAAAATCATTCACAAATTTCTTGCCGTCCTCCACGCGGTGCGCATCCAGATCGCAGACGGCGATAATGCGCGCGCGATCGTACTGCATGATCAACGGCATGTCGTGCCCGCGGGAGATCCGGCCCACGCCGATCGCGCCCACGTTAATCCGCTCGCTCGGCGCGTACTGGCCAAATACGCTGGCCGGCACGATGGTCGGCAAACCGATCGCCGCTGCAGCTCCAGCCCCGGTCTTCAAAAAGCTTCGGCGAGAAATCCTGCGTGCGCGTTTCATGTTCCACTCCATCGTTGCGTTCGTATTGTTCTGTGATTGAAGATTGCAGCCAAAACACTGCAGTCATCCTGAGCGAGTCGCAGCGGCGACGAGCCCAAGAACCTGGATTTCGGCGCTTCGATTCCGAATCGCTCTCGTTCGCACCGGCCGCTCGCGCGGTCGTCGTAGTGATTCCATCGAACCACTCGAACTCCTGCCCTGCGATAGTATAATTTGCGACGTGAACTAAATAAACGACAAAGTGCGCTCGCAATCGGAGAAATGCAAAGCCCCTGAATCCGCGCAGTTTTCCTCATTCCAGTTGCTCACTTCACCCACCCGGCAGACAATCTTCTCAATGCAGCAATCCCCTACAAGCGAGCCCTTGTTCAATCTCACCGGCAGAGTCGCCGTGGTCACCGGTGGCACCACGGGCCTAGGCCGTGCCATAGGGCTCGGGCTTGCCGAGGCCGGCGCCGACGTCATTCCCTCGTCGCGCCGCTTGCTTGAAGTCGAAAAAGCCGCCGCGGAGGTCGAGGCGCTCGGTCGGCGCTCGCTGCGCGTTACCAGCGACGTGCTCAGTCGCAGTTCCCTCCAGGCGCTGCACGATGCCGTGCTCGCCGCCTTCGGCAAGGTCGACATCCTGGTGAACGCCGCGGGCACAACAACCAGGGGGCCGACACTCAAAGCCGAAGAGGCCGAGTGGACCCGCATCCTCGACACCAACCTCACCGGCACGCTGCGCGCCTGCCAGATATTCGGCGGCACCATGGTAAGCGCCGGCTACGGCCGGATCATTAACCTTGCCTCGCTCAGCTCGTTCGTCGGATTCCACGGCGTCGCGGCCTATTCCGCCAGCAAGGCCGGCGTCGCCTCGCTCACCAAGGTGTTAGCCATCGAGTTGGCCGAGAGCGGCGTGAACGTAAACGCCATTGCGCCCGGCATCTTCCCCACGCCGCTCAATCGCAAGCTCGTGCAGGGCACGCCGCGCGGCGAAGAGCTGCTGGTGCGCACTCCCATGCACCGCTTCGGCCAGGCCCACGAGCTGGCCGGCACTGCTATCTTCCTCGCTTCGCAGGCCGCATCGTTCGTTACAGGAGAAGTGATCGTCGTCGACGGCGGCTTCCTGGCCAGCGCCGTCAACCAATGACGCCTCCGGTCTCAAGTAGCGCCGGCCCCAGCGACGCAGCGCCGCCTTCAGTGACGTGGCGCCGCCCTCGCGCGCCGGCATCTCGGCTCATCGTTTCACCGCGCTCACCGGCACCTTTATTCCTTCATGGCAAGAAATGTAGATCGCACGCACCAACTGCAGCGCGCGAAATCCTTCCTCACCCGCCGATGCCGGCGCGCGCCCTGTTGCGCACGCCTCGCCAAAATCGGCCAGTTGCCGCTCGAACGGCGCAAGCGAAATCGCCATCGGATCTGACGCTCCCGACTTCGACAACTGCGAAACTGGCGCCGGCTCGCCGGAATCGTCCTGAACGTCCCACGCCGTCAGTTGATCACCGGTCACAACCGCGCTGCCCTTGGTTCCGTGAATCTCGATGCGCTCCGGGTAGCCCGGCCACAGCGCCGTCGCAGCCTCGATCACTCCCGTCGCTCCCGACGCGTAGCGCATCACCGCGCACACCAGGTCTTCCGACTCGATCTTGTGCGTCGCGCCCAGGTGCCAGTAGCCAAACACCTCGTCCACCGCGCCCATCAGGTGCAGCAGCACGTCCACTTGATGGATTGCCTGGCTGATCAGCGCGCCGCCGCCCTCGCCGGCCCAGCTTCCTTTCACCGGCCGCGCATAGTACTCATCGGTGCGGTGCCACTTCACGTAAGCATCGGCCTGCAGGATTTTGCCCAGCCTGCCCGCAGCAATCGCCTTCTGCAGGAACAGCGTCGAATCGTCGAAGCGATGCTGGCTCACCACCGCAAGCTGAATCCCCGCGCCGCGCGCCACGGCAAGCATCTTCGCGGCCGTCTCCAGGTCCACCGCCATCGGCTTTTGGACGAGCACATGTTTGTGAAACTTCGCGCCCAGTTCCATCGCCGCCAACCGGTAACCGGGAAACGTGCACACATCCAGAAAATCCACATCCGCGCGCCGGCTCAGTTCTTCCGGCGTGGCGACAAACTCCGCGCCGCAGGCCTCCGCAAACTTGCGCCCCTTGGCTTCCGTGCGATCGGTGCATGCCGTCACCTTGTAGCCGATATTCTTATAGGCCTGCGCGTGCTTCCACGCGATCGCGCCGGTGCCAATCACTCCCACGTTCATCCCAACAATTCTCCCCAGCTTTAAATGCTGAAAGCACAATCATACATAAACAGAAAAAGGGCGCCCGCCTTGGCGGACGCCCCGTATCGTTGTGAAACTCCGTTGATGTTGCCCTTAGAAGATCACCTTCACCGAGCCCTGGAACAGACGGGCGGAAAGGGTTGGGATATTGGCAATGCTCGCGCCGCCTGCTTGCGAGGTGATGGTGCCAAACGAGCCACCCGCAGGGTTGCTCGAGCTTGGATTGGCAAAGCTCGGGTGGTTGAGGACGTTGAACGCTTCCAGTCGCGTGTCGAGTGACCAGCGCTCGTGGATCGCCCAGATGCGCGAGACCTGCGAATCGAACTGGAAGAACATCGGCCCGTTCACCGCGTTCCTGCCCAAATCGCCGTACGTTCCGAGAGGTACCTGGTTGGAGCATGACGCTTGGTTGAAGCAGAACGCGGCTGGGTTGATGTATCCGTGGTTAGCCTGGGTGTTGGCCGAAGTACCGCCCAGGATCTTCACCTCTTTGACGAGACTTACGCCGGGCACCCTGTTGGGACGATCGTTGCCAATGTCAGTCAGCGAAAGATCGGTTCCATCCGTCACGTTGATCGGAGAGCCGCTGGTGATATGGAAGATCGGAGCCAGCTCCCAGCCATTGGCCATGTAACCGCCGATGCCATGCAGCGACTTGAATTCGCTCTTGGCGACCAGTGTCGTATTGAAGATGTTGCGATAGTCAGAGCCGCAGCGCCCGTAGTCCAGACCGATGTTGTACGGGCTCATCGGGCCATTGCCGCCCTGGTCGCCCTGCGCGTCATAGACGTTGAGGCATTTTGACAAGGTGTAGTTGGTGAGCAGGCTGAAGGTGGACGACAGCCGATGCTGCAGCGTTGCCACCATCCCGTTGTAGTTGGCCCAGGCATTGTCGTTGACGACTGCCGAAGCGCTCCCGCCCTGGAAGAGATTGCCTTGGCTGGGGTTGGCCTCAGTCAGGATGAAACGCGCCTGCTGATTCCCCGTTGTGGAGCAATTCGAACCGACCTTCGGATTCGTAGTCCCGGCAGCCGCTGCCGCGGGGCCCGTGGTAATCACTGAGCCGCAACCCGTTGCGCCAGCTCCCCACGTTCCCGGCGTATAGACCGCCTGGTCGAAGGCCGTACCGATGGGCATGTTTCGGGTTCTGTTTCCGATGTAGTCGATCTGTGCCTGCCAGCCCCTCGGGAACTGGTGTTGCACGCTCAGCGTCCACTGCAACGTATCGGAAGTGCGGAATGTCGTTGGCAGCACGATAATCTGCCCCTGCGGGGCGAACGGGACGGTTGAGGGTGGAATCAACGGCTGAGGATACGGGCTGGTGTTGGTCCCACCAACTTGATTACAGCCGTAGCCCGTGCCGCCGGCCAGCCACGGCTCGCTGAAGCAAATCGGGCCTGTGACGCTGGGGCTGGTGTCGGTGGCAAAGGGTGGGTTCTGGTGAACACGGTTCGTGGTGTAGTAATTGGCGAAGTCGTACGCCACTTCCATACCGCCGCGGATGACGGTATTGCCGCCTCCGAACGGATCCCACGACGCGCCGATATTCGGGTCGAACTGCCATGGCGTGTTGTTGGTGAACTGCCGCGTCACGCCCGGGTCCCCGTAAAAGAAGTTGCCGGCTGGCGCGTTCGGATAAACCGAGCTTGTCTTGTCGGCCAGGAACGACGGGTAGTCGAAGGTCGAGCCGCGATTGAAATAGTCCACCGGCATGTACTCGGGCGCCCAGCGAATGCCGCCAACGATCGTCAGCCGCGGGGTGGCATGGTAGGTGTCCTCGATGTAGATGCTGGGAACGTTTCCGCGCAGCGCAAGCTGTTGCTCTTTGCTTTGTGAGAACGCGCTCATTGCTCCCCAGAGGAAGTCAAGATTCGAGTCGCCGAGAGTGGTACCGCCGGTCGGTCCACTGCCGCTCCAGATGCCGTTGAACGTGGTGGCGCCGTCTGCCTGGTATCCGGCTACCTCGTTAAAGTGAATGCGTAAAAACTCGCCGCCGATCGCAATCTGGTGCGGTCCCTTCACGATATTGAGCTCGTCGCTGAAGCCTTCGTTGTCCATATTGAAGTGGCCGGGCGAACAGGTTCCGCAGCCCGTGCTCCAGCTATGGTTCCTCCCCGAGGTGCTGTTGGTCACCTGCAGGAAACCGGTGTACGCGTTGTACTGGGTAATGCCTACGTCATTGCTGTCGATGGCCTGTGCGGCAGCGCGGACGTCGACGCGCTTGCTGCCCTCCGCGTGCAGGCTGTTCACCATGTGCGAATTGATCGTCCATGTCCAACCCACCACTGCCGTCTGCACACGCTGATATTGCCCCGGCGCCAGCGAGGTGACCAGGATGTTCGACGGGTAGTAGAACGACGGAAATTGATAGCCATCGAACAGATAGCGCCCGTAGACGCTGTGTTTCGGGTTGATGTTGTAATCGACGCGTGTCACCCACTGGTTGTCGTAAACATCTCCGGGAATTGCGTATTGAACCTTGCCGCAATTGGGATCGAACGAAGCAACGCCTTTCGAGCCTGCCACCGGCAGGTATTTGTAAAGCGCCAGCGCCGCTGCGTTGAATGCCGGTGTAGTCGGGTACTTGTTCCCCGGAATAGCCGCCCCGGTCAACGGGTCAAGCAGTTGTATGGGGTTGTTCCCGCAGCTGGCGGGCGAACCCGGTGGCGGATCGGTAACCGAAAAGTCGCCCTGCAGATTGGCCGCGGTGGGAACGTACGCGGTGTTCACCGAAGTGGAGAACAACGAAACTGTCCGTTGGTAACCGCCAAAGCCGAAGAGCTTGTGGTGATGCGGAATAATGGGCCCGCCGATGGTGCCGCCAAACTGGTTCTGGTGCAGAGTGTCCTTGCTCGCTGCAAAGAAATTCGTGGCGTCGAGGTAGTTGTTGCGAATGAACTCGAAGCCGTCGCCGTGATACTGGTCGGTGCCCGACTTGGTGATCACGTTGACCAGTCCGCCGGTTTGCTCGCCTCCGCGTGCACCAAGGTCGACCGATTCCACGCTGAACTCCTGCACGGCATCGGGGAACGGGAACGGCAGGTTGGCGTTCGACATGTAGTCGCTGTTGTCGGCGCCGTCCAGCTTCCATTCGGTGGTGTTACCCATGCCTCCGGCAACTGAAACCGAGATGGTCTGGTAAGAATATTTGCTGCCGGTAAAG
>Ga0335073_10009534_pt1 | contig 13627 bp, 11 predicted proteins | sample Lox_Sample_22_FD_207093 | JGI IMG/M metagenome (GOLD analysis project Ga0335073, IMG submission 207093) | Soil microbial communities from Loxahatchee National Wildlife Refuge, Florida, United States - Lox_Sample_2.2 | ecosystem: Environmental > Terrestrial > Soil > Wetlands | place: USA...
GCGCCCGCTCTCTACGGGTCGTAGCGCCGGTAGTGTCTTGAGTTTGCGTGGGCGGCTTATAACCTTCCGTTGCCCAAATCAAGACGGCAACGCCTCGACATCCAGCGAGACCTTGAGGAGAGCCCCCGGGAATGCATCAGATGTTCAGTCTCAGGAGTCTGGCGTTCATGCTGGTATCAGCGATACGGCGCGCGCGCACCCGATCCTGCGCTGCTGCCCATTGCTTTCTCGATAGAATCAGCGGGAGGAAAGAGAGAATCAGCGCGAGAAAAATACCCACAGAAACGGCTACCGCTCCCATGTCAGTCTCCTGCAAATACTTTACACGTTCCAGGCTCGAGTGGCGCATCCCGGCGCTCTCCGGCCCCCAAAATACAACCAACGCGATCGCCGGCCACTGCTTGTGGTGTCCGGGGTCATTGGCGCAAGAATATACTCGGAGTGAGTGTCGAACTCTGCCCTCACCCGGGGGCTCAGAATCGGGAACCGGGGCGTTCACGGCGGTTGCACGTGGCTCGTCGGCCGTCGCCACGTTGACCGTGGTTCGCGGCTGGAGCCGCTCCACTGGGACCGCATCAGCTGCCAAACCATCGCGCGCAACCGGGCAGGGACGCTATCCAAGTCTCAAGCCAAAGGAGGACGTTATGGATCGAAGAAGCTTTCTTACGACTGGCGCATGGGCGGCAGGACTCGCGGCCACGCCGAAGCTTTCGGCTGCCACGCCCTGGCCTTCGCCGTCCGACGCAGGCTTCAAGCCCATTCCGAAACGACGGCTGGGCAGGACCGGCGAGGATCTCTCGATCATCGGCCTGGGCGGCATCGTGATCATGAACGCGGATCAGGCCGTGGCCAGCAACACCGTCGCCCAGGCGCACGCCGCGGGCATCAACTATGTCGATGTCGCCCCCAGTTACGGCGACGCGCAGCAGCTTCTCGGTCCTGCCCTTAAGCCGTACCGCGACAGCTTCTTCCTGGCCTGCAAGACCAGCAAGCGCGATAAGGAGGGTGCGGCTGAGGCGCTGGATAACTCGCTCAAGTTGCTCGATACGGATCACCTGGACCTCTACCAGCATCATGCGGTCACGACCCTCGACGAGGTGATTCGCATCATGGGACCGGGCGGCGCGCAGGATGCTTTTGAGGCCGGGCGCAAGGCCGGCAAGGTCCGTTACCTGGGCTTTTCGGCGCATTCGGAAGAGGCCGCGCTCGCCCTTCTCGACCACTTCGATTTCGACACCGTGCTCTTCCCGATCAACTTTGTTCTCGCCTCGCAGAGAAACTTCGGGCCGCGCGTGATCGCTCGCGTCCACGAAAAAGGCGCCGGCATGCTGGCCATCAAGGCCATGGCCAAATCCCAATGGCCTGCCGGAATGAGCCAGGCGCAGAAACCCAACCCCAAAGAATGGTACGAGCCCTGCGCCGTGCCCGAGCAGGCCGCGCTGGCCCTGCGCTGGACCCTCTCCCAGCGCATCACCGCCGCGCTTCCACCCGGCGACGAGCGCTTCTTCCCTCTCGCCATGTACGTGGCCCAGAACTTCCAGCCCATTACCGCAGACGAGGAGAGATTCCTGATCGCAAGCGCCGCGGGCGCCACGCCGATCTTTCCGCAGGCCTGAGCCCTGGTTACGGCGGCACGATCGAACCGGCGATGGCATATCGCCGGTTCGAGGTTGCGAAGATTACTTCCGATTTGCAGATCCGGCATTGCGCGTCTTTCCCCACGACTCTTCGCAGCTTGGGAGTCTGGCGCGCTGCCCGCCGGATGAGAGTGTTAATCTCAGCAGGAAATGCGACTTGGAATCGATCTCGGCGGCACCAAGATAGAAGCCCTGGCCCTCGGCGGCGACGGCCGGGAACTGCGCAGGATTCGCGTGCCAACACCGCGTGAGGATTACGCGGGGACGTTGAACGCGATTACCCGGCTTGTCCATACGATCGAGACCGAGCTGGCCGAGCGGGCCACCGTGGGGGTGGGCATTCCGGGAACGGTGATGCGGCCGTCGGGTCTGGTGAAAAACGCTAACTCGACATGGATCATCGGGCAACCCCTGGAGCGCGATCTTTCGGCAGCGCTCGGGAGGGAAGTGCGCTGTGAAAACGACGCCAACTGCCTGGCCCTTTCCGAGGCCATCGATGGAAGCGGCGCGGGGTACCGGGTCGTCTTCGCGGTGATTCTCGGAACCGGCTGCGGGGGCGGCCTTGCCATCGAAGGCCGTGTGCACGAGGGCCTGCACGGCGTCGCCGGCGAATGGGGACACAACAGTCTCCCCTGGCCGCGGGTCGACGAAGTTCCGGGGCCGGCCTGCTACTGCGGAAAATCCGGCTGCATCGAGACCTGGATCTCAGGCACCGGGCTGGGCAAGGACTATGAGCGCTCGACCGGCACGCCGCTTTCGGGGAAAGAAGTGGTGGAAGCGGCCGACCGGGGCGATATCCAGGCGGCGGCAGCCATCCGCAGGCTCGAGGATCGGATCGCGCGAGGATTCGCGTCGCTGATCAACGTCATCGATCCCGATGTGATTGTGGTCGGCGGCGGATTGTCGCGGCTCGACAGCATCTACCGCAACGTGCCGCCCCTTCTGGAGCATTACGGCTTCGGCGGCGGAATTCACACGCCCATTGTTCCCGCCCGGCATGGAGACTCAAGCGGCGTCCGGGGCGCGGCCTGGCTCTGGCCCAATCAGGCTGCAGGGTCGCATCCCTTATAAGTCTTCTCTTCGGATTGCTCTTGAACCGACCCTCCGCGCGACGTTATGTTACGGCCATGCCTGCAAGCCTGAGAAAGTCGTTCACCGCGCTGCTAGAACCGGACGGCACCAGCCTCCGCTGGATCGTCGCGCGCGTCCCGTTCGACGTGGCCAGGGCCTGGCCCAATCGCCGCCGCCTGCGCGTCCGCGGCGAAATCGAGGGGTTTCCGTTCCGCACCTCGCTTTTCCCTGTCCCCGGCGGCAACGGCCACGTTCTGCTCGTGAACAAAAAGATGCAGGCGGGTGCCAAAGCCGGCCAGGGCGACCGGGCGCGCATCTGGCTCGAGCCCGACCTCGAGGAACGGCCTGCCATCGTTCCTCCAGAGTTCGAGCGCCTGCTCAAAGGCGACCGCCAGCTATATAAGTGGTTTTCCGCTCTGAGCGAGTCTATGCGCCGGGAGATCAGCAAGTGGGCCGGGGACGCCAAGGGGCCGGAGGCTCGCCGGGCCCGCGCCGAGAAGATGGCCGAGCGGCTGATGCAGGCGATGGAGGGCGAGATCGAGCCGCCGCCCGTATTGCGCGCGGCCTTCCAGCGCCAGCCTCTTGCCCTCCAGGGCTGGAATGCGCTCACGCCCGCGCAGCGCCGCGGCCATCTCCTCGGCATCTTCTACTACGAGTCCGTCGAAGCCCGGGAGCGCCGCGCCGCCAAGGCTATCGAAGACGCCCTTCACGCCGCCCGCAGACTCGCCGAAAAACAACGCTGACGCCTCAACCTGCCGGTGCCGCGCCGCCGTGAAAAACCGGAAAGAGCGGCGACTGTGGATAACTTTCGGCGCTCCTTAAGCTCCCCTTAAGGTTCACATTCCTTACCCGCTATTTTTCAGCACTTTCCGTGCATTTTTTCGTCGTCTTCCACGGTGCGTCTATCGTCTAATAAAACAAGATGAGAGCCATCTCCATTCAGCCGTTCTTTGCCAAAGCCGCTGCCCCATCGGCCGTCGACGAACAAGCGCGGCAGGAGAGCCTCGCGGTTGCCCAGGGACTCAAGCGCCGCGAAGCCGGTCTCCTCGACGAGCTCATCGTCCGCTTCCAGCACCGCCTCCTGCGCTATCTGCTCTTCCTTACCGGCAATCGCGAGCTCGCCGAAGACCTCTTTCAGGAGGTCTGGATGCGAGTTCTGGTCCGCGGCGGTCAGTTCAACGGGCAGGCGCGCTTTGAGACCTGGCTCTTCACCATTGCCCGCAATCTCGTCATCGACCACCGCCGCAAGCGTACCATGAGCAGCCTTGACGAGCTCGTCGAGGGCGCCGGCGACGACGACCGCCCCATGGCCTTTGAGATCGCCGACGGCGAGCCCACACCTTTCGAGCGCTTCGCCGGCCTGGAAGACCGCGAGCGGATCGCCGCTGCCCTCCTCGAGCTCGACACACTTCATCGCGAAGTTCTCGTTTTGCGGTTCCACGAGGAGCTTTCGCTTGAGGAAATCGCTAAAGTTACCCGCGCGCCGCTTTCCACGGTAAAATCCAGACTGTACCGGGGTCTGGCCATGCTCAAGCCCAGGCTCGAGCAGGAGCGCCCCCGGCTCCAGGAGGCTGTGTGAAAACCGTGGAGTTGGCGCATCACCCGGCCGGCGTCTTCAACTCCGGCTCCTCAACCGACTCCGACCTGGTCTCGGCCCTCGCCGGCCGTCAGGCGCAGCGCGACTCCGCCGTTGCCCATCGCACGCGCCGCGTCGTCCTGGCCTCGCTCGGCGTCATGCAGCAGCAGAAGGCCGGGCGCCGCCGTTCCCGCTCCATCGCTCTCGCCAGCGCCCTGGTCCTTCTGCTGCTCCTTGGCCCTGCCCTCTGGCGCGTTGCAGAAGACCTCATCGGCGGTGAGCGCTTCATCGACATTACAACCCAATTCAGTCTCCTCTTCTGCGTCCTCTGCCTCGCCCTGGTCGCCGCTGTGCTCATCGCCGGCCGGGCCCGCCGCAACTCCTGACGCCCGCTCCGCACCCGCCAAAATTTCTCTCCAAGCGGGCCGTTGGCCGCAACTTCCTGTTTCCATCATCCGTCCCTTTACATAAGCATTAAGCTGTGCTTAATCTTTTTGAGGCACTCCGCGGGAGGGTCTGCCCCCATGCCTGATTCGCCATCGATCGCCGTCAATCCCGACGAGCGCATGATTCCTAACTGGTCCATCGTGGCCGCCAGCCTGGCCTTTCTTCTGGTCGAGTACTATTTCTGGTTCATCGCCCCCGGTAACCGTCACCATCCCGCCTCGGCCCTGGGCTTCCGCATCTACTTCAATCTCTCCTGGGGCATGCTGGCTGCGCTCTACTTCCTCATGGTCGGCTACGTCAGCAAAGACGCGCCCCGCCGTGCCATGAGTACCCGCTTCTGGATGCTCATCTGTTTCGTCATGCCCGCCGGCATCGGCGCGGTGCTGTACTTTCTGCTCCGCCAGCCGGAAGTCTCGCGCTGCCCCGCCTGCGGAACGCATGTGCTGAGCGACTTCCACTTCTGCCCTCAGTGCAACTATCAGCTCACGGCCAGTTGCGGCAACTGCTTCCGCACCGTGCGGCCCACCGACCAGTTCTGCACACGCTGCGGGCATGAGCTTGCCACTGACCACATGCCCGCCCGCCTGCACGTGCTCGGCGAGTAACGCGTACCCGCTTCGTCGCGCCGTTGCCTGGGTTTCGTTGACAGCCTAACGCATTCGGCGCCCCATTTGCCGCTGCATTCGGCCGTCCATCCTCTTCCTCGTTGCGCCTCTCGCCCTTGGCTCCCTACAATCCATTCCAGCCCTCGATGTCCCTCACCGCCCTCATCATCGACGACGAAAAGCTGGCCCGGGACGAGCTCCAGTACCTCCTTGACTCCCTGGGCGGCGTCGAAGTTCTGGCCCACGGTGGCAACGGCATTGAGGCCGTCGATCTCATCCAGCAGCACCGCCCCGACCTGGTCTTCCTCGACGTCCAGATGCCGGGGCTCGACGGCTTTGCCGTCATCGAGAGGCTCCTCGACCTGAGTGGCCGCCCCAACGGGCCGGCGCTGCCTCAATTCATCTTCGCCACGGCCTACGACCAATACGCCGTCCGGGCCTTTGACGTGAACGCAGTCGACTACCTGCTCAAGCCCTTCGATCCCGCGCGCGTGGCCCAGGCAGTCGAGCGCGCACGGCACCGCCTCGCCGCGCAATCTGTTCCGGTAGCGTCCGCTCCCTCGGGCGCGCCGCAATCCGAGAGCCCCACTGCATCCGAGTCGCAACTCGAGTCGCAACTCGGCGAGGTCCTGCGTCTGCTCAACCGGCGCCCGCCCGGCGAGCGCGTACACCCTCCCGCCAAGCTGGTCGTCCAGGCCCAGAGCCGCCTGCTCCTCGTCGACCAGGCCGAGGTCTGTTTCGCAGCGATCGACGAGGGCGTGATCCGCGTGGTCACCCAGACCTTCGAGGGCCACTCCAAGTGCCGCACCCTGGAAGAATTGCAGGAGCTGCTCGATCCGGCCCACTTCTGGCGCGCCCATCGCGGCTATCTCGTCAACATCGACCACATCCGCGAAGTTGTCCCGTGGTTCAAATCCAGCTACCAGCTCCGCATGAACGACAAGCAGCACACCGAGATCCCAGTCAGCCGTGCGCAGACCCGCCGTCTCCGGGAGCTCTTCAACCTCTGATCGCTCCCGCCCGCGTCAAGGCGCGCTTACCCGCACTGTGTCACCGGCACCCACTGGCACCTCGACCCACGAGATCGCCGTGCGCCTTTGTGTCTCGTTGTGTGCCGGCATCGGCTTGCCGTTCACCAGAAGTTGGCTGAATGTGCCCGGAAACGCCGCTTGCCAGATCAGGGCCGGCCCATCCTGATTGGTGAAGACCGTTTCACGATCGCCGTTGTGGCGGATCGTCACCGCGTTTCGGCCGATGGGCAGGTTGCTGAGCTGGGCCCAAGTCGTCGCATCGGTCAGTCCCGGGAGGGTCTCCACTTCGCGGTCCTGCACTGGAACCATGTTGATTCCCATCAGCCCCGTCGTGATAGCCCCCACCACCGAGTACGAGACCTCCGGGTACTCCTGCCGGCAGTGCCCCGGCGTGGTCAGGTCCAGCAGTACTCCGTACGCGGCGTTGTCCTGCCCGTAGCGGTAGAGAATCTCCGCATCGTGGCTCTCGCCCTCCACGCCGCAGGGATTCCGATGCTCGTTGGCCATCAGCATCGCTTTCACCGCGCTTTCCATCTTCGGACCCGGTTCCACGGCGTTCCAGTAGAGCACATCCTGGGAGTCGCTCCCCGTGAGGTGGTGGTCCTGGTCGAGGAGCGCGTAGAAGGTATTGTCCTTCGGGTTCCACCAGGTGGTGTTGATCAGGTTTTTGAGCGCCGTCGCGTTCGCTTCCGCGGTCGTGGCCCCGGCATCGTTTCCCCGCAGCCTCTCGATCGCGGCGTAGTCGCGGAAAGCCGCATACTCCACTGCCAGCAGGTCGATCCCGACTACGAAGGTGTGGTTGCCCTCGTCGTAGCCGGGAATTCCCAGGTGAATTTGCCCGCCGTGTTCGAGTGTGAGTTGCTCGGCTCCCGTCAGCGGCCCCGGGAACCGCTCCCGCGTCATCACCTTGTCCGCGGAGAGCTCCCAACGCTTCACGTACTCGTTCATGGTGCGGTCGTAGAAGTTGTCCAGGACGGGGTCGTCGATATACGCCGGGTCGCCGGTCCACAGGTACATGCGGTAGGCGCTGTCCAGTACGTCGAAGTTCGCGGGCAGGTCGTACCAGAACGACGTGTCGCTCTCGTAGTCGGCAGGCGATGGCTCGTTGAAGCGGTCAATCTCCCAATAGCTGCACCATTGTTTGGATGCCGAGATATTCTCGCCGAAGCGCCGCAGCATATTCAGGGTCCAGGCCGAGAGTCCTAGGGCCTGGGCGCCCACGCTCTGGTGCGCCGTATCGCGCATGCAGAAGGCCTCGCGCCCCGGCAGCGCCGCCTCATACCACGGCCCCACCGGGTCGCCCGTGAAGACGTAGTCCATGGCCTGCCGACTGGCCCAGTCGAAGCCCTGGACCAGCCGCTGATCCGAGGAGGTGAACTCGAGTTTCGATACCAAGGGCTTTGCGTGCGTCCCCTCGAGCTGCGCCGCCGCCGGCAGTCCCGCGCAGGCCATCGCGCATGCCAATCCCATCGCCCACACCCGCATCTGAACCCTCCCCGGAGACAGAACGGCGCCGTAGCGCACGTTTCGGGCCGCTCTCACAATCGCGCCAGAATTGTAACCGTATACAGGGAGGTTACGCCAGTGCAGAACTGCGCCAACTCCCGTTTTGGGGACCGGCGCGGGAAACTTGACGACGCTCTCACTGCTGGCGCGTCCACGGATTCGATTCCAGAGGCAGTTGCCCTGAGCGTTCCCCAACACCGGGCTGACTCTGTGTGCGACCGGAATGTTCTCAACTATGGATTCCCGCCCAGCAGTCGGAGCTCATACTCGGCTACTTCCTTGGGAAGCGCGGCATAACCCAAGGCCGAGCACTCCTTCTGTCCTGAGGTCAGAATCCATCGGAACAGCTCGAGAAGGACGGCGCGTTTGGCCGGATCCGCCGCTCGGGCTGGAATGACCAGCCAGGTAAATGAGGCGACAGGATAAGCGTACTTGCCCGGGGAGTCGGTAATATCGGGCGGAAGCTGCCCGCCGCTCGCTCCGGAGCTGCGCGCCGCCTCGGTCAGGCTGTCGAGGCTGGCGCGGACATACTCGCCCGCCCGGTTGCGCACTGCGGCAAAGCTCAGTTCGTGCTGGATGGCGTAAGTGAGCTCCACGTAGCCGATGGAGTTGGGGGTCTTGGCGACGGCTTCAGCGACTCCTTCGTTGTGCTCGGCGCCCGTCCCCACCGGCCATTTGAGTAGCGTTCCGCGCCCCACGGCGGCGGACCAGGCGGGGCTGACCTTGGAGAGAAAATCGCTCCAGACCCACGACGTGCCGCTGCCGTCGGAGCGGTGAAAGACCTTGATCTCGGCATCGGGCAGGTCGATGCCCCGGTTCGAGCGGCGAATCTCGGGATCGTTCCAACGGTGCACCTTGCCGAGATAGATGTCGGCCAGCGTTTCGGGGTTGAACCGCAGATCCTGCGTGACTCCCGCCAGGTGATAGATGGGCACGACGCCGCCCAGCACCGAAGCGATCCGGGTCAGCCGGGCTGCGGCCGCGTCCCCGGCGATTACGCGCGGCGCGACATCGGAGCCGGCCAGGTCAACTTGTCCGGCAACGAGCTTCTCGACGCCCAGCTGGGAGCCGATGGCGGAGTAGTGCAGATGCACGGCGGTATGGAACTGCTCGAAGTCCTCGAACCACATCTGGTAGAGCGGAGCAGGGAAGGTGGCGCCTGCCGCATCGATGCTGGTCCTGGCGAGAACAGCAGCGGGACTCTGGACGGCGGGTGCCGGCGAAGTGGACTCGCCTGCCTCGACAAGCTTCTTTGCCGCCTGATCCGCGAGATTGTCGACAATGTTGGTCCAAACCAGTTTGGAGGGCGTGACCAGCCAGGACCAGAGCGGCTGGCCGTCGACGCCGGCGACTTCGAGAGAGAGATAACCCCCATAGACCGCCTCGCGGTCGCTCGACGGGGTGCGCGCATTGATCGTGATGTAGCCCTTGAGCCATATCTGGCCCGTCCCGTTCACGATGGCGTCAGCATCTCCCTCCGATTGAGTGATGCGGAACCGGTGGCTCCTGTCGAGCCGCTGCACGAAGCTGGCGCGCAGTGCGGCCGCCTCCGAGCCCCCTTCAAACGGGGGTACGTAAAGCAACCTGGCTTGGCCGAGCGAAGTTACGCGTATTCCGGGTTGTTGCGCCCGGCAGCAAGACCCGCCCGACAGCAACGCCAGGAGTGCGGCCATGCCCGCAAAGAACGGCATTCGAGGAAGAGTTCTCACACGTGCCTCACGGAAATTGGTTCAGAACTCGATATGCGTGCGGAACGAAGTCACCAGCACCGGTCCGCGAGCCCGGTTGTAGCCGGGATTGACGATGAACTGCAGATCGGGTGCCAAATAGAGTCCCCGCCACACATGTGCAGTGTAATAGGTCTCCATCAGGTTCTCGCGGCCGTAGGTGAGGCCCGCATCGCCAAGCACAAATCCCAGGCCTCCGAGCTCGAGGTAATGCGCGTGGACGCTGCTGATTCCGTTGGAAGCGAAGGCGATGCCGGCGTGGTCGTTGGACCGCTTCCAGAGGCTGCCGAGGATCCCCACGCCTGCGGAAAAAGTCTGGTCGATTTCGGTGAAGGACCAGGATTCGGTCTTGCCATCGTTCCACCCGAAGCGGCCGTAGGCAGTGACCGACGCGGACAGCCCCTGTTCGACATTCACCCCGAAGCCGTACTTGGTGGTGACCTGCAGGGGGTGGGCGGAGATGTCGGGCACGGGCGTTTTGCCGGCGAGAAACTGATCGATGGCGTACTGGTAGACGCCCATATTGGCGTGGTTCACCCAGCCGAGCAGGCGCACTATGCCGGGCTTCTTCAAGAGGAAGCGGTGCAGCTCGAACTCCGTATCGATGGTATTGGCGCGGTGAAGGTTCCATACCAGGGGTCCGCCGTTCTGCGGACCGGATTCCAGGGAGAGAGCCGAGCGCAGGCCCCATGCCGGGCACTGGTACTCGCCGTAGATTCCCCAGGTGTAGCCGCGTGCGTCGGCCGTAAAGTCGTAGGCTCCGTTCTGATCGATGGCCCAGTTCATGAACTGGAGATGGCTGTCGCTGCCCACGGAGTTGGTATCGAAGAAGTCGGTGATGCCGAACTTGCCCACTCGAATCTCAAGGCGGCGGCTGGGAAGTTCGGAGAAGGTCGAGAGCGGCCCGCGGTCCGACTCGGTTTGGGTATGACTGAACGCGAAGACCTGGTGGACCATCAGACGGGCCAGATAGGGCGCGGCCGTGAGGGTGGGATCCCGCACCGCGTCGAGATCGGTGAAGCCGGCGATGCCGAATGCGCCGCCGATTCCCAATCCATCCGCGTCCTCTCCGTCGGCGAGAATCTCTGTGGAGTGGGTCAACTGGAGGCCGGAGTAGACCGTCAGGACGCTGCCCGTTGCCTTGTCATAGCGGGACGGAAAGCTGTGAGGACCGGAGTATTGGGCGGCAAAGGGTGGATTGGTCTGAAAGATGACGTTTGCCTGGCCGGAGAGCCAGATGCGACCCTGGCCCGGATGAGGCAACATGGTGGGCGCGGTCTGGGTGGGAGGCTGAGCCTGGGGAGCCGGGCGCTGGGATTCGGTGATGGTCGGAAGCTGAGCCAAACCGCTCGCAGCCGCAAAAAAGGCGAACGCGGCAAGCACAAGCAGGAGGCGCCGAAGAGCGAAAGGAAGCAGCATGTTACGGTTCGCCAGCGTCTCCGGCCGTATCGTGCCGGAGGATGTACTGGGCGTCTGGCGACAACGCTAACAATTCCAGGCCGAAATAAGTTGAATGCCAGATGAATGCTGACCGCCGTCCCGGTCTGCGCGTTACGCCATGAAAGGGGTGTCGAAAGCCCGCACACAGCTCCCTGGGAATGCCGTTAAACTGGAGGCTCTGCCCGGTCAGGGCGGGTGAGAACCGCAGATTTTTGACGTTTTTTCACCTCTGCCTGGCTAATCGGACGTATTGTCGGACTATCTAAGATGGGAAGTTTCGTCTTCCCGCAATAACCGAGGTGAATTATGGTTCTGCACGCGCTCCCGGAACTCGACTCCGAAGGTTCTTTGAAGACGCAACGCACAGCGGTCGGCGTCGATGCGCTGGCGCATTCGTTTCTCGACAATCTGTTCTTCGTGCAGGGCCGGTCGCGCGAACGCGCAACGATGAACGACCTCTACATGGCGCTGGCGCACACGGTGCGGGACCGGCTGGTGGAGCGATGGATCTATACCGTCAAGAACTACCGCGCCCAGGACGTGCGCGTGGTGTGTTATCTCTCCGCCGAGTTTCTCACCGGGCCCCACCTGGCCAACAACCTCATCAACCTCGGCATCTACGACGAGGCCGAGGAAGCGATGAAGAAACTCGGACTCAATCTGGAAACGCTGATTGAGCAGGAACAGGAGCCGGGACTGGGCAACGGCGGACTGGGGCGCCTGGCCTCGTGCTTTATGGATTCGATGGCGACCCTCGATATTCCGGCGATCGGCTACGGCATTCGCTACGAGTACGGCATCTTCGACCAGGAAATTCGCGAAGGCTGGCAGATGGAGACGACCGACAAATGGCTCCGGCTGGGGAATCCCTGGGCGCTGGAGCGGCCCGAGGACGCGGTGGAAGTGAAGTTCGGCGGCCGCACGGAGACCTACTCGGACGGCGACGGCCGGTTCCGCGTGCGCTGGATTCCGCAGAAGGTGGTGCGCGGCATTCCCAACGACACGCCCATCCTCGGCTACCGGACCAATACGGCCAACACCATGCGGCTCTGGTCGGCCCAGGCCGTGGAGTCCTTCAACTTCGAGACCTTCAACACCGGAGACTTCTTCGGCGCGGTTGCCGACAAGGTCTCTTCCGAGAACATCTCCAAGATCCTCTATCCGAACGACGAGGGAATCGAGGGCAAGCAGCTGCGGCTGGAGCAGCAGTTCTTCTTCGTATCGTGCTCGCTACAGCACATCCTGCGCATCCAGAAGGGGCAGGACCGGCCGCTCGCCGATCTCCACCGCACCTTCGCGGTTCAGATGAACGATACCCATCCGGCGATTGCGGTGGCGGAGTTGATGCGGCTGCTGGTGGACGAGCACGCGATGGACTGGGACACAGCGTGGCACGTGACCACCCGGACGCTCTCTTACACGAATCACACGCTGCTTCCCGAGGCGCTGGAGCAGTGGCCGGTCGCACTCTTCGGCGGGCTGCTGCCAAGGCACCTCGAAATCATCGACGAGATCAACCGCCGGCATCTGGAGGATGTGCGGGCAAAGTTCCCGGACGACGAGGAGCGTATTCGCCGGCTTTCGCTCATCAACGAGAGCGGGGAGCGGTATGTGCGGATGGCGCATCTTGCGGCGCTCGGGAGCCACGCCATCAACGGAGTGGCCGCACTGCACACGGAGCTTCTGAAGACCCATGTGCTGCGCGACTTCTACGACCTATCGCCCGAGAAGTTCTCGAACAAGACCAACGGCGTGACCCCGCGCCGGTGGATGGTGCTGAGCAATCCGCGTCTGGCGCAACTGCTCACAGCGCGGCTGAGCCACGGATGGATTCACGACCTCGAAAAGCTGAGGCGGCTCGAATCGATGACCGACGACCCCGAACTGATCCGCGAGTGGCGGGCCATCAAGCGTCACAACAAGCAGCGCCTGGCCGCCTACATTCACCAGAACCTGGGTATCGTCGTGGATCCGGAGTCGATGTTCGACGTGCTGGTCAAGCGCATGCACGAGTACAAGCGGCAGCATCTGAAGGTGCTGCACATTCTGACTCTCTACAAGAGGCTGCAGAAGAATCCGAACCTGGAGATTCAGCCGCGCACTTTCATCTTTGGAGGCAAAGCGGCGCCCGGCTACCGGATGGCGAAGCTGATCATCAAGCTGATTCACTCGGTCGCCGAAGTGATTCACGGCGATCCGCACGTACGGGACCGACTCAAAGTCGTCTTCCTGCCCAACTACAACGTCAAGCTAGGCCATCGCGTTTATCCCGCCGCGGATCTCTCGGAGCAGATATCGCTGGCCGGCAAGGAAGCCTCCGGCACGGGGAACATGAAGTTCGCGATGAACGGCGCGCTCACCATCGGCACGCTTGATGGCGCCAATATCGAGATCCGCGAGGAAGTGGGCGCAGAGAATTTCTTCCTCTTCGGCCTCAACGCGCAGGAGGTGGAAGAAAAGAAGAGCGCGGGATACGATCCGCGCCCGTACTACGAGTCAAACCAGAATCTGCGCGAGATTCTCGATGCCCTGGCCGGCGGCGAGTTCTCGCATGGCGACCGGGAGCTCTTCCAGCCGCTGATCCAGT
>Ga0335073_10009536_pt1 | contig 13625 bp, 13 predicted proteins | sample Lox_Sample_22_FD_207093 | JGI IMG/M metagenome (GOLD analysis project Ga0335073, IMG submission 207093) | Soil microbial communities from Loxahatchee National Wildlife Refuge, Florida, United States - Lox_Sample_2.2 | ecosystem: Environmental > Terrestrial > Soil > Wetlands | place: USA...
GCCCAGGCTGTTCGCGGAGGTGCATCCGAAGTTTCGCACGCCGTATAAATGCAACGCGGTTTTATACATCTTCGTGGCGGCGCTGGGTGGTTTTCTGCCCGGCGATGTGACCGGCAACATGACCAACCTGGGGACGCTGTTCGCCTTCGTGCTGGTGTGCGCCGGGGTCTGGGTGATGCGCAACAAGAATCCCCGGCAAGCGCGGCCGTTCCGCGCACCGCTGGTGCCGCTGGTGCCGATTCTGGGCATGACTTTTTGCTTCGCCATGATTATTTCGGTGGACCAGACGTCCAAAATCGCCGCCGGAACCTGGATGCTGATCGGGCTGGCCGTCTATTTCCTCTATGCCCGGCGCCACAGCAACCTGGACGAACCGGAAATTCCGGGCGCCGTCGCCGCCGAAGCGGGGGATTAACCCCGAAATCGGGCGGGTTTGGCCCCTGCCATCGGGCATAATTCCCTTTGACTCCGTGCTGGATTTCATGGCATACTTCCTCCGTATTGGAGTGTTCAGGTTGACTCGGTCCGTTCGGTTCGGCTGGAAGCCGATGACGTTCGCCCGCCATTTACGGCCTGCCCGGTCTTGTCTTTCCCGTCTCCAGTTACAGTCAGGAGTGTTTTAAGTGAAGAAGCTTTTCGTGGGAAATCTCCCCTACTCGGCAAACGAGACGGATGTACAGAACTTTTTTGCTGACAACGGCGTGACGGTCGATTCGGTGACGGTCATGCGTGATCGTTTTACGGGCCAGGCTCGTGGTTTTGGATTTGTCGAGATCAACGACGACGCGGCGGCGCAGCGCGCCGTGGACGCCTGCCATGGCAAGGACCTGATGGGCCGGACGCTGGTGGTGAATGAAGCCCGTCCGATGACCGCCCGGGAAGGCGGCGGTGGTGGCGGCGGGCGCGGTCCGCGGCGGTAAGCGAGAGGTCGAATTTTAAATTTGAGCCCCCGCCTTCACGAGTTTTGTGTGTAAAACTCGGCGATTAAAACCCGGCATGACCGCCGGGGCAAATTACGATACCAGCGCGTGCGCGACGCGCGTCGCCAACTGATCGAAACTCAAAATTTCATAGAGCGTCGGGTCCGACATGATTTTATTCACCAGCGCGTAATGCATGGCGTGGCCGGCCCGCTCGGCGATCACGTGGCCTAAAACGGGTTTGCCGATCAGCGCCAGATCCCCGATGAGATCGAGCGCCTTGTGCCGGCAACACTCGTCGACGAATCGCATACCGCCGGGATTTAAAATCGACCGGCGATTGAAACAGACGGCATTCTCAAGCGAGGCGCCGCGAATCAGGCCCATGTTGCGCATCTGGTCCAGCTCGTACTCAAAGCCGAAGGTTCGCGCCGGGGCGAGCTCGACTGCGTAACGCTCCGGCGTCACTTCCATCTCGACAATCTGCCGCCCGACCATCGGATGGTCGTAAAAAGTATCGCAGGTGAGCAGAAAACGGTCCGAGGGCAGAAAGCTGATGCGCTTGCCGCCGGCTTCCACTGAAACCGGCCGGCGAATCCGCAGAAAACGGCGGCGCCGGCGAAACTGCTTGATGCCCGCCGAACGAATCAGGTCGACGAAAGGCTGACCGCTGCCGTCGAGAATCGGAACCTCCAGGTTGTTGATCTCGACGAACGCGTTATCGACGCTCATGCTGTAGAAAACGCTGAGCAGATGCTCGGTGGTCGAAATCAGCACGCCTTGCCGCATCAGGCTGGTGGCGTAGCTGACTTTTTGCACGTAGCGCCAGCTTGCGGGAATGGAAAAACCGTCGAGATCAGTGCGAATGAAAACAATTCCAGTGGAAGGCGGTGCGGGAAGAATACGGATATGAACCGTCACACCGCTGTGCAGGCCCACCCCGGAAGCTTCTACGGGGCGCTGCACCGTGGTTTCAAATCTCAAATGTAACCTCCAGGGTACTAAATTCCAATTGTAATGACGCAGCGTCTTCAATGCTAGTGTACTGATTAAAAAAGACTTTTTATTCCCGTAGTGTTGCTAAAAAGACACAATAAGGCATTTTACTGTGTCTGTTTCGCTATATGGTTGTTACTGGCGTTAGGATAGTGGGAGTGGGTCGTCTTTTCCTGATCGATTCTTTTGGGTTTATTTTCCGCGCTTATCACGCGCGGGCGCGATCCGGCGCGCCGCCGATGCGTACTGCCGGCGGATTGCAGACCGAAGCGGTGTACATTTTTCACAACATGGTCCGCAAGCTGCGGAACTCGTACTCGCCCGAATATCTGGCCGCGATCTTCGAAAGCGAAGGCCCAACTTTTCGCGATGAAGCGTTTGCGTCGTACAAAGCCAATCGCAGCGAAACTCCGCCGGATCTGCTACAGCAGATTCCCTGGATCCGCAAAACGCTGGAGGCGATGCGTATCCCGATTCTCGAATATCCCGGATTCGAGGCCGACGACGTGATCGGCACTTTATCCTGCCGCGCGGTCGAACAGGGTCTGGACGTCGTGATCGTTTCGAGCGATAAAGACATGCTGCAACTGGTGAACGATCACGTGCAGATGCTCAATCCGATGAAGGATGACGCCTGGTACGACGCCAAAGCGACGGAAGAATTCATGGGCGTGAAGCCGTCGCAGGTGGCGGATCTGCTGGCGCTGAAGGGCGACACCATCGACAACATTCCCGGCGCGCCGGGGATCGGCGAGAAAGGCGCGAAGGACCTGATTCAGCGCTTCGGGTCGGTGGAAGCCGCGCTCGAACGCGCGGCCGAGGTGGAGCGCAAGATGTATCGCGAAAGTTTGCAGAATCATCGCGAGCAGATTCTGCTCAGCAAGAAGCTGGCGACGATTCATTGTGATGTGCCGGTGGAGTTTTCGCTGGAATCGGTCGCCGCGCAGGAGCCGCATACGGCGGCGCTGCGCGACATTTATAAGACGCTCGAATTTTCGAGCCTGCTGCGCGAGCTGGGACCGTCGGCGGTGCGTCCCGAGGATCGCGATTATCAGACGCTCGCGAACGAAACGGCGCTGGAGGCTTGGTTCAACTCGCTGCCGAAAGACGCCGTCGTCGCCGTTGCGGCGGGCGAGGTGATGTCGGAAACGGTCTTCGGATTTTCCGCAAAGCAGCATCAGGCGCGAGCGGTTGCGCTCCAAAACATTCCGGGGCGCGCGACGGTCGCGCACGATATTAAGTCGCTGATCCGCAAATTCGGCGATGCGCCGGCGCTCAAAACTGATGTAATGCTTTATGGGTTTCTCATTTCGGCCGATCCGGGGCGCTGCGATCTGGCGTCGCTTGCCGAACGCTACCTGGAGGTCGAAATCGAGACCGATCCGGCGGGGCAGGCTGACGCTGTTTTCTCGATTTATGAGAAACTTCAACCGGAAATTGAAAGCGCTGGTTTAAGTGAACTGTACGCCTCGATCGATCTTCCTCTGGTGCGTGTTCTGGCGGCGATGGAAGAGTGTGGAGTGCGCGTCGATCCGGGGCAGCTTCGCGTTTTGAGCGCGCGCATGGAGGAAGAAATCGCGCGGCTGTGCGGCGACATTTATGAACTGGCCGGGAAAACCTTTAATCTCAACTCTCCGCAACAATTAGGTAAAGTTTTGTTTGAAGACCTGTGCCTGCCCGCGCCGGTGAAATACGGCAAGGGAAAAGTAATTTCCACGGCGGCTGATGTGCTTGAAACGCTGGCGGAAGAACACGAAATCGTGCGTAAGGTTCTGGATTATCGTCAGCTCGCCAAGTTGAAGGGAACCTACGTCGATGCGCTGCCGGCGCTGATCGATTCGCGCAGCGGACGGCTGCACACCACCTTCAACCAGGCCGGCGCAGCGACCGGACGGCTTTCGTCTTCCAATCCCAATCTGCAAAACATCCCGATCCGCAGCGAACTGGGGCGCGAGATTCGCGCGGCGTTTGTGCCCCGGCCGGGATGGAAACTGATCGTCGCCGATTATTCGCAGATCGAGCTGCGGCTGTTGGCGCATTTATCGGGCGATCCGGTGCTGGTCGACGCGTTTCGCAACGGCGAAGATATTCATACGCGAACCGCGGCTGAAGTGTTCGGGATTCCGCCGCTGATGGTCGGCGCGGACGAGCGGCGCAGGGCCAAGGCGGTGAATTTCGGGATCGTCTACGGGCAGACGCCGTTCGGCCTGGCGACCTCGCTCGGCATCGAACGCAAAGAAGCGGAATTGTACATTCGCGCCTATTTCGAGCGTTACGCGGGCGTGCGGCGCTGGCTGGATCAGACCATCGCGGAGGTGCGGCGCAGCGGAGTTTCCATCAATATGTTCGGGCGCCGGCGGCCAATTCCGGACATGCAAAGCCGCAACCCGAACGCGCGCAATTTCGCCGAAAGAACAGCGGTGAATACGCCGCTGCAAGGCTCCGCCGCGGATCTGATCAAGCTGGCGATGATCCGCATCGACGAAAAATTGCGGGGGATGAAGACGAAAATGGTTTTGCAGGTACACGATGAGCTGATTTTCGAAGCGCCGCCGGAGGAAGTGGACGCAGCGCGCGCGATGGTGAAGAGCGAGATGGAGTCGGTGCGAAAATTATCAGTGCCGCTGCTGGTAGATGTGGGCGCCGGCGAGAACTGGCGCGACGCCAAATGATCAGCCGGCGTATTTCTTGAGCGCTATCAGCGCCGCGCATCCGAAACCTGCCAACGCGAGGGTCGCGGGCTCCGGCACGCTTGGGGGGTCGGGGTCCGGATCGGCCTGACTCTGCGTGCCGATCAACTCCAGCGGCAGGGTGAAACCGGTTCCTTGCGCGAATCCGGCCGGCTGCGACGGGCCAAAGTACACCGAATTGGGCCACACCAGCGACAATCCGTTCTGCGTCTGCGCCGCGGCGCCGGGAATGAATCCAAGCTGCTGATCGCCATAATTGCTATACGGCCCGATGACATCGACGTAATATGTGTTGCCCGCGCTCAGGTCGAACGAAAACGGATCGCTTAACAACAGTTCGATGCCGGATGCCGCGGCGACCGTGTCAGTCTGGCTGAAAAGCAGGCTGCTATTGGTTGAATCCCAGATCTCGAAATCGGCCGATCCCGACGCCGGGTCGCCGATCCAGATGCCGATCTGCGTGAGTGTGGTATTGGCCGAGACGGAAACGCCCTGGCCATAGGTTCCGAAGGTGATCCCGAGGGTCTGCGGCGTGCCGCTGCCGCTGGTATTCAAGAGAATGCTGCTGGCGTGAGCGATCGAGAGAAGAATGAAAAAAAGAAAATATCGCACGTATTAAAACTCCGGCCTGATCAAGTAGTACGGTTCTATGTGTACCGAATCGTAGCGTTAGACCTGAGCCGTTCCAGCGCAGTTCGGCGATACGGCTACGAATTCGAACGCGGCTCCCGTAACTTCGCCTGCGCGAGTAAAGATTACTTGTAAAATCAGGCATATACGCACGCAGCAAGTTGGCTAAATCCCTTTAAAACATCGTTTCAACAATTTGTTCGGATGTGGCACGGAGCGTGCAACTCTGGTGCCCGCAAGGCCGCGGCGCTCGGAGATGTGAAGACGCGGCCCGCAAGGAGTAAAGAAAACATGTCAAATGAACTGGACAAATCCGAGGTGCGTTCGAACTCGCACCCGTTGTTGATTGCCGTGATCGGTGGCGGACTCGCGCTGGCGCTGGCTGGCGATGGATACCTGCTGGTGCGGTCGAATCACCTGCAAGAGGAAGTGACGCAGTCCGAGCAGGACACGCAGGCGCAAATGTCGAAGATCAGCGACGCGACCACGTCGCTGTTGCGACAACGCTTGCAGGCGATCAACGACCAGATCAAAAGCGCCAACGACGCCGCGAATTCGGCTCTGAAACAGGCTCGCACGGAGACGCGGCGGCAGAGCACGGAGCTGGCCCGGCGCCTGGACGCGCAGCAGCAGCAGGTCTCCGCGCAGTTGACGCAGTTGAAAGATGAAACCTCCACCGCCAGCGCCAAGTTGAATGCGGTTTCGACCGATGTGACCGGCGTCAAGACCGACGTGAGCGGCGTGAAGACGGACGTCACCACGGTGAAAACGGATCTGGCGTCGACGCAGGCGGAATTGCAGAAAACCGGCGCCGATCTGAAGCGCGCCATGGGCGATATGGGCGTGATGAGCGGCCTGATCGCCACCAATTCGAAGGACCTCGATGCGTTGCGCCAGCTCGGCGAGCGCAACTATATCGAGTTCCAGCTTTCCAAGCACAACTCGACGCAGAAGATCGGCGATTTGACGCTGACGCTGCGGAAGGTCGATCCGAAGCACAATCGCTATTCGCTGGTGGTGCTGGCCGATGACCGGCGCGTGGAGAAAAAGGACCGCACCATCAATGAGCCGGTGCAGCTTTACACCAGCGACAGCCGCCAGCCGGACGAGATCGTGGTGAACCAGATCAAGAAGGATGAAATCGTGGGCTACGTCTCGACGCCCAAGGTGAAGCTGGCAAGACGTTAATCGTTCCCATCGGAGGACCGCGGGGCAACGGCGTGCGCGAGCTCGAAAAAAGCCGCGCACGCCGTTTTGTTTTTTTATTTTGTTGCCTGCGAGTCTCGGCGCGGGCTTCGCCCTGTTGGCGTCGCGCCATCCAGCCGCGAGCCGCGCAAGCCCGGCGGGCTTACGTTACTGCCGATTCAGGAGTTTTTCAACGTGCTTGGCGATAATATCCGCTTCGAGATTCAATCGCGCGCCCGCGCGGGCGAAGCCGAGCGTGGTATTGGCGAAGGTGTGCGGGATGATCGTCACGCTTACAACGCCGCCTTCAAGCCCCGCGATGGTCAGGCTGATTCCGTCGATGGCGATTGAGCCTTTTTCAACCAGGTAGCGTTCGAGCGACGCCGGCACACGAATTTTCAGCCAATAATTTCCATCGCGCAAAGGTTCGAGCGAAACGAGCTCTCCGGTCGCGTCCACGTGGCCCTGCACGAGGTGGCCGGACAGGCGGGTCGCGGGCGTCACCGGCCGTTCCAGATTTACCCGTGAGCCGGCGGTCAGATCGCGCAGATTGCTGCGTCGCAGCGTTTCCGGCGCCAGATCGGCGGCGAAAGAATCGGCGGAAATTTCGATCGCCGTCAGGCAGACGCCGTTAACCGCGATGCTCGCGCCCTGCGATAAGTCTTCGAGCACGGTTTTGCAGCCGACGCGCAGCCGCGGCGCGGGCGCGAGTACGACGCCGAGTTCCTCGATGATGCCGGTGAACATAAATGGGCGGTGGGCAACGGGTCGTGGGTCACTCCCCGCTACTCTTTCACTAAAAACGCCTCCACGGCAAACTCATCCTCCGTGATCCAATGAATTTTCAAATCGCGAAAACGGATCGCGTCCGCGCGCCGCCGGCGCCCGATTCCGCCGGCCAGCGGCAGGGACTGCGTGCCGCCTAAGATTTTCGGCGCGTAGTAAAAGAAGATTTTATCGGCCACGCCCGATTCAAGCGCGGTCCAGTTCACTTTGCTGCCGGCCTCAATCATCAATGATAAATACTTTTCGCGGCTTAGCAGATCGACCGTCGCGCTCAGATCGGCGCGGCCGTGTTCGCCTTCGAGCACTTCCACGCGAACGCCTTTCGCTTCCAGACGCCGCCGGCGCTCGGCCGAAGCCGCCGAGGTGGTAATCACCAGCACATCATCGGCGCAGGATTTGACCATCTGCGATTCGGCCGGCAAACGAAGCTGCGAATCGAGCACGATGCGCAGCAGGGGCCGCGCGCGCTCTTCGCCACTGCGGTCGGTCAGGCGGCAATCGTCGGCGAGAACGGTTCCGATGCCGGTCAGGATCGCGTCGGAGGCATGGCGCAGTTTCTGCACGTGAGCTCGCGCGCGTTCGCTGGTGATCCATCCCTGATTGTCTTCCGGAGCGGCGATTTTCCCGTCCAAGGTCACCGCGGTTTTGAGCGTCACCAGCGCCCGTCCGGTGCGCATGAAATGAAGGAAGGCTTCGTTCAGCGCGGCGGCGCGCGCGGCGTATTCTTCGGCGATTTCCAACTCGATGCCGGCCGCGCGCAACTGGTCGAAGCCGCGACCGTTCACCTGCGGATTGGGGTCCGTCATCGCCGCGACGACTCGTTTGATGCCGGCCGCGATGATCGCATCGGTGCACGGCGGCGTGCGCCCCTGGAAGCAATGCGGCTCGAGCGTAACGTACATGGTTGCGCCGCGCGCGCGTTCGCCCGATTCTTCAAGAGCCAGAACCTCCGCGTGGCGGATGCCGCGCGCGGTATAAAATCCGCGTCCGACGATTTCGCCGTCGCGCACGATCACCGCGCCGACCGACGGCCCGGGCGATACGCGGCCTAAGCCGCGCGCGGCGAGTTCGAGCGCTTGTTCCATGTAGGACGCCGGCATAGCTTGGTCAATTTTCGCCGATCCCGGCCAGGAAGGCGGCGGCCAACTTCGGCTCGCCGCGCACGTTGGGGCCGCGGAGCGAACAGAGAGCGAGGAATTTCTCGCAGGTCTCGTTATGCTCCCCGAACTCAGCTCGCAGCGCGCGAATTTCGTACGCCATTTCCTTCAATCGATCGGAGGCCGGCGAGCGTAGCAACGACCACTCTTCAGGATCCAGGTGATCGTTGTGTCCGAAGAGGCCCCATTGGCCGTTCGCGCATTCGCGTAAGCTGGCGACCAGCAGGGACCGGAATTCGGACTCAATTTCTTCGAGTCGTTTTTGACGGATTCGAGATCGCTTAGCCATGCGTCTTAGGGCTTCTAAAAAACGGTGCCTGAACCCCGGCCGCAGGGAGCGGCCAACCTCAGTCGAACAATGATGCCACGAATTCTTCCGGGTCGAACGGCAGCAGATCGTCGATCTGCTCGCCGACGCCGACGTAGCGGATCGGCAGGTTCAGTTCGCGCGAAATGGCCACCACCACGCCGCCTTTCGCCGTCCCGTCGAGCTTGGTCAGAATAATTCCGGTCACCGCGCTCGATTCGGTGAACTTGCGCGCCTGTTCCAGACCGTTCTGGCCGGTGGTCGCTTCGAGCACCAGCAGCACTTCGTGCGGCGCGCCCGGAATCACGCGCGCCGCGGTGCGCCGCATCTTTTCGAGCTCGGCCATCAGGTTGGCTTTGGTGTGCAGGCGTCCGGCGGTGTCGATGATCACGCAGCCGGTTTTTCGCGCACGCGCGGCTTGCAGCGCGTCGAAAACCACCGCGCTCGGATCGGCGCCCTGCTGCTGCTTGATAAATTCCGCGCCGGTGCGCTGCGCCCACACTTCCAGCTGCTCGATCGCCGCGGCGCGAAAGGTATCGGCCGCGCAGATCATCACCGAGCGTCCCTCCGACTGCAATCGCCGCGTCAGTTTGCCGATCGACGTGGTTTTTCCGGCGCCGTTCACGCCGACCACCATGATCACCGCGGGCGGTTCGGCGACGTCGGCCTGGGGGCGGTCGCTTGCCTGCAAAATCTCCAGAAGATGCTGGCGAATGAGTTTTTTCAGCTCGGCCGTATCGCCGACGGCCTGACGCGAAACCTGCTGGCGAATGCGCTCCAGAATTTCCGCGGTCGTTTTCGCGCCGATATCGGCGGTGACCAGCGCGTATTCCAGCTCTTCGAGAACATCGGCGTCGATTTCCTTGCGCCCGCTGACGGCGTCCTCGATTTTCTCCATCAGGCCGGCGCGGGTCTTCTGAATGCCGGCTTTAAGACGTTCTAATAGATTCGGTTCGCTGGCGGGAGCCGAGTCGAAAAGAGATTTGATCATTTGCGGCGCTGAAATTCCAGTTTAGCAGCGCCGCCGTCCGCTCACGGCAACTGGAAATTCACGCGCCGGTCGCGATTGAGCTGTTCGCTGAAACGGCGATCCACTGAGGAAAGCGGCGCGGTTTTCTCTTCGTGCTGCATGGTGGTGTAGTGCAGCGTATCGCCTTCGACGTGATAGGAAAGCGCGGCCTGAATGGTGTGGTCGCTAAACGCGATCAGATAATAATCAGGGGTGCGGTAATATTGCGAGCTGCTCGGCGCGGGCGGATTTCCGTACTGCTGATTGACCACTACCGGCGCCTGCGCGTATCCGCCGCCGTAGGCGTAGCCGGAAGAATCCGGATAGTAGCCCGTGGAGCCATAATTTCCGCCGTAATAGCCGCTGTCGCCGTAATAGCCGCCGCCATAACAGTCGAAGACGTAGGGGTCGCAGGCATACGCTCCGTAGCCATACCCATAGTAAGGCCAACCGTAGCCGTAGTAAGGCCATCCGAAACCGAAGCCGAAGCCAAGGCCGAAGCCGCGGCCATAGCCATAACCGCCGTAGCCACGGCCATAACCGTAACCGCCATAGCCGCCATACCCGGACCGGTTCCCGCCGACGAATCCGCGATTTGCGCCGCTGAATCCGCCGACTGTTCCGCCTCGAAAACCGCCGCCGCCAACTGCACCGCCACGGAAACCGCCGCCTCCGCCGCCGCCGTGAAAGCCGCCTCCTCCTCCGCCATGCCCGCCGCCGCCCCGCTGCGCGAAGGAAATCGCGGGAGCCAGGGCCACAAGGAACGCTAACATAAGGACTTTCATCGCCGGCTTCTCCCTGTCTTCAACCTACTGCGATCGCTTCCCACATGCAAGCGCCTTAATGTTCTTTTAGAAAGGAGTTTATAAGCTGCTCAAATTTAACGAGATTTGCGGTCACCGCTCGGGCCGGACCGGGAATTTAATGAACATCTTGCCGCTCGGCGTGGCGACCGCGGACCGGTCGCAGGTGTTCGTTGAGCGCTTGTGGGCAATCCGCAGGCTCGATCATGAGATCACAAACGTGTCGCCTCCGCGCGCGCTGAGGGCATCGTGGTGGAATTGTGGCACAATAATTACGCGAAATTTGGAATTCTGGAGACCATATGGAAGCGATAATCGCAAATCTTGTGGACCGCTTCGAGCGGGGCGCGCTCTCGCGAAGGGAATTAATTCAGGGTCTCGCGATGGTGGCCGGAACGACAGGCGCCAGCTCCGCCGCACAAGGGCAGGACGGCGGTTTCAAAGGGACCAGGATCGATCACGTCAGCATTCAAGTCAGCGACCTGCCCCGTTCGCTGGCCTTCTATCAAAAGATCTTCGGGTTCACCGTGGTGAGTGAGGACAAAGCCAACGAAATCGTGCGGCTGGGTGCGGGGAAGGTCCTGGTTTCTCTCCACCACAAGAATCCGACGGGTCTGGTGGATCACTTCGCGATCGGCGTGGAAAAGTTCAACCGGGAATCGATGACTCGAGAGCTAAAGGCGCTTGGGGCCAACCCGGAAAATAACCTGGATGCGGGGTTTCACATCAAAGACCCGGAAGGAATCAGCGTACAAATCGTCGCGGCGTGAGGGGACTGTTGGGATGCCGAAACAAGCCACCTTCGACACCGTAGGCGCCCGGTGAAATTCCTTGTACGATAATGATGTCTGATATGCGAAAGGAACCCCGAAAGAAGATGAAACTCACGATTCCCGCTCTGCTCGCTTTCGGCTTTGCCTGTACTCTTCAGGCCCAAAACATCGACGCTGCGATTAAGGACCTTCAGCAGTCCTATGCCGGTATCAAGAACAATGTCTTGGCCGCAGCCGAGGAAATGCCCGATTCCGATTACGATTTCAAGCTGACCTCGGCGCAGCGCAGCTTCGGCGCCTGGGTGGCGCACGTCGCGGAAGCTCAGATGCGTTCTTGCTCGGCGATCACCGGCTCCGGCAAAAAGAGCGATGCTGGCTCCAAGACCAGCAAAGCTGATCTGATGGCGGCGCTGAAGACCTCTTTCGAGGAGTGTGATGCGGCTTACAGTGGAACCACGCCGGAGAACTACCTGGCACCGGCGCGAACCTTCCGCGGCGAAGTACCCCGGATCTCTTCCCTGTACGGTAATATCGCTCACGACCAGGAGTGCTATGGAAACATGGTCGGGTATCTTCGCTCCAAGGGTCTGGTACCGCCTTCGACCGAGCGCATGCAGAAGATGATGAAGGGCCGCACCGGCGGCAAGCGGTAAAGACCCGAAGCCCAGCTCGAGGAAGCGCCGGATCCGCGCGGTTGCGCGAAAGGCGATTGAACCGGTCAGTTAACCGCTTCATACCAGGCATTAGCGGTACTTCCCGTATCGACTGGATTGATGCCGATTCCCGGTCGTTGTACACTCGGCCAGCATATATTGCCAGGGAAGCGTCCTGGCGATCCCATGTTGGGAGGTACAAACAGGTGTATCGCATGAGCATTCTGACCGCGATTTGCTGCACTGCGGTCTTCGCCATTCCCATGCTGCTCGGCGGCGCGACCCCGAGCAAAACCGACACTCAATTCATGAAACTGGCTGCCGTAGCTAACATGACCGGAGCACATCTCGGACAGATGGCCGAGGCGCAGGGGGCGCAAGCGGACGTAAAAGGCTTGGGCCGAACTCTCGATAGCGATAGCACCCACGCATATCAGGGTCTACAGGCGCTCGCCGGAAAGTCGGGTGAGACTATTCCTAAGGGAATCGACATTCGGCGGGATAAGGGAGTTGCGCAGCTCGAACATCTCAAAGGAAAGAGCTTCGACCAGGCGTTTCTGCGCGAGGAGATCCAATCGGACAAAAGGGTGATCGCCGAGTTTAAGAGCGAGACGCAGCACGGCGCCAACGCCGACCTGAAAGCTTGGGCGACGTCCGAACTCCCGACACTCGAAGCACATCTGGAGACGGCGCAGAACCTCGAAAAGCAGATCCAGAAAAGCAAGTAACCTCTGGACCCCGGCTGCTAAGCCAAGCATTTTCACGGCTTGTCGCCTCTACGCCATCGAAGGCGCGGGCCGGTCTTATTCGAGAATGTCGCACGAAAGCGATCGCAGGCGATTGACTGGCTTTGAGTCACGATCGCGGGGATTGAACATATGTCGGTGAAAATGTTACATTGTCTCAGATGCAAACCGAACAGATTGTCTCTTTGCTAATCGCCGAGCGAGATCGCCTATCGCGAGCAATTGATGCTTTACAAGCGCGCCAGGCTGCTCCAGCAGCGACCCTTACCACTAAGCGCGCGGCTCCACCCGCCAGACCGGCGGCGAAAAAGCGCAGGATCAGCGCCGCGGGCCGCCGGGCCATCGCGGACGCGGCGAAGCGTAGGTGGGCTGCAATCCGGGCTGCGAAGGCGGCCCCAAAAAAGGCTCCTGCGCCCGCCCGCACTGCCGCGAACGCTTCATCCGCAAAACCCGCCGCAAAGAAACGCAGGATCAGCGCGGCCGCGAGAAAGGCGATGGCGGAGGGCGCGAAACGGCGATGGGCGGCCAAAGCAGCCAACGCGGCGCCCGCGGCCAAACAAGGCGCAGGGAGCAAGGCTTAGCGCGGCGGCAAACAACTTGGGTTCCGGGTAGTGCCAGGCTGAGCTCTGCGCCAGCTTTCCTCGACTTGCGGTGTATCCTCAAATCTCAGACGGGTTTTAGTGAACCGGTCACCCCGCACCTGCTTCGTGCGACGACGTTTGAAGGCGCGACGGTAGCGGAGCACCAAACAGTACGCGGAAACAGAGTAGTCTGCTCCCCTTTTTCAACAAACTCTCAGGCGTGCATTTCCTTGCCGCTAATCTGGAGATCGAAGCCATCCGGGTCGAGAATGTGGAAGCTGTTTTCGGTGTCCGGACGATACTCCATCGGCTGGAGCGGCGAGTAGTGGCCGCGCTCGCCCTGGTGCGGTTTGTAGCCGCGGCGCTTCAGTTCTTCCTCGACCTGATCC
>Ga0335073_10009537_pt1 | contig 13623 bp, 12 predicted proteins | sample Lox_Sample_22_FD_207093 | JGI IMG/M metagenome (GOLD analysis project Ga0335073, IMG submission 207093) | Soil microbial communities from Loxahatchee National Wildlife Refuge, Florida, United States - Lox_Sample_2.2 | ecosystem: Environmental > Terrestrial > Soil > Wetlands | place: USA...
AGCGCGCTGCAGGCGTTCGCGGCAGCCGCCGGGGAGGTCCCCGACAGCGAGTGGCCGGCCGGGGCCGAGACGGAGCTCGCGTGACCTGGCTCCGGGAGTCCAGGGCGGGGCTCTTCGTTATCGCGCTGGTTATCGGCGCCGGGTCCGGCCTCGGCGCGGTGGTCTTCAGGTACCTGATCTACTTCTTCACCTGGCTGGCCACTGGTCACGCCCAGTTCGGTCAGGCGGGTTATGCCGGCAGCGCCCATCTGCCATGGCTAGGCCTGGGATTCTTCGTCGTCATCCCGGTGCTCGGCGGCTTGGTCTACGGACCGCTGATCTACCGTTACGCGCGCGAAGCGCGCGGTCACGGAGTGCCGGAAGTCATGGTCGCTGTCGCCGAGAACGGCGGGCGGATCCGGCCCCAGGTCAGCGTCGTCAAGGCGGTCGCGTCAGCGGTGTGCATCGGAACCGGCGGCTCGGTTGGCAGGGAAGGGCCGATCGTGCAGATCGGCTCCGCGCTCGCGTCCGGCCTCGGTCAGTGGGTGAAGATGCCCGAGAACCGGATGCGGATCCTGGTTGCCTGCGGGGCAGGCGGCGGTATCGCGGCTACTTTCAACGCGCCGATCACCGGCGTGTTCTTTGGCGTGGAGATCATCCTGCGCGAGTTCTCGATCGACGCGATGTTCACCGTCATGTTGTCGGCGATGATCGCCGACGTGGTCGCCATCCCGTTCCTGGGCAGCCGGCCGTTCCTGCACGGCTTTCCGCCGGGCATCACACTGGTCCGCCCGGCCGACTACCTGCTTGTCGCGGTGCTGGCGGTCGCGGCCGGCCTGATCGGCCTGCTGTTCAAGAACGTCCTCTACCGGGTCGAGGACCTGTGGGATCTGGCCTGGAAGAACCGGCCGGAGTGGGCTCGCCCGGCAGTCGGCGGCGTCGCGCTGGGTTTGATCCTGCTAGCCCTGCCTCAGCTGTACGGCGTTGGCTACCCGGTCATGTACAAGGCAGTCGCCGGGAACTACGCGCTGTGGTTCTTGCTGGTGCTCGCCGCGGGAAAGATCGTGGCCTGCAGCACGACCCTTGGCATCGGTGGTTCCGGCGGCGTGTTCGCGCCGTCGCTGTTCGTCGGTGCCACCTCGGGGATGGCCTTCGGCGAGATTGCCGGCCATATCTTCGGCGCGGCCGCCGGGCCACCGGCGCTGTACGCAGTCGTGGCGATGGGAGCGGTATTCACCGCGGCCGCCCGGGCGCCGCTGACCTCGGTGGCCAGCGTGGTCGAGCTGACCGGCGACTATGCACTGACACTGCCGGTCATGCTGGCAGTGGCCATTGCCACGGCCACTTCCCGCGGGCTCAGCTATGGCACGATCTACACCACAAAGCTGCTGCGGCGCGGCCAGGACCTCGACCGTACCGCTCCCTGGCGCGCATTCGGGGATCTCAAGGCCGCCGACGTGATGCGGCGGTTCCCGGTTCCGCTGAGCGTGCCAGCCGGGCAGGCGACCAACCCGGACGGCATCGTTGCCAGCGGTGCGGACGATCCGCAGGCCGTGTTCGCCAGCGAGTCGCTGGCGCAGACTCTTCGTCAGCTCGGCGCCTACGGCCGCGATGGCCTGCCGGTGCTGTCCGGGGACGGGCATCAGGTGCAGGGTTGGATCACGGAGGCCAGCGTGCTCCATGCAGTCGAGGCCCGGATCGGCAACTCTCAGCCGCGGGCTGGTGAGATGCCAGCCGCCGGCCAGCGAGCTGACTCACCTCGGCCGCCGACACCGTTGCCGGGTTACCGCGTCGTCGATGTCGATATCAGCGCCATATCACCGGCCGCTGGCAAGGCGTTGAGCGCCGTGGAATGGCCACCAGGCAGCGTGCCTGTCGCGGTGCTGAGGCGCCGGAGCCTGCAAGACCCCGACCCGGACCTCACCCTGGCCGCAGGTGACAGGGTCAGCCTGCTGGTGCCCGCCGGATCCGGCGATCACCGCCGGCCAGCCGCGGATCAGCCCGGCTAGCTCAGCAGATAGCAGGCGATCGCGGCGGCAGCGGCTACGTTCAGCGAGTCAACGCCGCGGCTCATCGGAATCCGGACTGCCTGATCGGCGGCCGCGAGCCAGCGACTGGACAACCCATTACCCTCGCCGCCGATCAGCAAGGCGATCTTGCCCTTCAGCCTGTACGGTCCGGCGACCTCACCGATCGGAGTCGCCGCCGGATCGGGAGTCAGCGCCAGCAGCCGGAATCCTGCCGCCTGCAGTTCGCCCAGGCCGCCGCGCCAGTCGGAAAGCCGGGTGAAAGGAACTGCCAGCACGGCGCCCATCGACACCTTGACCGAGCGCCGGTAAAGCGGGTCCGCGCACCGCGGCGCGAGCAGCACGCCATCGAAGCCCAGCGCCGCGGCGCAGCGGAAGACAGCGCCGACGTTCGCGTGATCCACGATGTCCTCGAGCACCACGATGCGGCGAGCGGATGCCAGGACACTGCCAACCGGCGGCAGCGGCAGGCGCTGCATCGAGGCCAATGCGCCGCGGTGCACGTGATAGCCGGTGAGCCGGTCAGCAACCCCCGGCGGCAGCACGTACAACGGCGCTTCGCAGGAAGCGGCGACGTCTGCGATGGTCGCCAGCTTGTCCTGGCCGACCAGCAGCGACCGGACCGGGTAGCCAGCCGCGATCGCCCTGGAGATAACTCTCTCCCCCTCGGCGATGAAAAGCCCGTGCTCGGCCTCCAGGCTGCGCCGCAGGTGCACGTCGGTGAGGCGGATATAGTCGGCCAGCCTGGGGTCGCTGGCATCGGTGACCAACTGGCCCGATGCCCCGTCGGCTGGCATGTCAGCCATTCTGACTGGCCACCCGGCCGGCGGTGGCAGAGAGCGCCCAAAGTCGGCAAAGTCAGCCGTTCTGTGACTAGAAGCCCGATATAGTCAGCCTGGCCGGTTGGCGAGAGCGGACGGACCAAAGGACGCAGACGTGGCACTACGAGCAGCAGGCTCGGGCCGCCGTGAGCGGTCCCGACGCATCGGCACGGCGAAGCTCCTGGCGGTTGCGATCGCCGTCTCCGCCCTGTGCATGGTCACCCTGACAGCCAAAGCGGTCATCACTCGCGCGGACTGTTCCGACACCCCGGTCCTGGTGAACGTGGCAGTCAGTTACGACATCGCCCCGGCTATCGAGACAGTAGCGCAAGCGTTCAACAACCAGAACGTCACTGCCTCGGGGCATTGCGTGCAAGTGCAGGTCACCGAAGGTGACCCGGCGACTCAGGCGAGCCAGATCGACGGCCAGGCCGCGCTCGGCGGACTGCCGACGATCGACGCCTGGATACCGGACTCGAGCGTGTGGGTGGACATGGCCCGCAGCTATCCGCTGGGTGCCGAGAACGTGCAGCCGACTGGCAAGAGCGTGGCCCGCTCACCGCTGATGCTGGTAACGACGGCCGCGGTCGCCGCCAAGACGCACATCTTCGACTCCCCGCCTGGCTGGAACGTCCTGTTGCCGCCGTCCGACGGCGGACCTCCCGCCAGCCTGGGGCTCGCCGTAGACCTGCCGGACCCGACTGACAGCTCGGCGGGCCTCGCCACGCTGATCGAGGTCAGCCGGCGGCTCGGGGACAGCGCCGCGGCCAGGGCGGGATTCACCCAGTTCGTGCTGAGGGTCGAGTCGACGGAGGATTTCGACTCGCTCTCCGGACTGCAGCAGTTCGTGGCGTCCACCCAGGCGCCGTTCTTCCGGCAGGCCGTGACGGTGGCCAGCGAGCAGGCCGTGATCGCCTACGACAAGGCAACTCCCAAGGCGCCGCTCGACGCGCGATACCCGACCGGCCCGGATCCGTCGTTCGGTAGCCCCGAGCTCGACTACCCGTACGTGCTGACTACTTCCAAGGCCAGGGCGCTCCAGGCAGCAGCCGAGTTCGGAACCTACCTGCAGTCCAGCTACGCCAGGTCGGTTATCCGGTACTACGGCTTCAGGTCTTCTGACGGTGTCCCGGACGTGATGCCAGCCTCCGCTGGCTTGAGCTCCCAGCCACTGCAAGTGGCCACCGCGGCGACTGCCACCCAGGTGGCGTCAAACCTTCAGGCCTGGGAGAAGCTCGGGCTCGGCTCGCGCGACCTGGCCCTCATCGACGTATCGCCCGCGATGGCTGAGCCGGACGGCGACGGCACTCAGACCCTGCACGAGGAGCTCAACCAGACCGCAGCTCGCGGCCTGGCGCTCTTCCCGAACTCCACGAGCATGGGCCTGTGGGAGATGGGCGCCGGTAACTCGGTAAGCAAGCCCTATACGCAGCTCGTGTCGATCGGGCCGCTGACAGCCGACTACGGCGTGATCACCCGCCGGTCGCAGCTTCAAGAGCTGACCGGGACGCTGCCCATCGGGCACGGCACTCTTCCGCTGCATGCCGCCATCCTGGACGCCTACCGGGAGATGACGCAGACCTACCTGCCCAACTACTCCAATGCCGTGCTAGTGCTCACCGCCGGCGTGGACAGCGCGCGCCACGACCTGTCACTCAGCTCGCTCGTGACTAAGCTCCGAGCGCTGTACAACCCGAGCAAGAAGGTCGAGCTCGTGATCCTCATGTTCGGCCAGCAGGGCAACTTCGCCGCGCTGCAGCAGATCGCGAACGCAACCGGCGGCGTCGCTTACCAAGTCGCGAACCCGGCCTCGGTCGGGAAGATCTTCATCGAGGCAGTATCGCAGCGGATGTGCACACAGGGCTGCGCGCAGCCGTAGCACGCGCCCGGCTCGCCGGACCGCGCACCGGCTGGAGTGCCGTGCCCCGAAATTCCGCAAAAATCGAGTGCGGAATCTTGTGAACCTGTCGCGCTGGCTGTGCGTCTTTCTTGCATGAGGCCCGGCGAGAGCGGGGCGCCGGGCCTCACTCCAAGACTCCAGGTCCTGATCGGGCCCGGAGTCTTCGCATGTGGCGGGCCGCTCAGTAGCTACGGTCAGCCGACCGAATCCAGCATCTGGTGAGCCCGCGTGACCAGGATCGGAACTGCCGGACCCTCCCGTTCGAAGCCTTCGCCGACGGTCTGGTTGAGCAAGTAGCGAGCGTGGATGCCCTCCAGGACCACGGCAAGCTTGAAATAGCCGAACGCGATGTAGTAACCAATGGCCGAGACATCGCGGCCGGTCAGCTCGGCGTACCTGGCCGCGAACTGGCTGCGGGTGAAGAAGCCCGGCAGCGCGGTGATCGTGGCGCCGACATTCAGGTCCGGGAAAGCTTCACCCGCGTCAGCCCAGTACGACAACGTCAGGCCCAGGTCGGCAAGCGGGTCACCCAGGGTGGACATCTCCCAGTCGACGACCGCCGCGATCCGGGCCGGGGCGGTGAGCTGCACCAGCGTGTTGTCCAGCCGGAAATCGCCATGCACCAGAGTTCCTTCCGCCAGGGCAGGATCCGGCAGCCCGGTGGCGAGCCTGGCGACCAGCTCGTCGTAACCGGGCACCTCCCGGCTATTCGACAGCTCCCACTGCCGCTGCCAGCGGGAGAGCTGACGGGCCAGGTAACCCTCGGGCCGGCCGAAGGTCTCCAGCCCGGCCGCAGCGAGATCGACGCCGTGAATGGTCGCGAGCATCTGCGCCAGCAGTTCGGACAGCTCGGTGGCCTGGGCGGGCGTCAGTAGCTCACCGTCTTCCTTAGTCCGCAGCACGAGGCCATCCACGTACCGCATCAGATAGAACGGAGCGCCGATGACCTCGGGATCCTGGCAGTTAGCCAGCGGCTGCGGCACCGGAACCGCGGTCCCGGCCAGCCCGGAGAGCACCCGGTACTCGCGGCTCATGTCGTGTGCCGTCGGCAGCACGTGACCAAGCGGCGGCCGGCGAAGCACTATCTGCCCGGCGTCGAAGTCCAGCCGGTAGGTGAGGTTGGAGCGACCTCCGGAGATCAGCTGAACGCCGCGCAACTCGCCTAGGTCAGCCAGGCCCGCTTCGGCAATCCACTTAGCCAGCGCAACCGGATCCGACACGCCGGGGACGCCGGGAACGCGCTGGACACCGCCGGGGACCTCAATGCCACCTGTCACCGTTCACCTCATCGGGACTTAACGTCTGCGCTGGCCCAGCTCCGGGGCCGCCGACTGCCGCAGGCCCGGAACCGCATGCCGTAATGATTCCTTATCGGTGGCCCGCACGCACAGGGGTCTACCGCGTGATATGCGCGGTACCGGACCGAAGGTACGGTATGCAACATGAGCGCCGAGAGTCTCTCCACGACACCCAGGACCACACTGCACCGGCTACGGGAACGAGGACGGACTGAGCGCGCGGACCTCGACGCCGTTCTCGATGCGGGGCTGGTCTGTCACCTTGGTGTCGTCATCGACGGCGCACCGCTCGTGCTGCCGACAGGCTACGGCCGGATCGGTGACACGCTGTACCTGCATGGCTCGTCCGCCAACCGGTCTCTGCTAGCCAGTGCCGGGCAGCAGGTGTGCGTCACCATCACCCTGCTCGATGGCCTGGTCTGCGCGAGGGCCGTGTTCCATCACTCGATGAACTACCGCAGCGCGGTGATCTTCGGTGAGGCCCGGCTGGTGACTGACCCTGCCGAGAAGCTGGCGGCGCTGCGGGCAGTGACCGATCATCTGGTCCCCGGCCGCTGGGAGCACGTCAGGGAGCCGGACCGCAAGGAGTTGGCCGCGACTGCCGTGCTGGCCCTGCCATTGGACGAAGCGTCGGTCAAGGTCAGGACCGGCCCCCCGAAGGACGACGAGGAAGATTACGACTCCGGCATCTGGGCTGGCGTGCTGCCGTCGGCGCTGGCCTTCGGAGCGGCGGAGCCGGATCCGGCCCTGGCCGGTGGCGTGCCCGTTCCCGCCCATATCGCGGCCCTGGCAGGTCGGGTGCGGGGCGCCGCACCAGATGCGTCTGGTGGCCGCTGAGCGCCGCTGGCGCGGCAGGGAGCCCCGATCACCTAGGCTGAACCAATGACTGACCGGCTCGTCTGGATCGACTGCGAGATGACCGGGCTTGATCTCACCAGCGATGCCCTAGTGGAGATCGCGTGCATTGTCACCGACGGTGAGCTCAGCCCGCTCGATGACGGCATTGACGTGCTGATCAAGCCCCCTGCTGAGGCCCTGGACGGCATGAAGGACGTCGTCAAACAAATGCATACGGCCTCGGGCCTGCTGGCTGAGCTCCCGGCCGGGCTGACCCTCGGGGAAGCGCAGGACCTCGTGCTCGGCTACATCAAGCAGCATGTGCCCGAACCGCGGAAGGTGCCGCTATGCGGCAATTCCATCGCTACCGACCGGTCGTTCCTGGCCAGGGACATGCCCGAGCTGGATGCCTTCCTGCATTACCGGATGGTCGACGTGTCCAGCATCAAGGAACTGGCGAGGCGCTGGTACCCGCGGGTGTATTTTGCCAGCCCGGAGAAGCACGGCGGGCACCGGGCGCTGGCGGACATCAGGGAAAGCATCCGGGAGCTTCAGTACTACCGGGAGGCAGTGTTCGTTCCCCGGCCGGGCCCGGACACTCCCACGGCGCGCCAACTGGCGGCTCGCTTCGCCGACTCGCCGCCAGCTGGCGGGCAATCGGGTTCTGCGGACTGACCAACGACCGGTATGCTTCGTAAGCCGTCGCGACATTAACCTGTCCGGCGGCAATGGTGGGCGTAGCTCAGTTGGTTAGAGCGCCAGGTTGTGGTCCTGGATGTCGTGGGTTCGAATCCCATCGCTCACCCCGAAGAAAGTGCAGGTCAGCGGCCTGCTGCTGCCGCAACGCGCGTTCGGTCAGCACAGGACTCACTGTCGGCGATCGCGCCTCGGGCCGACGGCCATCCGGTGCCGGTCACGGTCATCATTGATCCCCTCGGCGCGAAAGGGTCGCTGGGTTGCAGGGCCGATGACTACCATTGCCGGCATCGTGACCGGCTAGGGGAGGGCTTCGCGATGGTCCGGCGCAAGCGTCTCGCTGCTGAACTGCGGCGGCTGCGCGAGGCCGCCGGCCTAACCGGTGACGAGGTCGCGGCGCGGCTGGACTGCTCCACGTCGAAAATCAGCCGGATCGAAACAGGGCGGGTGGTTGTCTCGCCGCGGGACGTGCGCGACCTGCTCGCGATCTACGGGGTCACCGGGAATCAGCGTGAAATCCTGATCCAGCTCGCCCGTGAGGCCCGGCAGAAGGGGTGGTGGCAGGGGTACGGCGACAGCGTGCAACCGCACCTGGCGACCTATCTGGGGATGGAAAGCGAAGCGTCGCAGATCAGGCAGTACAGCGTGGCGCGCATCCCGGTCCTGTTGCAGACCGAGGACTACGCGCGCGCGGTCGTCACCGCCGGCCGCGCGGGGCCGGGAAGGTACCCGGCCTCTGCGGACCGGGTGGTCGAGATGCTGATGGAGCGTCAGCGGCTCGCAGCGGCCAGTCCGCCGACGGTGCGGGTCGTCATGGACGAGGCCGTGTTACACCGTCAGGTCGGCAGCCGCGAGATCACGCGCGAGCAGATCGGGCACCTCATCGAGCTGACCTCTGGGGAGACCATGTTCCTGCAGTTCATCCCGTTCACCAGCGGCGCGTATCCGGCCCTTGACCTGCCGTTTGTGATCCTCGGCTTCCCGGACCAGACCGACCCCGACGTAGCTGCCGTCGGGTACGCGACCGGGGTGCTGTGGATCGAGGACATGGCAGACGTCGATCGCTACAACCAGCTCTTCTGCCACCTGCAGGCCGCCGCTCTGTCGCCAGCCGACTCGGCAGCGCTGATGACCTCGGTGCTCGCGGATCGGTAGCCAGCGCTATCCCCCGTTAGCGGGGTGCCCGGGGCCTAGGCCGGGTCAACCGCTTCTCAACTCCCTGCGCTGTCCTGCGACGTTCGTCGCTTGCTGCGGCACCGCAGGCGTCGGCGACCCTGAACCAGATGGCGACGTCGTCGGCGACGGGGACCCGGACGTGGACGGCGAGGTCGTCGGCGACGGCGAGCCCGCGTTCGCCGGCGGCGTGCTCGCCTGCACCGGCGGCTGGCTGTTATATACAGGCGCCGGACCCGCGCCGGCAGCGCGGCTCACGACCACAACCGCCTGAGCATGCAGACCGCCGATCTGGACCGACACCAGGACCCTGCCGGGCTTCACGCCGCGCACTTGCCCGGTGCCGGTCACGGTCGCCACGGCAGGGTTCGCCGTGGTCCATACCGCTCCGGTCAGGTCCGCCTTCGAGGCAAGCTGGCTGTTGTTCAGCCGCCCGTGCACCCTGAGCTGGCCGGTATGGCCTGCACGCAGCCGGAGCGTAAGGGGGCCGATCCACACCGCCTTGATCAGGCCCGGGGGCGCGATCAGCTCGAGCTTCTGCTGCCGGGACACGGCCAGGTAGGCCTGGACATACGTCATCAGCCGCAGCTCAGTAACTCCGCTTCGCGGCTCAGGTACCTGATAACTCACTACGTCGTGACCGTGGGCTGGCAACCGGAGGTCCCAGACCAGCACGGGGCTTGTCACCAGCGGGGTAACCGCGCTGGTGAAAATCAGCGAACCGGGACCTTGCGCCACCGTTGCAGGGACGGGCTCCTCGAGCTGCGCGGTCACCGCTTTTCCCGAGCCGTTGCTGACTGTCATGCTGACATCGAGTGCCGACCCGCCTGAGCCGGCCAGCGTCCACAGCTGGGTCACCACCAGCCCGCCACGGTAAGACCGCGCGGCGAGCGGGTAGCTGGCGGCAGGAGGCGGCGCGTGTCCGCGGCCTAGCAGCACTGCCGTCGCAGCCCCGGCGATCACGATCACTGCCGCGCCAGCGCCAGCTAGCACCCTGCGGGTGCGCCGAGCCGGCGGCCCGGCAGACTTTCCGGCGGTCAGCTGCGGCGTCGTCCGCGCGTCCGTGCGCGCAGCAGAGGGCCCTGCCGCCCCGTCCGCAAGCCGGTCCGCCACGACTGGATCGCGGGCGGCATCGCCCGCGACCCCGCTTTCCGGGTCCGGGCGGCCTGCCGCAGCGGGACCAGCAGAGACATAGGGCTTAAAGCCAAGCGCAGCGCGTAGCGCGGCGGCAAACTCCTGACACGAGTCATACCGGTCCGCGGGCGATTTCGCGAGCACCCGGGCAAACACGCCGTCCACGGCTGCCGGCAGCTCCGGCCGCTCGGCCGTGACCGACGGAGGCGGCGCAGACAGGTGGGCGTACATGGCAGCCGGCCCTTGCCTGCCGGCATACGGCGGATGCCCGCACAGCAACTCGAAGGCCGCGCAGCCGAGCGCGTACTGATCAGACCTGCCGTCTACTTCATGTCCGCGGATCTGCTCCGGAGCGGAGTATTCAACAGTGCCGATGAACTGACCGCCGGCGGTGAGCCCGCTGGTGCTCACGGCGGTCTTGCTCACCCCGAAATCGGACAAGTACACATGGTCAGGCCGGCCGGGACGCACGTCGAGCAGCATGTTCGCAGGCTTCACGTCGCGATGCACCAGACCGCTGGCGTGCGCGGCGTCGAGTGCCGACGCGACCGCCGACAAGATCCAGGTTGCGCGGTCGGGTGCTAGCGGGCCGTGCTCGGCTACCTGAGTCCGCAGGTCACCGCCAGGAACCAGGCGCATCGCGATAAACAGGACGCCGTCCGCCTCGCCGGCCTCATAGACCGGGATGATGTGCGGATCTTCCACCGCGGCAGCTGCGCGCGACTCGGCGATGAAACGCTGCCTGAAGGCCTCGTCCTCGGCCATCGCCGGGGCCAGGATCTTCAGCGCAACCTGGCGCTCCAGCCGCTCGTCGTAGGCGCCGAACACTGCCGCCATGCCGCCGCGGCCGATTTGCTGCTCCAGGCGGTATCCGGCGATCCGGTAACCAGCCGTGAATCCCACCGTGTCTGGCTGCGGAGGGATAGTGCTGGCCACCCTTCCTCCACTGTCTGCCGTGCCGACCCGACTACGCCCTCGTCCGAGTGCGATTAAGCACGAGTGCACCGCATTATCGGCTTCGCCCGGACAAGACGCAACCTCCGGATCCCGCGCGCCTTTCAGCTCTGGTATCACCAGTGATACCATAATGGCATGGCCATGACGTTGCGGCTGACTGACGACGAGGCGCGGGCGCTGCGGCGGCGGGCCGAGCTTGAGGGCAGGCCGATGCAGGAAGTGGCCCGGCAGGCGATCCGGGAGTACGTCGAAGGACACAGCCGCGCCGAGTTGCTTGACCGTGTCCTGGATGAGGAACTGCCCAGATACGCCGAGGCACTGGAGCGGCTCGGTCAGTGATCTACCTGACACTGCCGGAGTTATTGCACGTCGCGGAGCGGACTGTCGACGGCAGACCGCAAGTGCGGGACATCGGACTGCTGGAGTCAGCGCTGGCGCGGCCAGCTGCGACTGCGTTCGGCTCGGACGCCTACCCCGACCTGGACCTCAAAGCGGCAGCTCTGCTGCACTCGCTGGCGCGCAATCATGCGCTCGTCGATGGCAACAAGAGACTGGCCCTGGCCGGCGTCATCGCGTTCTACGGCGTCAACGGTCGCCGCCTGGCCCTCACCAACGACGAGGCCTACGACCTGGTGATGACGGTGGCAGCCGGTGCGATTGGCGAAGTCGGGCAGATCGCCATGCGGCTTGCGACCGAGCCATGGTGAGAAGAACAAAGCCCCGTTCCGGACTGTCAGCGCGCGGTTACTGCAGCCCAGCGGCCAGCCTGCCGGCTGATCGCAACTGGATGGCCGAAGCAAGCGCTGGCGAGCTCGGAGGTGAGCACATCATCGACAGCACCAGCGGTCAGGATCCGCCCGCCGCGTAGCAGCAGCGCGTGAGTGGTGCTGGCTGGCAGTTCCTCGAGATGATGGGTGACTAGCACGCTAGCAAGGCCTGGCTCCCGCCGGCGCAGATCGTCCACGCTGGCCAGGAGTTGCTCGCGGCCCGCCACATCCAGCCCTGCCGCGGGCTCGTCCAGCAGGAGCAGCTCTGGTTGCGCCATCAGCGCTCGCGCGATCAGCGCCCGGCTGCGCTCGCCTTGCGACAGCACCTGCCACGGCGCGTCGGCGCGGCCAGCGAGGCTCATGAGCTCGATCAGCGCCGCCGCGCGGTCGATCTCATCCTGGCTAGTCTCCCGGCGCTGCACGAGCTGAATGGTGCCGGTCGCACCGGTGAGCACCACCTCACCGACCGTGCGCTGAGGATCCACTCGGTGGTGCGAGCTGACGTGCCCGATCCGGGGCCGCAGCGAGAACACGTTCACCCGGCCGAGCCGGTGGCCCAGGATGTCGACCTGACCGCGCGTCGGGTAAGCGTAGCTGGCCATGATCTGAAGCAGCGTGCTCTTGCCCGCGCCGTTCGGGCCGAGCAGTGCCCAGTGCTCGCCAGCTCGGACCGTGACGCTCACCTGGTTCAGCAGGAGCTTGCTGTCGCGGACCAGGTCCACGCACGAGGCCTGGAAAACGACGTCAAGCTCGGCAACTGCGGACATGTCCGAAACTGTACGGTGCATGTCGTTGCGGACCGGCCGCGGCCCGATGATCCAGGCAGGCCTGAACCCGCGCGAAGAAAGGTCTACGATTCTGGGCCTAGCCACGATTCTGGCTGGCCGACGGCTTGCGTGCCCATATCGGCCGCAGGCCCCGGCCACCATCGCCGCCGGGCCGCCATAACCGCGACAGCGAGGCACACAGCCCCTATGAACAAGAAGGAAACCGCTCCGCCATACGTCCACAGGTCTGATCCGTGCGGCTGGTAGACCCCGAACGGATCTCCGGTATCAAGGGCCGGCACAATGCTGCCGACCGTCATAGCTGGATCGCTGCCATAAAACTCGACGCCGGACCGGACGGTCACCCCGTCCTGCTCGAACTCGCCGGTCCACTGGCACCCAGACCGGCCACAGCCGTACCTCTGGGCGACGAAATCGCCGGCGATGCCATGACCATCCTGAGCGCTGACCGCCGAGGCTACCTTCAGGCCCCCCAGAGCCACCGCGATGATCCCTAAGAGGAAGATCAGCGCCACCGAAAGCGGGCCCGGACCCCAGTTTCTCAATCCGTTTCCCGTCCATTCCCCGCAAACCCACCCGCTACTACAGCCGGGATCATAGACCCAGCCAGGACCAGGCAGTACCTAAATGCCACGATGCGACCTGTACCGGCACCCAGGTCGGGACACGGGGTCAGGATCAGCTCCCGGCTTCAGCTACCGCGGAGTTGAACGCCGCCCCATGGCTGCCCTCCAGGCGCCGGCCATAGCCTGGGGTTGTAGCTACAGAAGTCCCGGCGCGTCCTGGCCGATGACGAACGGAGCAGCAGGTGAGGTAGCGGTCATGACCTTCGCGGATCGGGAGGAAGCGGGCGAGCGGTTGGCAGACCGGCTCGAATACCTGCGTGACCAGCCGGTGGTTGTGCTGGGCCTGCCGCGCGGCGGCGTTCCGGTGGCAGCTCAGGTGGCTAGCCGTCTCGGCGCGCCGCTCGATGTGATCATCGTCCGCAAGGTTGGAGTGCCGTTTCAGCCTGAACTGGCCATGGGCGCGGTCGGCGAGGACGGCGCCGCGGTCACCAGCCCGGATGTCATCGAGATGGCGGGCGTTACCGATCAGGAGCTTTCAATCGTCCAATCGCGGGAACGGGCCGAGGTGACGGCCCGCGCCGCCCGTTACCGCGCGGTTCGGCCCCGGCTGGACCTGGCTGGCAAGGTCGCAGTCGTGGTAGACGACGGCATCGCCACCGGCGCGACCGCCAAGGCGGCTT
>Ga0335073_10009538_pt1 | contig 13622 bp, 14 predicted proteins | sample Lox_Sample_22_FD_207093 | JGI IMG/M metagenome (GOLD analysis project Ga0335073, IMG submission 207093) | Soil microbial communities from Loxahatchee National Wildlife Refuge, Florida, United States - Lox_Sample_2.2 | ecosystem: Environmental > Terrestrial > Soil > Wetlands | place: USA...
TCACCTACGCGGCCGGGCACGGCGGGCTGCCGGTCCTGGGCGTGCTCGCCGTCACCGCGCTCGGGCTGGGCATCCTCACCACCCTGCCGATCGGCGGCGCGGACATGCCCGTAGTCATCTCGCTGCTCAACGCCTGCACCGGCACCGCAGTCGCGATGGCCGGCTTCGTCATCAGCAGCACCCCGCTGATCATCGCTGGCGCGCTGGTCGGCGCCGCCGGCGGCATCCTCACCAAGCTCATGGCCGACGCCATGAACCGCTCCCTGGGCAGCATCATCGCCGGAGGGTTCGGCACCGGCGACGAACAGGCCGGCGCCGCGCCCGCAGCCGCCGGTGGCACCGTCCGCGAGGTCACCATCGATGACGCGGCACTGCAGCTTGCCTACGCCAGCAAGGTGGTGATCGTGCCCGGCTACGGCCTCGCAGCCGCCCAGGCCCAGCATGAGCTGGTCGAACTCGCCCAGGCCCTCACCGAGCACGGAGTGGACGTCAGCTACGGCATCCACCCCGTCGCCGGGCGCATGCCCGGCCACATGAACGTCCTCCTCGCCGAGGCCAACGCTCCCTACCAGCAGATGAAAGACCTCGACGAGATCAACCCCGCCTTCGCGAACACCGACATCGCGCTCGTCGTCGGCGCTAACGACGTCACCAATCCCGCCGCCCGCCGCCCCGGCAACGCCGTCTCCGGCATGCCCATCCTCGACGTCGACAAGGCCAGGACCATCATCGTCATCAAGCGCTCCCTCGGGCACGGCTACGCCGGCATCGACAATGAGCTTTACACCAACCCGAAGACCGAAATGCTGTTCAGCGACGCCAAGGTCGCCCTCTCCGCACTCCTCGCCGGACTGGGCGCCTACGTCAACTGAAGCTAACGATTTTTGCGGCGGCGGGTTTTGCGGCGGCGGGGCAGCGGCCGACCCGGACAGGGCCAGCGGGAGGGGGCTATGTGGTTGCGACATCCGCCAGAGCCCGGCCACTCACCGTGGGCGCGTCGTCGGCGCTGACGATGACCACGGGGCAGCGCGCCCGGGCAAGGCAGGACCGGACGACGGGCCCGGCGGACCGCCCGATCTGCGAAGCCGCCGCGCTCACGCCGAGCACGAGCAGATCAGCGTGGGCGGAACGGTCGGTCAGCACGCGCTCGGGTACACCTTCGGCCAGCTCTGCGGTGACATAGGCGGGTATGTTCGAGCCGAACGTCGTGCGCATGGTCGCCGCAAGGCCCGCGCACGCCGCATGCTGGGTCTCTTCACCGGGTGGTGGCATCGCGCCAGCGGTGGCGTGCCGAGCCGCATGCCTGGGGGGCTCCCACGCCCGCACCACGTGCAGCTTCGCCTTGCGCAGCCTAGCCTCGGCCGACGCCCAGCCAAGCGCGGCGGCGGAGGCCAAGGACCCGTCGACGCCGACCACGATCCGCTTCTGACGGTCCTCCTCCATGACAGCCTCCTCCCGTGAGTCGTTCATTACCTTGGAGGCTGCCGCTAGCAAAGGATCGCTTGGCAGGGCCGAAGGTCCCGGCACGATGGGTCATCCGGCCGCCGGGTCACGCCCGGCGTCGGTGATCGGCACGGGCCTGCCGTCGGCAGCCGGCAGCGGGGTGGCTGCGGGAAGTCCCTCGCGGGCGCGCGCCGCGGCCTGCTCGCGAGCCAGGAAGGTGCCGAGTTCCCCGATGGTGCTCATCAGAGGGGCCGGGAACACCACGGTGCTGTTCTTGTCGACGGCGATCTCGACCAGGCTCTGCAGGTTGCGCAGCTGCAGCGCGAGCGGGTGGGCCATCATCGTGTCGGATGCCTGGCCGAGGGCTGCCGCGGCCAGCGACTCCCCTTCCGCATTGATGATCTTCGCCCGCTTCTCCCGCTCCGCCTCAGCCTGGCGGGCCATGGCCCGCTTCATGCTGTCGGGCAGCTGGATGTCCTTGAGTTCCACCAAGGTCACCTCCACGCCCCAGTCAACGGTTGTGGTGTCCAGGATCTTGCGGATGTCCAGGTTGATCGTGTCGGTCTCGGACAGGGTCTCGTCGAGGCTGTGCTGGCCGACGACCTTGCGCAGAGTGGTCTGGGCGATCTGGTCGATCGCGGCGCGCACGTTCTCGATCGCCAGCACCGACTTGACCGCGTCGACGACCCGGAAGTAGGCGACCGCCGACACGTCCACGCTGACGTTGTCGCGGGTAATGATTCCCTGCGACTGAATCGGCATGGTGACAATCCGCATGGACACCTTGCGCAGCACGTCGACGAACGGGATGATCATGCGCAGTCCTGGTGAGCGTGAGCCGCGCATCCGGCCCAGCCGGAACAGCACCCCCTGCTCGTATTGCCAGACGATCCGTACCGCCATCGCCAGCGCGATCAGAACAAGCACCGCAGCGACGACAATGACAACGATCAGGGCGCTCATCGCGGGACTCCCATCGGGTGCGCTCACCCGCGGCGGCGGGGAGCTGTTCCCGCCACCATGGCTTGTGCCGTCGGCTGTATCCAGGGGCCAAAGTCCCTTGCGGCCAGGCGGGTGGTCACTCAGCGATGCCCGGGCGCGTCCATCCCGTCACCACCCCGAGCGAGCCGCTCGGCGCGCCGCTTGATGCCGAGCAGCATCTTGCGTTGCATGATCAGGCTGCCAGGTTCCATCGCGTAGGTATACAACGCCCGCGCGAGGGGCGAAGCGCCTGGCGTGGCGATCGGTTCCGGCTGATCAGCCGGGTGCCCTGACCGGCGGGCAGCGCGAAAGCCCACACCCAGTTGCCGTCGTCAGACCGAAGCACCAGGGCCCGTTCGGTCCCGAACATGGCCACGCGCATTAGCGGGCCGGCGGCACCGAGGCGCTGCCCGTCTCCGGCCTTGAGGTCCTGGTATTGCGGAAGGATCTGGTCGGCGCTGTGCATGCCGAGGCCAAACAGGTTCTCGATCCAGTCATAGGTGTACGCCCCGCCGCGGCCAGGTCCCATCTGGACCAGCCATGGCCAGATGGACCCGGGTTCGGCGGCCACCCCGATTGCGCGGGTCGAGATGACGTCTGGGTCGGCCAGCAGTTCGTCGCCGGGCAGAGTGCGGACCGCCTCGTCTCCGGTCGTGCCCCAGTCAGGCACCATGACCTCCAGCGCGGGTAGGTCGCTGCCTCCAGGCCCGCCGCCAGTGCCAGGGCCCCGCCAGCCATCAGGCCAGCGCACAGCACGGGCTGACGAGAATACCGTCGCCCAGTTGCGCGCCTGGTCATCGAGGACCACTACCCGGCAGCGCCACGGATGACCACTACCGGGCAGGATGCATGGTGCACACACTGCTGGCTCACCAAATCGAGCAGCGCGTCGGCGAACTCGCCGTGGCCGCGGCTGCCCACTACGAGCAGGTCGGCGCCGTTGGCGGCGTCCAGCAGTACCTGCACAGGATGACCGCGGGAGACCTGCGGGTGCACGGTCACGCTATGGCCGGGTGACGGCGCCTGGCCGATCGCATCGTTCAGGGTCTTCTCGGCGAGCGCTCGAAATCGGTGCCTTCCGCGAAGCCGTATGGCATCCACGCCCACCCGCCATAGCTGGTCGGGTACTGCCAGGCGAGTACGGCGTCGACGGAACCTCCGGTGGACTCGGCCTGCCGGACAGCCCAGCGCAATGCCTCGACCGAGCACGCGGAATCGTCAACGCCGACCACGATGCGGGGGACCATGGCTCTCCTGCACTGCAGACATGACCGATCCTCGCTCTCCTAGCTGACGTGACAGTTCCATCATCAGCGATGCTGTCCGGCCATGGTCAGAGGCGTTCCGCCCCAGTCTGCCGGGGACTTTAGGCCTAAGGCGCTCCAGACCAGGTTCCAGCGGCTCTGGCCTGGCGACCTCTCGAGCCCCAGGAAGAAAGGCAGTTGAAGGAACCGGGTCAAAAGGCACGATGACTCGGGCCAAAGGCCTCTCGCCCCGGCGAACAAATAAGAGAGATCGTGAAAGGAGGTTAATGGCTGCTGCGAACGGCAGCCCGGCATAAGGAGGCAGACAATGCATACAATTGTCGTTGGCGTTGACGGATCTAGCCATTCTACCCGCGCACTGGAATGGGCGCTGAAGGAAGGGGCGCTCCAGCACGCCGTGGTCATCGTCTTTACCGTCCACTCTGTCGCGGCCAGCCCGTGGACCGGGAACCCGACCATCCTCGCCGGAGAGCACGAAGATCTGGTGAAGATACGCGAGGCTGCCGAAGAGCTGGCGGAGAAGGCAGCGGCCCAGCTTGGCGATTCACATCCAGCGGCCGTCACCGTGTGCGCCATGAGCGGCTATCCGGCCGAGGAACTCATTGACGCTTCTCGCGACGCCGACCTTGTGGTGGTCGGGTCCCGCGGCGCAGGTGGGTTCGCGCACCTCATGGCTGGCTCGGTCAGCAGCCAGGTCGTGCAGCACGCACACTGCCCGGTCGTGGTCGTCCCCAGCGAGAGGTGATCGCGCACTCCCCGGCAACTGCGACGACTGAGACGAACGGCCTGGTCACCGGTGAGCCAGTCGCCCCGCGGCAGCCAGCAGAACGAACGTGCCCGTCGCCCTTCGCCTGAGGCCGAGGTGACTTTTGCCCCTCCCGCTCCCCGGCGGCGCCTCCTAGCGTGGGATCGTGCCGGACGTGCCGTGGTGGGGTGTGGTCTCGTCGGCTGCTGCCCCAGTGGTGCTCGTCGGCGGGGGCACGGTCGCCGGGCGGCTTCAGCCGCCGTCCTACGACGCGGTAGCCGATACGGTCAGCGGGCTGGCCGCTGTTGGCGCTGTCGACCGGTGGGTGATGACGGTGACGTTCGTGCTCGTCGCCGTCTGCGAACTGCTCACCGGGCTGGCGCTGCGACCGGCCGGAGCGCCGGGGCGACTGATCTTGATGGCAGGTGCAATGGCGGGCATGCTGGTTGCGGCCAGCCCCGAGCATGCCGGCGGCGGGTCGCTGTCGCACGCGATCTGGGCTGTGGTCGGCTTCACCGCGCTGGTCGCCTGGCCAGCGGGAGCCTGGCGGCGCGGGCCCTTTGTGCCGTGGGCGCTACGGCCTGCCAGTTCCGTCGGCGCCGTCGCGGTGCTGCTCGCCCTGCTGGCCTGGTTTGGCGCGGAGCTTGTCCTTGGGGCTGGGCAGGCCGGCGTGGCCGAGCGCATCCTAGGCGCCGCGCAGGCGGCATGGCCGCTCGTGGTGGTCCTGTCCTGCCGCCACCCGGCAAGAACGGGAGCGGCTGGTACCTCGGTGCTCGGCCCTCGCTGCTGACGCCGCCGTGAGTGTGGCCGACCTCGACCTCAGGCAGGGCGGGTTCCTGGACCGCGGCTCGGTGAAGCTGAGCCGCCGCGCAGGCGCGGGTCCGCCGGTTCCGGGGCCACCTGGCCGGTCTCGCCTTGGCGTGCTCGGCAGGCACGCCTCGAGAGCGCTGCGCCCGTGCGTTGCTTGCAGGGACAAACGTCCCCGCGGTGCGGGACCAGCAGGTACACAATCGCGCAAGCTTTCCGCGGAGATCTAGACACGCAAAGGGCCTATTAGGCGCCATGGTTGCGACCTTCGGCCCTGCTCCGCAGCACGTCAGCCGGCAGAGCCTGAAGGGCGTGGGCTAGCCGAAGGGCTCGGCCCCGGCGAGCGGATGAATGCTGGAGGTCATCATGCGGCACCCGTTGCGCATCGTTGCGCCGGTTCTCGTGGCTGCAGTCGCGGTGATGCTGGCCGCATCGTCGTGCGCCTCGGTCAGCGGACCAGCCCAGCGCCGGCCGCCAGCCGCCTCCTCTCCGGCTCCGCAGACCTCTCACCCGTCGCGTGCCCCTTCCCCTTCCCCTTCCCCTTCCCGGCCAGCGGCCCCGGCTCCGCCTCCACCGGTGAGCCACGTCCTCACACCTGGTATGAGCGGCGCCGGCGTCAGGCAAATGCAACTGCGGCTGGCGGCCCTGAAGTACTACCCGGGTCCGGCCGACGGCCAGTTCGGCCAGGACACTCTGGAGGCTGTGTGGGCATTCCAGGAGGTCCAGGGCATCACCCCGACCGGTGACGTGGGCCCGGCGACGGAGCAGGCCCTGGCCGACCCGCGCCTCCCAGTGGTGCTCGTTCCCGGCGGCGGGAGCCTGCGGATCGAGATCAACTTGGCGGACGAGGTCCTAGTCCTGTACCGCGGTGGCCAGGTCGCGCTGATCAGCCACGTCTCGACCGGTGGCGGCTACTACTTCTGCTCGCCGGGGGGCGGCTGCGCCTATGCGATCACACCGACCGGCGACTTCATGACCACGACCTTCATGCCCGGCTGGGTCACGGTGCCGCTCGGCCAGATGTACAACCCGGTGTTCTTCATTGACACCGCCTACGCGATCCACGGCGACACCGACGTGCCGCTGCAGCCGGTCTCGCACGGCTGTGTGCGGATCCCGATGGATATCGCCGAGTCCTTCTATACCCTGGTGCCGACGCCCGGCACGCCGGTGTACATCCGCCAATGACAAGTAACGGACCGCGAGGGTGCCGCTCAGCGACCGGGCGCGCCCGCCGGGTGATGCTGTCACGTCCTGACGGTCGGACGGCACCTTGTTCGCCAGCTTGTGGAAAAGTATCGCGCAGGGTGGAAACACGTTCACTGCACCTAGGGCTCCGTTGGTTATCACCCGATAGGACAAAGGTCCCTCCGGTGCAGGACCTTCGGCCGTGGGCTGCCGCCCCGCCAGGAACGGATGGTGGCAGACGAGCCTGTGACATGAGGTGAGCGAGGGACCTCAACTGGTTCCGGAAGGTGCCGGGAGGGCTGAGTGGCCAGATCCGGTCCGCCGGAACCTGCTGGCGCGCCAGTTCCTCAGTCCGAGATCGGTGGTGACCCGGTGGTACGACTTTCCGACGCGATGCCCAAAACAATCAGCACAGCCGATCGCGTGCGCCGCTCTCCTTGCCACCCCGATGCATATCGCAAGGCCGGCAACCTGCTGGAGGCGCTGGCCGCGGTTGAATGCAGCTTCACCGCCGGCGGGCCGACGGGGGTGGCCGCCGGGTTGCTGCGCGACCTCGTCATTATCACCGGCGGCCTCGTCGGCAGCGTATGGCTGGAAGCTAACGCTGAAACAGCAGCCACGTTCACCGGTTTGCTCGCTACACCATCGCCGCCGGGCCTGGCGGAACTGGACGAGATCCTCGCCAGCGTGCTGTCAAGCCGGTTCGGCCTGCCGTTGGCGACGGTAGCGGCCTGTTCGACGAGCCCGGAGCCCTCGCCGCAGCCGCGGCGCCCACTCGTGGCCTGACTGGACCCGCACCCGGTCGGCAAACCAGTCAGCAGGGCGGGCGCGTCCAGCATGGCAGCAAAGACCCACCAGGCGATTTCTTCATGAACGTTGGGCTGCTGCGTGCGCTGCCTGCGAGTCGGCTGCTGGGTCGTCCGGATCTAGGATGATCGCGCCTGCCGCGGTGAGCGCTTGCAGAGACATCCGGGAGTGGTGGCGGCATAGCAGCAAGTCCGTACGGTGGGCCCGGCCGGGAGCCGGCGGCATCAGCACCACGACAGCGGGTTTGGCCGGGCAGCAGCAGGCTCGGCTGGCTGAGGTAAGAGTCGTCTGCCACTGGCAGCTGAAGCCGGTGGGCAGCCGATCGTCCAGGGGCATGCCAGTGTCGGACCGGTGCGCGCGCGGGAGAGTGGGGAACATCGCCATCGCCTCCTCCTGGGCTCGCTGCCCTAGGTTTGGTGTAGGTTTCTCGTGGCCGCGCGCCCGGCGTTCATGCCGACCACTGTCAGTACCACGGTTGCCCAGCCACCGCACAGGCGGCCAGGGGCGTTGGCCGTCTGGGGCCGGGACCTTTGGCCCCGGGTGCCCGATCGCCTCGGTGGAGCCGGTCCGATGCTTGGGCGTTGCCGACTGAATGAGCCGACCGGCGCAGTGTCCGTTCGGTACGTGACCGAGGCCGCGTGACCCGCGACCAGCTCGGGCCAGCCATACCGCCGGCCCGGGTTGACACATACCCAAGGCCAGGTCAGAGCGGACATGCCACGCCGGCGCAGCCGTCCCTGGGCGCGGCGGTTGATGGCCACGGCCTGGTTGCTGACCGCGGGGTGGGTGGGAAAGTCGGCGCCTGCGAGGCGACCGGTCCCCCTGCGCGGTCCGACGGGCCGAAGAGTCCACCCCCCTGCTGGACTCCGGCCCCGGCTTGTTCCGCACCGGCCGCCTCACAGGCACCTTCCACCCTCGCCGTCACTCTGGGTGTCGCGCAGAGTCGAAGGTCCTTGTCATCCAGGTCCACACGCGAGGCGAAGGTCCTTGTTATCCAGCTCCGAGGATGCAGGGCCTGTGCAGCTAGCGAGCGTGGTCAGGCACGGCTTTCGTGGGCCTGTTGGTAAGTCGGCCAGTCCAGTTCACGAGGCCGCCGCGCGTACCGGTCGGCTGGCGGCATCCTGCCGAGCGCCAGCCCGCCGATGATCGTCGCGGCCAGGCAGGCTAGGGCGCCGATGCCCAGGCCGTAGCGCGGGCCGAGGTCATCGGCGATCACCCCGACGATAGGGCCGCCGATAGGCGTGCTGCCGGTGAATGTCACCGACCACAGTGCCATCACCCGGCCCCGGTACTGGGGATCCGCGGTCAGCTGCAGTGTCGTGTTGCCGCTGGCCATGAAACCGGTGCTGAAGAAGCCGACCACCGCCAGGGCGGCCAGCTCCCAGGGCAGCGAAGGTGCCAGCGCGGCACCGAGGATCGCGGCCGCGAACCCTGCCGCCGCCACGGTGAACGGCAGCAGCCCGGTCCTGCTCAGGCCCGCCACGACCAGCCCGCCGGCTACCGCACCGCCTCCCATGGCCGCGGTCATGAAGCCGTAGGTGCTGGCGCCGCCGTGCAGGCTGATCCGGGCCAGCAACGGCAAGGAGACCTGGAATTCGTACGCGAGGGTCCCGACCAGGGCCATCATCAGCAGCGGCACCAGAAGCTCAGGTGTGCCGCGCACGTACCGCAGGCCCTCTCTCAGCTGGCCCGCATGGCGCCGGGCGGGCGGAGCCGGGTGCAGGGACCTGGCCTGGATGCGGGCGAGTGCGAGCAGCACTGCTGCGAAGCTGGCCGCGTTGACCAGGAAACAGATCCCCACGCCGGCCGTGGCGATGACCAGGCCGGCGATTGCCGGGCCGACGGCGCGGGCGCCGTTGGTGAGCACGCTGTTGAGGCTGACCGCATTCTGCACCCGGTCCCGGCCCACCATTTCCGGTACGAACGTCTGCCGGGTGGGCTGGTCGACCGAGTTCACCATGCCCAGGGCTGCGGCCAGGGCGAACACCATCCACAGCCGGACAAGATGGGACACGGTGAGCAGCCCGAGCGTGAGCGCCAGCAGGCCCAGCGCGGTCTGCGTGCCGAGCAGCAGCCTGCGCTTGTCTACCCGGTCAGCCAATAGCCCGCCGTACGGCCCGAGCAGCAGCACCGGCAGGAACTGGGCCGCTGCCACGAGGCCGAGCAGCGCACCGGACTTGGTTAGCTGCAGCACCAGCCAGGACTGCGCCACTACCTGCATCCACGTGCCGGGCAGGCTGATCGCCTGCCCGGCCAGGTAGAGCCGGAAGTTCGGCACCGCGAGCGCCGCGAACAGCCGCCGGGACCGCAGGCCGGGCCCGCGTTCCAGGCCTCCATGATGCAGACGGTCTCCTGCGGTCATCCCTCGAGGATCGCCGGCCGGTTGGCCGCCTCACCAGGGTCGAAGGTACGCAGCTCGGCGGATCGGAGGCGTGGAGGCCCGGGTAGGGTCTGCTGTCTCAGTTCTGGCGGAACGGGTGGGGCAAAGGCCGTCAGCCTGTGACCGCCTTGGTCTCAGGCCGCTACGCCGCATCCGTCGTGCCTGACTGCGGCGGCACGACGAGGCCGGCCGGGGATAATGAGGAGCCGTTCCTTCATCGGCTTACGCGGGCGAGGTGGATATGACGCACCGGGGTGACCGGACGCTGGCGGCCGCCGGCCTTGCCCGCGTCGAGGGCGAGGGAGCGATGTACGTCCGGGTCAGGGATGGCCAGGTGGACGAGGTGCGGCTGGAGATCTACGAGCCGCCGCGCTTCTTCGAGGCGTTCCTGGTCGGCCGGTCCTACACCGAGCCACCAGACATCACCGCAAGGATCTGCGGGATCTGCCCGGTCGCCTACCAGACGAGCGCCTGCCAGGCGATCGAGGCGGCGTGCGGGATCAGCCTCCCGGAGCCGCTCGCGGACCTGCGGCGGCTCCTCTACTGCGGCGAGTGGATCTCCAGCCACGCGCTGCACATCTACATTCTGCATGCCCCCGACTTCCTCGGATATCCCGGCGCGATAGAGCTCGCGCGCGAGCACCGGGAGATCGTCGAGCGCGGGCTGTCGCTGCGCCGGGCCGCCAACGCGCTCATGGAGGTCATCGGCGGCCGCTCGGTCCATCCGGTCAACGTCCGCGTCGGCGGCTTCTACCGGGCTCCGTCAGCCGGCGACCTTGGCCGGCTGGCCGGGCAGCTGCGGCAGGCCCTCGACCTCGCCGTGGACACCGTGCGCTGGGTGGCAGGCTTCGACTTCCCCGACTTCACCTGCGATCACGAGCTGCTGGCGCTGCAGGAGCCCGGCAGCTACCCGATCGAGCGCGGGACGCTTGTCAGCAGCGGGGGGCTGGCGTTCCCGGCCGCCGAGTTCGAGCGGCACGTGATCGAGGAGCAGGTGCCGCATTCCACAGCGCTGCACGCCAGGCTCGCCGGTCACGACCGGAGCTATCTGACCGGTCCGCTGGCCAGGTACACGCTCAACTCGCAATGCCTGCCCCCGGCCGCGGCCGCGGCCGCCCGGGCTGCCGGGCTCGGGCCCGGCTGCCGTAACCCGTTCCAGAGCATCGTCGTCCGGGCGGTCGAGATCGTCTGCGCGGTCGAGGAGGCGCTCCGGCTGATCGATGGCTACCAGGAACCGGGCAGCCCGTTCGTGGCGGCAGCGCCACCGTCCGGGACCGGTCATGGCGTGTCCGAGGCGCCGCGCGGGGTGCTCTACCACCGGTACGAGCTGGACGGCGACGGGGTCGTGCGCAGCGCGCGCATCGTGCCCCCTACGTCGCAGAACCAGGCTGCGATCCAGGATGACCTGCGGGGCTTCGTCCAGGACCGGCTCGACCTCGACGACGAGCCGCTCACCCGGGCGTGCGAGCAGGCCATCCGGAATTATGACCCGTGCATTTCGTGCGCGACCCACTTCCTCGCGCTGAGCGTGGACCGGACGTGACGCCTGCGCGCGGCCGGAAGGTGGTGGTCATCGGCGTCGGCAACGAGTTCCGGCGGGACGACGGCATCGGCCCCGAGGTGCTGTCGCGGCTGCGTGAACACGTCGGCGCCGGGCCGGATGCGGGCACCGAGATCATGGCGCAGCTCGTGAACTCCGACGGCGAGCCAGCCGACATGATCGAGGCGTGGACAGGGGCGGCGCTCGCGGTGGTCGTCGACGCGGTCGTGGCGGATCCGTCTCACCCTGGCCGCCTGCACCGGCTTGTTATCGGGCGGGACGAGGCCTCTGCTGCGCACGCGGTCAGCTCGCACGGGCTCGGCGTGGGAGAGGCGATCGGCCTGGCCGCTGCTCTCGGCCGGATGCCTGACTGCCTGGTCATTCATGCGGCTGAGGCAGCCGACGTCGGCCACGGGGTCGGGCTCACGCCTGCGGTCGCGGCCGCTGCGGCCGACCTCACCGCCGCCGTCCTGCGCGACGTGCAAACCGCGCACGGCCGCAAGGTCAGTCAGCCGGGCCCGTAGCAAGGATGACGGTTGCCGTGTGAGCCTGGCCTGACGGTCCCTGCCAGCTGATGCTGATCCGGTCGCCGGGGTGGTACGGCTTCAGCAGGACCTGTATGCCGGACGGGGAGAATGGGCCTGCGAGGCGATCTCCCTCCGCCGGCATTACCCGGATCAGGTTCCGGGGTCGCCATCCGGTCACGGCCTTCCGCCGCGGCCAGATGGCCTCTCAGCTTTTCCGCCGGGAACTGCAGGCCAGAATCTTGTTCCTGCCGCGTCCCTGCGGCGGTCTGGCTCCCCCGCTCGTCTCGCAGGCACTGTCAGGATGCGGCCGTCCCCGCAGGGCCGCCAGGGCCGAACGTCCTGCTGGCCAGTGTCTTTTGACCTTGGTCGCTGGGCAGGCCGTGCAGCAGGCCGAACCGGTCCGACAGCACGCGCCATGCGCCGCAAATCCAGGGGCCTTGCGCCCCTCACCGGCGGACCGAACGGCCTGGGAGTGCGGGAACAAGGCCTCTGAGCTGTCCTCCCCGCGTCGCACAGCCTGGCAAGACGGGGGCCTGGCTGGAGGTGACACCCATGAGGCAGAACGTGCGCCTGGGGCGGGTCGCTGGCATACCGGTCGGCGCCAACTGGTCCGTGATCGTGATCCTCGCGATCATCGCGGACACGCTGGCGGTGGGCGTCCTGCCGGCCGAGGTCCGGCACCAGTCGCCGGCGATCTACTGGGCTGCCGGGTGCGTAACCGCGGTCCTGTTCCTCGCGGCGTTGCTGGCTCACGAGCTGTCCCACGCACTGGTCGCGCGGCACAACGGGGTCGGAGTGCGGTCGATCACACTGTGGGCGCTCGGTGGGGTCTCTGAACTGGAGGCCGATCCGCCCAACGCAGGCGCGGACTTCCGTATCGCCCTGGCCGGGCCGGTGGCGAGCCTGGCGGCGGCCGGGGTGTTCCTCGGCGTCGCGGCCGCGGTCGGCCAGCAACGCGGCGCGGGCATAGCGGTGGCGGCGGCCAGCTGGCTGGCGGTGATGAACGGCCTGCTCGCCGTCTTCAACCTGCTGCCCGGCGCACCGCTGGACGGCGGGCGGGTGCTGCGTGCGATCCTATGGCGGCACTACGGCGACCGCGACCGCGCCGCGACCAGCGCGGCGAGGTCCGGGCGCTACCTGGGCGTCCTGCTTGCCGTCCTTGGCGTCGCCGAATTCCTGTTGACTGGCGACTTCCTCGGCGGGTTGTGGCTCATGCTGATCGGGTGGTTCCTCACCAGCGCGGCTGGGGCCGAAGAAGCGGCGGTGGCGAGTTCCGTGGCGCTGCGGGGGCTGCGTGTCACCGATGTCATGATGCCGGATCCGGAGATTGCGCCTGGCTGGATGACGGTGGCCGATTTCGCCGCCCGGATCGCCGCGGTTCGGTCGGCGCAGCGAGCGTTCCCGGTAGTGAGTGCCGATGCCCGGCTTACCGGAATCGTGATCACCGCCCGGCTGGCCGCGCTCAGCCGGGAGCAGCGCGTGGTGCGGCGCGTCGGGCAGGTTGCCATGCCGGTGCCCGTGAACTACCTGGCCGCACCGGACGATCCAGCCTTTTCCCTGGCGACACGTAGCCCGCTGGGCGGCGAGGTTGTCGCGGTGGTGCTGGATCACGGCCGGATCGTCGGCATGGTCACCACCGCGGACATGCATCAGGCAGAACTCAGGCGCGGGCGGCTGGTCGGCAGCCAGCGGTGAGGGCCGTTTGGCCCATGGTCGGTGGTCTATCGCCTCTGGGAGCGGTGGGTCGCGGTGATCTTCACTGGTGAGCGACGAGGTGCGGCGCAATCGGCCCCGCGCCTGCGGTCTCGGCCGTCGCGGACGACCTCACCGCCGCCGTGCTGCGCTACGTGCGGTCCGCGCTCCAGGTCGACGAGGCGCCGTCAGCGGGTTAACCGCTGCTCGGCGGCGGCTGGTCGCGCGCCGCCTGGGCGAAGCCGGG
>Ga0335073_10009539_pt1 | contig 13622 bp, 9 predicted proteins | sample Lox_Sample_22_FD_207093 | JGI IMG/M metagenome (GOLD analysis project Ga0335073, IMG submission 207093) | Soil microbial communities from Loxahatchee National Wildlife Refuge, Florida, United States - Lox_Sample_2.2 | ecosystem: Environmental > Terrestrial > Soil > Wetlands | place: USA: Florida...
GAGCGTGGCCGGTTGTTCGTCCAGAAAGGAAATTTCCCCGCAGACCTCGCCCGGACCAATGATCGGCGCCGTCGCCTGCCCCGGAATCTGCACCCAAGCCGTACCATTGATAATCAGGAACACGCCATCATTGCGGTTGCCCCGGTGAATGATCGTGTCGCCCGCCTTGAACTCAACTCGCGTGGCCTTGTCCGCGATCAACGTCCAATCATTCGCGGTGAGAAATACCAATCCGTGCTTGGACGCCGACAGCACCGACACATCATGCTGATGAGCAGACTTCGCCATGGCGGCACACTCTTGGTTTACGGGCAGGACTCTCCCGATATAGCCAAAACACAACAGGGCTAGTGTTACATTATCAGAGAAAACCGATCTGGATCATTCGGGTGCGTTGTATCTCAGAACACCGAAGTAAGTCACAAAACAACCATTCGCGCGGAGCAAAGTGCATCGCGCCTGGAATCCCGTGGCTTATCGAATCTAAATCTTCGTTCTCGATGTTGCTGAGGGTGCGAAGCGTCTGAATTGCGAGATAAATCGGCCGGAGTGTGACTGCGCACCGATTTCACGCAAGGGCTACCGCCGGTGAGCCGCGGCTTTACGTAAACGAGCGCTGTGGGCCGCTGCTGGTCCGGTACCGGTCGGGGGTTTGCGAACACCCTCAAGCAGCTCCTTCAAAACGGTCGCATTATTCTGATCTTCATTCTTGGAAGCAAACAAAAGTGTCAGGCGTTTACGCTTGTGTGCAAGCTGATAGATTCTTTCCAGTGCAGGTTGGGCCTGCAGCCCTGAGAGCTCTTTCAGATATTTGGAACGGAAAGCCGCCCATTGTGTCGGCCGGGCGTGATACCAGCGACGGAGATCGTCCGATGGAGCCACATCGCGCAGCCACTCGTCCACCGCGGCCCGTGCCTTCGTGAGTCCGCGAGGCCATAAACGATCCACTAGCACGCGCATGCCGTCGGTTCGAGACGGCGGATCGTAGACGCGTTTGAGGGCTACCGTCACGAGGCCGGCTTTCTTCTATTATTGTAAAGCCGCGAGCGGACCCCGGCGCAACCAGGCAAATGTTCCCACGCTACTCGAGGCGGGGCTGCGCGACATTTCAAGGAGAGCAAAGTTTGGTCGATCGCATCGGCGGTGGACGCATGCTCTGGCTGCTCATAATCGCGATTTGCGCGCTCGCATTGGCAACCGTCTCGGGCTGTGACGTTGAGAGGCGCAAATCCGACGCGGAGCTCGGGTTGAATCCACAACAGGCGGCAGGACGCAAGATTTACGACCAGTATTGCGACCGCTGCCACGAGCCCTACTCGACGCGGGGCAAAAAAGGCCCCGGCCTGAAGGGGATGTTCCAACATAAGTATCTGCGTCTCAGTGGGCTGCCCGCGAATGACGAACGCGTGACCGATATCATCCGTCTGGGCCGCAATGAAATGCCGGCATTTAGCCAGACTTTGAATCAGCAGCAGATCGAGGATTTGCTGGCCTATTTGCACACGCTGTAAATTGCGTAACGTCGGACGACTTACAGGATGAAAAGCACCGCCAAATCAGAGTTGTTCCGCGAATTGCCGTCGGTGGATGAACTCCTGCGCAAACCGGACCTCGCCGCGCTGATTGACGAGCACGGAGCGGCCGTTGTTACCGATGCGGCGCGCGTGGTGCTGGCCAGCGTGCGCCGCGACATCGCCTCCGGCCTTCTCGATCCAGATTCACTGCGCGTCGTGCTGGCCGGCATGCACGCGGCCATTGAGGAGCAGCTTCGGCGTGAAATCGAGTATTCGCTGCGTCCGGTCATCAATGCTACTGGCGTTATTTTGCATACGAATCTTGGACGCGCTCCACTGGCCCACCCTGCCTTCGACCACATCGCAGAGATTGCCGGAGGATACTCGAATCTGGAGTTTGAGATCGAAGCCGGGGAGCGCGGGAAACGCGACGTTCACGTGCAGAAATTGTTGCAGAAGCTGCTGAGCGAATTCGGGAAGGGGCACGAGATCTCGACGATCGTCGTCAACAACAACGCCGCGGCCGTTTTGCTGGCGTTGAATTCGCTGGCCGACGGCGGCGAGGTGATCGTCTCGCGCGGCGAGCTGGTGGAAATCGGCGGCTCGTTTCGCATACCCGACGTGATGGCGAAATCGGGAGCGATTTTGCGCGAAGTCGGGACCACGAATCGCACGCGCATCGCGGACTATGAAAATGCGATCAACGAACGAACACGACTGCTGTTGCGTGTGCATCGGTCGAATTTCGAGATCGCCGGATTCACAGAACAGCCTTCCATTTTCGAATTGAATGATCTGGCGCGGCGGCGCAATCTGCCGCTGATGGAAGATCTGGGAAGCGGCGCACTGGTGAATCTCGAAAACTTCGGGATCCGCGGCGAACCGAACGTCCTCGACAGCTTGCGCGCGGGGGTTGACGTCGTCACGTACAGTGGCGACAAATTATTGGGAGGGCCGCAGGCCGGGTTGATCAGCGGCCGTGCCGATCTGGTCTCGCGCATGCGATCGAATTCACTGTTTCGCGCCCTGCGAGTTGACAAGCTGACCTGTGCCGCGCTCGAGGCGACACTTCTCGTGTACGTCAAGCACGACTACGATGCAATTCCCGCATTGAAAATGATGAGGCTTACGGTAGAGGAGATCGAGCACCGCGCCGGGGAAATCGCAAAGAGACTGAGTTCCGCCAAATTGAGACTCGAGATAATTGACGGCGAGTCGGTTATCGGTGGCGGAGCGGCAGCATCTTCGGTGCTGCGCACGCGATTGCTCGCCCTTACCCACGAACACTTGAGCGCCGGCGAATTCGCTGTACGTTTGCGCCGATTAGATCCTCCTGTCATTGCGCGGGTAGAGGAAGGGCGCGTTGTGCTGGATTTGAGAACCGTTTTTTCAGAACAAGATCAAACGCTTGTTGCAGCGCTCGAAAGTATTCGCGAACAGGGTTAGCTAGGGCTGCGGTCGGTGAAAGAGGCATCGTGTTTGCGACTCGGAATCCGGGCCTTTGAACCTGTGTTCTTCCCGGCCGTTCGATTCCCACGTCCCGCAAAGGCGGCGAGACGTCGGGCACCCCATTTTTTCTTTTTGCTGCAACTTGTACGTGATTTGCTCTACTCGGTTTTCAACTCTTCGCGGAGCGCTCTTTCGACATGTCGCGCATGCTCGGCCGTCAGCTTCTTTCCGTCCGAGGTCAAATAGAAGGTGTCAATCGCCATCTGACCCTCGGTATCGATCAGTGCGATTTCTATGTTGCACTTCTCGTGCGAGAAGCAGGATGCGATGCGGTGCAACAATCGCGGGCGATCCTGTGTGATGACCTGCGCGAGCGTGGTTGTCTCCGAACAGGCGTGATCGAATTCGATCTTGGTTTCGACCTTGACCTTCGCGATCGCGCCTTTATCGGCCCGCTGGCGATCGCGCAGCATTTTTTCGAGATCAGCTTCCCCGAGCAGCACGCTTGTCACGCTGTTGCGGAAGCGCGCCCATTCGGAAAGATTCAGCTCTAGAGTGCGAAAGCGGTCGGTGAAATGCAAAGTGTCGACGACCGTTCCAGCCTCATTGGAAAATGCATTCGCTTTGACGATATTCATGCCCCAGGCCGCCAGCACTCCGGCAAGCGTGGCAAACAAAAATGGACGATCTTTGGTCACCAGCGTGAGTTCATACCAGTGGCGGCCGCGCTTGAGTTCGACCTCTACCGGATCGCGCGCCAACTCTTCCGCCATGTGCATGTGCCGCATGATCTCCTCAGCTGTGTGCACGAGCAGATAGCGCTGCGGAAAGCCTTCGAGAAAATCTTTGAATCTGGTTTTCGCAACCGGCGCGAGCGAACGCAGGCGAGCGAGCTTGTCGTCATTGATGTCGGCGTGCACGCGCTGATCGGCGCTGCGGTTGAGATGATTTTCCGCGGCGATATAGAGCTGCCAGACGTTCTCGGCTTTCCAAGGTGTGAGCGCCTCCGGATTTACCGCCTTGATGTCGGCATAGGTAAGCAGGCAGAGCATTTTCAATCGCTCCGGAGTGCCCATCTTTTCCGCGAAAGCCGCGACCGTTGGGGGATCGAAGATGTCGCGGCGCAGCGCGGCCGACAGCTCCAGATGATTGCCGATCAGGAATAAAACCTCGACGCGTTCTTTGGGATCAACATCCAGGCGATCCATGGCCCGGTTCGCGATATCGAGGCTCGATTCCACGTGATTGCCGTTGGGCTCACCCTTCCCCGTGTCGTGCAGCAAGAGCGCCAAATACAGAAGCTCGGGACTTTCGAGCTCAGTCAGCAGTTCGGCGTAGCGCTTATCCCATTCTGACTGCGATTGCTTCAGCCGGTGCAGGCTTTCAATCGCCAGAAACGAATGCTCATCAACGGTAAAGCGATGATAAAAATCGCGCACGACGAGCGAGTCGATGAGCTTCAGTTCGGGCAGAAGCAGCGTCAGCAGGCGCAACGAGTGCATGGCGCGCAAAGCGTCGGCGGCATTGGGCTGGAGCAGAGTTTCCTGCAGATAAAGCCATAGTTCGGCGCCCCGAGGTGGGGTGGCGGCCAGCGACGGAAGCGCTTGCTCAATGCGCATTTCCGTGGTCGCGCTCAGCTTGAGTCCGTGATGGGCCATGAAGTGGAACAGACGGAGTAAAACTTCTGGATCCTGCAGCGAAGATGGCTGCTGCAGGAAAATCAGACCATCGACGACCGAGAAGTCGCTGGTGGAAAGTCGCGACCGCCAGCTCTGCACCTGCCGGTATAACCCCGACCAAGCCTCGGGGATCTCTTCCAACAGCTGGGTTACTGCCCGCTGCACGTTTCGAGCATGGCCGAAGTAAATGCGCATCCAGTCGGCGGCAGAGAGCTGCTCGGCATCGGCGGCGCCGATTTTTCGCGCGGCGGCCTCGTCCTGTGCTTCCCAGCTGAGGGCGTTTTCGTCGCGCCCATGCCGAAAATGCAGGAAGCAGCGGGCCGACATCAGGAACTCCAGCGCGGCTTCCAACTGTTTGCGCAAAGGAGCACGAAGCGGTGTGCCTTCGGGCCAGTCATGGAGTTTGTCTATGGCAGAGATTAACGCCAGCCAGCAGGCGACGTTATAATCGCGCAACCCACCCGGAGCTTCTTTCAAATTCGGCTCAAGATGGTAGAGTGTGAGGCCGTGTTTGGCGTGACGCTCCCGCGTGACCTCGGCAAGTCCCTGGACGAGAGCTTTCGACTCGCGCATCACGAGCTTGGGAATGACTCTATCCCGAAGACGGCGAAACAGGTCGCGGTCACCGGCAAGGTAGCGGCAGTCGAGAAGCGAAATCGTGAATTCCGTGTTGTTCGGGTCGTAACGCTCGCACTCGGAGAGCGTACGGGAAGCCGGGCTCAGTTTGAGCCGGAGATCCCACAGTTCCTGCGAGAAGCGGCGCACTGGATCCTTGAACCCCTGCTCCGCATCTCGATCGGCAAACAAAAAAAGCAGGTCGATATCGGAATACGGGAACAGCCAGCCCCGTCCGAAACCACCGGTGGCGACAAGCGCGAAGTTTGGCGGGCGATCCAGCGCCGGCTGCGTAGCAGAGGGTTCGCCAGAGATGAGCTCCCGCCAGAGCTTGTGCAGGATTCCTTCGATCAGTTGTGTACGCTGCGCGATGGCGGCACGGCCATCTCCCGTTGCTTCGAACTCCCGGCGGATGCGGGTGGATTGCTGGTTGAGGGAATCCCGCAGTTCGCTGATGATGGAGGACGCCGCTGTCATGGAAATAAGATCACTCCGCGATTCCGGCAATCCCACGTATCGATCGAGACGTCCTCACGGAAATTCGCTGTGCGCTACTTTCGCGGCTGGACCACTTTTGTCAATCCAGACCAAGCGAGCCATCTGGGTCTTCCCTGCCCGGTCAAAGGCTTCGAATTTACAGCGCGCCCTCGCCACGCTCGTCGTTGCGGATGCGAATGGCTTCGTCGATCCTCGAAAGAAAAATCTTGCCGTCGCCGATCTTGCCGGTTCGCGCCGATTGCAAGATTGCGCTCACCGCTTTGTCAACCAGAGTATCGGCGAGCACCATTTCGAGTTTGGTCTTCGGAATGAGATCGACGCTGTACTCGCGCCCGCGGTAGACCTCGGTGTGTCCTTTTTGCCGGCCGTGGCCGCGGACTTCGAGAACCGTCATACCTTCGACGCCAATTTCCTGCAGGGCGGTCTTGACCGCCTCCAATTTCGAGTTCTGAATCACAGCTTCAATCTTGGTCATTTCTCAGATCCTGTTCTGCATCCCTGGCATTTTTGCGGCGTAAATCCCACTGAAAAAGCGATCGGTCCGGAGGCACGGAGCCGAGACATCGCGATTCTCAAACGGCCCATCGAGCTCGCATTTTACGCGGATGCCTCCCAATAATATCCCTCCTCGCCGTGCTGCGAGAGATCGAGGCCTTCGATCTCTTCGTCTTTTGGAACTCGCAATCCAACGGTTACATCGACAATTTTCAGAATGATCAGAGTTCCGACAATCGCCAGCACCCACGCCATCAAGACACCGACGAACTGATTCAGCATCTGGTGAACGTTGCCGTCGACGAGTCCCGACGCCAGCGTTTTCCCCTGCGCGTCTTTGAAGATTGGATTCACCAGACTCGTCGCAAAGACGCCGGTCAGCAGTGCACCGATCGTTCCCCCCGCCCCATGCACACCGAATGCGTCGAGCGAATCGTCGTAGCCGAGTTCCGCTTTGACCTTGGTGACCATCCAATAGCAGAAAACTCCGGCACTTAAGCCGATGAGCAAAGCGGCCATCGGGCTCACGAAGCCCGACGCTGGAGTGATTGCGACCAACCCGGCTACCGCTCCCGATATTCCTCCCAGCACGCTTGGTTTCCCATTGCGAATCCATTCCGCCCCCGCCCAGCCCAAGGCGGCGGTTGCAGCGGCGAAGTGAGTGGCTACGAAAGCGCTTGTTGCCAGACTTCCGGACGCGAGAGCGCTCCCCGCATTGAATCCAAACCACCCGACCCACAAAAGGCAAGCGCCGATAAAGCTGAGCACGACGCTGTGCGGCGGCATCGACTGTTTCGGGTATCCCAGGCGTCTGCCCAGGTACACCGCGCACACTAACGCGGACACGCCGGACGTGATATGAACGACGGTTCCACCGGCGAAGTCGAGCGTTGGGAAGCGTCCGCCCAGCGAGGCATTCAGCAATCCGCCCTTGCCCCACACCATGTGCGCCATCGGGTCATAAACAAAGATCGACCATAGGATTGTGAACAGCAGCATGGCGCTGAACTTCATGCGTTCGGCAAAAGCTCCCGCGATCAAAGCCGGCGTGATGATGGCGAACATGAGCTGATAGATCATGTAGGTCTGCGCCGGGATGGTGGCCGAATAGTCGGAATCGGGCGCGGCTCCGACGCCTCTCAGAAAAATGTGTTCAAAACCGCCAATGAAGCTGGTTCCCGACCCGAACGAGAAGCTATAGCTAAACAATGCCCAGAGCACGGTGATCACGGCCATGAGCGCGAAGCTCTGCATCATGGTGCCAAGAACATTCTTCTTGCGGACGAGACCGCCGTAGAATAAGGCCAACCCCGGTCCAGTCATCATGAGAACCAAAGCGGAGCTGGTCAACATCCAGGCGTTGTCGGCGGAACTCTTTGCGTCGGCGGTCTGTTGCTCCAGCTGAGCCAAGCGCGTACCCACATCAGCCTGATTTGCCGTGGTCTGAGCGCAGACGGAATGCGCGATAGCGATAAGCATGAATGCGCCCAGCATTCCAACGAATAAGGCTTTACGAATCGACAATTTAGATATGCTCCCTCGATCTTTCCTCGGGCGCAGGACGATGAAACCGTTCCAGCACACAAATCAACGAGGGCCAATGTATCGTTCTGGGGCCGCTGCCCGGAAATTGAAACTATTTATCGTGTCCATCAGGAATTGTTATTTCGCGCTTTGAATGGATTGGCAGTGCGAGCCACCGCACTCCGCTACATTTCGTTTGTCGTCTTAGTCATTGCTGTCATCCCAAGAGCAGTGAGGGATTTACGGGTTGGCATGCGCCAACAAAGAGCTGCCTCTATTGTCCTTTGGGCGACTCCTTCATCAACTTCAGAAGCTCGTCTCGTCGAGCGCGATACAACTTCTGCTCGGGATCAAGCTGCGCGGCCATTTGCAATTCTGACAAGGCTTCGTCGTAACGGTCCAGGCTGGTGAGACAGGCCGCGAGCGAGTAGTGGTTGTCGGCGGAGGGATTCAGACGAACAGCTTCTCGAAATTCCTTTTCTGCCGCCTGTGCTTGTTGTTGCTGGAAGAGCGCTGTCCCAAGCAGATGATGAGATATGTCTGAGTCTGGGTTGAGGGAAACCGCCGTCCGAAGTTCGTGCAAAGCCTCTTGTGGCTTGTTGTCGAGCAACAAAGCCTGCCCGAGAGCGCGGTGCTCGGCTGCCCCGCTGGGGTTCTGTTCCATTGCCGCTTCGAGCTCTTTCACGGCCGCATCGTAGTTCTTCTTCGCCATGTACGCGCTCGCCAGACAACCGTGCCCGTGGCGCCAGTCGGGATGCTCGCGGTAGAGTTCCTGCATTTCGAGCAAGGCAGCATCGTAATTGCCGGCATCGCAATAGGTATTTCCGAGGTTATTGCGCACGGACGCGTCATCCGGTGCGATACGCTCGGCTTCCTGATATTCCGCGATGGCACGGTCGAGATTTCCCTCCTCATGCAGGTCCAACCCAAGGTTGGCGTGAGCCTCCCAGAAAAGCGGTCGCAAGCGGATCGCCTGTTCGTAGGCCTTCATCGCGGCCCGCAAGTTGCCATCCGAATGCAGCGCGATTCCCATGTCGTAATACGTATCGGCATTGTCAGGATCGCGAGCCAGCGACTCCGCGTAGACGTGTGCCGCCGCCGAGAATTGGCCATTGGCATACAGACCGAGGCCAAGATATTGATATCCCTCCGCATTATCAGGATCGAGGCTCAGAGCTGTGCGGGCCTCGTCAATGGCATACTCACCGTCATCGAAGTGGTAAAAGACGTACGCCAGGGCGTTGTGGTTCTCCGGCAGATCGGGCATGAGCTTGGTCGCCAGGGTTAGCTCGTCCAGAGCATCGTCCCACTGGCCTTCGCGGCGCAGTGTGATTCCGAGTGCGAAATGCAGGGCAGAATTCGAGCTGTCCGACGCAACCGCTTCACGCAGATGCAGTTCCGCATCATGGAAGCGTTGATCGCGAGTATCCGCGGCTGCTTCGAGAAGTTTTTCAGGAATGGGAGCGCCAATCTGAGCGGACTCGACCCTTCCCGAATTCAAGATCTCGATGAGGCCTTTGTCGGCCCCTGCGCTCTTGAACTCGCGAAGTTCCCTCTGCGTGGGCAACGTGGCCAAACCCCGTTCTTTGACCAGCCGAGTCAGACGCCTGCAGGAAACTCCTCCGCTGAGCCAAGCCACAAGTTGAGTGCTGGTTACCGGATGAGAGTCGACGGACGCAGCTGTTGCCGCGGCAACGAGGCAAACAAAGCATACGGATTTGACTGCGAAAATTTTGATTCTCAACAAAGGCCCCGAAAACTGTGAATTCAGGCTTCCGTGGCGGGTTTGGTCGCCAAAGACACCCCAAAAAAGATAGTGGATGATCCCGCCATGCGGTAAGGTTACGGAAGTACCTGCGAAGAAGTGACGACCCGATTCTCTATGGACTTCGAGGGCGGTGAAAAGGGGACGCTCGGAAGGTAAGTGCCCCCAGAGGGCATTCGACGCGTAGCGCCGCGCGCGCCGAGAAAAGGCTTGCTAGGCTAGGTCAAAACTCATCCATTGATCACTGCGGGAGCAGACCGTAAATGTCCAGTTCGTTCGCGGTTGGGACGAACACTCTGCCGTTGGCAATCGTTGGAACGGTAAACTTTAACGCTTGTCCTGCCTGATCGCGACTGCCTGCCTGAGCGCTGTTGTAGAGTTCATTTGCGACATTCGTGGCGTCATACGCGTGCAAGACCGCGGGCCCACTTGCTACGGGGTTGGTCGAGGCATAACTCGAGTTATCGATATCCCAGACAATGCCGTTGCTATTTCCATTGGCTGACAATGATGCAGTTGCGCCGTGCATTCCGAACGCAGTACTGCTCACCGATGTTGGACCCGAAGAAAGTTGCTGGCCCGCGTCCGCGCCCGCATTCCAGCTAAAGGCGCGCAGCACATCACGGTTGCAATGGAAATAAATCCATCCATTCCAGTACACCGGCGTGGAAAAAATGTTGTTGTACTGTTGCGTGCCGGTGTGTATCTGCTGAAGGATGTTGTTCGTGCTGTTGAATCCGCCCATGTCCAGCGGGTTGATCACGAAGACGTTTCCATCTTTGCCGCCTCCGATGGTTTCCAGAGGATACTGCGAATTACCCGGCACCAATATATTCGACCCGCTCCCGAGGTCTGCGTCGTTCTCCGCAAGCACATAATTGTTGTCTGGAGAAAAATAACTCTCTACCGCTAATGTGGTCGGATCCAAATAAAGGAAAGAATCGTTATACCCAGTCTGCGTGTAGGCCGGCGGAGGAGATATCCACGCCTGATCGTCTGCATCCGTTCCGCTCATCAGGTACACATTTCCGGTTGCGTCGTCGATGGCCGGAGCACCGCCGCTGGCCCAGAAACCGCCTCCTTGTGCGCCATTCGTGGACTCGAATACCGCTTTCTGCACGAGCGAGGACTTATCATAAGCCATGATCCATCCATTGGGACAACTCCCGATGGCGACATAGATCAAGTTTGTAACCGGATCCAACCCGAGTCCCATGCGTTGATAGCAACCGTTTCCAAGGCTATCTCCCGAGTAAGAAGCAGTCATGGATACAGGGTTGATCTTATCCTTGCCCGTTGTGATGTCGAGCGCGTGTAACTGATACCATGAGCTTGCATTGCTGACGTGTGCGACAAGGTACATTGTGTTTGTGGTCGCATCAATGACCGGGGTCGAAAGTATTCCAACGTTTGGCCATGGCCCATATTCATCGTAGACCGAAATCGGCGGACCAAGATTCACCTGCCAGAAGGTAGTAGGACTTGAGGCGGTGGCGTCTGCATCAAAGGCATACACGCTGTTGTTTTGCGTCTCGACGAAGACAACGTCATGAGTGCCGCCATTGATGCTGAGTTGGGGCATGTAAAGTGGCTGAGCATAGATCTGCCCATCCACAGGATAAGAGAGGATTTTTCCGAATTGGTTCGAGTTTACATTCGATGGAGTAAGTGTAACCTCCTGGGTATAGGCGCCATCACGCCGATCATCATTGTGATAAGTTAACACGGCAGCCTGGCTAACATTGACGATCGTCACCTGACTCGTTGCAACTGCCGAGGTAAATTCCTGGCTGGTGGCTCCGATGGTATGGCCGCCAGTTGAACTGGGCGCGGTGTACAGGCCGTTGTCGGTAATCGTCCCAACCGTACTGTTTCCCCCTGCAGTGCCGTCCACTGACCAGGTCACAGCTGTGTTCGACAATCCATCGATCGACGCGGTGAATTGCTGGGTAGCTCCGGGGTCGAGCAGGCTGTCTGCTGGAGAAACCGAAAGCGAGAATACGGTCACAGTGGCATTGGCAGACTGATTTGGATTCGAGATACTCGCAGTGACGGTGTGATTTCCGACCGATGATGGAGCTGCATAGACCCCGTTGGAATTGATCGTGCCGACTGTGGAGTTCCCACCTGCAATTCCATCCACTGACCACGTTACCGAAGGATTCGTTTCTCCCTGAACGGAGGCAGTGAATTGCTGCGTCCCTCCGCCTGTCAACCCCGCTGAGGCAGGTGTGACGGACATAGATCCTTCTACAGTGACAGTTGCGCTGGCGTTCTTCTGTGGATTTGCCGCACTTGTAGCCGTCACAGTATGCGTACCTGAACTCGATGGTGCAATGTAAAGGCCGGTGCTGGAAACTTTTCCTACAGTGCCGTTGCCGCCAGGCTTCGAATCGACCGTCCAGCTGACGGCGGTGTTGGTCGTGCCTGAGACCGTAGCGACGAACTGCTGTTGGCCGTTTGGCGGTAAAGTGACGCTGGTTTCATTTAATCGGACGGTGACAGCATCCGACTGTGTCGAACTAGAAGAGGTTGACTTCGGCACGCCAACGCATCCCACAAGAGGCAGGGCAAAGATCAACACAAGAATGCGGCGGCACGGTTTTGACGCAGTGGGGCTCATGCAACAAGTGGCACTCCTTTTAGGGAGCGCAGAAATAGATGTTCAACTCTCGCGATTAGTTGCCGCGCGGAAGCGGGCTGTTGGCTGGGGCTTGGCGTCTTCCACTAAGAAAGTCGTGGACTACTCTGCTGACATCTTGATGCTCACCGTCGACTGCGTAATTGAGCCGACGCATGTCTTGGTCGCTGATTTGGTTTTGAAGCAGATCGATCGCAGCAGCGATTTCCGGATGTTCTTGAAGAGCCTGCTGACGAATCACGGGCACAGCGTCATAGCGGGGAAAATAACTGAGGTCATCTTTCAAAACGAACAGGTCGAGCACCGGAATCAGTCCGTCGGTGGCGTTGCCCGCCGCGAGATCGATCTGATGATCGTGCAGGGCGCGGGCGAGCAGACCGAGATCCATCACGCGCGGAGAACCATCGAAATGCAACCCGTACGCAGCCACAAGGCCGCGATATCCATCGGGACGCTCCATGAATTCGTATCCGAATCCGGCGTGCCAGTGCGTGGCATGGGGAACGGCATCTGAGATCGTTTCGAGATGCAGGCGCCTGGCGTCTTCGCCACGAATCTCGATGGCGAAGGTATCGTTGAATCCGAACGGCGGACCTAGAGTCAGATGGAATCGTTGTTCGTATTCGCTCTTGAGTTTCCGGTATACCCCCTGCTCGTCTCCGACCGGCTTTTGCTTCAGGATCGCGGTTACCGCCGTGCCGGTGTACTCGGGATACATGTCGACACGCCCGGCGAGGATCGCTTGCTGGCAGATAAAAGTTCCTTGCAGGTAGAAGCGTCGTTCGACGTGCAAAGAAGTATGCGACTCGATCTGCTGTGCCAGGATCTCGGCCAGAACCAGGGACTCCGTGAAATTTTTCGATCCGATGACGATACGGCTCCGGCGTGACTGCCAGCAGGAAGAACAGAGGCAGACCAAGAGCATGGCGAAGAATGCAACGAAGGTTGTGCGCCGAGCAATCATCGCGCTTGCAGCCGCTTTTCTAGCAGGCCGATGCCGAAATCCGCGAGCAGAGCCAGGATTGCAGCGGGCACGGCACCGGCAAGAATCACGGAATTGTCGACCATGGCGAGGCCGCGGAAGATAAACTCGCCGAGACCTCCGGCACCAATCGCGGCAGCAATCGTCGCGAGACCAACCGAGATTACGACAGCGGTTCGTACTCCCGAGAGAATCACGCTGGAAGCCAGCGGCAGTTCTACTTGAAATAACAACTGAGATTCGGTCAGTCCCATGCCACGCCCCGATTCGATCACGGCCGCGTCCACCCCGCGAATTCCAGCCAATGTGTTGCGAATAATCGGAAGTAGGGCGTAGAGCGTGAGAGCGAGAATCGCGAGGCGGTCGGCGCGATCGCCCAGCCACGGCATAGGCAGAAGAAATCCGAAGAGCGCGAGACTCGGTATCGTCTGGATAATATTGGCGGTACCAAGCACTGGCG
>Ga0335073_10009543_pt1 | contig 13621 bp, 10 predicted proteins | sample Lox_Sample_22_FD_207093 | JGI IMG/M metagenome (GOLD analysis project Ga0335073, IMG submission 207093) | Soil microbial communities from Loxahatchee National Wildlife Refuge, Florida, United States - Lox_Sample_2.2 | ecosystem: Environmental > Terrestrial > Soil > Wetlands | place: USA...
AGCGCCGATGCCGCCGCGAGAGCTTTATCCCGAGATTTTGCCGCATGCGAGCGGCATGCTCGAGCTCGATTCCGTGCATTCCATGTATTGGGAAGTCTCGGGCAATCCGGACGGCGTGCCGGCGCTCTTCGTCCATGGCGGCCCCGGAGCCGGCTCGACGCCGGCGCACCGGCGCTTCTTCGATCCGCAGCATTACCGCATCGTAGTCTACGATCAGCGCGGCGCGGGCCGCTCGACCCCGCTCGGCGAGACGCGCGACAACACGACCGGGCATCTCGTGCGCGACATCGAGACGCTTCGCCTCAAGCTCGGCATCGAGCGCTGGATCGTGTTCGGCGGCTCCTGGGGCTCGACCCTCGCGCTCGCCTACGCCGAGGCCCATCCCGAGCGCTGCGCGGCCCTCGTGCTGCGCGGCATTTTCTTGTGCCGGGCGAGCGAAATCCGCTGGTTCCTCTACGACATGCGCAACGTCTTTCCCGAGGCCTGGCGCGCCTTCGCGGAGTATCTGCCCGCGCCCGAGCGCGACGATCTCCTGCGCGGCTACTACAAGCGCCTCATGGACCCGGACCCGGCCGTGCACATGCCGGCGGCGCGGCGCTGGAGCATGTTCGAAGGGGCGTGCTCGACGCTGCTGCCGAGCCCCGAGACGGTGGCCGCCTTCGGCGACGACCGCATGGCCCTCGGCCTCGCGCGCATCGAGGCGCATTATTTCGTGCATGACGTGTTCCTGCCCGAGAACGCGCTCCTCGCCGATATCGGGCGCATCCGCCACATCCCGGCGACCATCGTCCAGGGCCGCTACGACATGGTGTGCCCGATCGTCACCGCCGACGAGCTGCATCGGGCCTGGCCCGAGGCGCGTTACGTGGTGGTGCCCGACGCGGGCCATTCGGCGATGGAGACCGGCATCCGCTCGGCGCTCATCGAGGCGACCGACCGGCTGCGCACGCCCCAAGCCGCAAGCGTCTGAGTCCCGCAAGCGTTCGAGTCCCGCAGGCGTTCGAGGCCCGCGCGGGTCTTGCGCGCGACGACAACGCCACGCGCCCACGCACCTTACTAGTGCCTCAGTTTGAAATCCTGGCTTGGGTCATGGCCGGACTTGGTCCGGCCATCCACGCCTTGGCGCTGGAAAGACGTGGATCACCGGGACGTGAAGCTTGGCCTCGTGCCGGCCGACGGCCGGTCCCGGGGGCCCGGTGATGACGCGAGCTTGGACCATGGCCGGAGTTTCAAACTGCGTCACGACCCGCGCCTTGCGCCCCGCGCCGAATGCCGTAAGATGGCCCAACGCCCGCGCCAAGCGGGCTCGTCATTTGGGGGATTCTTCCTTGCGCTGGCTCGGGTTGGCGGCTTTCGCGACAAGCCTTTGTTGCGCAACGATTTCCCACGCCGGCCCCTTGACCGGCGACGATCCCGCCTTCCTCGAGATCCAGGCCGGCGCGTTCGACGTGCGCCACGCCCACACGGGCATCTTCGATGTCGAGTACCGCTCGTCCTACAAGATTCTCGGCGTCGCGAAGCCGATGGTGGGCATGTTCGGCACGGCCAAGGGTGCTACGTACGAATATGGCGGCTTCGCCCTCGACCTCTATTTCGGCCGGCGCTGGGTCGCGACCTGGAGCGAGGCGATCGGCGCCTACGACCATGGCAACGACGTGAAGCTGGGGGCGGTGCCCGAGTTCCGCTCGGCGATCGACGTCGCCTACCGCTTCGACGACCGCTCGCGCCTCGGCGTCGAGTTCCACCACATCTCGAACGCGGGCATCGGCTCGGAGAATCCGGGCTCCGAGACGGTCTTGATGACCTACGCCTACCCGCTCACGAAGCTCAAGGAGCAGCTGTTCGGGAAGTAGGCCGCGCGTTCAGCGCGCGTCGAACCAGGCCTTGAGCGGATTCCAGTAATTCGCGATCCAGCCCTTGCGGTATTTCTCGACCTGACTCGGCGGAAGATTCCGCTGCGTCATGGTGAGGCGCGTGCCGGCGCCCTCGGGCTTGAGCACGAAATCGAGCCGCGACGCGCGCGCACCGCGCGGGAAGGCGCGGGTGCGCCAACGCATCGAAAGGCGCTTTCCCGGCACGACCACGAGATAGGTCCCGTCGATATAGCCGTCGAACGCGGTGAAGCGGCCGCCGGGCCGCGCGGCCCCCGTCGCGCGGGCACCGGTGAAGGCGCTGTGGCGCGCGGGCTCGGCGAGGGCGCGGAACACTTCGAGCGGCGCGGCATTGACGAGCAGCGCCTGCTCGATCGTGCCGGTCTTCGCGGGCTTCGGCCGCGGGCGCGCGGGCTCGGGGGATTTCGTGCGCGCGGCGCGCGTCGAGGCGCGCTTGAGTTGCGCCGTCCCGGCCGCGCGCTTCTTCGGACGCGATGCGCGCTTCTTCGGACGAGGCGCGATCTTCTTCGGCTTCCTCGGCTTGCGCGCGGACTTCCCGCGTCTCGATGCGTTGCGTGCCACGAATGCCTCCCCTGGGCGGCCATGGTGGTGGGAATCGGCGCGTCCGGCAAGACCCGCCGCCGGCTCCGAACGCACTTCAACGAGACGATTTCGGTTGACCCTTGGGCTCGATGAGCTCGACCTCCGGCAGCACGACGCGCGGGCGCTTGATCTTTTCGCTGGGCGCGAGCACGTCGGCGGTGCCGTCGATCACCGTCTCGCCCTTCTGGTTGACCGCGCGGCACGCGAACTGGATGCGCCGCCGCGCCGCGTCCTTGGCGCTCGCCGTGACGCTCACCGTGACCGTGTCGCCGATCGCGACCGGCCGGTGGAAGCGCAAGGTCTGGCCGAGATAGATGGTGCCGGGGCCCGGGAGCTCGGTCCCCAGCACGGTCGAGATCAAGGCGCCGCCCCACATGCCGTGGGCGATCAGCTTGTGGAACATGTCGTCCTTGGCGAAGGCCGGATCGACGTGCGCCGGGTTCACGTCGCCCGACATGACCGCGAACAGCTCGATGTCGCGGAAGCTCAAGGTGCGGCTGAGGCTCGCCGAGCGGCCGACCTCGATCTCGTCGAAGGTCAGGTTCTCGATCGTGCCGGGATCGGCGGGCGGGACGGCGTCGGCGGGCGGGGTCGAGTCGGCGGTCATGGCGCGGGGGCTCCTCGGGGCGGCCTATGGTATAAGGGCCATGGTAGGATATGGGTATGATGCCCGGGCGTCGCACCGTCCCCGTAGCTCAGTAGGATAGAGCGGCAGATTCCTAATCTGCAGGTCGTGGGTTCGAATCCCGCCGGGGACGCCAGCTCGCGCCAAGGCTTCGGGTGGCGTCAAGCTCTTCGCCGGACTCCGACGCGCCTCAATCGCCCCATCAGGGGGCGTTCGGCGCCTTCGCGATGCGCACCGCGAGCAGTGCGGCGGCGAAGATCGCCGCGGCCAGCGACAGGATCGCGAGATCGCCGCCCGGCCAATGGGCACCCCCGCCTTCGCCGATCCAAAATACTCCGAACGCGGAGAGAAGAACGCCGACGCCGAATTTGAGGCCGTTCTCCGGAACGCGGGTCAAGGGCCGATGCAAGAGGATGCCGAGGGCCACGACCGGGAGCAGCGCCGCCATTGCTCCGACGCCCGAGGGCACGAACGAGGCCTGCCCGGCACCGACGGCGACGACGATCAGCACGACCTCCATCCCCTCGACCAGAACGGCCTTGAAACAAGCGGCGAAGGAAACCGGGTCGAGGCCCCGCGGAGCCGGCGTTGCGGCGGCGAATTGCCGGGCCTGCCGTTCGTAGATACGCGCCTCGTCGTGGAGCGGAATGCGCCCGGCCGCCCGCAGCACCGCCTTCTGCAGCCATTTCATGCCGAAGCCGAGCAGGAAAAGGCCGAGGGCGAGTTGGAGCCACGCCAGCGGAATCGGGAAGCGGGTCAGCATGGGCCCGAAGAGCGCTACGGCAACGATGAGGGCGACCAGCGCCGCGGCAACGCCGATGAGGGCCGAGCGCCAGCCGCGCGTGACACCCACGGCGAGCACGATCGTAAGCGCCTCGACTCCTTCGACGAAGGAGGCGAGAAACGCGGCGAGCGTCGAGGCGCCCCAGTTCGTCCAATGCAGCATCGCCACGTCCAATCCCAGGGCCGCCCGAAGTCGATCCCACGCTCGCCGAGCCGCCGTCCGCCAGCACCTCAGCGCGTCGCAACCATGAAAAAGCGCGGGAACGGGAGCAACGCCGATCCGTCCGGCAACGCCGGGTAGGCGTCCGCGACCGCGTCCCGGTATTGGGCGAGGAACGAAGCGCGCTCGCCCGCGTCGAGCGGGTCGAGGAAGGGGCGCAAGGCGCTGCCCTTGAACCATTCCACGATCGCGTCGGGCGCGCCCGGGAGCACGTGGAAATAGGTCGTACGCCAGACGTCGACGCGGCCGCACGCGGTACGCAGGAGCTCGTAATACCAGCGCGCACTCTCCATCGGCGCGCGCGCCTCCATGGCCGCGGCGAGTTTCCCGGCCCACGGCCCGTGGCGCGCGATCGCGCGCATGAGCGTGTGGGCGGGCTCCTCGAAATTGTCGGGCATCTGGATCGCGAGGCTGCCGCCCGGGGCGAGCTTCGCGGCGAGACGCGGGAACAGCTGCGCATGATCCGGAAGCCATTGGAGCACGGCGTTCGCGAGGATCGCGTCGTAGGAGCCCGCGCCCGCGCCCGCGTCCGCCCCCGGCTCCGCCCAACGCTCGATCGCGACGGTCTCGAAGCGGATATTCGGGAGCCGCTTCCGCGCCGCCGCGATCATGTCGGGCGAGCTGTCGAGCCCCAGGATCTCGGCCTCGGGATAGCGCGCGGCCAGGAGCTCGGTCGAATTGCCCGGCCCGCAGCCGATGTCGGCCACGCGGCGCGCGGCGCGCGTCGGCACGGCGGCGAGCAGGTCGCGCACCGGCCGGGTGCGCTCGTCCTCGAACGTCACGTACTGCGCCGCCGACCAGCTCATCGCTCCACCCCGCGCACGAAAGGCACGAGACTACGCTTGGGACGGCAGCGCCTCAACCGCTTAGCACCGCGCCCGAAACGAAAAGGGGCTCCCCGAAGGGAGCCCCTCAACTTGCCGATCGGTCGCGCGGCTTAGAATTTCACCGTCGCGATCAGCTCGCCCACGATCATGGTCGCGCCGGTGGACGGCGTCGGCGTGCCGTTGGCCTGCGCGAAGGCCGAGGCCGCCTGGTCGAAGCCCTTCCCCGGGATGCCGAAGCCGAGCACGCTCGAGATGGTGAGGAACTTGAACTGGTCCGGCGTATAGCTGCCGTTGATGTCGACCTCGTCCATCGCGTGGTTGGCCGTGATCGAATTGGTGGCGATGCCGTTCGCGGTCGAGGACGCGAGCTGGTGGCTTGCGAACGAGAAATCGTAGAACACGATGCCGAAGGTGGTGTTGTCGGTCGGCGTGCTCGACAGATTCACCATCCAGACGTTGATGTTGCTCGGCCCGCCCAGGTACCAGCCGTACACCTCGCCCAGATACCAGCTGCCGTAGCCGCGCGGCCCGACGCCGTAGAAGAGCGGGTCGTAGCTGTGCTTGGTGGTGCCGTTGACGTTGCTCTCGCCGCTGAAGTGGGCGTAGCGCACCGAGAGCGTGGGCGCCCAGGGCAGGTTCTCGAAATTGTAGCCGGGCTCGACGTACCACGCGTCGGCGTCGACCTTGTTGAGGGAATTGCTGTTGTTCTCCTTGACGAACTCGCCGTGGAACAGGATGTCCGGGTTCCAGAAGTCGAGGAACGAGCCGGCGGCCCGGGCGTCGAACACGTTCATGCCCTTGCGGTCCGCGGTGGTCGAGAGCGAGCCCGCGGTCGAGCCGGGTGCGAGCGAGGGCGCGTCCGAATCGTAGATGTTGAAGTACATGCCGTCGATGTCCCAGATGTCCGGCGGGTTGGGATTGTCCTTGGTCGCCTTGCCGGCCTTGTAGTACTCGGCCGTGAGGCCCGCGAACTTGCTCTCGGGATTGTCGTTGCCCTGCATCACGGTCTGGTTCGAGCGGTTCTCGAGCTTGAACAGGTTGACGCGCACGGGCGCCAGGTCGGGCGTGAGCTTCAGGATCGCGGTGCGTTGGAACGCGGTCTGGAGCGAGGTGTAGTAGGCGCCGCGCCGCCAGCCGGGCAGGATGCCGGTGTCGATCACGAGGCCGTCGCCCGCCGTGAAGGACTGGTCGCCGAGCGAGAAGTCGACGGCACCGCTGCCGAGCGTATCCTTGAACGTGTCGCCGGAATTCCAGCCGCCGTCCATGGTCTCGGTGTCGAAATGCCAAGGCGTGTTGCCCGTGGTCGAGCGCAAGCCGTTCACGGCGAGCGAGGAGAACGCGTCGCCGTCGCCCACGGTACCTTGGCCGACGAAGGAGAAGTTCGCGTACAGGCTGCCCTTGTCGAAGGAGCCGCCGAGGAAGGACGGGGTCGAGAACGCGAGCGCCGGCATGTCGCTGGTTTCGAGCCACTCGCGGTCCGTCTTGCGCTGGTTCGGCGTGTTCACGACGTTGGCGGGCGACTGGGTGTTGATGTTGCCGGCGCCGAAGTCGGTGTTGCCGACGCCGAAGAAGCCGACCACGCCGGTGAAGTCGCCGGTGAGGGTGGTGCCGTTCTTATTGTCCAACAGCGTCACCTGCGCCTGGGCCGCGCTCGAAAGCGCCACCAGGGAGACCCCCAGCGAGAGCGCCGCGGAGAAAAGCAATGTCTTGTTTTGGCGGGAGATTTTCGTCATGTCGGCCTAGCCCCCTCTGACGGTTGCTCATTTTTTAGGCGAATAGTCCAAAAACAATGCAACGTATGACGAGATTTTGTCGTTAAAACAATGACATAGCTATGCTTCACCGATGCTCTAATGGGAATTTGGAAATGAGTCAAGGTCTGTGTGCACTGCAGCGTAATCGGGGTAGGCCTCGCTGTGGCGGTTGAAAATCTTCGGATTCTGGCGGCTTTCTGCGGCGAATTTGACCCCCAGCAAGGACGCGTGAGCATTCGATCAACAGAGCCATGCGGGGCCGGTTTGAAGATTTCATGGCGCCTGTGTCCAAAGAGACACAGGGCCTATCTCGGGCGTATGCCGAACATCCCCGGGACGCGCGGCGCGCGGCCGGCTCGGTTGCAGGAATCGGCCGAAAAGCGCATCATCCCGGCCCCAAATCCCGGCCCCGAAATCCCACCGACCCAGGGCCCAAGAACACGCCATGGAGGAGACACGCGATGACCATTTGGGTGCGCTTCGAGGAGCAGGGCCGACCGGGCTTCGGCACCCTCGCGGGCGACAAGATCGAGATCCATGAGGGCGACATGTTCGCCGGCGCCAAACCCACGGGCCGGAGCGTCGCCCTTGCCGCGGTAGCACTCGCGATCCCGTGCGTCCCTTCGAAATTCATCGGCCTGTGGAACAACTTCCACGCCCTCGCCGAGAAGAACAATTTCAAGGAGCCGGCCGAGCCGCTCTACTTCTTCAAGTCGGCCAACGCCTACCAGCCGGCCAACACCCGCATCCCGCGCCCCAAATCCTATCCCGGCCGCGTCGTCTACGAGGGCGAGCTCGGCATCGTCATCGGGAAGCGCTGCACGGCCGTGTCCGAGGCCGAGGCCGCGGCGCACATCTTCGGCTACACCTGCGTCAACGACGTGACCGGGTTCGACGTGCTCAACAAGGACCCGGCCTTCCCCCAATGGGCGCGCGCCAAGAGCTACGACGGCTTCGGCGTGTTCGGGCCCGGGATCGCGACCGGCCTCGATCCCGACAAGCTCGTGATCCGCACGCTGCTCAACGGCGAGGAGCGCCAGAACTATCCGGTCGCGGACATGTTCTTCCGCCCGCACCGCCTGGTGAGCCTGATCTCCCAGGATCTGACGCTGCTGCCGGGCGACCTGATCGCGTGCGGCACGTCCTTGGGGGCCGGCAGCATGAAGCCGGGTGCCAAGATCGAGATTTCGATCGACGGCGTCGGCGTCCTTTCGAACACGATGGAATAGGCGGTCGCGGCCGCCTCGAGCTCAAGCACGGGGAATCCTGATCATGGCAATGAAAATCGGCATCGTCGGCGCGGGCGCCATCGGCGGTCTGCTCGGCGCCAAGCTGGCGCTCGCGGGCGAACAGGTCGTCTTCGTCGAGGCCAACGCGGCGCATCGCGACGCGATCAACAAGCACGGCCTCAAGCTCATCATGCATGGCGGCGAGGAGCTGGTCGCGCGGAACGCCCGCGCGGTCGCCTCGCTCGACGAGCCGGGGCCGCAGGACCTGGTCATCGTCGCGGTCAAGGCGCATCAGATCTCGATGGTGGCGCCGGGCCTGAAGAAGCTCTACGGCAAGGACACCATCGTCATGACCGTGCAGAACGGCCTCCCCTGGTGGTACTTCCACAAGCATGGCGGCCCGCTCGACGGCAAGCGCCTGACCTCGGTCGATCCCGACGGCTCGATCGATGCCAACATCGAGCCCGACCGCATCATCGGCTGCGTGGTCTATCCCGCGGGCGAGGTGATCGCGCCGGGCGTCATCAAGCACGTCGAAGGCGACCGCTTCTCGATCGGCGAGCTCGACGGCTCGAAGTCGAACCGGGTCGAGATGATCGCCCAGATGCTGATCGCGGCCGGCTTCAAGTCCTTCGTGCTCGACAATGTGCGCGCCGAGATCTGGCTCAAGGCGTGGGGCAACCTGTCGTTCAACCCGATCTCGGCCTTGACCCACGGCACGCTCGAGGGCATCGCGCGCTATCCGCACACGCGCGAGCTCGCCGCCAACATGATGGCGGAGGCGCAGACCATCGCGAACAAGCTCGGCATCACCTTCCGCCATACGATCGAGAAGCGCATCCAGGGCGCCGAATCGGTCGGGCCCCACAAAACCTCGATGCTCCAGGACGTGGAGCATGGGCGCAGCCTCGAGATCGAGGCGCTGGTGGGGAGCGTGGTCGAGCTCGGGCGCCTGACCGATACGCCCACACCCCACATCAACGCGGTCTATGCGTGCTGCAAGCTCCTCGACAAGGTGATGGCGGACGAGCACGCCGGGATCGCGCCCCAGAAAGTGGCGTGAGCGAGCTCGCGCGAGCGGAGTCGGCCGAGGCCTAATCGTCTCGTTCCACCGGATCGAGCGCCGAGAAGCGCACCGGCAGGATTTCGCGCATCGCCAAGCGGCCGCGCGCGTCCTTCTCGACCAGCATGAGCTGCTGGGAATTCTGCATGCCCGCGGGCGCCACCATGCGCCCGCCCGGCTTGAGCTGGGCGAACAGCGGCGGCGGGACCAGCTCGGGGGCGGCGGTGAGGATGATGCGGTCGAACGGCCCGCGCTCGGGCCAGCCGTAATAGCCGTCGCCGACCTTGAGCGCGACGTTCTTGTAGCCCGCCTGGGCGAGGCGCTTCGCCGCCTCGGCCGAAAGCTCCTCGATGCATTCGACGCTGTAGACCTCGCAGCCGAGGGCGGCCAGCACCGCCGCCTGGTAGCCGAGGCCGGTTCCGATCTCGAGCACCTTGGCGCCGGGGGCGAGCTCGAGGAGATCGGTCATGAGGGCGACGATGAAGGGCTGGGAGATGGTCTTGCCGTGGCCGATCGGGAGCGGGGTGTCGGCATAGGCGTAGACGCGCAGCTCGGCCGGGACGAAATCGTGCCGCGGCACCGAGCCAACCGCCCGCATCACCGCCTCCGCGAGCGCCTCCTTGCCGATCTCGGCGCGGGCGAGGCGCGTATGGGCGAGGATTTCCTCGACCATGACCGCGCGCAGGGCTTCGAACTGGCCGTCTTCCATGGCCGGTCTCATCGAGCTGGGCACCTCCGGGCTCGCGCGCCCCGACTCTAAGGCGCCGGGGCGTCCGGCGCACCCGAAAACCGGCGCCGTCCGGGCCGTGGGCGCGGGGCCGAACCGGCACCTCCCGGGCGTGCCGCGACCCTTGCCGAGTCGCGCCGGCTAAGATATTGATGCCCATCGCCGAGCGGCCCCCAGGGGCCCGCGCAAGCCCAGGCCCCAGGCACCCGAGGATTTCCATCGTGCGGCTGCTGCGTTTCGTCCCCGACGACACCAAGATCGATTTCATCGGCCGGCGCTTTTTCGCGTTCGGCATCACCGGGCTCCTGTTCCTGATCACGATCGCGTCGGTGGCGATCCAGGGCCTGAATTTCGGCATCGATTTCGAGGGCGGCATCCTGCTCGAGGTCAAGGCGCAGCACGCGTTCGACCTCGGCCCCCTGCGCGCGAAGCTCAACGCGCTCGATCTCGGCCAGGTGACGCTCCAGACCTTCGGCGATCCGTCCGACCTTCTGATCCGCGTGCAGCGCCAGCCGGGCGGGGAGAAGCCGCAGCAGGTCGCGGTCGAGAAGGTGCGCGCGGCCCTCGGCGCCGGCATCGACTACCGGCGTATCGAGGTGGTGGGCCCGGAGGTGAGCGGCGAGCTCTTGCACAAGGGCTTCCTCGCGGCATCCCTCGCGATCCTCGCGATCGGCGTCTATGTCGCGTTCCGGTTCGAATGGCAATTCGGCATCGCCGCCTTCGTCGCGACCCTCCACGACGTGGTCACCACCATCGGCGTGTTCTCCATCATGCGATTGGAATTCGATCTGACCGCGATCGCGGCGATCCTCACCATCGCCGGCTACTCGGTCAACGACACCGTGGTCGTGTTCGACCGCATCCGCGAGAATTTGCGCAAATACAAGACCATGGGTCTCAAGGACCTGTTCAACCTGAGCGTCAACGAGACCCTGTCGCGCACCATCATGACCAGCACCACGACCATGCTCGCGGTGCTCGCGCTCCTGTTCGTGGGCGGGCCGGTGATCCGCAACTTCAGCGTCGCGATGCTGTGGGGCATCATCACCGGCACTTATTCCTCGATCTACGTCGCCGCGGCGCTGCTTCTGTACGTGAAGCCGCTCCGGCGCATCGTGGAGGCCTCGGGCTCGGCGGCGCCCGCGACGAAGAAGACTTGACCGCGTAATCGGCGGGCGCTGAGAGGCGTCCGGAGGCTGGGGCATAACGAGGGGACGCTTGCATGACCGGTCCTGCCCTGGCGTTTGGCCTTGCCTTCGACCAGCTCTATACCCGCGAAGGCTGCCTCGAGCTCGACAAGCATTTCTGCGCGGCACTCAAGGCGCGCGACGTCGAGCTCTTCAACCGATTGATGGCGGCGCGCGCCGCGCCCGATTCGCTCGCGACCAAGGACGAGAGCGAGCTTCTCCTGGCACTCGCGCCCGCGCTCGAGGATTTCCTCGCCGAGCTGTTCGGCATCGAGGCCGCACTCGCGAAGCTCGAGGCGGGGCACGACGCGCTCGCCCCCCTCTATACCTGCAAGCGCCTGTTCGTTCAGCGCGATTCGACGCGCGCCCACAACGAGGCCGAGGCGGCCGCGTTCGACGGCGCGGCACTCCGCAGGGCGCTCGACGCCGAGCTCGGGGCGGGCTGGGACGAGCTCGCCTTCGCGACCAAGATCATGGCCTGGCGCGAGCAGGAGGCGGAGCACAAGGAGGCACTCGATCTCGCGCGGCGCTACGCGGCCTGGGCGGTCTATAGCGAGGCCGGCAAGGAGCTCCACCGCGCGGGCGTCGTCTTCAAGGTGCCGCACAAGCTCGATCCCCATCATCTCGTGCCGATCGAGACCGAGACGCGCGACGGCATCGAGATCATGCGCGTCGATTACCACCACGCGCCGCGGCGCGAGGGCTTCGATCTCACCGACAAGGGCGCTTCGCTCACCCTCGGCCTCGACGATGCGAACTACTGCATCTGGTGCCACAATCAGGGCAAGGATTCCTGCTCCAAGGGCCTGCGCGAGAAGGCGGGGAAGGACGGCCACGCCGCGTTCCGCAAAAGCGTGTTCGGCGTCACGCTCGCGGGCTGCCCGCTCGAGGAGCGCATCTCGGAGATGCACACGCTCAAGGCCTCGGGCCATCCGCTCGGTGCCCTTGCGATGATCTGCGTCGACAATCCGATGTGCGCGGCCACCGGACACCGGGTGTGCAACGACTGCATGATGGCCTGCGTCTACCAGAAGCAGGATCCGGTCAACATCCCGCGCAGCGAGAGCCGCATCCTCAAGGACGCGATCGAGCTTCCCTGGGGCTTCGAGATTTACGGGCTCCTCGGGCGCTGGAACCCGCTCGACCTGCGCCGTCCGCTCCCGAAGCCCGAGACCGGGAAGCGCGTGCTCGTCGTCGGGATGGGGCCCGCGGGGTTCAATCTCGCGCACCATCTTCTGAACGAGGGCCATCTTGTCGTGGGGATCGAGGCGCTCAAGATCGAGCCGCTCGACCCCGCGCTTTCGGGGATTTCCCTCGAAGGGGCGCGCACGCCCTTCCGCGCGATCCGCGACGTCGCCGAGATTCGCGACCGGCTCGACGAGCGCGTCATGGGCGGCTTCGGCGGCCTCTCCGAGTACGGCATCACGGTGCGCTGGGACAAGAACTACCTCAAGGTGATCCGCCTCCTGCTCGAGCGCCGCGCGGGCTTCCGCATGTACGGCGCGGTGCGTTTCGGCGGCACGCTCGGCATCGACCGGGCCTGGGCCTTGGGCTTCGACCATATCGCGCTCTGCGTGGGTGCCGGGAAGCCCACCGTGCTCGACGTCCCCAACGGGCTCGCGCGCGGCGTGCGCATCGCGAACGATTTCCTGATGGCGCTCCAGCTCGGCGGTGCCGCGAAGACCGGGTCGGTGTCCGACCTCGAGATCCGGCTCCCCGTCGTGGTGATCGGCGGCGGCTTGACGGCGGGCGACACGGCGACCGAATCCTTGGCCTATTACCCGGTGCAGGTGGAGCGCTTCCTCGCGCGCTACGAGCGCCTCGCGGCCGAGCAAGGCGAGGCCCGGCTGCGCCAGGGCTGGAGCGAGGAGGAAGGCGCGACCGCGGACGAGTTCATCGCCCATGCGCGTGCGCTCCGCGCCGAGCGCGCGTCGGCCGCGCGCGAGGGACGCGCGCCGCGCGTGCGCGAGCTGGTCGATTCCTGGGGCGGGGTCACCATCGCCTATCGGCGCCGGCTCATCGATTCGCCGAGCTACACGCTCAACCACGAGGAAGTCGCCTTCGCCCTCGAGGAAGGCGTGCGTTTCGTCGAATGCGTCGCCCCCCACGCGGTCGAGGTGGACCGCTTCGGCCATGCCGTGGCGCTCGTCATGGGCCGCACGAAAGTGGGCGAGGACGGGAAGCTGGTCGAGACCGGGGAGAGCGTCACCTTGCCCGCGCGCAGCATCCTGATCGCGGCCGGGACCCAGCCCAACACGGCACTCGCCCTCGAGGAGCCGACGCACCTCAAGCTCGACGGGCGCTACTTCCAGGCGCTCGACGAGACCGGGAAGCCGGTCAAGCCCGAGCGCGTCTCGAAGCCCGCGGTGCCCGAGCTCCTCGTCGCCCTCGAACCCGACGGGCGCGCGATCAGCGTCTATGGCGACACCCACGCTTCCTTCGCGGGCAACGTGGTGAAGGCGATGGCGAGCGCCAAGCACGGCTATCCGATCGTCTCGCGCCTGCTCGAGAAACGTCCGGCGCCGCGCGAGACGAGCTCTGACTTTTTCGCGCGCCTCGATCGGCTCCTCTCGGCACGCCTGGTCGCCTCGCGACGCTTGGCACCCGACTTGATCGAGCTCGAGATCGAGGCGCCCGGCGCCGCCGCGTCCTGGCGCCCGGGCCAGTTCTTCCGCATCCAGGATTTCGAGAGCCGCGCGCGCCAGGTGGACGCAACCTCGCTCGCGATGGAA
>Ga0335073_10009545_pt1 | contig 13620 bp, 12 predicted proteins | sample Lox_Sample_22_FD_207093 | JGI IMG/M metagenome (GOLD analysis project Ga0335073, IMG submission 207093) | Soil microbial communities from Loxahatchee National Wildlife Refuge, Florida, United States - Lox_Sample_2.2 | ecosystem: Environmental > Terrestrial > Soil > Wetlands | place: USA...
CCGCTGCGTGGCGCTGGGCGCCGGGAGGTCCGCCGCCGACTCTACACTTCGCAGATGGCCGCGCTTGACGATGGACAGAACCTGGCCTCCGGAGGCGCAGGAGCCTCCGGGCCGCCGATGGACGCGCTGCCGATGCTCGCCGAGGAAGCGCGCGTCGTGCACGCGGAGGCGGTCTCGGCTGAGATCCTGCCGGCCCGTCAGGGCGCGGCTATCCCAGTCGTTCAGGCCGCGGCAGCCGCTGCGGGTGGGTTTGTCGCGGGCGCCGCGGTCGTTGGCCTCGTGGCGCGTCGCCAGCGGCGCTCGGCGGCGCTCGGGCGAGGCCGCCAGGCAGGTCGCCGGCTCGGCCGTGGCACACGTCGCGGCAACGCGGGCGAGCTCGTGCAGATCGTCGGTAGCCGTTCGCTGCTGCTCGACGTGCACCTGCTCGGCGGGCGCGACTAGCGCCCGGCGCACGCGGGGCGGGGCCGTGAGCGAGGCGTCCGCGATCGTCGAGCGACGCGTCGAGGTGCGCCCCGCCGGACCCTTCCGGCTGCCTCGTGCGGGTATGGACGGGATGCTGCGTCGTCGCGGCGGCGTGCTCGAACGACTGCTGCATCACGGAAGTGCGCCGGTCTTGGTACGTGTCGCGCAGACCGCTCCCGACGCGGTCCTGTTTGGGGCGCGCGCCGCTGGGACGGACGCGGCCGACTATGGGATCAAGCGGATGCGCTTCGCGCTCGGTGTGGACGACGACCTGCGTGCCTTTCACCGTCGCTTCGCGCGCGACCCACTGATCGGCCGGTCGCTCAGCCGCCGTCCATGGTTGCGCGTGCGGCGTCGCCCCGAGCCGTTCGAGGCGCTCGCGTGGGCCGTCTGCGAGCAGCTGATCGAGTACGAGCGCGCGGTTGCGATCGAGCGTCGGCTGCTCTCGGCCTTCGGGCGGCGCTGGGTCGGCTGGGACGGGGTGGCAAGCGCGCTACGCGACCTGCCGACCGCGCAAGCGCTCGCGGGCGTGGCCCCGGCCCGTCTGGAGTCCTTCGATCTCGCGGCCTGTCGCGCGATCACGCTCGTGCGCGCGGCACGCGAGGTGGCCAAGGGCCGTGTCGACCTGTACAGCTCAGACCACGAGGGATCCTGGCGGCGGCTGCGCGCGATCTCGGGAATCGGCAGTTGGACGCTGGAGATGCTCGCGCTGCACGGCCAGGGGCGCTATGACCAGGTCCCCGCGGGCGACGTAGGCCTACTCAAGCTCGTGGGCCGGCTACTCAGTGGGGGTGATCCCTATGCGCGCGCGCAGGAGCACGAGGTGCGGGCGTTCTTTGCCCCGTATGAGGAGTGGGCTGGGCTTGCTGCCGTGCACGCTTGGGCCTGAGACCTATGCTTTTGCAATGTCGGCGACCACGCGTGCAGGACGCGGCGACGCGCTGTCAGCCCCAAAGACGCCCGCTGGGGAGGTCGAACGCGGGGAGGCCGCCCAGGCCGTAGCTGGTGTGACCCGGGTTCTTGTGATCGAGGACGAGCCTGGGATCGCCGACTTCGTTCAGCGCGGGCTGGAGGCCGAGGGGTTCGCGGTGCAGAGCGCGCCTGACGGGATTGAAGGTGAGCGCCTGGCCGCGAGCGGCGACTGCGACGCGGTCGTGCTCGACCTGATGCTTCCGGGTCGCTCGGGGATGCAGATCCTCGACACCTTGCGGCGGGAGCGACCGGCGATGCCCGTGATCGTGCTGACCGCGCGCGGAGAGGTCGAGGATCGGGTCGCGGGCCTGGAGGCTGGCGCAGTCGACTACATCGTAAAGCCGTTCTCGATCGCCGAGCTCATCGCCCGCGTGCGCGCGCACCTGCGTGTCCTTGAGCAGGTCTCCACGAGTGTCTTGCGCGCCGAGGGCATCGAGCTGGATCTCCTCACCCGCAAGGTCCGTCGCGACGGCGATGCGGTCATGCTTTCGACGACCGAGTTCGAGCTGCTTGCCTTCTTGATGCGCCACCAAGGACGGGTGGTCTCGCGCGAGCAGATCCTTCGCGGAGTGTGGGGATACGAGCACGACCCCGCTACCAACGTGGTCGACGTCTACGTCGGCTACCTACGGCGCAAGCTCGGCACCGCGAGTGACCCCGCGCCGATCTTCACCGTGCGCTCGGTGGGCTACCGCCTGGGGGGCGCGGCCTGAGCGGATGCGCGGTCAGCGCGAACGCTGGGCGAGGATTGGCCTGCGCTGGCGCTTGGCTGGGTGGATCGCGCTCGTCACGCTGATCTGCACCGGGGTTGCGTTCCTCGCGGTCTACCGCGACACCGGAACCCAGCTGCGCAGGCAGATCGACGGTGAGCTCGCCGGCTACGCCAATGGCCTCGCTCACGCGCTCACCTACGCAAGCCCGCGCACGGCGTCGGGCGTTTATGCCGAGGCCGGCGAGTACGTCCGTGACCAGTCATTCGCTGCCGGTTCGACCGTGCTGTTCGTGACGGTGCCTGGGCGCGGCACGGTCACAAACCGCCCCGAGCTGTTTTCGGGCTCGGTCGTTCCCGACGAGGGGGAGAGCGTGGCCGAGCAACGGCACGAGAACGCTCTCGCGCGCAGATTGCTGGACGGGCCAAACGGCTACTCGACCGAGCCGCTCGGCGATGTTGGTGACATACGCCTGCTCAAGCGCAGCGTACGTATGGCTGACTCCAGGTGGGTCGTGCTCGGTGTCGGAGAGTCGCTCGCCGGCGTCGGCCACGCCCAAGCTAGCGTCGCCCGCGCCTTCGTCCTCGGCGGCGGTATCGCGCTGGCGGGCGCGCTGCTCGCGGCCTACTTGATCGGCACGCGCGTCTCGCGGCCGCTTCGCCGGATGGCTGCGGTGGCGGCGAAGGTCGACGGGGGCGATCTACACCCGCGGATCGAGGATCCGCGGGGCGAGGCACACGAGGTACGGGTGCTCGGCGATGCCTTTAACCACATGCTCGACCGGCTCACCGAGGCGTTCGCTGGTCAACGGGCGTTCGTCGCCGACGCCTCGCACGAGTTGCGCACACCGCTGACCGTGATCCGCGGCCAGCTCGAAGTGCTTGCCGCGCAGGACCGGCCCTCGCCCGTTGAGCTGCGGCGGGTCGAGCAACTGGTGCAAGCCGAGATCGCACGGGTCACTCGTTTGGTGGATGACCTGCTGCTGCTCGCGCGTAGCGAACAGGCCGAGTTCCTGCGCCCGCAATCGATTGAGCTACGCCCTTTTATCGAGCAGTTGTGGGATGGCTCGAGCTTGCTCGCCGATCGCCGCTTCGAGGTCGCGGGCGAGGTCCCCGACGGCGTACTGATCGCCGATCCCGATCGCGTAGCGCAAGCGCTGCGCAACCTCATCGGCAACGCGATCGAGCACACCGCGCCGGGCCACGGGCTCGTCCGTCTGCGCGCGCTTGACGTAGGCGATGGGCGTTTGCGACTGCTAGTCGATGACGATGGCCCAGGGATTCCCAGCGAGCAGCGCGAGCGCGTGTTCGACCGCTTCCACCGCACCGATACCGCGCGCGATCGTGCCTCGGGGGGCGCGGGCCTCGGCTTGTCGATCGTGCGCGCGATTGCCCGCGCGCACGGTGGCGAGGCGAGCGTGGGAAGCTCGATCGAGGGCGGGGCGCGCGTTGAACTGCTGATCGCTGGGTTTCAGGCCCGGGGGTTCGGCTCAGGGCACGAGCACGGCGGCGCCCTGCAAGCGCCCGGCGCGCAGGTCCGCTAGCGCCTCGTTCGCCTGCTCAAGCGGGTAGACCGTGACGCGGGTGTGCACGGGTACCTTGGGCGCGAGCGCAAGAAACTCATGCCCATCGGCTCGGGTCAGGTTCGCTACCGAGCGCACGACCCGCTCCTGCCATAGCGCGCTGTAAGGGAAGGAAGGTATGTCGCTCATGTGGATGCCCCCACACACCACGACGCCCGCCGGGGCGACAGCTGCGAGCGCGAGCGGGACGAGCTCGCCGATCGGCGCGAACACGATCGCCGCGTCAAGCGGCTGGGGCGGGAGGTCCTCCGAGCCGCCCGTCCAACTCACGCCCAGCTGACGAGCGAACGCCTGGGTGCGCTCGTCGTCCGCGCGCGTGAACGCGTACACCTCGCGGCCCTGCGCGCTTAGCACCTGCGCGAGGATGTGCGCGGAGGCGCCGAAGCCATATAGGCCGACGCGTCGCGCCTCGCCGCACATGCGCAACGCGCGGTAGCCGATCAGCCCCGCGCACATCAGCGGCGCGGCCTGCTCGTCGGGATAGTCCTCGGGGATTGGCAGGCAGAAGCGAGCATCGGCGACCGCGTACTCGGCCATCCCGCCGTCGATGTCGCGACCCGTGAAACGCGCGTGCGGGCACAGGTTCTCGCGTCCGCTGAGGCACCACTCGCATTCGCCGTCGGTCCAACCGAGCCAGGGAATGCCGACCCGATCGCCGACCGCGGGAAGCGTCGGTTCTTCGGGGCCATCGGCTGGGCGCGGCGGGACCGGCTCCCCGGCGTCCTGGACCGTGCCGACGATCTGGTGGCCGAGGATGCGCGGCGGCGAGTCGATCGTGACCTCGCCGTCGAGCAAGTGCAGATCGGTGCGGCAGATGCCGCAGGCGTGTACCCGGACCAACAACTGTCCCGGACCGGCGATAGGGACCTCGTGCTCGACCACACGCAATGGCCGTCCAACCTGCTCGAAGAGCATCGCGCGCATGCCGCTAGCCGAAGAACAGCTCCGCGGTCTCGTACAGCGCCGGGTCGAGCAGCTTCGGCTCGCGTAGAGCCTCGGCAAGCGGCGTGCGCACAATCGCGGTGCCGCGTAGGCCCACCATCGCGCCGAAGTCCCCTTCAAGCACGGCGTTCATCGCGGCGACGCCAAAGCGCGTCGCGAGCACGCGATCGAACGCGACGGGGCTACCGCCCCGCTGCACATGCCCGAGGATCGTCACGCGGCTCTCATACCCGGTAAGTCGTTCGAGCTCGCCCTCCAAGAGCACGCCGATCCCGCCTAGCCGCGCGTGGCCAAACGCGTCGATCGCCGCCTCCTCGCGGACTTGCAAAGTCCCCTCGCGCGGTATCGCCCCCTCGGCGACGACGACGATCGAGAAGTTCGGCCCGCGCACGTGGCGCTTGCGTAGGTGCTCGGCGACGTCCTCGACGTCAAACGGCCGCTCGGGCACGAGGATCGCGTCGGCGCCGCCCGCGATGCCTGCGTGCGTGGCGATCCAGCCCGCGTGGCGCCCCATCACCTCCAGCACCATCACGCGGTTGTGCGACTCCGCGGTCGTGTGCAGGCGGTCGATCGCCTCGGTCACGATCTGCACTGCGGTCTGGAAGCCAAACGTCACGTCGGTGCCGCCGAGGTCGTTGTCGATCGTCTTCGGCACGCCAACGACTGGCACGCCGTCTTCGTGCAGTCGCAGCGCGACGCCGAGCGTGTCCTCGCCACCGATCGGGATCAGCGCGTCGATCTCACGCGCCGCGAGCGTCTCGCGCACCGCCGCCGTGCCGTCGCGCCCCTCTGCGTAGGGGTTCGTGCGTGAGGTCCCGAGGATTGTGCCGCCTCTGGGCAGGATGCCCGAGGTGCTAATCAGCGTCAGCTCGTCGGCCTCATTTGCGAGCACGCCGGCCCAACCGTGGCTGAAGCCGACGAAGCTGTTGCCCGGCTCGGCCAGCCCACGGCGCACGACCGCGCGGATCACCGCGTTTAGGCCGGGGCAGTCACCGCCCCCGGTGAGCAGGCCGATACGCATGGACCCAGCCTAGAGCGCGGAGTCGCGTCGCCGGGGTCGGGCGCCGCTCGCGCCGCCGGTCCGGCCGTCCGTCAGATCCCTCGCCCGGGCAAGAACTCATTTGTGAACGGCACTCGCCCCGCGCTCGGGTCGTGATGGAGCAGTTCGTTGTGGAACATCCACGTCCCGAAAGAGGCCCACGCTGAGGGGCTCTGCCAGCCGTAAGGCTTGCCCGCTCCGCTGGGGATCATGGCGGGCAAAGTCTTTTCGACCGAAGCGAGCTGGAGCTTTGAGTCGAGCGAGGGGTTGGCCTTGATCAGCAGCGCGGCCGCTCCCGCGGGGTCGGCGCTCGCCTCGCGCTCGCCGCGCGTAAGCGCTTGCATGAACGCGCGCAGGTCTTGCCCGCGCTTGTGTGCCTCGTCTTCGCGTACGACGAGCACGAGCTCGTCGTAGGTGGGCACGCCCGCGCGGTCGACGGGGATGATCAGCGGGTGCTTACGCATCTGCTGCAGCTGCACACCCTCGACATTCCAGAAGCCGCCCAGCGTCGCGGCGACTTTGTTCGAGAGCATCGCCTGCACGAGGTTGTAGCCGACGTTGACTTCCTTGACGCTGGCTGGGTCGGCGCCCGCTGCTTTGACCGCGGTCTTCAGCTCGGCGGCTTGGTAAGGAATACCGGCAGTGCCGACGGTCTTGTCCGCGAGGTCGGCGACCTTGCGCACGTGTCCTTGCGGCAGCGCGATGATCGAGGTCAGCGGGCGCTGGATGAGCGCGCCGACCGAGACCAGCTTTAGCCCTTCATCGCGTGCGAGCAGCAGCTCGGGCTCATAAGAGATCGCCATGTCCGCGCGGCCTGCCGCGAGCAGCTTCAGCGGTTCGGCGGGGTCGGCGGGCGTTTGTGGTTTGACGTCGAGGCCCACCGCGTTGAAGTCGCCGTGAGAGATTGCCTCGTACAGCGCGGCGTGGTCGGCGTTCGGGAAGAAGTCGAGCACGACGTTAAACGGCTTGGCGCCGGGCGCGGCGATCGTGTCTTGCTTGGAGCCGCATGCCGAGCAGACGAGCAGCGAACAGGTCACGGCGAGCAGGGCAAGGGGGGTCCTCAAGCGATCTCTCCTCTCCGGGTGTGGGCCCACGGCGCGAGCACGCGCTCGGCCGCGGACAGGGCATAGAAGCAGAAGATCGCAAGTGCGAACAGCACGACGGCCGCCGCGTAGGCGCGCGGGGTCTGCAGTGCGGTTAGGTCGGCATTGATCTCGTGGCCGAGTCCTGCGTGCGCGCCGCTGGTCGCGGTCTGCGACTCGGCGATGTATGCGCCAATCACGCCGACCGCCAGCGCGATGCGCGCACCGCTGAGCGCTGCGGGCAGCGCCGCGGGCAGCTCCGCGAAGCGGAACGCCTGCCAGCGTGAGGCGTCCAACGTGCGCAGCAGCTTCAGCTGCTCGCGGTCGCTTGCGCCGAGCGCGTCAACCGTCGTCACGAGCACGGGAAAGAAGCAGATCAGCACGACCACCGCGAGCTTGGGCAGCACGCCGAAGCCCCACCAGAACACGAGCAACGGCGCGATCACCGCGACGGGGATCGCCTGCGAGCCCACTGCGAGCGGGTAGACCGCGCGGCGCAGGGGCTCGAAGAGATGCACCGCGACCGCGAGCGCGAAGCCGAGCGCGAGCGCGAGCAGGATGCCGAGTCCAACCTCAAGCGCGGTCGGGCCGAGGTTCGCGGCGAGCAGACCCGCGTTGTCCCACAGCGCCGCGCCCACCGCGTGCGGCGCGGGCAGCACAAACGAGCTACTGCCGCCGAAGTCCGCATACAGCTCCCAGGCGCCGATCAGGGCTAGCGCCAGCAGTGGCGGTGCGAGCATGGAGGCCCACCTCGCGCCCGCTCGATCGCGCCGGCTCACCGCGTCCCCGCCCCTCGCGCTAGCTCGGCGAGCGTTCGCTCGCGCAGGGCCACGACGCCCGCGTCGGTGCGCCCGCGCGGGCGTGGCAGTGCGACCTCGATCTCGGCGATCGCCCGACCCGGGCGTGGCGAGAGAACGAGCGCGCGATCGCCGAGCAGGATCGCCTCCTCGACGTCATGGGTCACCAGCACGACTGTGCGGGGCTCGCGGAGCAAGGCGCCCGCCAGCCAATCTTGCATCTCGGCGCGGGTGATCGCGTCCAGCGCGCCGAACGGCTCGTCCAAGCAAAGGACCGGCTTTTCGGAGAGCAGCGTGCGCAGGAAGGCGACGCGTTGACGCATCCCGCCTGAGAGTTCGTTCGGACGAGCGTGCTCGAATTCCTCCAGGCCCAGCTCCGCGAACAACGCCGCCGCGCGCGAGCGCGCCTGCGGACGAGGCACGTGGGCCAAACGCAGTGCGAGTGCCGCGTTGTCGAGCGCGTCAAGCCAAGGCAGCAGCAGGTCGCGCTGGGGCATCAGCACCGCGGGGTCGCTGTGTACCCGGCCGCCGTCGGGTCGCTGTAGTCCGCAGATCAGCTCAAGTAGCGTCGTCTTGCCGCAGCCGCTGGGGCCCACGATCGTCAGTAGCTCGCCGGGGGCCACCTCTGTCGAGATGCCCGCTAGTGCCTGTAGTTGTTCTCCGGAAGAGGCGCCGGGGAAGCTCTGCCGCACGTCTTGCAATTCGATCGCGCCGGCCCGCCGCGGCGTCGGCGCCTTTGGTGGCGCTGCGCGGGCCTTCAGTTCGATCGCCACTTCGCTCCCTTCGCGGGCATTACCCCACAGGTTCAAAGGGTCGACGTCGCCTAGTGGACGTCATCTCAGCCGGCCTGCCGCCAGCCCCCCTGTGTCTGTCGTTGTGAACGCGATGCTATCGCGCTCAAGCCGCGACGACCGGGCGCGTCAGCGCGCGCACGAAGTCCTCGAGCTGCGCGGTGGTCCAGCACTCAAAAGCGGTGCAGAACTCCTCGTATGCAGAGATCACGGAGTCGCCGTAGTTCCAGTACAGGCGGGGCTCAGGGTTCAGCCAGAATGTGCGTCCCGCGCGCGCGGCGATCTGCGCGAACACGTCGGCGCGTGGGTCGCGCCCGTTCGTGCGGGCGTCGCCCAGCACGATCACCGTCGCACGGGGGTGCAGGTCATCCTCGACCTGCACAAGGAACTCCGACCATACGCGGCCGTAGTCGGTGTAGCCAGAGATGTCCGCGACGCCCGCGTCGCTTGAGATCCGCTCGCTGACCGCCTTGAAGTTGCGCTCGTGTTCGAAGATGTCAGTGACCTCGGAGATCCGCTCGATGAACACGAACGAGCGCATCTTGCGGAATGTGTCGTGCAGCGCGTGCAGTACCGAGAGGAAGAACACCGAGGCTGAGGTAACGCTCGTGGAAACGTCGCAGAGCACGTAAATCTCAGGGCGTTTCGGGCGTTTGGGGCGGAACTTCAACTCGACGGGCACACCGCCGGTCTGCAGCGACGCGCGCATCGTGCGGCGCACGTCGACCTGTGCGTGCTTGCGGTGCCCGCGCATCTGGTTTCCCTGTGTAGCCAGACGCCGGCGCAGTTGGGCGACGACGCGGTGCACCGCCGCAAGGTCGGCGAGCGGACCTGACGGCAGCGCGCGGTCCAGCTCGCCGAGCGGGCGCGAGGGCGGCAGGTTGCCCGTGCGCTCGATCTGCGCTCGCTCGAGCTCGCGCCGCAGCAGCGCCTCGAAGCGCCGCAGCGCCTCGCGCGGCACACCGTCGCGGCGTGGGTCCTCCTCGGGTAGCTCGGGTTGGGGCTCGGCGCGCAGGCCGAGTGCCCGGCGGATCCGCTGCACGTCAACGCCGATCACGCCCGAACCCTCTTGGCGTCGGGCGAAGGCCGCGATCGCCATCCGCGCGAGGTCGCGCATCGCGCCCTCGGTGCCGTCCTTCAGCGCCTGGGCGATCTCCGCGCGCAGCGCGTCCAGCTCGTCCTCGGTCAGGTCGGCCAGCGCGGCGAGGTCTTCCTCGCGCACGCCCTCGCGAGTCGCTGCCAGCTCGACCGCGCGGAAGAAGAAGCGCTCGAATACCAGCTCGAAGATTCGCCGGTCCTCCTGGCTCTTGGCGAGCGTCGCCGCGAGCGCCTCGCGGAAGTCCTCCCGCGTGGTCCAGTCGATCTCGGCGAGCACCGCGAACGCGTCGAGCAGCTCGGACGTGCCGACCGCGACGCCCTCGGCGCGCAGTTCCTCGCCGAACTCCAGGATCCGCGCGGGTAGGCCTTCGGGGCCTCCGTCTTGTCCGGCGGGTGGGACGCTCTCAGGCGACATCGGCCGGCGAGCCCAGCTTCAGCCCGACACGCTCGGCGACTACGTCCATGTCGGTGCGGTGCTTGACGATCACCGACATCGTCTCGGTGAACGTGTCCGCGTCGATGTCCTGCACTCCGAGCAGCAGCAGGGCACGCGCCCAGTCGATCGACTCCGCGATCGACGGAGGCTTCTTCAAGTCGAGCGCGCGGACCATGCCAATCACCTCGACCAGCCGTCGCGCGACGATCTCGCTCAGCTCCGGCGTGTGCAGGCGCACGATCTGAAGCTCGTGCTCCAGCTCGGGGTAGTCGAGCCACAGGTACAGGCAGCGGCGCTTCAGCGCCTCGGTCAACTCGCGTGAGTTGTTCGAGGTCAGCAGCACGATCGGGTGCGTGCGCGAGGAGACGCGTCCAAGCTCGGGGATCGAGATCTGGAAGTCGGATAGGACCTCCAGCAACATCGCCTCGAACTCCTGGTCGGTCTTGTCGATCTCGTCGATCAAGAGCACGACCGGCTGCTCGGAGGCAATCGCGGTCATCAGCGGACGCGCCAGCAGGAACTCCTCGCCGAAGATGTCCTCCTGCACAGCGTCCCAGCCCGTGCCCGAGGCCTCGGCCTGGATGCGCAAAAGCTGCTTGCGGTAGTTCCACTCGTACAGCGCCTTTGCCTCATCCAGGCCCTCGTAGCACTGCAAGCGCACGAGCTCACGGTCGAGGTACTTCGCGAGCGCCTTCGCCAGCTCGGTCTTGCCCACTCCCGCGGGGCCCTCGACCAGCACGGGCTTGCCGAGCTTGGTCGCGAGGAACGAGACGAGCGCGGTGGACTCGCCCGGCAGGTAGCCGACCGAGCGCAGGCCCGCGGCGACGTCTTGCACTGAGCTGGGCGTCATCGTCAGGCCATCATAGGTGGCGGCCCTTAGCTTGCACCCGGCGAGCGGATCGAGAAGACTGCAGGAATGGGAGCCGTAGTGCATGGACCGGGCGAGGGCGAGCGCCATCCCGCTGGGGCCTCGGAGATCGTGATCAAGGCGACGGGGGAGGACACGGCGGGGTCGTTCTTCCTGTCCGAGACCACGATTGAGCCCGGCTTCCCCGGCCCGCCGCCGCACGTCCACGATCGCCTGCACGACATGTTCTACGTGCTGGAGGGCACGCTCACGATGCGCCTGGAGGAGGACACCCACGAGGTGCGGGCGGGTACGTTTGTCTGTGTGCCGCCCGGCGTCGTGCACACGTTCCGCAACGCCAGCGAGCGGCCGGTGCGCTTCTTGAATTTCAACACCCCGTCGGGCTGGGAGAACTACATGCGGGAGCTGGCTGCCGCGGCGAAGGACGGCCCGCTCGACTCCGCGACGATCGGCCGGATCGCCTCGCATTACGACTTCCGGGCGGTCTAGATCGCCGCTGCTAGCGTTCGCGCGGCGGCTCCTCCTCGAAGGACATCTGTTCCGCGGGGGGCGGCGGATAGCGCGGCCGTTCCTGCCGCCGCACCCGCTCCGTCGCGGCCTGCGTCGCGGGCGTAGGGGTGAGGGGGACCGTCTCGACGACGTCCTCGTTACGCTCCCCGTACCCGTCCGCGGGATCTGGAGGGGGGGTGCCGTGGGAAGGGCGCTCGCGCCGCGCCAGCGGTGGTGCTCCCCGTTCGTCTGCCCGAATCAGTCGCCCAAAGTAGGCGAGCGCGAGCGCGAGCAGCAGCGCGATAAAGATGCCCCACTGCACGCCTACGGTGGTAACGAACCGCTGATTGCCTTGCAGACCGGGCTTGTCGAACAGGCGGTAGAAGATCAAAAGCGCGGCCCAGGCGCCGGCGATCGTGACGATCAGCCCATCGCCGCCGGGCAACTGGAAATCGCGCTGCTCGGCGCGCGCGAACAGCACCGCGAGCACGCCGACGCTGACGAGCAGTACGGCGGCCTCGACGAACGAGAACGCGCCGAAGGCGCTGAGGCTCTGCTCGGCTGAGCTCGCCGCGCCTTTGACGACGACGGTGCTCGTCTTGCTGTACCACGGCAGCAGCATCGAGACGAACAGGCCGAGCGAGATCACCGCCGCGAGCCGCCGGTCCCGGCCAAGCGCGCCCCACGCGTTGAGCAGCCTCATCATCTCTGTTCAGTCTAGGCGCGCTCCGGCGTGAGGTTGCCGCCTCGCGGCGCCCAGGCGCAGGCGCTCTAACCGTGCGAGACGACGATCGTGCCGGTGGCGGTGGCGAAGTTGCCCGCGGGGTCCGTGGCGCTGACGGTCACGTTGAATGTGCCCCCGCCGCTCGGCGTCTTCCACAAAAGCTTGGGCTTGCCGGCGCTAACGTAGGCGCTGTTTGTCCACACGGTCCGCGCGCCCTGGTGCACCGTCAGGCGAACCGTGGAGACCTTCGAGAGCGAGACCTGCACGCCCGCCCGCGTGCCGCCCTTGAGTGTCTTTGTCAGGAGCGAGATCACCGGTGGGGTCTTCAAGTAGCTCGTGAATTTCTGGGCAGTCGTGCAGTAGATCTGATCTCCCGCGATCGGCGTCACGGGTGGCGTGCTCGTCGCGGCAGCCCGCGCCCGCACGGCACGCGCGGCTTTCGCGCTCTGCGTCCCGGTTCCGGGTTCGGTGCCTCCCGAGGGCGTCGTGGGCTGGGGAGTGGTCGGCGCGGTCGTCGTCATGGTCGTAGTGGGGGCGGTGGTCGTCGTTGTCGTCGTGGGCGGCGGCGCCTGCCCAACGCTCATCGGCGGCCCTTTGCGCGTGCGTTCGCAGAGGTGCTGAAGGAATTCGGTAAGCAGTTCGTGGTAGTTCAGGTTCGATTCAGAGAACTGGTCGTACAGCGACCAGGCGCCGGTGTCGTAGTGAGGCGTCTCGACCCGCGCCTCGGCGTCACCCGCTTCGAACAGCTTCAGCCCGAGCGGGTCCTTGGTGATCTGCGTGTAGTCGTAGAGGCCGACGACGGCCTGGATGAAGCCGTTAAGGATGCGGTCGCTCGGCGCGTAGGTGTACTCGGCGTACTCCGCGCCCGCGGGGGTCTTCACCTGCACGCCACTCGACGGCGGCGTCTGGAAGATGCCGAGCGCCTGCTGAGCCGCGTCGCGTAGGGGCTGTTCCTTAAAGCGTGACCACGCCCGGGCGAGCACCTGCAGCGCGGTTCCCTGCGAGAGCCCGCTCGTCCAGGGCGGCTTGCCGCCGTCGAATCCAAACATGTACTCCCAGGCGATCCCGCCCGCGCGTTTTGTCGCGAGCGGCAGCACTTCGCCGAGCAATTGGCGCAGGTTCGAGTTTTCTTTGCCAGAAAGGTAGAAGCCGTTGGCGGCGCCGAACGTGCCGAGCCACTGGATCTGGATGCCCTGGCCCGCGTAGTGCTCCCAGACAATCTTCGACCCTGGGAAGCTGACGCGTACGCCGCTGCCGACGAGCGGTTCGGTCGTCCACCACTGGCGGTTGTGTTCGAGCGTGAAGAAGATCACGGGCAGACGCGAGGGAATGAAGTATCCGCCCGCGGCCATCGCTTGCGTGTTGGCGATCACCGCGCCGAGTTCGGCGCGGCGCGTGCCGCTCAGCCGCGAGAGCGAACGGGTCGCGGCGTTGTAGGCGCTCGCGTACTTCGTGTATTCGGTCTGCGTGATCTGCCCGCTGCGTTGCAGGCCCTGAAGCGCGCTGGACACCGTCGGCTTGGCCGTCGCGGCCCCGGCGGGCGCGGCGGGAATCGCGAGGGCGAGCACGCTGAGGGCGAGCGCTGCGAGGGACCTGGCGCGCACCGGGCGCATCCTAGGAGCGCGGGT
>Ga0335073_10009546_pt1 | contig 13620 bp, 12 predicted proteins | sample Lox_Sample_22_FD_207093 | JGI IMG/M metagenome (GOLD analysis project Ga0335073, IMG submission 207093) | Soil microbial communities from Loxahatchee National Wildlife Refuge, Florida, United States - Lox_Sample_2.2 | ecosystem: Environmental > Terrestrial > Soil > Wetlands | place: USA...
ATCTGGAGCGTGGCTACGACGCCCACGTTGCGCAGCTGCGCGAGGAGTTGTTGTTGCGGCGCAAGCTCGCCGACGAGGCGATCGAGAAGTTTTGGCCGCACAGCGTGCGCGTGAGTCCGGCTAGCGGTGGATTCTACGTGTGGACGACGACGCCGCGCGAAATGCGTGCGCGCGCCCTCCTCGACGTCTCCGAGCGTCTGGGCGCGTCATTTCTCTTTGGCGAGGCATTTTTTGCCGATTCGGGCGGCGATCATCATTTTCGTCTTGCGTTGACCGCGGTCGCGCGCAAGCAAATCGGCGAAGGTATCCGGCGAATCGGTGAAGCGATGGCAACGCTGCGTGCGTGAAGGGCTGCTCGCGTGGTACGAGCGCCACGGACGTACGAATTTGCCATGGCGTGTGGTGCGCAATCCATACTACACGCTGGTGAGCGAGTTTATGTTGCAGCAAACGCAGGTCGATCGCGTCATTCCAAAGTTCGAGGCGTTTGTGGCACGCTTTCCCGATATTCCGGCGCTCGCCGCGGCGAGTTCGGGCGAGGTGCTGCGTGAATGGCAAGGATTGGGCTACAACATGCGCGCGTTGCGGCTCCACGAGACGGCGTGTCTCGTCGTGGAACGTTTCGCCGGCGTCATGCCGTCAGCGTCACATTTGCTGCGCCAATTGCCGGGGGTCGGGCCGTATAGCGCCGCGGCGATCCGCGCCTTCGGGTTCGATCTCGACGATGCTCCGCTCGACGTGAACGTCCGGCGGATCATACACCGCGTGTTCTACGGCCTCGAACATCCCGCAAAGGCATCGACGCGCGAGCTCGACGAACGCGCGCGTACCATCGCGCCGCCCGGCCAGGCCCACGACTGGAATTCGGCGATGATGGATTTGGGCGCAACGTTATGCACGGCGCGCGCGCCGAAGTGTCTCATCTGCCCGCTGCGCGACACGTGCGCCGCGGCGCCGGTCGATGCGGCGGTGCTGGAAAATGCGCGTCGCGAGCATGCCAGGAGGCCGTCACCTCAAAACGCGATCCCATGGGAGCGTACGACGCGCTTCGCGCGCGGCCGTATCGTCGAACGGCTGCGCGCATTGCCTGCGGGTCAACGCATTTCACTGCTCGATTTACACGGTGACTTGCAGTCGCTCATGCCCGAACGCACGCTGGAGGATGTGAGCAACCTCGTTGCAATACTGGAGCGAGACGGATTGATTGCCCGCGACGGTGAGGCAATCGCCCTACGCGATTAGGACACTAGAGGGGTACCACGATGCGTTTGTTGAGCGCACTTGTCTGCTTTATGGTCTGCGCGACGGCGTTGCCGGCTGCGGCCTTCGATTTTGCCGACGCGCGACGCGTCGTCTCGGCGAGCAGCCCGCAGATATCGCCGGACGGCACGCGCGTCGTCTACGTGCGCGGCGTGGCCGACTTCAAGGCGGATCGCACCGATCGGCAGCTCTGGCTGATCGATGTGCGCACGCACGTGCAGCGTCAGCTCACGTGGGATCGCAAGGGCATCTCCGATCCGACGTGGTCCGCGAACGGCGAGGAAATCGCCTTCACGGCCTCCGACAACGACGCGAAGAATCCGCAGGACCAAATCTTCGTCCTGCGGATGGACGGCGGTGACGCGCAACAGATCACGCATGCGAAGAATGGCGTCGATAGCTATGCCCGCAGCCCCGACGGGCGTCGCTTTGCGTACACGATGCAAGATGACGATCCCAACAAGGCCGACGCGCAGAAACATCTGGACGCCTTTCAGGTCCAAGACAACGACTATTTGCATCGCGCGGGCACGCCGCCCGAGCACGTGTGGATTTGCAACGCCGATGGATCGCACGCGCGCCGCTTGACGAGTGGGACGTGGAGCGCGGCCGTCGTTAACCCCGGCGGCGGCGGGGAATTGTCCTGGTCGCCCGATTCGAAGACGGTGGCAATCGTCCGCTATCCCACGCCGTTCATCGGGGACTCACTCTCGGCCCGTATCGAATTGCTCGACGCACAAAGCGGGGCGCTGCGACCGCTCGTCCCGAGCGAAACACTGCAGTATCAGCCGTCTTTCGCGCCGCGCGGTACGCTCGTTGCATACACGCGCAATACCAACGGCGACTACACGCAAGGTACCGATCTCTACGTGGCCGATGCCGGTGGACGGCACGTCGCGAATCTACGCACTCAGCTCGACCGTGACGTTAGCCGTGCAACGTGGAATGCGCGCGGTGACGCGCTTTGGGTCTCGACGCCGGACGGCACGAACAACCGCTTGTGGTATTGGCCGCTCGCAGGAGAGATCTCGCAGATCGACATCGGCGCTTTGCAGCCGGCGTTCCTCGGCAACACCGCGAAGAGCGGTGCCTTCGTGTTTACGGCGTCCACGTCGTCGCAGCCGGCCGAGGTGTATTTGCTCGAGTCGCCGGCGAGCAAACCGGTTGCGCTAACCGATAACAATGCCTTCGTCGCCAAGAGCGGCGTCGCGCGCGTGGTTTCGGTGAATTGGGATTCGACGAAGGGGAATTTCAAGGAAGACGGCGTGCTATTCTATCCACTGCATTACAAGAGTGGAAAGGCACCTTTGATTCTCCTGATTCACGGCGGACCGCAAGGTGCCTCGACGCTCGCCTGGAGCAGTCAGGCGCAGATCTTTGCAGCACACGGGTTCTTTGTGTTCTCGCCCAACTATCGCGGCAGCACGAATCTCGGTGACGCATATCAGCATGCGATCACCGACGATGCCGGCGACGGTCCCGGCAAGGACGTGATGGCGGGCCTGGCCACCGTCGAGCGCGATTATCCGATCGATACGACGCGCATCGGCGTCTCCGGATGGTCGTACGGCGGCTACATGACCTCGTGGCTCATCGGGCACTATCACGTGTGGAAAGCCGCGGTAAGCGGTGCATCGCTCGACGACTGGCTCGACGACTACAACATCGCCTTTTACTACGATACCGACGTGCCGTTCTTTAAGGGCAAACCGTGGAATCCGGCAAACACGGCGGAGTGGCGCGAGCAATCACCGATCGCCGACGCGCCGCAGGCGACGACGCCGACGCTGATCATGGGCGATATCGGCGACAACAACGTCACGATCACGAATTCGTTCAAACTCTACCATGCGCTCAAGGACAACGGTACGACGGTAAAATTTATCGCCTATCCGGTTGCCGGGCATTTCCCGTCGGATCCGGTGCGCGCAGAAGACGTACAAAAGCATTGGCTCGAGTGGCTCGAGCAGTACTTGAAGTAGGAGCGCCTGATGATCAAGAGATTGGTAACCTCACTCTTGCTGGCCGGTGCGCTCGGCCTCAATGCCGCCGCCGCCACGCAAACCTTCACACTCGATGACATTCCAAAGCTCGTTGGCGTCTCGAACGTCGCCATCTCCCCCGACGGGAAGCTCATCGCATTCATCGTTTCGCGTCAGAATCTCAAGACCGATAAGAACGATGCGACGCTCGAACTTTACGACGTTGCGACCAAGAGCACGCGCCCGCTCACGTTCGAGCGCACCGGACTGTCTTCACCGGCGTGGTCGCCCGACGGGACCAAACTCGCCTTCCTTGCCAATCGCGGCAGCGGTGACGACGTGCACCAGCAGGTGTGGATTCTCGACTTTCGGGGCGGCGATCCACGGGCGGTAACCGACGCGCCACAAGGCGTCGAAGAGTTTGCCTGGCGTCCCGACGGGGGCGCGCTGGCATTCGTTGCCCCCGACGAGCCCGCCAATAAAAAGGACGTCGAGAAACATCTCGACTCGTTCGTCGTCGGCGATCAAGCCTACGATGATCGCTCCGCGCCGACGAGCAATCACATTTGGCTGCTCACCTTCAACGGTGACGGCACGGGCGCGTCCAAGCGGCTCACGAGCGGAACGTGGAGCTTGCCGTCGGCGCAGCCGCCAAGTTCGCCGGGGCCGCCGATCTCCTGGTCACCCGACCGAAAATCGATCGTGTTCACTAAGATGCCGAACGCATACGACGCCGATTCGGACGGTGCGATCGTCTGCAAACTCGACGTAGCAAGCGGCGCCATCACGCCGCTGACGTCGCACGGGAAGTATGAAGGCTTCGGCGAGTACTCACCGGACGGTACGCACGTGGCGTATTGGTATCCGCAAAACGGCAACAACGCCGCCGTGAACGAGATTTACGTTGCGCCGGCGAGCGGCGGGGACGGTACCGACGTGACCTCCGCCGTCATCGATACGAACGTGCAACGCTTCATCTGGATGCCGGATTCGAAGAGTCTCTTGATTTCGGGTCACAAAGACACGGACGCGGCGCTTTGGATCAAGCCGCTCGACGGCACGGCCACGCGAATCAATCTGGGCGGCGTGCAACCCTCGCAGGGCTTTTGGCTGGATGCTTCGGTCGCAAAGACCGGCGCGATCGCATTTGCCGGTAGCGAGCCCAATCACCCGACCGAACTGTACTATATGAGTTCGCCGGCCGCGGCACCCCAGCGTGTGAGCGGCTACAATGACGCGATTGCCGCGTACAACCTTGGGGCGGTGCACGCGATCCAGTGGAAAAACGAAGGCCTCGCCGAAGACGGCGTGGTTACGCTGCCGCCCGATTACGACGCATCGAAGAGTTATCCGTTGGTGTTGATCATCCACGGCGGCCCGAACTCCGCTTCGATTACGTCGTTCAATGGTCTCAACCAATTGCTCGCAGCGCGCGGATACATCGTGTTCAATCCGAATTATCGCGGCAGCGACAACTTGGGTGCCAAGTATTGGTACGGCATCGTCAACGATTCCGGCGCCGGCCCGGGACGCGACGTAATGGCGGGCATCGGCGCGGTAGAAGCTGCCTACAAAGTCGACACCTCGCGCATCGCGGTGTCGGGGTGGTCGTACGGCGGCTATATGACATCGTGGATGATCGGTCATTACCACATCTGGAAAGCGGCAGTATCCGGAGCGGCCGTGAATGATCTCATCGACGAGTACGCGCTCGCCGACAACGGCGTGGGCTGGCGGTACAACATGAACGGCTCGCCGTACACCAACGGGCTCAGCCGGAACTACATCGAGCAGTCACCGATCAGCGCGGCATGGGACGTGACGACGCCGACGCTCATCCTCAGCGACGTGGGCGATCAGCGCGTACCGATCACGCAATCCTATAAGTTCTACCACGCGCTGAAGGATCGCGGAACGGTGGTGCAGTTCTGGGCGTATCCGGTTTCAGGACACTTTCCGGGAGATCCGGTTCGACAGCTCGACGTGTACCGGCGTTGGTCCGCCTGGATCGAAGATTACCTGAAGTGATTGTCGGCTCAGCACTCTAGCTGCGTCAAGATCGTGCTGCCCGCAAAGACCCTCCTCGCGGCATCTCCTGTGCCGCTCCTGCTGCGCGAGTTTTGCGCCACAGCCAAAGGAAGTTCGCTTCCTGCGAATGGCGCAAAACTTCGAACCTTCTCTTGGCAGCACGATCCTGACGCAGCTAGAGCCAGAACTCTTTCCTGGGGCTTCAATCCACCGAAAAGGCATTGCTTCGTGCGCAGTTGCGCGGGGAGTTACGATGCGTGATCTAGCGCTAGACTCTCCGTAATCGCCTTGGCGATATCGGTCGCGTGTTTGCGGATCTCGTTGACCGCGGTGGTCTCGTACCAGCGGCCGCGCAATAACGGTCCGATGGCAAAGAGCCGCGGCTGGGATTCGCCGTTGCCGTCGAGCAGGCGGTAATCGCTCGTCACGTCGACGCCGAGCGCCAGCGCATCGGGGCGCATGACCCCGCGGGCGAGCGCGTTGCGTACCAATGGATGTGTAACCGTTCGTAGATCCGCATTGGGGCCGGTACAGTTGACGACGTACGCGGCCCGGAGTTCGGATATGCCGTGTGCACCGCGAATCGCCAACGTGATCCCGCGCGCGTTAGCACTTCCGCCGGTAACGCGCCCGCGATGAACGGTGATGCGACCTTCGGCGTTCATACGTTCGAATGCGGCGTACGTCGCGGGCGGCACGCGGTAGCGGTGAATCGCCCATAGCGACTGCAGATGCCGCAAGAAGCGCTTGCGGTCACGGTCGCTCCAGCCTTCCCAGATCGCCGGCGTGATCGGCCGCAATCCTTCGAGCACGGCGCGCCAGTCGCCGGAAAAATTCTTCACCGCGCGTCGCAGCGAACGCAGCATGGTGTAGGGCGTGCGCACGTCGAGATCGAGCGTCGAGTGATCGACGCCGCGCACGCTCGTATCTTCGACGAAGGGTAGAAGTCCATGGCGCGACACGATGTGTACGCGACCGCCGAACGCACACTCATCGAGCAGGGCGATCGTATCCATTGCGGTGAGACGGCTACCGATGACCACGACGTCCGCGGACGGATCGAAGTGCGCGATGTCGGCCGTCCACGGGTCGCCCGCGTAGCCGGGATGCCGGCGTACCGGCTCGGGAAGAAAACTATCGTTGGGTGGAAGATTTCCGAGCGCAAGCACGACTGCACGCGCGTCGTAGCGGCGACCGGCATCGTCGGTGAGCCGATATCCGTAATCCGTACGCTCGATGTCAACGATCTCCGCACGCTCGTGCGTCATCCCCGGATGACGCGCCAAAGCGCTCGTCGCACGCAGGTACGCGCCGTAACGCGCGCGACAAATCAGCGCGTCGTCAGTTTCATCGACGAGATAGCGCGCAAGATGACGATCGTCGCCCGGAACGGCGGACATCGCGCGAATCGGTCCGTTCATCAAGAGGCTTGCGGACTGCGGCGCGTACGCGGTGCCGGGCCCAAGGTCGGCACGATTAAAAAAAGTAACGCGGTTCGCAAGGCTCGCTTGCTCTGCCAAGGCACACGCGAGCGCGGTGGCGGAGAGACCGCCACCGATCACGGCAACGTCGAGCGGCCGAGACGACATGGTCTCTTAGGTATCGGCCGCCCCGGCGTGGATTATGACGACGCCATTTTGTCCGCGTCGATCACTGCTTGTGCGAATTGTTGCGGCGCCTCTTGCGGAAGATTGTGGCCGATGCCGCCAGTGAGCGTTCGCTGGTCGTATTTACCGGTGAACTGGCCGCGATATGCTGCCGGGGGCAGATGTGCCGCGCCATTCGCATCGCCTTCCATCGTAATGGTGGGTACGGAAATTTTTGGACGTGCTGCGAGTTGCTTCTCCAGGCCGTCATATTTTGACTCGCCTTGCGCTACCCCGAGGCGCCAGCGGTAGTTGTGAATGATGATGGCCACCTGATCCGGGTTTTTAAACGCGGCCGCCGTGCGTTCGTACGTTGCGTCGGAGAAGTTCCATTTCGGCGAAGAGAGCTGCCAGATGAGTTTGTTGAAATCGTCGAGGTATTTGGCATAGCCATCGAGGCCGTTTATCGTCGTGAAATAGTACTGGTACCAAAATGCGTGCTCGAACTGCGGCGGTAACGGCTTTCTGTTCGCGGCCGGACTGCCGATCAGATAACCGCTGACCGCGACGAGTGCTGTGCAGCGCTCAGGCCAGAGCGCCGCGACGATCGCTGCCGATCGCGCTCCGAGATCGAACGCGCCGAGGACGGCGCGTTTGATCTTCAATGCGTCCATCAGCGCCGTGACGTCAAGGGCGCAAACCGATTGCTGACAGTTCCGAAAGGTCGAACTCGAGAGAAACGTCGTCGAGCCGAAGCCGCGCATGAACGGCACGATGACCCGGTAACCTTGGGACGCAAGCAGTGGCGCAACGTCGACAAAACTGTAGATATCGTAGGGCCAACCGTGGAGCAGGATCACCGGGGTTCCGCTGGCCGGACCGAGCTCGGCGTACCCGACGTTGAGCAGCCCGGCGTTGACATGTTTGATTGACGGGAACGAGGTGTGCGTACCGGCAACCGCCGTGGCGGCGACCGTTTCGGACCCCTCCGGCTGCGCGAGCGCCGGGCCGCTGGTTGCAAACGGCGCTGCGGCAACGGCCACGGCCGTATTAAGAACGAAACGTGCGCGTGTGACTCCCATTATTGTCTCCTTCGGTCGAGCATTTGCTCGACAGCGCGGTAGATACGTGGGACGTACTGCTGCTTATAGGGGTAGAGATCGACAGGGTCGCTGGTATGCACCAGCATTGCCGCGTCTGCTTCGAAGACGATCACGTTGCCCTGCGGATCGATGCTGCAATCGATGCCGAAATATTCCAGTCCGACGGCTTTGCCGATCGCGACCAGCACTTTGAAGCGTGTTTCGTCGAACGCGCCCCGCGGATCTTCGAGAAACGCAGCCTCTTCATCGCGCATCCATTGATGTTCGGCCATCGGCGCATTGTAGTAATGAATCATCCAATTGGGCGAGATCGCGAGATGCACCGGATAGGGCACGCCGTCGACGAAAACCAGCCGGTATTTGCGAAAATAACCGTCCTCGCTTGCATAGTCGACGAAGGTGCTTACGAAATAACGGTCGGCGGGGTGCCGCGTGGTATACGCTTCGCACGCGTCTGCGGAATCGAGTCGTTCAAGACCGTGCCCCGCGTGCGAGCCGAGCGGACGCGCGATTAGCGGAAAGGGAAATGGAACCGCGGCATTACGTAACGTCCGGCGGTCGACGATCGATACCGGCGCCACACGGGCACCCGTATCGGCGAGCGTGGTTGGAAGCAGCGGCCGCGCCGTGCCGATGACATAGGCCGGCATATTGAGCGCGGGCTTCTGCTGGCCGTGCATGAAGTGATTTGCGAACGCCAGATATTGTACGGCCTCGGGCGACTCGGCGATCGTGTTCCAGACGACATCGTACGTCGGAACGACGTCTGAGATGGTGTGCTGCTCGTCGACGAGATAGAGCTTGTGCACGGTAGTCGTTTCACGGTCGAAGAGGAAGTCCACCGGAATGTTGGTTTGCCAGTCGCCGGGCGCGCACAGACACAGCACGGTGCGCTGCGGCTTCGCTGCGTAATATGAAAATAGCCGCTGCACGCGCAGTGCCGACAATTGGTGCGCGAGCGCTTCCTCGCGCGCGCCCGTCATCTGCAGAAGCTCGTAGAGCGCCATGTGCGAAGCAACGCTTTCCTCTGCGGCAAGCGCGGCCCGATGCTCGACGATCGCGCCGGCTACATCGCCGGATTCGTAGAGGGTTTGGGCCAGATTTTGACGCAGCACGACGACGCTTGGAAATTGCGCGATGCCCTCGCGCAGCGTCGCCATCGCCTCGGGCAGCTTGCCCTGCGCGCGAAGCTCGACGGCGCGCGCGTTGGCCTGCGAGGGGCTGGAAAACGGCATGCGGCATGGTTTCGAAACGCGGGGGCAAAAACCGCCTTAACAAATATGAAAATTCCGTTTCCAAAGAAGGTCGTGCCGCGCGCCGTCGCCGAGCACGAGTTGGCCATCCTGGAGAAGACCTATCCGCACGCCGAGACGGCACTGCATTATAGCGATCCGTTTCAACTGTTGATCGCGGTGATTCTCTCCGCGCAAACGACCGACGTGCGCGTGAACATGACGACGCCGGCCCTCTTCGCGAAGTATCCAACGCCGCAAGCGCTCGCGAAGGCCAAAGTATCCGACGTCGAACGCATTATCAAATCGACCGGATTCTTTCGGATGAAGGCAAAGAACATCATCAACGCCTCGCGCGACCTCGTCGAGAAGCATGGAGGCGAGGTGCCGAAGGACCGCGAGCAACTCGAAGCCTTGTCGGGCGTGGGCCGAAAGACTGCATCGGTCGTCATGGGAGCGGCATTCGACGAGCCGGCGCTTGCGGTCGACACGCACGTTTTTCGCGTGTCGCATCGCCTCGGACTCACGACGGCGAGCACACCGCTCGGCGTTGAAGAGGACGTTACCGCGATCGTGCCGCGCGACAAATGGCGCTTTGCATCGCATTGGCTCATCTTGCACGGCCGCGCGATTTGTAAGGCACCGACGCCGCTATGTTCGCAATGTCCGGTACGTGAAATTTGCCCGACTCCGCCGATTATTGCGAAATTGCGAGCTACAACTGCAGCGGGCCGGATCCGTCTAGATGCGAAGGCCGCGGCAGCTCCGCGTCGGAAGCAATCATCTTTAACAAAGAAGAAGCGGTAAGCGCCTCGCCGTAACCGGCCTCGGTTGAAATCTTCGAGATGTTGATCAAGGCCGGCGTCGCCGCGCTGGGATCGAATTGATATTCTCCCTCGAGTCCCGCACCACCGACGCGCACGAGTTGATGCACTTCGTCGAGGTCGAGGCTCACGCGCTTGTCGCCGAACCGTACGCGCAGCCGCAGAGGCCGCTCGAGTCGCACGACACGCACCGCGCCCTTGCCGAGAATCGAATCGAGACGTTTGGCGCCGTCGAGCAAACGGCGATGAAAGAGCTGCAGTGATTCTTCCGCATCCTCCGGCGCACGAGGATGTTCTTCGCTGCCGCTATCGATCGCACGATCGATCTCGCGGCGCGCACGCATCCGGGAGGCAGCTTCGACGATCGGATTCTGCGCCGTGAACTCGGGCTTCATGGGGTCGGCCATTGGCTCTAGGCTACCAAAAAACGACGGCGCAGTCGTATGACTGCGCCGCTAGATGGATGGATAAAAACGAGGTTACGGCTTCTTGGTGGCCTTGGGCGCCGGTTTCTTGGTCGGCTTCGGAGTCGGCTTGGCCGACGACTTCATCGAACCCGACGACTTCATCGAGCTCGAGGTCTTGGCGCCTGCCTTCGGCGATGCCGACGGCTTTGCCGACGTTGCAGCCAATGCCGGGACGGTCATCAGGAACGCCGCGGCGATGAACGACGCGAGAGTCTTCTTCATTAAAGTGTACCTCCTTCCGTAGCAAAATACGGGAACGCTGCGGCGTCACAACGCCGCGCACGTGGCTCCGTTACGTCGAGTAAACGTAACAATGGGCTTGACAGTTCGCAGAAGGAGGCCGCTCCCCTGTCTACTTGCCCTTTCCAACCATCGCGCGGGAGATCACCAAGCGCTGGATTTGCTGGGTACCCTCGTAAATTTGCGTGATTTTCGCGTCACGCATCATGCGCTCGACCGGGTAGTCGGTGGAATACCCAAAGCCGCCCAGCACCTGCACCGCGTCGGTCGTGACCGACATCGCAACGTCGCCGCACTTGAGCTTGGCCATTGACGCCCAGAGCGAGACGTCGGGTGCGCCTTCGTCGCATTTGCGGGCGGCTTCGTAGAGCAGGAGACGTGCCGACTCGACTTCCGTCTTCATATCCGCAAGCATGAAGCCGACGCCCTGATGCTGGCCGATCGGCTTGCCGAACGCGATACGCTCTTTTGCATAGTTGGTCGCAAAGTCGAGTGCACCGGCAGCAATGCCGAGCCCTTGCGCGGCGATTCCCGGACGCGATTTGTCGAGCACTTTCATCGCGATCTTGAATCCTTCGCCCTCTTCGCCCAAACGATTGGCAGCCGGAATCACACAATCATCAAATGCGAGTTCAACCGTTGGTGAACCGCGGATTCCCATCTTTTTCTCTTTCTTACCGACGATGAAGCCCTTCGTGCCCTTCTCGACGACGAACGCCGAAACGCCGCGCGAGCCCGCCTCGGGATCGGTAACCGCAAAGACGCACACCACGTCGGCCACACTGCCGTTGGTGATCCAAATCTTTTGCCCATTGAGCACGTACGTGTCGTCTTTGCGCTCGGCGCGCGTGCGCATCGAACCTAGCGCGTCGGAGCCGCTCGACGCTTCGGTGAGCGCGTACGCTGCAATCTTCTTGCCCGACGCGATGTCGGGAAGGAAACGCTTCTTTTGCGCTTCGCTTCCGCCGATCAGAATCGGCAACATGCCGAGCTCTTGCACTGCGACGATCAGCGAACTCGAGGCGCATGCTTTGGCGATCTCTTCGACGACCTTCACGTAGGTCACGAACGATCCACCGAGACCGCCGTATTCGGTCGGGATCGGAATGCCGAGCAGGTCGTTCTGCGCGAAAAGGTCTTTGATATCGGTTGGGAACTCGCCGCTCTCATCGATCTCCGCGGCGCGCGGTGCGACTTTTTCCGCAACTAACTCGCGCACCATGTTGATGATCATGGCCTCTTCGTCGGAATCGGCGCTGCGAGGGGGTGCAATACTCATGGGCGAGGCTTCCACGGGGGAGGGAGCCGTTCCGTCCATCGGCGCAATAGCCGTACATGGAGAAAGTGTTCCAGTCGTGCGCGGAGGCCGTAGCGGATATCCGTAGCGGCGCGACGCTCGCAGTGGGCGGCTTCGGCCTCAACGGCATTCCGCACAACCTGATCGCGGCGCTCCTGGAGCAGGGAGCAACCGACCTCGTTACGGTTTCGAATAACTGCGGTGTCGACGGGTGGGGCTTGGGTGTGCTGCTCGATCATAAACGTATCCAGCGCACGACGGGCTCGTACGTCGGCGAGAATAAGGAATTCGAACGGCAATATCTGAGCGGCGAACTCGAAGTCGAGCTGGTGCCGCAGGGCACGCTCGCCGAACGTTTGCGCGCCGGTGGCTGCGGGGTTCCGGCATTTTACACGCCGGCGGGCGTCGGTACGCTGGTCGCCGACGGCGGACTGCCGTGGAAGTACAATGCGGACGGCAGCGTCGCGATTGCTTCGCCGCAAAAAGAGACGCGGTCGTTCGACGGCCGCGACTACGTTTTGGAACACGGGATCGTGTGCGACTTCGCACTGGTGCGCGCGTCGGTCACCGACACCGTTGGCAACGTGATCTTTCACAAGGCGACACGCCAGTTCAATCCGCTCTGCGCGATGGCCGGTAAGGTTACGATCGTCGAAACCGAGGAACTCGTCGAAGCGGGCGAGATCGATCCCGAAGCGGTGCACTTGCCCGGCATCTTCGTGCAGCGCATCGTGAAGGTCGGGCCGGCTGGAAAACGTATCGAACGTACCACTACGAGGAAACGCTAATGCCGTTGACGCGAACTCAGCTAGCTGCGCGCGTTGCGCTCGAACTGCGCGACGGACAGTACGTGAACCTCGGCATCGGCTTGCCGACACTGATTCCCAACTACGTGCCGCACGGTGTGACCGTCACATTGCAAAGCGAAAACGGCATTCTCGGGATGGGGCCGTACCCGTACGAGGGCAACGAGGACCCCGACCTGATCAACGCCGGCAAAGAAACCGTGACCGTGTTGCCGGGCGCCTCGTTCTTCGACTCGGCGCTCTCGTTCGGAATGATCCGCGGCGGACACATCGACCTCGCGGTGCTCGGTGCGATGCAGGTTTCCGAACATGGCGATTTGGCCAACTGGATGATTCCGGGCAAAATGGTCAAGGGCATGGGCGGCGCTATGGATCTCGTGCACGGCGCGAAACGCGTCATCGTCATGATGGAACACGTCGCCAAAGGGAATGCGCACAAAATTCTCGAGCGCTGCGATCTGCCGCTCACGGGGAAGGGTGTGGTCAACAAGATCATCACCGACTTCGCGGCGATCGATATCGAGCCGCGGGGTTTGGTGCTGCGTGAAGTCGCGCCGGGCATGACGGTCGATGAGGTCCAGGCGGCGACCGGGGCCAAGCTCCACGTCCCCACGCCACCCATGGAGATGAAGGTCCCAGCCGGCGTAGCCTAGGGTGTGCGACCCACTGCAACCCGGCGTGGGTTGTAGGTAATGCTATGACAGAACGCAAGGTTTCGCTCGTGCTGCCGGCTCAAGATTTCCATGAGGGCGGCGGCTTTCTGGTCCATCGGCCGTTTCCCGTGCAAGGCGTGCT
>Ga0335073_10009547_pt1 | contig 13619 bp, 15 predicted proteins | sample Lox_Sample_22_FD_207093 | JGI IMG/M metagenome (GOLD analysis project Ga0335073, IMG submission 207093) | Soil microbial communities from Loxahatchee National Wildlife Refuge, Florida, United States - Lox_Sample_2.2 | ecosystem: Environmental > Terrestrial > Soil > Wetlands | place: USA...
GCCGGTGCGCTCGCAGTCCGGCAACTCGTGCGGGAGAACACGATCTCCCAGATTCCTCCCAATACGGCGACAGCTCCCATCCGCCGAGTAGGGTGAGAGCTGTCAGTGGAGTCTCTGACCTGGCCTTACATCTGTGGGCGATACTGGGATCGAACCAGTGACCTCCTCGGTGTGAAGGAGGCCCCGAGCCGGTCTGGATGAGTCTAGAAGGTTCGCGACGTGCTGTCTCCCAGCGCAAATGACCGTCCAGACTCCCCCGGGCTCCTAAGCGCATAGCCGTGCCGGGCACGAAGATGGCGATCGATTCGCTCGAAGCAATCCCGGCCAGTGACAGCACACATTGGATCCGCATCCGCGGGGCGAACGCTCAAATCCGGTACCCCTTCCGATCCAGCAAGGCCGTGGCCTGCCGATGATCAACGAAGTGCGCCGCTTCGAGCACTGGCTCGGCCTGGAACAGGACTTCACCGTCATCTACTGGGATCAGCGCGGCTGCGGCCGTTCACTGCGGGGCCCTGCCTTGCGGCGTTCTGCCTTGCGGGCGGCCCGCCGGGATACGGCGGTGACCGAAGAGTCGGCCTGGTGGAGTGCCTTCGCTGTTCGGGTGGATGGATCACGGCGCTCGGCGGCCAGCGCCAGGCGATGCACGAGCGCCCGGGTCAGCGGCAGGGCGATAGCCAGCAGCAGCCACATCCGCAGGCGCCTGGAGAAAAATGCCCACATGTTCAGGGTCCCTTCGTCGTCGTCCTCTGCGAGGTGCTCCGGCGCTACCCGCCTTGTCCCGGGCTAACCACCTCCCGAGCCGCCTGCTACTCCGGTCGCACATGGTGACCCGATGGGTGAGCACTGCGTCGGCTTCCACGATGGCTTCGTAGGATGCCGCGACGGCGTGCCCCGGCCCGCCTACCCGTGCCGTCGGCTGGACCAGCCAGACGGAGTGGAGAAGGCGCTTGAAGGCCGATCCGCGATACGTGAAGGGTGGATGTTCGAAACGGATTTGAACCTCGGCAGCAGAGCCTGGCCGGTGGCCGCGGCCTGGCCGAATACCTGTGGGATTCCGGCCAGGTTGTCGTGGAGGGCGACGCCTTACCGGGCTGGGTGCTTCCCGGGGCGGGCGACCGCCGTCAGCGAATCCTGCAGCGCGCCGCCGCGCCGCCCGTAGCGGGTGGTCAGGCCTTCTCTTTCTTCCGCAGCTTGCGGTCGTCCCGCAGTTCCGAGAAAGGCTCCTGCTCGGCTGGATGCCCAGCCGCCATGGCGCGGCCGCGCTCAAGCTCGGCATTGAACTCGGCGCCGAGCAGGATGGCGACATTGGAGATCCACATCCAGATCAGGAAGATGATGACGCCGGCGAGGCTGCCGTAGACCTTGTTGTAATGGCTGAAGTTGGCGATGTACACGGCGAACAGAGCAGAGGCAACCAGCCATAGCACGACGGCCATGAAGCCGCCGGGGCTGACCCACTGGAAGCCGTGCCTGACGTTCGGGCTGGCCCAGAACAAGATGGCGAGGATCAGGCCGATGATGATCAGCAGCACCGGCCACTTGGCGATGTCCCAGACAGTGACCGCTGTCGAGCCGAGCCCGAGTACGTTCCCGACTTTCTGTGCCAGGCCGCCGGTCACGACCACGATGACGGCCGCCGCAACAAGCAAGATCATCGTCGCCACGGTGACGCCCAGCCGGATCGGCGTGGTTTTCCAGATCGGCCGGCCCTCGGGCACGTCGTAAATGATGTTGGAGGCACGCATGAAGGCCGCGACGTAGTTGGACGCCGACCACAGCGCGAGCACGATTCCGGCGATGCCCAGGATCCCGGAGGCTGCATGATTGTGCTGCAGATTGATGACGTCGCTCATGATGATCTTCCGCACGGACGACGGAGCGGCCTTGCCCAGGTTAGTGATGAGCGGCTGAGTAGCCGACTTACCGAGAACGCCGAGCAGGGAGACCAGGACAAGAAGACCCGGGAAGATCGACTGGATGCCGAAATAGGTCAGCGCCGCCGCACGGTCCTGCAGGTCGTCGGCCTTATATTCCTTCAGGGCTCGCCTGGCAGCCGCGAGCCAGGACCCGCCGCTCAGATCTGTCGGGCCGTTCGGTACATCGTCGCGAGCGCTGCTGTCCGTAGTCTGCGATCTGGCCATCGGCGATCACCCTCCCTAACTCGTCGGCGTGGCGGCTGGATTCCGGTTACCCGGGCATGGCAGAGACTCCGAGCTGCACACAAGTCCGGAGAAGGACCTGGGGGCTAGAGCGGTCCGCCAGGATAAAGCCGGGCGTGGCTGCCAGGGTGGTTAGTGGCGGCTGTCGGTTACGGTGTCGCGGGCCGCCCGCGCCTGATCCCGGACGTCGTGCGCCGAGCTGGCGGTCTCGTCCTTGACGGCGGCGGCCGCGTCGGCCGCCGCGGCCTTGACCGACTCGGCTGCCTGCTTTGCTGAGTCCTGGAGGCTGGCCGCGGCGTCCTTGGCCGCGCCGGTGACGGCTGGCGCGGCGGTTTCTTTGACCTTCGTCGCCGCACGCTCCTCGGCGCTGCTGGCCGGCAGAAGCGAGCCAATGAGCCAGCCGACGCCTACCGCGATCAGACCGACCGCCAGCGGGTTACCCGCCGCCTGACGGCGAAGGCGGTCCGGAGCCGCTGACGCCTTTCCTTGAACCGCCGATGCCTTTTCCCCCGCCGCGGAAGTCGTACTGGAGACGGACTGTGACGCTGCACCCATAATCTTGTCCTTTACTCCGAGCACGGCAGAACGTGCGCTGGCTGCCGTGCGCTTTGCGGCATGCGCCGGGTTGACCGTGTCGGCCAGGGTATTGACGTCCTCGCTGAGGCTGATGCGGGTTTCCTCGATCTGCTCGCGGATCTGGTCCGGATCGCTGGTCATGATGTGCCCTCGTTTCCTTTTATTGCGTCAGGAATCTTCTTCACCGTCTGCGCGGTCTGCGGGACGCCCGATACTGCGCTGATCTCGCGGCGTCCCATCAGCCCGAGGATCGCCGCGACGATCAGCCAGACTGCCGCCACGATCAGCGCCGACCAGCCATGACCGGTGGCGTCGCCGATGCCCCACCACGCGGCGACCGAGGCGAACAGCAAGACCATGTGGCCGCTGATGCCCGCACCCGCCAGCATCCCGGCGCCCTTCCCGGCCCGGGTGGCTGACTGGCGGAGCTCGGCCTTGGCTAGCTCCACCTCCTGGCGTATGAGCGTGCTGAGATCCACGGCAACATCTGAGAACAACTCGCCGACCGAGGCGCGCGAATCGGGCTGCGGCGGCGGGGCCGGATCGAACGGGCTGCTCACAGGGTGCCCTGACGGGGCGCCTGGTCATCAGTGACCAGGGGGTTCCGCTCGCCATGCGCTGGATCGGCCTCCCAGGCCGGATCACGCCCGGCTGGCGGCAGGCCGCTGGCGGGGACAGAAAGGCCCGGCGTCTGATCGCCGATGCCCGCGGCCGTTGCCGGCGGGTAGCTGGCCATGTCAGACGGCGGGGCCCACTGCCCGCTAAGCTCCTGCGTAGCTGCAGCCGCCGCCGCGGAGTTATCGCTATTTGCGTCCTTAAGTCCTCGGGTGAGCCGGCCGGCCACGAGGCCCGCTCCCACCGCCAGGGCCAGGAATGCCGCCGGCCTGCGGCGCGCGAAGGACTGCATCTCCTCCGCCACCTGGCCGGGCTGGCGGTCGTCCAGCCACTGCCCGGCAGTACGGACCCTCGAGGCCGCCTGATTCGCCAGGCTGGCGGCCATGCCGCCCTGGCCGGAGGCATCTGCCATCGAGCGTAGCTCGTCACTGAGCGAAAACAGCTGGTTCGCCAGCCGCTCCTGCCCCTGGGCCGCCTTCTCCTCCAGCTGGCCTTGAGCCTGGTGCAGCAGGTTCCTGCCCTGACGCCCGGCCTCCACCGCGACGCCCGAAGCCTGCTCCCGGGCAACGTCGGCCACGTGCTTTCCTGTCTGAACACTGCTGTGACTTAGGTCGGTCGCCTGACTCTTAACGACGTCAGCCGTGCCCTGCTCCTCCGCCGATGCGGGCGGGAGCGGCTCGCCGCGCTGTGGCGGCGAAGGTGCGGGCAGGTAATTGTCTGTCATCCGGGCTATCTCCTCGATTGAGCGATTTGCGGTCATCCGCAATCAGCGGGCCGCGGCGGCGTCTGAGTCCGCTCGGGCCAGGTACCCGCGCGCCGTCCGGTCTGGCCCCTACTACCCGCAGCCGGATGACTTACACATTAAACTTATGTCAGAAACTTACTGAGGAAGCTTACGGTGTCCACTTGGTAGCGCGCCAGCCTGCCCGGGGCGGCCGCGAGGCCGTCTACCGCCCGGGGTTTCTCGCCCGTGTTGGAACCCGGGCGGTAGACGGCGTCGGCAGGAAGGATCAGGCAGACGGTCCCGGCGGGCAACGGCCGCGGTCTACGGCCTCAATCTCGCCTGACATCCGGGTCGTCGGCCACGAACACCGCAATGCGATCAAGCATGTCTTCCAGGCCCGTTTCGAACTCCCCCTCCCACCGGTCCTGGGCGAGTCCCGCCGCTAGGCGGTGCACCGTCGGGAAACGCCTAGCGTCAATCCCGTCACTGGGGTCAAGCAGCTCGCGTGGGCTGTCGGCGTCCTGGAGTGCCTCTCGCTGCCCGGCAGAACGTGCGGGGCTCAGGCCGCCGATGACCGGATCGGCGGCTGCCTGCCCGGCGGATCCGCCGCCATCCTCCGAAATAGCGTCGGCACCGGTGAAAGATCCGTCGCCCGGCTTCGGATCCCGTAGCGTCATGGCACTGGTTTCCAGGAGCAGGTAACCGAGCAGGAAGCTGTTGAACGTGCGGTAGGTGAACAACACCTGCTCGTCGCTGAACCCCTCCCGGGCCAATCCGGTCAGCATCGCCTCGACCCAGCGCAGCGACCGAAGCGGGGGGTTCACCCACGGAGCCGCGGGCGGCCGGGTAGCAACCAGCGGGAAAGCGTGGGGATGCGCCCGGGCGTAGCGGCGCACTCCGTGCGCCATACCGGCAAGATACGGCCGCCACCCGTCCACCGGACGCAGCTGTACTTCCGGATCGTCGGCGAGCTCGTTGACGATCCGCTCTACCACCGCGTCAAACAGCTCATCACGGTCCTGCACGTACCTGTACAGCGACATCGAGCGAACCCCCAACCGCGACGACACCGCCCGCATCGACGCCGCCCCGATGCCCTGCTCATCCATCAGCTCGAGCGTGACCGTGACGATCCGGTCCAGCGACAGACCACGACCCGGCCGGCTACGACGCCCGCGCCCGCCCTGTGCTCGTATCACCGGAACCTCACCTCATGACGACTGCCGTGATGTTAGCGGCTAGCCGCCACCGGACCGACCGCTGCCGCATGCTCGCATTATCATCATCCTAAGATTCCTCCGCCGCATTAACCGGGCTAGATAACCGCGAGCTGGCGGCGCTGGCGTGCGCTCGGCTATCGATAAGGCGTGACGAGGCCCGTCGCGCAGGCGAGCACGACTGCCTGCGCGACTAAGGCGCAGTTTCGTGAAGATACGCGTGACGTGTGTCTTCACGGTGGTCTCGGAAAGAACAGTTCGGCGGCGATCTCGGAGTTGGACCGGCCACGGCCGATCAGTTGCAGCACCTCGACCTCGCGCTCAGTTAGCTCCGGAGGTGGCGAGGCATGTCCTGGCTCGCGACGGCTGACGTATTCGTCGGGAAGCCGCCACAACAGCGCCGGTGCCAGCAAGGCGTCACCGGCGGCCAGGCTGCGGACTGCGGCGGCCAGCGTCTCGGACGGCTCGTCCTTCAGCAGGAAGCCCGAGACGCCGGCCTTCAACGCCTGGTATACGCAATGGCCGAGGTCGAACGCGGTGACGACGAGCACGCACGGCCTGTCGGCGGGAGCGCGGTCGCGGGTGATCGCGCGTGTCGCCTGCACTCCGTCGGTGCCGCCAGTGGTCAGGAGCTGATGACCCGCTGCCTTGCCTTCTACGCCCAACCGGAGCAGTTCCAGCTCTTCAAGGTCGCTGAGAGGCGACCGGGCGAGCAGCCGGCCGTTGAATTTCACCCGCCCGGCCTTCTCCCCGATCCAGGCGGCACACACCTTATAGGCGCGGATCGGGATACCGAGCGCCTTCATCATGGCGATCAAGGCGGCGCGGTCCTGCGCGACCTCGACGGCCAGGCGCTTGAGCTGGCCGCCTTGCCCTTGCGCGCGATGGGTTCGCGCCACCCGGTTCGCCAGCTCGGTCCCTGCGGTCGCGCCCGCGAGATGATCGTTGAGATAGATGCCGAGCACGCGGTACCCGATCTGCCCGGTGCCGGCTCCAGTGCCTGTCTGGGCCATGATCCCTCCGTTCCAGCTGCCGGCCGCCTTCGTTCTGCCTGGCTCATGCCCGTTCGGCATTAATTCGATCTTGTGCCGAACGGGCGGTGGTGCCCGCCGGCGGCGGGTCCTAACGTCCCAGGGCGGCCCCGGCCGGGGCCGGATCATCGCCACGCCCGGTTACCGCGTCGCGTGCCTTGTCCGCCGCGGCTGCGATCGGCCCGGCCGCCTTGAGCGCGCCGGGCGAGGGCGGCGTGTGCGGATGCGGGCGGGTAGCTGCGGTCTTCTTGCCCGCGGCGATCTGGGTGCCCAGCTCGGCGGCCCGCTCGGTGTTCAGGGCGGTGCGCAGTCCCGGCTACACCGCGGTCTCCTCGAACTGGATGTGCTCCCGGGCGGCCCCGCTGAACGTGCCGAGCAGCTTCTCGAACTCCGCGTCGCCCGCGTCGAGCTTGGCCAGTACGTCGTCGACCGGCGCTTGAGGGATCGGGTCTGTTGCCGGGCCGGGATCAGGATTGCCTCGCAGGGTGGTTGCGATGCAGTTCGGCGGCGATAGTCTGGCTCAGGTCGTTCCAGCTCTTCTCGAACTTGGCGAGGCCTTCACGCTCGAGTTCTTCGGTGACGGCTTCGAAGTCGACGCCGACGGTTGCCAGCTGATCCAGGACGCGGCGCGCATCGTGGTATCGGCCCCTGATGGTGTTGCCGGTCACCTCGCCATGGTCGGCGAAGGCCTCCACGGTGATTCCGGGCATGGTGTTGACGGTGCCGGGGGCGACGAGTTCGGTGACGTAAATGGTGTCGGGATAGGCGTGGTTCTTGACGCCCGTGGAGGCCCAGAGCGGGCGCTGCGGCGCAGCTCCGAGCTGAGCCAGCTTCTGCCATCGCTGGCTGGCGATGACTTCCTCATAAGCCTGGTAGGCCAGGCGGGCGTTGGCGATGGCCGCCTTCCCCTTGAGTTCCGCGGCCTGGCTGGTCGCTATCTGGTCGAGCCGGGTGTCGACCTCGGAGTCCACCCGGGAGATGAAGAAGGAGGCTACAGAGCGGATCGCGGCCAGGTCCCGGCCGGCCTCAGCGGCCTGTTCCAGGCCGCTGAGGTAGGCGTCCATGACAGCGCGGTACCGGGCCAAGGCGAAAATCAGGGTCACATTGACGCTGATTCCCTCGCTGGTGACCTGCGTGATGGCGGTGAGACCTTCTCGGGTGGCCGGGATCTTCACGAACATGTTGTCGCGGTCCACCGCGGATCGCAGGGTGCGGGCCATGTCCGCGGTGGCGGCGGCGTCACGGGCCAGCCGGGGGTCGACCTCGATGGAGACCCGCCCGTCTTGCGCGGCTGTCTCCTGGTACACCGGGGAAAGGACGTCACAGGCGGCGCGGACGTCATCGGTGGTGACCGTAAAGATGGCGGTCTCCGTGCTGGCACCCAGTTGGGCCAGGTGACTCAGCTGGTCGTCATACCTGTCGCCCTTGGCCAGGGCTGAGGCGAAGATCGTGGGGTTGGTCGTTACGCCGACGACGTGCCGGCCGGTGATGAGTGACTGGAGCTCGCCGCTGTCGAGCAGCTCACGGGAAAGGTCGTCCAGCCATACCGCCACGCCCTGGGCGGACAGCTCGGCAAGCGGGTCATGGCGGGTGTCACTGGTCATGTTCGGACCTTCCGGATCAGGCAGGGTGGTCGGCGGTGCCGTCGGCGGCCGGGGCAAAGGTGGCGGGGTGCCGTCCTGGCCCGGTGCCGTGCTGGGCGCCGCGATGCTGTCTCATGCCGCGGCGGCGGTGATGCCGACCTGGCGGTACAGGGTCTGGTAGTCAGCGGAGGCCCCGTAACGTCCGGCACCGGTGCTGTCAGTGCCGGCATCGTCAGGGTGCGGGGGCACTACTTGCTGTCTGCCTCGACGAGGCGTTCAATAAGCGCATCGACGTTGCCCGTCTTGGGTAGCTCTCGTTTGGCCAGCTGGTCGCTGAGCTCGGCCTTGGTCAGGCCTTCGTAGCGTTCGCGGGCCTTTTTGTGAGCCCGTCTGGCCTGCTCGCGCTCGGCCTGCCGGGCCTGACGTGCTAGCCCCTGCTCGGCCTGCCCGGCCTTCTGGGCTTGCTCGCGGGCGGCCTGCTCGGCCTTCTGGGCTTGCTCGCGGGCGGCCTGCTCGGCCTTCTCGCGGACCGCGCCGGACAGGGTGCCGACCGCCTGCGCCCACCTGACGGTGAGGCGCCGGTTGATGTCTACGGTTCGCTGAATCAGCTCGAAGTAGCGTTCGACTGCCGGGACCAGATCGACCCGCGGCAGCCCGGGGACCAGGTCCGTCACCGTCCGTGCGCCCCGCGTCCAGAAGCCGACGGTCTTTTCCCCAGCATTGCGTGCGCGGCCCGCCGCGTGCTGCCTGGTCATATGCATCCTCCATGATGTCCGAATACAGATATACGACGGGCGGCCGGTCGGGCGCAGACCACTGATGGCTCGTGATGAGAGATGGCGAATGGCACTGCTGGTCAGGCGATGACGGCGTCGATCGTCTTTTTCAGCGCACTGGGCTGGGCAGGCGACTTGGGGGCTTTCTTCCGGGCCTGCTCGAGCTTGTCCCCGATTTCCTGAAGCTGCTTGCGGCTGAGACCGGCCCGCACTTTGGGGAACCAGTCCTGCTCTTCCTCGTCGATGTGATGCGTGACGTTCTCGATCAGCACCGTGGCCTTGGCATCGAAACGCTCAGCCCCGGCCGGCATGCCGGCTAGCTCCGTGCATAGGACGTCGGCCACGTGATGTTCTTCGTAGGACTCCAGCACGTCTTCCTTGAGGTCGGGGAGCAACGCGCAGACCTCGGGATACATCACCTCATTCTCGATATAGGTGTGTACCGTGAGCAGCGTGATGATCTGCCCGACGATCGTTTCTTTCTGCTTTACCGCCTTGTCCCCGGCAGCCTGGAACTTGCGGAACAGGTTGCGAATTTCCTTGTGATCGGCCTTCAGCACCACGATTGCATCTGATGACATACTGCTCCTTCTCGGTACGCTGAACCCGCGCGGCTACCCGGCAGGCCCGCCACCAAACGCATCTGCTGATAAATGCCGGGGAGCTGCCATGAGCGACTGGCCCGAGGAAGATGACGATCCGCCACAGTGGCGCCTGTCGACATCTAAAGGGTCGTATCAACGGCTCACTCGCGAAATCGGGTCAGAACCAGCGTCCAGAAACTCGACGATGGCTGCGTGGACTGTGTTGCAGGTCAGCTGGTGGCGGGGGGTGCCGTCGTTCATGACTGGGTGGTCGTGATCGGGCACACAGGGCCAATCAGGAACGATCCGCTCAGTTGGGCTGTTGATGCACTTCGCACGGGGCCATTCAGGCGTCTGCATGGCGGAGGCGAAATCATCTTGCACCCCGTCAGCACGACAAGCCTTATCCGTCATCGCGCCGGGGCGGGTGAACCGCTCGTGCTGCTGCACGGTGTAGGGGAGTCGGCCGTCGGGTGGCGTCCGGTTCAGGACGCGCTCAGCCGCGACTATGACGTGATCGCGCTGGACTTTCCTGGCTTCGGTGGCTCCGCCAGACTTCCGGCACATGCCCTGCCCAGCGCCGTGGCTCTGGCCGATGCGGTCGAAGGTGAGATGGACCAGCTCGGGATAGGTGACTTCCACGTCGCCGGGTACTCCTTCGGAGCCCGGGTCTCCGTCGAGCTCGCCACCCGCGGCCGGATCCGCTCGGTCGTCGCGATCGCCCCCGACGGGCTCGGGACTCCGCCGGAGCGGGTTTACCAGGCGACAGCGCTGATGGCGGGTCGCACAATGGCGACCTTGCTGGCACCCGTCGCGACGCTGCTGACCGCGTCCGGCCCCGGCCGGAGCCTGTTCTTCGCCATGGAACGGCGTCATGCCCAGCCGGGCCGGCTAATCAGCTCCCGGGGTGGAGCCATCCACGGGCCAGGCGCTCCAGCGGATGCGACTGGATCCCCGAGGGTGCCAGCACGATGCCGTCGGGCCGTACCGTCGGGGATGGCAGGGGCCGCCCATGCTGCGCTGCCCGCACCAGCTCAGCCATCCGCGACTGGATGTTCCGGTAGAAGCGTTCCTGCGTCCACCGGCCAAACATCCAGAACCCCAGGCGGATGACCGGGTTCTGGATCGGCGCGGGCCGTGAGTATCCGGCGACGCGGAACGTCACCCGGCCGGTGCCCAGGTTCTTGATCACCTCGTAGCTGAGCCGGCCTTGCTCCAGATGACCCTCGAGCGTCTGGTAACACCAGCCCCATACTTGCGCTGGGCCGTCGCCGGTGGCGCGTTCTTCGTCGATCACGCCGGTGACCCGGACCCCGACGTAAAAGCGCAAGCCGAAAAAGCGCGCCTCAAGCAGCATGTCGCGGCCGAGCAGTCTGCTGTCCTGTCGGTAGACGCCGCGCACGATCCTGGCGTCGGCAAACTCGTACTCGCTCACCAGGCGGCATGCGAGCTCCCAGGCGCCGCCGTGTTCGGGCGGCCCGGGGCCTTCGCGGCCGATCAGCGTGGCGGAGGAGTCGACGTGCCAGTGTCCCTCGACGATTTTGGATCCGGCTTCGGGAGCCTGCGCCGGATCGTAGTTGATCTGGAGCGCGGGCAGTTCATCGAGCACGGCGCTTTCGTCAACCCGGCCGAGCAACCGCTCGTGCACTAAGTCGGCGTCCTTCAGCGAGTCGCCCATCAGCCAGAACATCGGCGGCCAGAGGCCGACGAACAAGGCCCAGCGTTCGGCGTTCCCGCGTTCATCCTGATCCACGGTCTTGGCCCGGATCCACAGGCCGATGCACAGGCCGATCGAGCCCAGCGAAGCCGCGTAGAAGTGTGTGCTGCGCACCCCGGCCTTCCGCAAGGCTTGACTGGCCGTCATCAGTCACTCCCATAGTTGTCTCAGTGATAGCTATCTCAGTCAAAAGCGGTGGCTGCCCGCTGTGCGAGCATTTACTCATGGCGACGGGGAGCCGTTCAGCCCGGCTGCGGACCGTCTTGGGCTGGCCGATCGGGATTGCGCTGGTCAGCTGGCGCTATTTGTGGCGCACCACTCCCCTGCACCGCTCAGAGGGGCCAGGCACGCGGGCCGACCTGCCCGACCCGGTCTACGACCCCGGCAGGCAGGCCAGACAGCAGACGCTTGAGATGGGTGTCGGCCCGATGCTGCACCGCTCGTATGCCGTCCGGATCACCGGCAGCAGTATGACCCCGGCGGCACTGGTCGACCTGGTCGCAGCAAGGCTCAACCAGGTGTCACCCGAGATGGCGGTATTCCGCAAGACCCGCGGAACGGCAAGTGCCCTGCGCCTGGGCGATGAGTTCCTGGTCCGCATGCCCGGCCCGTGGGACGGGCCGGTGCGCGTAGTGCGCCGTGACCCGGCCGGCTTCCGGCTCGCCACCCTGGACGGCCACCTGGAGGCGGGCGAAATCGAGTTCCGGGCCGAGCCGGACGGCGACACCCTCCGCTTCGAGGTCGAATCCTGGGCCCGGGCTGGGGACCGGCTAGCGGCCCTGCTCTACAACAGGCTGCGGCTGGCCAAGGAGATCCAGCTCAACATGTGGTCGCACTTCTGCGTCCGTACCGCCGCCTTGGCCGGCGGGCGTCCCCAAGGCGGCATCACCATCCGCACCCGCTGGGTTACCTGGCCCGAACACACGGAAAATGACGCGTGAATACGTTCCGGGCTTGCGCATAGTTCATCCCCGATGAACCCGAGACCTCACCATGCAGCCCAACCTGTCGAAGCGGATGCCTGGGTAGGCTTCCCTAGCCTGTCCAGGCTGCAGCGCGCACTCATGCCGCGGATAGGGTCGGTTGCGGCCCTCGGCGCTGAGCCTTAACGATAAGCGTCTCCTTCGGGCGCCAGACCCGGCTCAGGTGTCAGAACCGGGATCCGGGTCCGGGTCCTCAAGTTCGGGATCCACCCCGCCTTCCCGGTGCTTTTCTGATGCGCGCATCACGGCCCGCATCTTGGCGAATTCAGCGGTATCCGACATGTCAGGCTCGCTGCCACGCTGGTCGCCGGCGTTTCCCAGCTCCGGCATGCGGTCACTCATAGCCAGATCCTCCTCCAGAAGCTGGATCCCATGCCAAGCACGGTACCGAAGGTGAGCTCCGATCTGCTGGCCCCGACTCAAACTGCGACTGGAGCGTCATGAATGGCCCAGACCATTACCGCGAGGCTGAGAACTCCGTGCCGGAGCCGAGTCCCGCGAGGAGCCTGGCGCCAGGGCATTGTGTGATGCTGGACCTCACGAAGCTGCACACGGCCCTCGCCCAAGTCGCGGCGACCGCTCTGAACTCTGACGGCAGGGAATGGGCCGACGTCGCTGGTTATAGATTCAGCAGAATCCATCTCGCACAGCTGAGGCTGGACCAAACGGCGAGCAATGCTTGAAACCTGTGGATCCGCCGGGAAGGGCAGGGACGTGAAGGAGGGGTGTACCTTCCCGGTGACCGAGTCGTAGAGGTCTCAAGCAATGGCCGGCGCTGGAACGCCGGGCCGGGAAGGTACACCCATGCTCACAGTAGTGCCTGACGTGGCTGGCACGCTGCCGGCTGATGGGCAGCCGTCGTCGCTGATTGATCAGATCGTGCGGGACGGCGCGCGGCAGATGCTGGCCGCGGCGCTGCAAGCCGAGGTCGCCGCCTACGTCGACCAGTTCGGCGGGGTTCGTGACGAGGACGGCCGCCGCCTGGTGGTGCGTAACGGCACCGCGGAGCCGCGCACCGTGGTGACCAGCGCCGGGGCTGTGGAGGTGACCGCGCCGCGGGTGAACGACAGGCGCACCGACCCGGAAACGGGGCAGCGGATGCGGTTCTCCTCGGCGATCCTGCCGCCGTGGGCGCGCAAGACCCCGCAGGTCAGCGAGGTGCTGCCGCTGCTGTACCTGCACGGGCTGTCGTCGGGGGACTTCGTGCCCGCGCTCGGCCAGTTCCTCGGCAGCAGCGCCGGGTTGTCGTCATCCACGGTCACGAAGCTGACCGAGACGTGGACGGCCGAGGCCGCGGTGTTCATGACCCGGGACCTGTCCGGCGCGGATTACGTGTACCTGTGGGTGGACGGGATCCACCTGGGCATCCGGCTGGGCGAGGGCAAGCTGTGCCTGCTGGTGATGATCGGCGTGCGCGCCGACGGCCGCAAGGAGCTGGTCGCCCTCGCCGACGGCTACCGGGAGTCCGCCGAGTCGTGGGCCGACCTGCTGCGCGACTGCGCCCGGCGGGGCATGCGCGCCCCAGTGCTGGCGATCGGCGACGGCGCGCTGGGGTTCTGGAGCGCGGTGCGGGAGGTGTTCCCGCAGGCCAGGACCCAGCGCTGCTGGTTCCACAAGATCGCCAACGTGCTCGGCGCGCTGCCCAAGTCCG
>Ga0335073_10009548_pt1 | contig 13619 bp, 18 predicted proteins | sample Lox_Sample_22_FD_207093 | JGI IMG/M metagenome (GOLD analysis project Ga0335073, IMG submission 207093) | Soil microbial communities from Loxahatchee National Wildlife Refuge, Florida, United States - Lox_Sample_2.2 | ecosystem: Environmental > Terrestrial > Soil > Wetlands | place: USA...
CATCCATGTCACCAGTGACGTGGATTCTCTTAATGTATCCGAGACAGGCGACATCTTCTTTTTCTCCGACGGCACAGTCGTCACATGGGGATTATCAGAGGAAGACAATCTTCGTCTCCTTGATCGTATAAAACCCGCCGAAAAAGAACCCTACCGCGACATTGAAGAGGAAACTCTGGACTTCATCCAAGATCCTAAACTCCGGACCGGGATGATGGGAGATTTAATCCTCATTGGCGGGGACGCCTCTTCCGCCGACTCTACCGAGTCCTCCATCTACGCCAAACTAGCCTTTTCAAACGGCATCGCCCGGTCTACCAAACTCGCCGTCCTGGAAGAACAATTGGAGAATTACCTCGACTCGACCCGTGAGATTCCTCGAATCCTGGCACAGGGATCAAAACTCCCCTGGGGACGACGACAAACGCTGCAAAAGATGGGCGAGTTGCTTGCTTTTCGGGGCGAGTTGAATTTACATTCAGAGTTGGTGGAGACACCCGACTTGTACTGGGCGAAACCACAGTTGGAGGAGTATTATAATCGCGTGTCAAAGAATCTGGACGTTGCGGTGCGGATTACGATTTTGAATAAAAAGTTGGATTATGCTAATGAGTTGGCGGCAACGTTGAGAAGTCATTTGAGCGAGAAGCATGGGCTGGCACTGGAGTGGGGGATCATTGGATTGATTGCTATCGAGGTGTTGTTTGGCATTATAGAGTTGGTCAAGTGAGTAAGTACGTCTTTGTCTTTTCGAGATATCTGGTAGCGAAATTTATCCCACTCACAATCATGACACCGAGGTGCCGTCAGTGATTAACTGAGGGCACAAACACCGGGCCGGAATTAAGTATATTACATGTACTTGTACATGAGATAAGGAAGGCTCGGAATTAGGGAAGAGGAATTTTTCAGAAGAAAGAGAGCGGAGATTGTTGAAAAGACGCTTCCGAGAAGCGGAGGAAGAGTATTTCGAGATTATGACACTCGGAGTTGGCCCGACTATTAAGTGACAGCCATACAGAATCCAAAGTGGTTTCAGTAGAGTGCGATTCCTTCGTCATCAACCCTTCCTGTCTCATATCTCCAACCAGACGCGAGATACCGGCTACGCGAAAGACGACCCAATGCAATTTTCCCAAATCGAATGTATTACCCCAATTTATCGCCATGTTTCCGTTTCCTCTTTATCTTCTCCCCTTCCGTCTTCCCTTCTCCCGCCGTTTCACGTTCTCCTGTACTGTTTGCAGCCTCTCCTCGGTCGACGACTTGCCACCCTTTGAGTTAGTCTTCGTGATGACGGAGCCCTCACATTCCAGGAATTCCGTCCCCCGTACGCCCCGGAGTTCTTGCTCTCGTCGATGCGCGTTAATGTCTTTCTTAGCAAAATAGTATGCCGTTGCGCCGGCGACCATAAGGGTTCCCCAGCCGAGCCATACGGAGCGCACCGTGTTCATGGTGATCAACGAGAAAATGTTGATGTGACAGATTTCGGATCCGATCAAAGTTTTCTACCCGTGAAAACTGGGCCCGTCAACAATTGTGTACCGGCAACCCTGAACTGTAAAGCGAGGGAGGGATATTTGAGATATTATGAATTTGGATGACTTTGGATTAAGGTTTGTGGTGGTTGATCTCAGGTTTTCACATTAAGGTTAACGACATTGGGATTAGCAAGACGGACGGTCGAATTTCCATCAATTCTGTGCTATCTTGTGTACATACATACTCTACCACTTTGCACCTGGCCACATCTCCTCTTTTAATAGAATGCCTGCTAATCAGAATTATTCAAACAGCACGCAGATACGACATCAGCGTCTGGGGAGGAGTACCGAGTTCTTCACGCACGGGTTTGAGCTCACTGACATAGGCATCGTATTGTGTCTTATTCTCCGTTTTCTCCCTCAGGGCTTCGAAAATGCGCACCGACGTGCTGTAATCCGCAACTACCATTAGCATCTGAACGGACCAACCGCAACGGAATCATCCGGATATGATCAAAGTTCCATTGTTGACATATGTGAACAGGGAGGGGGACAGTACCACGACGACAGGCTCGTAGAGCAGCTTCACAGACCTTGACAGAAGGAACGAGATCGTAAGCGAATACATTGTTCAATCCGCGTTGGACTTCGAATTTATCGTTCGCTCCGAAAAAGAATTTCTCATACCTATCCATCACAAATATTAGCCAATTGCCCAATTGCCATGCCGCAATGCCATCCATTGAACGGGTCCCGGAAGTAGCTAGGAAGACGTACCTCTCATTGAAAGCATCGTATGACTCTTCGGCTTGATGAGCAGCGTAGTGTCGGCGGGAGAGAGGGATGACCGATGAAAGGATGGCAGGAGAGGCGGACCGGGTGCACGGGATGGATTGAAGCAGAGATCGGTGTGTCGCAGCTCGGCGGACGAGGTATGCCATTGTTTAATGATGGAATTTGTACTCGAGGAGATGGATTGGATTCCTTCCGACACTCAAATCGAGAGACTCGTCTGAGAGGGGAGAGCTGGTCAACGAGTGAACGAGGCCGGTGATTCGAGGAGCACGGAAAAGCAGGCGAAAGTAAGTTGCAAATGCAACTGCTTACGCCGGGCGCTCTCATTGGCTGGGAGTGCATCTCACCAAATACCTGTGAAGACAAACTCTCAGATAAAGAGACTTGATAATTCTGCATATTACTCACACATAATGAATTCACTTTCCGCATGAATAAATATCACAGGCAGCAACCACAACGATTCGTTGTTGGGAAGAGCAGCAATACAAAGAGTTTGGTTACGTATGACGGTGTGACAGACCCTCCAGCGACACAAGGGAAAACAGAGAAAAGGGTCTTAATAGGCGATATTGAGTCACTTGCTTGATTATAAGGTTGGATGGTTGTTTTTGTCGAATACATACAGTTTTTCTGCGCACATTGCGCCTCGAGCGCCCGCACCTCAGACAACCACCAACGCCGATGACACATTGAGCAAATTTCTGCGCTAATTCTAGCCAATCGGAGTCAGAGATACGTGGATTTAAGCTTGAACGCCCATTATGTGACTCGAGTGACCAAAAATTAAAGAAATCCCTCGCAGTGCGACGCTTGAATCTCCATTTATTATACTTAAAAGAGTTTAATTGCTCTGGTGACAAAGGACCGTTTATTTTGGTAGCTTCAATCAGCCACATTCGCTTGTCCGACGGAATTATCCGACTTGAAAACCTTGCTTAAGTATAAAACACCTCATTGCGGGTCCCCCCCGTTTGGTGGGCGATAACAGATTCTGATCATAGACAGACACTCCAGTCCTACATTTTTCCTTGACATTAACCTTTTAACCACGATACACTATATGCTTCAATCTTTGCGACATGTCCGAGGAGAGAAAGACTTTTACCTTGGACCAAATTGCATACCGTCTTGCGGCTGAAGAGATTGCTCGACAGCTCGGGACCAACTTGGAGAAAGGTTTGTCTAAGCAGGAGGCCAAAAGACGGCATGGACTTGTTGGGGATAATGCATTCGAGGGAGGTGAAAGAGTGAGTATCTGGAGAGTTCTCGTGCGCCAAGTTGCCAATGCATTGACATTGGTAAACCCCGACTTTCCGCCTCGAACTGATCAAATTCCATAGGTGTTGGTAATGGCCATGGCATTGTCATACGGGACAACAGATTTCATCGAAGGAGGAGTTATCACTGCAGTTATCTTATGTACAAACCCTGCTCCTGTGTGGCTAATGTAGTGAACATCTCGATTGGATTTTTCCAAGAGTTCAAAGCGGAGAAGACCATGGACTCTCTCCGCCAACTATCATCTCCCACTGGTGCCGTGCTTCGCGATTTTGAGATCGAGTCTATTCCTTCAATCACGATTGTTCCCGGCGACATTGTGTCTTTGAAAACCGGCGATGTCGTCCCCGCGGATGTACGTCTCTTTGAATCCATGAACTTTGAGACCGACGAAGCCCTCCTCACCGGCGAATCTCTTCCAGTCTCGAAATCATCTGACGCAATATACTCAACGGAGATAGGCGTGGGCGACCGACTCAACATGGCATATTCTAGTAGCACCGTCACTCGAGGGCGTGCACGAGGAATCGTTGTTGCTGTGGGGATGTCAACAGAGATTGGCAACATTGCCGAAACGCTTCGAGCTGCCAATAAGCGTAAGATGCGCAAACTATCTGATCATCGAGACCGGAACAACAGAGTATCGCTATACCAACGCGTCAAGTTCTCTATCCTTTGGATGAGAGATTGGATCGGGATCGTGTTGGGCATTACCACCGGAACTCCACTCCAACGAAAATTGTCAAAGTTGGCGTACTTGTTATTCCTCGTAGCCATCGTCTTGGCCATCATCGTCTTCGGAGCCAACAAGTTCAACGTCACACACCAAGTCTCCATATACGCCATCTCCCTCGGAATTGCCATCATTCCGGAATCTCTCATTGCTGTCTTGTCTATCACGATGGCAATCGGAACCAGAGCCATGGCCAAACGACACGTCATTGTCCGCAAGCTCGACGCCCTCGAAGCTTTGGGTGGGGTAACCAATGTCTGCTCCGACAAGACAGGGACCTTGACCCAAGGCAAAATGATTACGAGGAAAGCATGGATAATCAAATCGGCACGGATTCTCACTGTCGAGTCTCCTGAAGCAACGGATCCAACTGCCGGCAAGGTCATCTCGGAAGTGGGGGTCGCCGAACTGGCATCTCAATCTCGCCAAATCACGTACGACGAAGCACAGTCCGAGAAATTTTCGAGTCCGGCGGAATTGGTAGACGAAGATCTATTCGAGTTTATTCGAGCGGCGGCATTGTGCAATTTGGCTACTGTGAGAAAGGATGAGAATACAGGCAGGTGGAACGTGACGGGCGACCCCACGGAAATTGCATTACAAGTTTTCGCACACCGATTTGAGCTCGGAAAAGAACGACTGAATTCTGAGTGGCGCGAGAAAGCGGAATTCCCGTTTGATTCCTCGATCAAACGAATGTCCGTAATCTACCAGCATAGAGAGGAAGGGAGCTGGGTATTTCTTAAGGGTGCTGTTGAACGAGTTTTGGAAATCTGCACAACCGTTGAAACGGGTAAGGGGCCCGCAATTCTCGACGACCAAATCAAAGAGAAAATACTTCGGCAAATGGAACAATTTGCATCTCAAGGATTGGTACAATTCCCTTCTATCCGGTTGCTAATTTAGCGTGTCCTCGCCCTCGCTCATCGCCCATGGACCAAACCGGCTGACTCTCAAACCCTTCGAGATGACGTGGAGAACAGTATGACTCTCCTTGGCCTCGTCGGATTATACGACCCTCCACGTGAAGAATCTCGCAATGCCGTCCGAGAATGTCATAAAGCGGGAATCAAAGTCCACATGTTGACCGGTGATCATCCAGGGACAGCGTCAGCTATCGCCAAAGCAGTTGGAATCATTCCAGAAAATCTTGCGGAACGAGCCCCTGAGATCGCGAAAACGATGGTCATGACAGCATCTCAATTCGACAAACTCACGGACGAAGAGATCGACAAACTCCAAAGCCTTCCGCTCGTCATTGCTCGCTGCGCACCAAACACCAAAGTCCGAATGATCGATGCGCTTCACCGAAGAAATGCATATGCGGCCATGACCGGAGATGGTGTCAACGATTCCCCCAGTTTGAAGAAAGCGGATGTGGGAATTGCAATGGGGTTGAATGGAAGTGATGTCGCCAAGGATGCGTCAGAAATTGTTTTGACGGACGACAATTTTGCGTCAATTGTCAATGCAATCAAGGAGGGACGACGAATGTTTGACAATATCTGCAAATTTGTGTTGCATCTATTGTGTTCGAACGTTGGAGAAGTCATTCTCTTGATCATCGGGTTGGCCTTCAGGGACAACGACGATGTGTCGGTGTTTCCTCTAGCCCCGCTTCAGATTCTCTGGATCAACATGATCACATCCTCCTTTCCTGCGATGGGGCTAGGGATGGAGAAAGCGTTACCAGATGTCATGTCTAGAAAACCACACGATACTAAAAAGGTATGCCAATTTTGGAAACAATTGTGTAAACTTAAGGGTGTATTCACGAACGCATTGCTGATCGACATGGCCGTGTACGGAACGTTGATGGGAACACTATGTCTAGTCGCCTTCACGATTGTGGTGTTCGGTGTAGGGAATGGAGATCTAGGAGCCAACTGCAACGAAGGTTATTCGGACTCATGCGACACTGTTTACCGGGCTCGTGCGACGGTCTTCGCTCTCCTCACGTGGACTCTCCTGCTCTTCGCCTGGGAGTGCAAACACTTTGAACGTTCTCTGTTTCGACTTAATCCTGGTGAACCAATTGGTCTTCGTAGTATGTTCCGAAACATTTACGCCAACAAGTTTCTCTTCTGGGCGATTGTCATTGCATTTTTCTCCGTTTTCCCTGTGATCTACATTCCTGTACTCAACGAGACGGTGTTTAAACACAGCGCTATTAGTTGGGAATGGGCAGTTGTTGTCAGCGGATTAATCCTGTTTCTATTTGGTGTGGAGACATGGAAATTCATGAAACGTCATCTTATGCGGCGTGGAGATAATATGGGTCAATTTGGTCGGCGAATCAAGAGTTTTGTCACGGATGAAAGTCGGGTCAGCGCGAGTGCCGATCCGGCTTATTTGATTGAGAAACCTCATTTGTTTGGAAGATCATCGGTATAGATTTATGGCATTCGTTTTTAGTGTTGTTTTATAGAGTAATGGCAAAGAGTTAGATGAGAAGAGTCCGCGTTACGATGAGATCGACCGATCGCGTCAGATGAATCCGGCGGGGACGCCCGCCGTACGAGCTTATTTTGCATGTGACCATCCGCCACACAAATCCAGCTGCAATCACAATAAATATCCCCGAAATAAGCGAGCTGCGACAGCCATCTTCCTGAATCCAAGAATTTTGCCAGTCATTGTCTTGTACTCTGTATGTGTGGTGAAACATCTGGCGGCAGCATATTTATAGACTTCCTGTATACCCTCGACCTCGGACTTGGACATACCGTACCATTTATTTCGGTGCGATGAGCCAAGCAACGACCACGATTCGGCGAAAATCTCAGTCGTCAACACACTCGACCCACTCTGCACGTTCGCATTTCCGGGTCCGAAACCCTTTTCGAAGAAGGTCCTCCGATTCTGGCGGCTCTTCCTCGGAGTACGACCCAACTGACAATGTCCCCCACCTTTCAAAAGTCCTCGATATGACACTATCGGGCGACGCTTTCAAGCAGCAAATCTTGGTTTTTCTTCACAGGTTGGCGGTCACTCAATGGCGGGCAGTCCCCGTCGAAGTCGCTAGTCTTATCGAAGTTCGAAGGGTATACGGCGCGCTTACCAACTCGATCTATCAAGTCACTCTACCCGAAAATGTGGATCAATGTTTTAAAGGACTACTACCTCGAGCGGCCCCGAAACTACTTCTACGAGTCTACGGCGCTCATGTTGAAAATCTTATAGATAGAACTCACGAGCTGGCTATGCTTAAACGATTATCAAAACACAATATCGGTCCGTTGTTACTAGGCACATTTACAAATGGACGATTTGAGCAGTGGCTAGATTCTCACACTCTGTCACGGCTGGAACTTCGAGACCCTAATCTATCCTGTTCCATCGCCCGGCGCATGCGCGAACTTCACGACGGTGTGAAGCTCAGCTACACGGAACGACATTCTCCCCCAACCGTTTGGACCAGTGTTGACAAATGGCTCCCTCGTGCTCGAGAAATCATTGCACACCGGCGGCGAAAATTGACCGGAAGACTCAGCGATAAAAACCTCCCGACCCTAGCAAGTCTGAAAGACACCAAAAATTCGCAAATGTCTGGAGATTCATGGTCCAACGATCTCTTGCTCGGACGGAAATGGGCCATGTTCGAGTTGGCCCTTGGCCGGTATCGATTATACATGGAGGATCATTACCCTCAGGAGAAGTTGAAGCACGATCTTGCGTTTTGTCACAACGATGTATGTCATTTGAGAGAACGACTCTGACAATAGGCTCAATATGGCAATATTCTTCGAATTGAAAATCAAGCTCAGCTAAACAACCCGGACCAACGACATCGTCAACTCATTGTTATTGATTTTGAATATGCGGCGCCAAACCCGCGGGCTTACGATCTCGCAAACCATTTTTGTGAGTGGATGTACAACTACCACTCCAACACCCCGTACGTTGCGAACGTTGAAGAATACCCGACGGCGGCCGAACGGTCGCGCTTTCTCGAAGCGTATACCGCGCATGGTCGAGGCACCCAAAAAGAGAAGGACGAGGCAGTGCAAACGCTCGAGCGCGAAATCAAAGATTGGCGAGTCGTCAATCATGCATTCTGGTGTGTATGGGGGATTGTCATGAGCGAAGATGATCCTGAACTTGTTTTACCGAATGGAGATATGGAGGATCAGGTTGTTCTAGAGGAAAGACCAATGGATGGAGATCAAGGCGCAACCGCAGCGGATTTCGATTACATTGCATATGCAGATCAGAAGATGCGATTGTTTTGGGGCGAATTAGCGTCTGGAAGAATGTACGATGATTACAAGGATGTCGTTGACGGGTACAAGATCATTAGCGATTGAATACCATTTTAGGAGACTGAGTAGCATGGACCTCATAGTTTAAGCGTAAATTAAATTGATATTCTGATCCACCTTGCTCATGCTAGCTCTAGATATCTTTCCAACTCCCAATCTGTAATGGCTTCTTCGAATTGACGCAACTCATGTTGTCGAGTTCCTCCGAAATGATCCACAAAGTCATCGCCAAAGACCTCGCGGGCTAAGCTTGACTTTGCCATGAACTTCTCTGTGGCATACGCCAGTGTTTTGGGAAGCCGCTCGCCTTTCAGATCTGCTGAAGCAGAGGCTGCAAGAGGAGGGACAGGAATCTCCAACTTTTTCTGAATTCCTCGATATCCTAAAGCAAGAAGGGCAGCTAACTAATTTTCGTGAGATCAGGAAATCAGGGGGTATCAACCGAATAGTGAGGGTGCATGTCCGCACCCGGGACTCTAATTTCTAGACGGGTAGCCTTTGAAGAAGCGGTCTAACGCGCGAGTCAGATACACATTCAGAGATCGGAGCTTACTGGGGGACCGATAAGTCGAATTGAGGCAACTCTGTTCTCTAGACCCCATGACACCGTGACTGGCGCCCAATAATTTTCAACCAAACGCTTGTACCTGTTCATCAGTCTACGTCAAACTTGCTTTCGATACGAATTGATGTTTGGAGCCAAAAGAGGCATTATCTACCATCAGCTATTGATAGGATGAGGCAGATACGTCTGGAAGGCCCTCGAGCACTCCGGCTAAGCTATCCTATTAGGAACAATAGGAAGGATGCATTTACAAGTGTCGTCCAAGGTCACTCAAATATCGAATGTCTTTCCACTCCACATCTTTGTCTTCCTCTTTTCGTGCGAACAAATTTTCGCCAGTTTTCGGATCCACGAGAGAAATATGGACATGTCCACTCGTTCCAGGCAACCCAGCATGAGGTTTGGCCATAAAACTCGGCACAATGCCATTCACCGCTCCAAGCTGCTTGCTGGAAAGCTTAAATAGAGCTGCTCGATCCGCCATCTCAGCAGCTTCTAACATCATCAGTATTTCTCTATGAATCCTTTCATACCGTCGAACGCTAGAGCTACTTCAAACACTCCGGGGCCCGTCTCGGTATGCAGTCCTTCGATCGGTACTCTGAACTTTTGACACATGTCAAAGAGATCATAGAAGTATTTCTGGTTAAGTGCCGGGCGCAGCAATGAATATCCATGCATTCCAGGGGTGAGGGGCTGCAGAGTTAGAGAAGGATGGTCCCACCACGAGATACCTTGAGATTGTGACCCCTTTTCTCGGACAGACTTTGAGCCGTCTCGTCGAAATGGTCTTCGCATGTTAGACGACGGAACCAAAGATTGTACAAAATTCATACTCGATACCAGCCTTCGCAGAGTATCCAATGTCGTCAATTTTTTCGAGAGTAGTTCGGAGAAGACTTCGAGGACATGCGCAAACTACAATTAAGAGAGCTTTTCCGCACCAGTTTACCTGGTTTGTGAGTTTCGCTGTCGGAAAAGAACACCTATAATAAGTCATTTTACCAGTCAAGAGCTCACCAGAAAGAACGGAATATTGTTTTCCCATGGAATGCGCCGGAACGAAGAAAGGTCGATGTTAGCTTCAATGTCGGTATATCCTTATGTCAGAAACGGTCTCTTTCCGCCGAACCATTTTGGGCATTGGAGATTAGAAGCTCGTTCGTATACATCTACAGTTAGCAAACCCTCGCTTGACTATACCTTATCGTGGATATCCCACCCAAAAATGACACTGGCATCTGAGTTTCAGGTCGGGCAAAGGGGGATACCTGCAAAACCCGAATCCCGACTTCGCTGCAGACATAAACTTTTCCTTAGACATCACTTTGCCCCTCATAACGCCATCCGCATCAATTCCCGCTACTTTTACCTTGGTATCATCGCGCAACTCGGCCTCAAGGTCCTCGATGTTAGTGAGCCCCATGATGATAAGCAGGATTCACAATTGCGTCGGAACGTCACCAACCACGGGGAAGTCGGCGATCAGCAGCCAATCAAACTAGAGTAATTATCAAGACCGCAAGATGCGCGTCAAAACTAGATTCCTCGTTGGAAGCTAATCGTGGGATGATCTCCAGATCTACGAAAACGTTTACGTGGTCCCGTTGAAGAAATTTGAGGTTGATTTGAGGGTCAGATCCTGAATTTCTTCAGGAACCATTTTGCGTCTCAACTCTTCACTCGTGTAACCCTTTTTTTCAAGTATGGAAAGCGCCTCGATAAGACAGCCTTCGTTCGATACACAGTCATCCCAAATGGAAGGAATAAGAGGTTGTCAAGCTCCGATTGAAGCTAGAGGCTCTATGGCTAAAAGAAACCCGATCACTTCGCGGAATGTACCGCATTGTAATTCAACAGAATCAGACTGTACAGCAGAAGGATCCAATGTAGACTGCGACAGTGACAACAGCTATTCTGTATCTGAATGCGGAACACCACAAGAAGCGGAACTTGTGTCTCTCTCCGACTCACCAACTCCTATTGGAAACGATCCAGGTCCGCTGGATCCAGCTCAGATTATGCTGAGACTGTTCCTTCAGGCGGCACGTTCTGGGGAGGGTGGCGTTCCTGAGTGGAATGGACTTGGCGAGGCCCTGAGAGTGTATTTCGCAGAAGGGTGGCATAAAGATAACTACACAAGTGAAGAGGCTGAGAAACGAAAGGAGTTTCTTTTCTGGAATGCTGTCTCGGAGGAGAAATGGAGAGCTACCGAAAGGGTATATTAAATGTTCATCCATCGAATATAACCCTGTATGCCTGTAGCAGGTACTCTACTCAGAATATGTACATCGCAATCGTTTCATAAGCTTTCTTTTGGTGGAGAGTTTTTGCCGGTTGGGAATGCTGGTCTCGTGCAATTATAAAGCAACCTACTAGGTTCATTTTACAACTAGCGAAGTCTGAAATATACACCATCAATATATATGGTAACATAAATTTAAATTCAAGGTCTCAACATCAAATCGCCTCATCTCAGGGCGTGCATCGGACCCGTGTTATCACGCACGTGATTGATCATCGTCGGCCGACAGCCGCCGCCCACATATCCCCACGTCAGTCGCCCCTCCGCCGCCGTCATCGTCGAAAACGCTCAATATCTTCAAACCCGTACACAATGCCTCTAGTCCGAATCGACCTTCTTGAAGGCCGTTCTGTCGAATTCCTGAAGTTACTCTCCCAAACCATTCACACAACCATGATTTCCCACCTCTCAGTCCTCGAGCGAGACTATTTCCAAATCATCACTGAGCATAAACCTTATCAACTTCTCTTCTCAAGAGACTATCTCGACATAAATCGATCGGATAAGCACATATTCATTCATATGTTTCTCTCGGCCGGACGGTCTGGGGAAGTGAAGGAAGCGTTCTTCAAAGCGTTAAATGAGAATCTGATGAGGATTAATGCAGAAGGAGAGGACAGTATCCGTGGAGAAGATATCAGTGTGATATTGACGGAGACCAAGAAGGAAGACTGGAGCTTTGGAAATGGTCTCTCGTATTTAACAATTCCGAAGGAACAGTGGAAGTAGAAGATATTACTCGACCTTTTACATAAGAATACAGAAACTTAATTTCAGGAACGCCGAACACAATTGAGAGAGTGAAAGCCAAAATGGGATCGTACATGGAGCAACGGGTTTTACAGAGTATTTCAATCATCAAAAAGGCTCCAGAGCTCCTTTGAGGGGCAATAGCGAAGCCGGTTGCTTGATGCCAATGATGCGAATTTCCCCACAATTTTCCCCGACCAATTTTGGTGGACACTCAAGACCCTCGTGCCTGCCGCCCGACCACCGCAGTCCCCTGATATCCGTTGTTCGGCCCCACTCTTTTCACAGCTTTCCAATTCATCAGCGTCATGGTCTTTGAAGCCCACGAAAACTTGCATATAGATCATATCCCGGACGACATTATCCTTCCCGACTTGATACTCGATCCCCGTCATGGCCGTCGTCCGCTGTCGCAATCGAACAAGTCGATGGTTATCGACGCCCCATCAGGCACCGCGTACGACCTTGAAACACTGAAGGAGCGTAGCGAGTCACTGGCCAAGGGACTCGTAAATGAACTAGATGTGAAAGTAGGTTGGACCGGCGTTGTTGCCTTGTTTGCGCCGAATAATGTAAACTCTCTCCTTCGAGAAGTCTAATCGCAGATTGACTCTCCAACGGCCTTCTGGGCTGTGCATAAACTTGGTGCTGCGGTGTCCACAGCTAATCCGGGATATGGGTCGTCAGAGCTGGCATATCAGCTCAAGGACTGTGATGCCACAGCGTTAATCACCTCGACAGCCCTGTTACCCACGGCTTTGAAAGCAATCGAAGAATGTTGGTCGATTTCTCCCAGCCGAGTCTTTCTTATGGATGGAAAGACCCACAAAACGCAAAAAACTATCGAGGAGCTAATACGAATCGGAAGAAGTAGCAAAAAGCCACTAGCACCATTAAAGCTTGCAAAAGGGGATTCAAAGCGAAGACTTGCGTTCATATGCTATTCAAGCGGAACGACGGGATTGCCGAAAGGTGTCATGATCAGTCACTACAACATCATTGCCAATGTTCTTCAAATTACATTACTGTTCAAGAACTTCGATGCCAATAAAAGGGATACTACTCTTTGCATGCTCCCTTTATATCACATCTACGGTAAGTTCTTGGTCGACGGGCTAATCTCAGGCCTTGTATGGGTTCTACACGCCGAGCTTTATATCGGAAATACACTGATCGTGGTTCCGGCCTTTGAGTTCTCTTCCTTCCTGTCATATATCCAGAAATATCGGATGACGAAACTATTCCTGGTACCTCCAATCGTGGTCCGTCTGGTCAAGGATTCTTTGACTCGAAAATACGACCTCTCGAGTCTCGAACAAATCACATGTGGAGCAGCGCCCCTCGGGAGCGACCCGACAATTCAAATGAGATCAAAATTCAAAGGAATCATCTTTAAACAGGGTATATTCAATCCGATAGCATAACTAATGCAGCCTATGGGATG
>Ga0335073_10009549_pt1 | contig 13618 bp, 12 predicted proteins | sample Lox_Sample_22_FD_207093 | JGI IMG/M metagenome (GOLD analysis project Ga0335073, IMG submission 207093) | Soil microbial communities from Loxahatchee National Wildlife Refuge, Florida, United States - Lox_Sample_2.2 | ecosystem: Environmental > Terrestrial > Soil > Wetlands | place: USA...
TCCGCGCCTGATGCGGAGAGGTGGCCGAGCGGTCGAAGGCGCTGGACTGGAATTCCAGTAACATCTCAACGGGTGTTCGTGGGTTCGAATCCCACCCTCTCCGCCAATCTGCGTTCTGAGGAGTGCCAGTGAAGGCTTCTGAAATAAAGACTGCATTGATTTTCAAGGAAATAGTGGCCACTCGGTACTGCTGAGTTCTGTTGACTGCCGCTCCTCCGTGGGGGTACTCTTTGGGGTATCCTCCGACTTTGGGGTATCGGCAAATGCTGACGGAAATTGACATCCGGGTAGCGAAGCCCAAAGAGAAACCGTACAAGCTGCACGACGAGCGCGGGTTGTACCTTCTAGTCACCCCGACCGGTGCTCGCTCCTGGCGCTTCAAGTATCGAGTCGAGGGGCGCGAGAAGCTGCTGACGCTTGGTCTGTACCCGGATGTGGGCCTCAAGCGCGCTCGCGAGAAGCGTGACGAAGCTCGCAAGCTCGTGGCGGATGGAGGCGACCCGTCCGTGCAGCGGTTGGCCGAGAAGGAGGCGCGCAGGGATACCTTCGAAACCATCGCGCGCGAGTTCTTGGCATTGCTCGGAAAGAGGGGGCCTGAGCCGGATGTGGGGCCCGCCGCCCCGGCTTCGCCGACCGCGACTGAGGCGATCGGGTCGGCTAGGTCATCGAAGCGCGGCAGCAAGCGCTCATCCCGACGCCGCAAGCGCGGGCCACTCGATGCCAACACGCTTCATCTCATGCGCCGACGGCTTGAGATGTACATCTTCCCGGAGATCGGCAGCCGCCCTATCAAGACCATCACCGCTGTCGATCTGCTCGCGGCGTTGCGCAAGATCGAGGCGCACGGACACTGTGAGGTCGCTCACCGCGTGCGCGCCTTATGCGGTCGCGTTTTTCGATACGCCAACGCCAACGCCAACGCCAGCGGACGCGGCCCGGTGCATGATATGGCCGCGGACCTGATCGGCGCGCTCAAGCCTGTGGCCTCCGAGCACTTTGCGGCCATCACCGACCCGCAGCACATCGGGCCGCTTCTGCTGGCGATCGACCATTATCATGGCGACCCGATCACGATCGCGGCGGCGAAAATTCTGGCGCTGTGTTTTCCACGCTCGAAGGAACTGCGCAAGCTCGAGTGGTCGCACCTCAAGCTCGACGGGGACACGCCTGAGTGGCGCGTCCCGCCCGAGGTGATGAAGATGCGCGATCCTCACATCATTCCGCTTTCGCATCAGGCGGTGACGATCTTTCGCCAGCTCCGCGAGATTACCGATCGTTGCCGCTATGTGTTTTCCGCGATCCGGGACCGCTCGCGGCCGATTTCCGACGGCACCATCCGTATCATGTTGAGGACACTCGGGTACACGACGGACGAGATGAGTACCCACGGCTTTCGCACCATGGCCTCAACGACCCTGAACGAGAACGGCTGGAATGGGGACTGGATCGAGGCGCAGCTCTCGCACGGTGAGGATGATGAGGTCCGGGGCGCCTACAATTTCGCGCAGTATCTGGCCGATCGACGTCGCATGATGCAGTGGTACGCCGATCATCTCGACCAACTGAAGGCGGAAGCTGTGAGAGTCCCAATCAAGCAGGTCGCATGACTTCGGCGAGTCAGAGCGGCAGGCCCATGGTGGTTGGCCGCAGCTTGTGCAGTTCCACGTATTTTGGGTTGAGCTCGCAGCCGATGTAGCTTCGGCCAAGATCCGTCGCGACCTGGCCCGTTGTGGTACTACCGGCAAAGACATCGAGGACCGTGTGGCCGGGTTTTGAGCCTGCGAGGATACAGGGCTCGATGAGCTTGCGCGGAAAGACCGCGTAATGCGCGCCTGAAAAAGGCGTGGTCGAGACCGTCCAGACGCTGCGCTTGTTACGCCAGTGCCCGCCTCCTACGGAGCGTTTGCGCCCGAGGTTCGTCGCCGAACTGGCAGAGGAGTAGGGATCGACGAGAGTCGTGTGCTTGCCCGCGATTCGGGGCAGTCCTTCGACCATCTTTCGGATGTCCGATGCGCCGGATCTCACGGGTTCCCGGATGGCCGTCGCGTCGTAGTAGTAGTGCTTGGATTTTGAGAGCAGAAATACATACTCGTGCGACCTCGTTGGCCGATCTCTAACACTCTCCCGCATGGCATTCGGCTTCACCCAAATCGATTCACGATCTTGCGACCAGCGCCAAATCCGCTCCTCCAAGATATAACCGCACCCGCACGGACAGTAGAGCTCGACTTCCTCGATGATGTCGGAGCGCAGATACCACCCGTCAGATTGCAGCGCGAAGGCAACACGCCAGGGAATGCCGATCAGATCCTTGGACTTCAAGCCCTGCGTGAGAACTCGGTGCGGCTTGTCGATGGAATCGTGCTTGTGCCCGCCGCCGGTGAATCGCTCGCCAAGTGCGACCAGGCTGCTATGCCCTGCGCGTCCGGAAGAGGCGAAGGAATCCCCGAGCACGAGCCACAAAGTGCCGTCTTCGGCAAGCAGCCGGCGAACCAAGCGAAAGACCTCGACGAGCCGGGTCACGTACTCGGCCGGTGTGCGCTCGAGGCCGATTTGCAAATCGACGCGTAGGGCGCCGCATTTCAAGCATCGAGTGGCGTCGGATCCTGGGCGTATGCCCGAACGAATGGCGTTTGGGGCCTTGTTGTCAGCGACCTGATTTCCCAGACGGTGGGCACAATTGGCATCGCCGCCGCGCCAGCTCGCTGTCCCGTAATCTCTCAGCCCGAAGTAGGGCGGGGAGGTTACGCACGTCTGCACCCGCACGCCATCAGCCGTCATTTGCGCAAGCAGTTCACGGCAGTCGCCGATGTGCGTTCGGTTGAGCCAGTCACCCATGGGATCCGCAATCCGCATCATCGACGGAGTCGCTCAAGGAGGAACCGCCATGCTGCTGCAACCACTCGCGGAACCTGCCCATCGCCAATGGCGGTAATGCGGTCCACCCGATGGGCCACCCCATGAGCCACTCGACCCACGCTGGGTTCAGGCGGCCACTGAGGCCTGAGCCCTCGATCCGATAGTCCAGTCGATCGTTCGCTCGGCTCCGTCCGTCCTTCCTCCGCAGTGCCCCAATCGAAGACCCCTTGCGCATCGCCACCGTGGGTGTCGGAAGTCTCCACACGGCCGTCGCCAGTCCATCGCCGCTCTTCGGACTCGAACCCCTGCGGTTGTAGTTTCCCTTCACGGTCGGAGTCGGCCATAGGTTGTATCGCGCCATCGCGCCCAAAGTGGGACGGAGCTGCGCCCCATCGCTCATCGAGCAGTTGAATCGGCTCCCGCTATCCAGGGTGACGGGCGTGGGCCAGAATCCAGATTCGCTTGCGCATGTGGGGCGCTCCAACGTCGGACGCGCCGAGCACTCCCCACTCCACATTGAACTGCAGGCCGGCCAGGTCTCCGAGAACTCGGTGAAGCCCCCGAGAAGTGAGCGCTGGGGAGTTCTCCACGTACACGAATCGGGGTCCCACCTCGCGAACGATTCGTGCCATCTCTCGCCAGAGGCCGGAGCGCTCGCCATCGAGACCGTCTCCGGTTCCGGCGACACTGATGTCCTGGCAAGGAAATCCTCCCGAAACCACCTCAACCAGCCCACGCCACAGTCGGCCGTCAAAAGCTGTAACGTCAGACCAAATTGGGAAAAGCGGCAGGCATCCATCGGTTTGCCGTTGCGCCAGAACCGCCGCGCAGTAGGCATCACGCTCAACTGCGCAAACCGTCCGCCACCCGAGAAGGTGGCCGCCAAGTATTCCGCCGCCAGCGCCTGCGAAAAGAGCCAGCTCACGCACGAGAACCGCGCGCCGGCGGAATCGTCCTCATCGTGCGAGCCGCCGCTTTGCTTGCGCTGCCGCCGGGGTACTTGCGAGCGAGGCCCAAGGGCCACTTTTCTTGTTCCGCAGCATCATCCGCATCAAGGTCCACCGGTCCTGCGTGAAGGTCGACGCTGAGTCTCGTTCGCTGGATCGCCGAAGTCGCGGGGAATTCCGGGGCCGCAGGCCGCCGTATTCTCCCCACTGGTGTATCTCAAAGCGATCGCGGAGGCGGCTGGGGAAGCGGAATCTCGCCGAGTCTACCGATCAGACGGGTCAAAGCTCAGGAGCTTAAATGGGGGGACTCCGAGCGCGACCGCGAGTCGACAGATGTTCCGGAGTGCGATGTTTCGCAGACCCCGCTCGACATCGCTGATGTACCGTTGAGAGATCCCGCTCTCGGCCGCCAGTTCCTCCTGCGTCCAGCCTCGAGCACGCCGCAATGTCGCGAGGCGTTTACCAAAGAGAACTGTCGGATCGGCCGGCATGTCGACGCATGCTAAAACCGTACCACGCATCGTTCCACGAACTATAAGTGGTAAACTAGCTCACACACTGCTACAGTTGAAACGGGCAGCAGCCGGCGCGGCGCCCCGATCGCGGAGGGGTCTGAAAAGCAAACGGAGATTTGTATGGCGGCGGAGCTAGAGAGTCGTAAGCGACGAAAAAAACTAGCAAAGGGCGTGGAAAGGCTGGCTGGCGGCTGAACGGCAAGGCGTTGGCTGGCGCGCTGCGCGAGGCCGTTAATGACCTGAGCGTTGCGTACGCAACCTGCGTCACGGTACAGACGGCGCTCCGGGCGCAGAATGCGGACGAGGACAGCGAACTCGAAATCTGCCTCCGAAATCACGTCGCCGCTGCCATCAGTCGGCAGATTGAAGAGCTGGGCTTGCTCGCTCGGGCGCTGGGCCCGACTGCAGGGACTCCATTAGAGCGATGAGTCTGGCCGCGCAAGTGCGCACGCAATCCCGTCACGTGGTGGGTCTAGTCGTGGTGGCCGCGTTGCGGCACCAATACGTTAAAGACCTGCTCAAGGCGCTTCGGAAAAGAGGACTCACCAGGGAAGACTCGCAAGACCTACAGAATGAGGCGTGCTTGCGCCTGTTTGTCTATGCCCGGACTCATCCGGTCAATAAGCCGAACGGACTGCTCCGGCGAATGATTCTCTACTTGTGGATTAACTCGGTCACTCGAGATAAGAGCGTCGCGCGCAAAAATGAAGGCGCTGCCGCTTTCGGAGACATCCCTGATGGCCGTGCAGGTCCAGAGCGGATCCTGGCGGCTGAGCAGGAAGTCGCCCGAGTCGCGGACCTCCTCTCGGCGACAAGCACGCGCACCTGCCAGATCTTCATTGCGCATCGGGGCGGCTACACCTATGAGGAAGTCGCGGCCGCATTCGCTATCAGACCGCGCACGGTTGAGAAGCACATTGCAACCGCGGAGGAGCTGCTCCTCGAGCACATGGGACTGGTACAGGACGCTTGGCCGCCGGCGCCCGGACCTTACTCGAAGCGACGACAACTGCAAGGGTTGGGTGCCGGGCGAAAGCGATCGTTAGCGCGGGACCCGCGCCCGCAAAAGACGGACGAACGGCCCAACTTGAAACCCATACGACCTGAAATATTTCCTGCCGACTCACCGCGGTATCCGAAGGCCGAGCGCTCTGGTAAAGTAGCCCCAGCGGAGCCCTGTCAATTACAAGAGCCTGCTGCGCGAATAACAGGGCCGCCGTACTCGGGAGATTCCGCAGGATCTTGGGGCATAAGAGAGCTGCATGTATTGACTGCAGCGCCGAGCCGCCTGAGCTCCGACAGCGGAGAGGGGGGCGGAGGAGGGAGTTATGGACCCGACGACGACCATGCCAAGTGATTTCGTCGAGCGCTTCTGTCGCGCGCACGGGGCAGAGCTCGAGAATTACCTCACGCAAATGGTTGGGAGTCCCGAGATCGCTCGGGAGCTGGCTCAGGATAGTTTTGCAAAAGTACACAAAGCATATCGGCCCGAGCAGGTTTTATATCCGCGCGCCCTGCTCTTTAAGGTAGCTACCAATTTCGCGTTGATGCATTTGCGGCGGCGACGCTTGGAGCGTGCGCTGATGGGGGAAGCGAAAGATATCGGGCAGGCGGAGGAGGAAGCCGACTATCGCATCGGTCCGGATCGCGAAGCGGCCGCGGCGCAGCTCGGTGAGCACCTTGCCCGAGCAATAAAGGCGTTACGTCCAAGCCTTCGGCGGGTCTTTGTGATGGCACAAGTACAGGGCCGGACTCGCAAGGAGATTGCCGTGGCGCTCGGTATTACCGAGAAGCGCCTCGATAAGCGCATGACAGCGGCGCTCAAAAAGTGCCGCGAACACCTCCTCTCGCACGGCATTGATCTGACTGACATCGTTGGAGTCATTGTCGTGCTGCCCTTCGCATGCATGCTTAGCGTCAATTGAGCGAGAAGATAAGGCAGATAAGAAGGTTGCAGTTGAGGAGGCCGGGGCGATGTCGGCAAGTCCATTAGGGGGAAAGCCCGGCGAAAGTGACACCCAAGAATCGCATTTCAGGGTGCCTGACAGGGCGGCATTAAGCGCGCAAACGAGGGGGCATCTTTCGGAAGTCCTCAAATGTTTGCATCCTAACCATCGCGATATCATCGTGATGATCCAGGGCAAAAGGATGACCTGCAAGGAAATTACCCGAACTCTCGGGATCTCAGAGAAGCAGATCGATAAGCGGGTTGCCCAAGCTTACATGGCGTGCCTGAAATGGTTGGCCGAGCGGGGTATCGATAGGAGCGCGCTCTAAAGAGGTCGCGGCTGTGAGGCAGTTCGATACGGAGAACAGAACGATGCGATATCAACACGACAAAGAGCGGAGCGCGGAAATCCTGCGACTTGTCTTGCCGCTGATGGCCGCTCAGGAGGCCGCGCTTCATCCGGTGAGCTACACCCTCTGGTACGAGCATGTTGCGGCCATCAATCCGGAGCTGAGTGAAGTGCTCACCGCGCGACTCGATTCGCGTGCGTCCCTCACCGAGGAGGACGTGTACGAGCTCTACGCGCGCTACATCATGCCCTCCGACCGCGAGGTCCTTGAGCGCCTCTGTGAGAAATTCCGCACTCTCATCGAGGAGACTACGCAGGCATCCACCGTGGTGGCGGAAGACACCGGGCGGTACAGGCAGGCACTTGAGGAGCGCCGGGAGCAACTCTCTGCGGCGGGCACCCTCGAGAGCGTACGCGGCGTCGTGGCGGAACTTATCGGCGAGACACAACGCATGGAGAGCGCGGCTCGGACTACCTCGGAGCGACTCGATGATCGCACCCAGAAGCTCAGGCTCCTCACTGAACAGCTTCAGCTGGCTCGCGCTGAGGCACTGCTTGATCCGCTCACGGGGCTCAGAAACCGCCGCGGTTTCGAGCGCGCCATCGAGGAGCTCGGGGGTGTTGCCGACACCGCGCTTCTTGTTGCCGACATCGATCACTTCAAGCAGATCAACGACACGCACGGACATCTGCTCGGTGACAAGGCCGTCCGTGCGATCGGCCGCATCCTGCACGAGAATATCAAACGAAGAGACCTTGTCGGACGCTGGGGAGGTGAAGAATTCACGGTGCTGTTGCTGCATACCACAATCGTAGGTGCCGGGACAGTTGCCGAGCAGGTCCGCGCGGCCGTCGAGCGATTGCGCATTCGCAAGGTAGACGGGACCGAGCTCGAAGGCTGTCTCACCATTTCTCTCGGCGTTGCGGCCGCACAGGACGGCGAGGGATTCGATGATCTGATGCGCAGGGCGGATAGCGCCCTTTATCGGGCCAAACGCGAGGGACGGAACCGCGTATGCGTCGCGCCCGATGCGTAAGCTGTCTGCAAGAGACGGGGCGAGACCCTCAGCCACATTCAGGACGTGGCCCGAACTCGGCTGGGTAGTGCCATGGTCGCTCAGTCTTTGCTGCGGCGGACGCGTTCAAGCGGCACAACCTTACCATGATGGCCAACGGCAGCCCGACAGCGCCTGGCAGAAATAGAAATACCTGGGAGGGGAGGCCCAAGGTGGTGCACTGCAGCAAGGGGGGGCGTGACGGCCGATCACTGGTAGGTCTAGTGCGGCGCCGTACGCTGTCCTGGAGTATTCGCTAGCCTTACTGTCCGAGCGGCGCATCATTATCCGCAGAGTACCGCTCGTTGACTGGGAGTCTGAGCGTAAGGAGAAAGTTTACAATCGCACTTTGATCCGTGGCGCTCAGTTGTAAAAAACTGTCAATTACCGGATTTGCTTCGCTGCCATTCGACTTGTGAAGGAGAATGGCCTCCCGCAGCGTGCGTGCTCTACCATCGTGTAGCCAAGGTCCTGTGTCGGCAACGCCCCAGAGCGGTCTCGTAAGAAATTCTCGTCTATTGACTGCGATCGTTTGGACGTCGGTGCCCTGATCGTATGAATCGGCCAGAGCATCGCCCATGTCGTGCCGTTTCAAATCACTAAACAGAGGTACGTCTACGCTGCCGTCGACGTTTTCCGGCAGACGGGGATACGAGAGAGAAAGGGACCGTTCGGATAAATCCGTGTCGCCTGATTTGAGTGAGAGGTCAAATTGATATCCTGGTCCCGCGCACACGCTCTCGTGACTACCCACCATTGTTTGTACAGCCGCCCTGAACGACCTCAGAATCTGCTCGGGACTACGGTCAAAGAACTTCTGTTGGCCCGCAAGGTGCGACATTCGACTCTCGAGATGGATGAATTTGCGTATAGTGGGTAGGTTGCCAACGTTCTTCTGGGATGCCACAAGCCCGGTGATATTAGTAAATACCTGGTTGGAGGGGTCTCCTCGCGGATCCCTTACGCATACCATGCTGTTGCTGATGCGAAGCGATGGCGTGTGGCAACTAGCGCATGAGGTAGCCGGAGGCATCGCGCTGTCCATTCCCATGAATAGTTTCTTACCACGCTCCGCCGACGCTTCCAGACCTGCTGGAAGCGGCTGCACTGTGGGTGGGCGGGCGAGCATTGTAAAGACCGTGAGTTCAGTCACCTCACCCTCAAGTACCTCGTCTGGCTTTCCGTCGTGATCGGGATCGTGGTCCTCATTTTGGGTCATGTATCCGGGATTCAGTTCCTTTGGGGCCGTTCCAAAATGAAATGCCAGGGCTGACCGCACGAAATTCCGCTCGTTGGATGCAATCCCCTTCCATTGAAGCGGACGAACTACCAAATCACGACTGACGCCGTGCACGCCGCTATAGTCCTCCACTATCCCTGCGGCCCCTTGACCCTGAACGGTACGCAGTACCCGTGATCTGACCTGAGTATAGGCGCGCAGCCGCGGCCCTGTGTAGATCACCGAGTAGACGCCAAAATCTGTGGGGCCAACCGCCGTCTTCAGGGGCTGCACGATGCGCTTTCCAGGATTCAAGATCGCACGCCCCACCGCGTACTCTTTCAGAAGGAGGAGATCGTAGGACATCTCCTCGGCAAGTTTTTGTACGTATCCGGTGCCAAAAACATGGGGCGGGTTACGGACGAACTCAGTAAACGGAACGGGTTCGTTTGGGTCACCTGGGAGAGAGCCGCCAATGAAGGCATTTGATGCAAAACCCGCGGATCCTGAAGTCGTCCCCGCCTTTCTTTCTAGAAGGGAAAGCGGCCCCTCTCCGGGTAGATGAGCGGAGCCAATGCTGTTGTGACAATCGAAGCAACTCTGCGAGTCGAGGCCATTAACCCTTAAGGGGGAAGGATATCGAGAGCGCGTACTGGGACTGTTTGAATATCCCGGGGCATACGAAAATGAGACATGGGCTGCTTCTCCGGCGCATCGATCTCTTGTCATCACCATCAGGCCGCCGATACAAGTGTTGATGGTGATGCCCCGAGTAGAGATTTCTCATCCTCTCGTTTCTGCACTTGAATTACGTCCCCGGTGTCATCCCGAGCGTCGCCTCGCGTGCGGCGGACGGAGTAGCAAGCAGACTCGTTGCGGGGGAATGAGCGGGCGGACAGTAAGACAGTGAGCGACAAAGGCAAATATGGCGGCGAGATGACAGCTCGTGAACTACCCGATCGAAGATGTACCTTCTACGGACTTCGTAGGAGCGAGTCGGCGTCGAAGTCCGACTATTGCAGTCGTCTCGCGTTGTGCTAGGCTAAGCCGTCGAATCAGATTGATGTCACGTGTGGTGGTGCGGCGTCGCCACGTGTGACAAAGGGAGGCGCCGCAGGGGGAGATCGGCGCAATGAAGACACAAGCCGGATCATGGACTTCTCGATGCAGCGTTCTGCCTGAATTCGCCAGTGCAGCAGCCTGCAATCTCATCGGTATAAAACCACCACTAGTCCCAGTGGCCTCGCTTCACGAGGCGCCAAGCACCTCGAATCCACAGTCCGACGATTGCGAAGCGGACGTGGAAGCGCACGATTCAACGCTGGCGAGGCGTCGACGTGGTCGAACTCAATTCGTGAGGTACCGCGGGGCCAGTTAAGGGACTGTAGGCGAGTTTGCGCCATGGGAGAGCGTGCCCGCAGTGCGCTGTTGGTGGAGAGCATACTTGCGCCGCCATTGTCTGTTTCGTGCGCGTCCAAGCAGCGCTCGACAGATCACCGGAAGGGTGCATTCACCGCATACATGCGGGATGGCTCTGGCCGCACCGAACTTCAGCATTCCTGATGTAGGTCTCACGGACCAGTAGCAAGCAAATGAGGGTCGGCACTTTTATGGACGAAAAGCCCCCATCTCTTAGCCGCCGATCCTCCGGTCGCCACCACGGGCGGCGCCGGAGTAGTACGGCACCAAACCCGTACGAACTGAAGCTCTCGGGTCGGCACGAAGGTTTACTTCGTTTGCACCAATGGGTAGCGGAGAACGGTGGTCTGAGGCTTACCCTGGAGGAGGCCGCGAAGATTGCTTGTCTCGAGCCTCATCACTTCTCGAAAATCTTCCACAAATTCGTAGGCGAGAGTTTCAAGGGATGGCGGCGCCAACTCAGAATCTCTTGGGCAGTGTTACTGATCCAGCGCGGCACATATTCCGTGGATGAAGTCATTCGGCTTTCTGGATACCGAGATCGTCGCGCATTCGAGCGGGCGGTGAAGGCTCTGACGGGAGTGACGCCTGGCCGCATTCGATCCGACCGGGCTGAGCCGTTCTGCGCTTCCAGAGATCAGAAACACACCTAAAGCCGCAAAGAGCACAACTGGAGCCGCAGCTAAGGCGCCCATCTGGTGGGATTATTCAGTCTGCCGGGTTCTGAGTCTCCGTGATAACGGAGGTCGTCGCGAGGTCCGAAGACAGAGGAGATCGGGAATGACATGGGTGTGCCGGCGACTAAACAGGGCACGGCGACTCGCTGCATGTGGAGGCGGGCTAACAGCGGCGTCTCGGCCCGGATCTGTCGAGTTCTTGCATCATGCGGGTAGCGACGGTGAGTTCCTCGATCGAAGGTAAAAGCACATGACGACTGTCAGCAGCGGTCAAACCGATTACGTATCCTCCGGTCAGGTCGTCAGTGGTACTCTTGTTTTGAGCGGGGGCACACTCTACCTCTCTGCCGGTGCAACTGCTGATGCGACTTCATTGAGCGGCGTGATGGACAACGCCGGCTCCGCAAGCGGTACGACAATCTTCAATGGGGGAATAGAGAGCGTTCTCTCAGGTGGAGTTGATATTGGCGCCACGATTTCAAACGGAGGGGGTGAGTACGTCTCTGAAGGTGGCGCCGCGATGTCATCGGTGCTGGTCGACGGCTATGCGAGCCAATACGTGGATGGCGGAACGACCACAGGGACTGTGTTGTCTGGATTTTATGCGGATCAATACGTCTCGAGCGGCGGCAGCGCCAGCGGCACGGTAATCAGCGGGATCTACGACGCCCAGGTAGTGTTGAGCGGGACAACAGAGGGCACGGTGATCGGCGGTGCCAACTACGGCGACAGCGAACAGGTGTCGGCCGGTGGAATAGCCAGTGGCACGATCGCGCGGAACGGCGGGGGCGAGGAGGTTTATTCGGGAGGTGTGGCCGACGGCACTACGCTGTCCTCCGGTGGCACGGAAGCGATCAGCGCCGGCGGAGTGGCGAGCGACACGACGGTCTCCAGCGGCGGAGCGGAGTACGTCTCCTCGGGCGGAGTGGATCAAGGCACGACCATCTCGAGCGGAGGAATCGAGTATGTCTACTCGGGTGCTTCCGCGAGCAACGTGACCGTGCTCAGCGGTGGGACGATAGTTGTCTCTGCGGGCACAGTCAGCGGATTGACGCTCTCCAGTGGCGCGAACGAGATCCTCGAGATCGTCTCTTCGGGAGTGGTCGCGAGCGGTGAGCAGGTGACGAACGGATTCACGCAGACGGTGCTCTCGGGCGGCAGTACGATCTCATCGGTGCTGGTCAATGGGTACTCGAGCCAGTTTGTTGATGGTGGAACGACCACGGGGACGGTGTTGTCTGGGTACTATGCGGATCAGTATGTCTCGAGCGGTGGCGGTGCCAGTGGCACGGTGATCAGCGGGATCTACGACGCCCAAGTGGTGGTGAGCGGCACGACGGTTGGGACAGTGGTTGGCGGCGCGAACTACGGCGACAGCGAGCAGGTGTCGGCCGGGGGAATAGCCAGTGGCACGATCGCGCGGAACGGCGGGGGCGAGGAAGTTTACTCGGGCGGTGTGGCGGATGGGACGACGTTGTCCTCCGGCGGCACGGAAGGCATCAGCGCTGGAGGAGTGACGAGCGGTACGACGGTCTCCAGCGGCGGGGCGGAGTACGTCTCCTCCGGTGGAATGGATCAGGGCACGACCATCTCAAGCGGAGGAATCGAGTATGTCTACTCGGGTGCTTCCGCGAGCGACGTGACCGTGCTGAGCGGTGGGGGGATTGTGATTTCCGGCGGCGTGGTCACGGGATTGACGCTCTCCAGTGGCTCGAACGAGATCCTTGAGATCGTCTCTTCAGGAGTCGTCGCGAGCGGCGAACAGGTGACGAACGGATTCACGCAGACGGTGCTTTCCGGTGGCAGCACGATCTCGACTACGCTGCCGGGCGGCTATGCGAGCCAATACGTGGATGGTGGAACGACCACGGGGACGGTGTTGTCCGGATATTACGCGGATCAGTATGTCTCGAGCGGCGGCAGTGCCAGCGGCACGGTGATCAGCGGGATCTACGACGCCCAAGTGGTGGTGAGCGGCACGACGATTGGGACGGTGGTTGGCGGCGCGAACTACGGCGACAGCGAGCAGGTGTCGGCCGGTGGAATAGCCAGTGGCACGATCGCGCGGAACGGCGGGGGCGAGGAGGTTTATTCGGGAGGTGTGGCCGACGGCACCACGCTGTCTTCCGGGGGCACGGAAGGCATCAGCGCTGGAGGAGTGACGAGCGGTACGACGGTCTCCAGCGGCGGGGCGGAGTACGTCTCCTCCGGTGGAATGGATCAAGGCACGACCATCTCGAGCGGAGGAATCGAGTATGTCTACTCGGGTGCCTCCGCGAGCAACGTGACGGTGCTGAGCGGTGGGACGATAGTTGTTTCTGCGGGCACAGTCAGCGGATTGACGCTCTCCAGCGGGGCAAATGAGATCCTCGAAATCGTCTCCTCTGGGGTTGTGGCCAGCGGCGAACAGGTAACGCAAGGATACACCCAGACGGTGCTCTCGGGCGGCAGTACGATCTCATCGGTGCTGGTCAATGGGTACTCGAGCCAGTTTGTTGATGGCGGAACGACCACGGGGACGGTGTTGTCTGGGTACTATGCGGATCAGTATGTCTCGAGCGGTGGCGGTGCCAGTGGCACGGTGATCAGCGGGATCTACGACGCCCAAGTGGTGGTGAGCGGCACGACGG
>Ga0335073_10009550_pt1 | contig 13618 bp, 17 predicted proteins | sample Lox_Sample_22_FD_207093 | JGI IMG/M metagenome (GOLD analysis project Ga0335073, IMG submission 207093) | Soil microbial communities from Loxahatchee National Wildlife Refuge, Florida, United States - Lox_Sample_2.2 | ecosystem: Environmental > Terrestrial > Soil > Wetlands | place: USA...
ACAAAGAGCTGGCGGAGAGAGTGGGATTCGAACCCACGTTAGAGTTTCCCCTAAACACGCTTTCCAAGCGTGCGCCTTCAGCCACTCGGCCATCTCTCCGGCGAATCAACAGTTTACGCGGTCAGTGCTCCCAAAAAGGTAACACGCCTTGGGAGGGCCGCGATGAGTTGCTTCACTGATTTTATCCGGGAACGCCGTTATCTGCACAACGTATCGCCCGCAACCGTCTCGTGGTACACGCACGCCTTCAAGTGGCTGCCGTCCGAGTCGCCAACGCAAGACGAATTGAAAGAAACCGTGTTGCGGATGCGAGAAAAAGGACTCAAAGAGACTGGATGCAATGCCGCAATCCGGGCCATCAACGCATACCTCCATTGGCACGCTACCGGGGGTGACAGGAAATGTGGTCCGGGTTGCGAGCATCCGCGCATCGCTCAACTCAAAGAACCCAAACAAGTCATGCCCACGTTGACCACCGAACAAGTCACACGCCTTGCGAATTGGAAACCGAAGGCCAAGAATTTCTATGAGCGCCGCTTACATCTGCTGACGCTCTTGCTCCTGGACACGGGCTGCCGCATCTCGGAGGCACTCACGCTGCGAGTCCGCGATGTGGATATGGACAACATGCTTATCACCCTGGATGGCAAGGGAAGGAAACAACGCATCGTGCCATTTTCGTTTGCGCTGCGAAGGACGCTACACCGTTTCATGGCCGACTTTGAGAGGAAGCCGGATTCCCTGCTCTTCGCCACGCGGCAGGAAACGAATGTCCGCCGTATGACTGCGCTTCGCAGTGTCCAATGGCTCTGCCAGCTACTTGGCTTTGAACCTCCAGGGCGCACGTTGCACGCATTCAGACACACATTCGCGGTCAACTACATTCGGCGCGGAGGGTCCGTGTTCCACTTGCAAAAGATGCTTGGTCACACTTCGCTTGAGATGACGCGGCGGTACGCGAACCTTGTGACGGCGGACTTGCAAGCGATCCATGAGCGGGTTTCGTTGCTCACGTCTACCGGATTAACTCAGGTACCCGTCTAGAACCGGACCAATTGCCGTGGAATAACCACGAAATCCAGCGGTGTTAATGCTCTGTTTCCTGAGGATCGCTCTGATCGTCCTCCGAGGCGAGGGTCTCTTCTTCGTCATAGTTCTCCTCTTCGGCATAATAGAGAGGTCTCCCAATTGCAGGAGTTGGACGAACATGGATTTGTTCAAACGAACTGCCGATCCCTAAACAAGAAATTTGCAAAGTTGGCGGGTTGGATGTTTGGTTCGACCCGCTCACCAAGCCAAGCACGCTTTCGACCTTGCGTCCGCTGAGTCGCTGGCTATTTGCCGAGACACTCGTGCTTTCCCACCCATCAAACACGAACTCGATTCTGACGCCACCGATTTTTGTATATCCCGTGCGCAACTGCCCGGGCCCAGCGTCCGAGTTTGAGTCCTTGCGAAAGTAAAATGGCGCCTGAATAAAAACCAAAGTGCCATCCTCGGCCAAGGCACGTAATTCGGAGTACGATGAGGCGCGCGAAATATCAACCAAGCCGAGCTTTTCTGCCAAAGCCTCTAAAGTGCCAGAGGTGTACTCATAGAGCATGCGGCCTTCTTCGAGACCACATTGGTACATAGAGAGTCTAGGGGCCGCAGGCGAGTAGATGCTTGGGTGCACATCCCCCGCAGGCGTAATGAGGTTCTTCGCTAGTAAGCGATTGAAATTCGGCATAGCTCGCAGATTAATATTCAGTTGATTCGCGTGGCGAAAGACACGAGTGAGATTCACATAATCCCAGTTAGCTCCTTCAACGCGGGTTAATCCAATGATCGCCTTCGCATTGGAAATGCGCACCCGCTCTTCCCAGTCGGCTTTATGTTTTCGGACGATGTCTGGTGTCAGGTTCTGACTGAGCAAGCTAGTTGTGTGTACCCGGACATGATCGTTTGGGCAAATTACGGCCAGATTTTCTTTCGCATGATCGCGGCTCGTATGCCATTCCTCAATGTGATGCACGATGATGGGTTGGTTCGGATCGTGGCAGATGCAACAGATTCTCTTAGAATCGTTAAGAACCTTGAACAGAATGTCTGAAGGAATTGGAGGGCGTGTCAGGGACTTCCTAACCTCTTGCGAAATCCCGAGTGCGTCAAGCTCTGGCGTTTTCGCTCTTTTGAGTTTTGCGACAGTCCAGCCAGCGTCAGCCAAACGGGTCGCGGTTTGCGAGTCCAAGCCAATTGCTACAAGTTTTTCGGCTTTTGAAAGCGCCATCTGTCCCCTCGGGGGTCATAAAATTCTACATCTGAAGCGATTCCGATTAAGAGATGGATGCGTGAAAATCTTGACGGTCGAAGGCGTGTCGCCCCCTCCGGCTCGCACGCTGCATGCATTCCGACATACGTTCGCGGTGAACTATTTGCGGCGTGGCGGCTCAGTGTTTCATTTGCAGAAGATGTTGGGGCATTCGTCGTTAGAGATGACACGACGCTACGTGAACTTAGTAACTGAGGATTTGCAGAAGATTCATGAGAAGGTTAGCCTACTGTCATCGTGACAAGCGAAGTTGAAAGAATTGCCGGGAAAGGCGCCAAGAAATCTCAGCGCAGATTCACAATAGCCGTACGTCCGGCAGAAGGAGAGACCGCCAGAAAGATAACGAAAATAATCGGGCTGAACGGTGACGGGTTTTCAGTTCTGACCCCCTATCACAAAGCGAAGAGTGGATTCGTCTACAAAAACCTGATGGACCTGGAAACCTTGGGACAGCGTTGGGTCCCATTTTCCGAATGCGTCGGGTTTACCGCGGAGGATCGCGTCAAGCTGACCTACCATGTAGACGGCTTCGCTCAATTCTCTGGAGAAAACCCCGGCAATATTATTTCGGGGAGAGACCCTAACACGGGCGAGCCCAAGGGGGTTGGGTTATTTACGCGCAGACTTAAGAATCCGATAGTAAGCGGTCCGAGCGTTGGCATCACGGTACACGGCATCGAAGATTTTGAGCCTGTGAACGAAGCGAGGGACAACCCCGTCATAGTTTTCGAGCCAAATGAGGTCTATTACCGACGCTCATCACCTCAAACCGCGAATTGTTGGCATCTAGCTATCTATGCAATGGGTATCGGGTCGGCTCCGCCCTTGCGCTACAGAGGTAATCAAGCCGTGATGGATTACGTGCTTCATCCGATCAGCGGAGCTACACCGGGATCAGTCGTGGAATTGAAGATGATTTATCTCGAAGAAGAGAACTTGTACCTCGGATTGCACATAGAGCGGTTTGTTGGCGACTGGCCAAGCAAGTCCGGGTGGTCCATGAGCGGCCCCGGAACCTACAACGCCTCGCAAATCGGTTATGTATTGAACGCCCTTTACCCGCGTGAGTTGATTCCGGTGCAAGGTCGCCCTGCACTAGATCGCAATGCCGGTGTCGTGGTCCCTGCGGGCACAGGGAGACCAATGGCAAAGATCCACAACAGGAAGCCGAAAGCGATTCGTGAGGTATCGCAAACAGAGGGGTGACTTTATCGTATGGAAATCATGGGGTACGGAGGCATGTTTTCCCAAATGAACGATTTACGCGGGCCGATGCCCAGCCCCTTTTCATGCGGGCAGCAAAGGAACTAGCGCTCCGATAATAGGAATCAGCTGATGTATTGAGGGCCATCCGCTCTTTACTTTCTTGCTTCCCGTTACTGCCGTAATCTAGCTTATTCCGGGCAAAAGGCCCCACACTTGCTCTTGGAGTGGCCCTATGACCCTCGAAAACGGCAAAATCACCCTCAATGCCCTGGCGGGCCGCGTTAGCCTTCGACGCGCCGCTAGACTCGCAATTCAATCACGCTCGACACTGATTCAGTCTGGTTCGATTCTTCTGCTTTCACGACTCACAACGGTAGTGTACCGAGAGTCGTATTGTCAGAATGCCCTTGCCCAAAGGGTCTACGGAACCGGCTTGTACCGCACCCTTGCGGACCTAAGATAAGTGCAATGACCGCCCATGTGAACGAGCAAGGAATTGTCTTCCGCGGGCATAGCCCCGTCGAGCATACGGGGCAGTGGTGGAATTCGCTTTTGGACGAATTGAAGGTAAAGCCTCTGCCCGGCCGTTATCCAGCGGGTGCGCGCATGTTCACTGACCTGGGCGCGCCGGAGGGCGGCATGCGTTCGGTCGTGTATTTCACGCCCGACACTGTCGGCATGGACGATGCCATTGAGATTTTGACCCGCTACCGAATCGAAGTTTACGACGTTCGCGGCGAGGAGACTGTTCTTTGACGTAGGGCCAAGAGGACGAAACTATTTTGCAAAAACCCAAGGGCTCGACGAGAATTGAACTCGCATTTCCGAAGCACGGTCGGCTCTGGAATCTCCCGATTACCAGGGCTGACCGCTAGCTACTTCGGCGCCCTATCCGTTGGACCACGTTCCCCGGGCTCAACTATGGTTCTACTGCTTTCGTAACTTCTTTCCCAGATCCCATAAGTGCACGATACTGCACGTCAGGCCAATTCAGCCCACACGAACGATTGCCAATCAAGACCTGATCTTGAAGGTTCGATGATTGCCTAAGTCGCCTGGAACAAGGCTTTGGGCAGCGGATTTGGTTAAGGGTCACGATTCAGTCGCGGGAAAAATCGGAAAGGAAAGAACACGGTAAATGGGCCATTACTAAAGTAATGGTCATTTGTTTGAGCAAGAGCAGCAAATGTTGACGGTCAAGCCCCTCTAGCCCTCTGCCGCTCTTTTATTTAGACAGACAAGCAATTTCTCGTTTGGCGAACATTAAGCGAAAGTAAAAAACAGGCCGCTAGGGTGGCCGCGCCGAATTAGACAAACCGCTCCAGGAGCCACAGAACGCTACGAAATGGCATTGTGGCGCAAGAAAACTTCGGGCCGGAGGTCCGCTGTTTACGCGGCCATTACTAGCTTCCTTGTGATGTGCTTCACAGACTTCGCAGCTTCAATTTCCGTCTCATGCAAGTGGGGCCGCTGCCGACAGTGACAGCGTTCAAAGGAGAGGAATAGTGAAACTGCTGTTGGTGATTACTCTACTCACCGCTTGCGCCGTGGCTCAAAACGGCGGCAAAGAGGAACACCCGTTAGGCCAATCTGTGGCCGCGTTCACGCAAGAGGCGGGCTTGGCAGGAACGCCATGTCATAAGGGCCACTTCATGGAGGGGCCGACACTCAGAGACGGTCATTGTCTGGTTTCCTTCGGCAATTTCCCGAAGGACAAGCGCACGTATTGGTTCGTTGACGTTTTGCCCGAAGGCAAGAAAAATTCCAACACCGACCAAGGCGGGCACCTGTTGAGCAAGGACGTAAAGTTTTACTTCCGCACATTTGATGACGTTGTTGCAGCCATGACGGAGAAGTACGGCAAGCCGCCCGATTCAACTGGCACGGTGAAATATCAGAATGAATACGGCGCACGAAATGACGAAGGGCTAGCTGTCTGGTCTATAGACAAGGGCACAGACTGCTCGATTGAAGAGGGGTTTGAAACCATTAGAAACACTGATGGCAGCGTCCGGGTTTTGAATCAACATTACGTCAAGGTTGAGATTGGCCCGCACATTGGGAAGACCCGGCCCGAAGAGGTCAAATTCTAATGGGAGTTGGCCTCCACATTTTGTGCTAATTTGTGCTACGAAGTCCGAAAAGAGCAGGAGTAATAGCCGCCGGGGCCTGCTTGGACGCAGCTCTCTTGAGATGACGCGGCGATAGGCAAACCTTGTGACGGCGGACCTGCAGGCCGTGCATGAGCGAGTGAGCCTGTTGTCCTCGTCCTAGGGTTTCACATTCCCCCGTTGTGCAAACGCACTCGAATCGGGTACACAGTTTGTGTATGACCCAAGATACTGGTTTTGTTCTTGCACCGGAGGTGATGGCGAGTCTTCAAAAGCAGCTTGAGGAAGCCGCAACCGCGCATCGGAGCTTTTTCGCCGAAGTGGCAGCAATGACGCATGGATTAAAGGAGACCAGCAATCTTTTAGCGCAGATTGATTGGTCTGATTTTGAGCGGCGAATGACGGAGCAATCATCACGACTAGCGTCCCTTGGATGGACCATCGCACCATGGATGAGTTTTCCAGACGTGGAGGAGTTTTTGTTACTGGACACAGATGCGTTAGATAAAGAGTTCGTGCGGCTCTATTTGGATGCGGGGGGGTTGGACACGACTGAGGCCGTAATTATCAAAAGCCCTCGCTTGAAACGTTGGCGTCCGCTTCTCGTGCAAGTTGTCGAAGCCCTAAGGCGCGAGGAGTTTCTGATTGCGATTCCTGCATTACTGTTGACGCTCGAAGGTTTCGTTGCTCAGTTTGCAACCCCCGTAGATGTAGAGCTAACGAATGCCGCCACTATCGCTAAGGGGCTAAAGCCACGCCACGGCGAAAAGACAATCCGCGCGATGATTTGGACATCTACGGTTGCATTCTTGTCGCAGCTTTACAAAAGCGCGCCTTTCTCGGATCAATGTCCTTCATTCCTAAACCGACACTGGATTCTTCACGGTCGTAAGAACGCTGCCGAATGGACTGTCGCAGACGCAATAAGGGTGCTGAATGCCCTTTCTACCTTGGATTGGCTATTGAGTGGGGAAGAAAGGCACGAGACGGCGACGCAGGCTCCTGACGGGCGCGGCGCGGGTCACGTGTCCAACGTCGTGCACCGGGGTGGCGGCCAAAAATCTTGACGCTCGAACTCAGCAAGCCCGCAATCGCCCCATTTTCCTCATGCTCAAAAATAGATTTGAACTAGGCCGCTATATCCCCAGCGGGCATTTTGAAGCGTCGCTCTGGAGGGCCTTATCCTGTGAACGCAGCGGATGGCAAGCAGGGCCAGCGGATGACACCCGAGAACCTGCCGGAAGGGTCCTCTGCATTTTCCCCAGATTGGCTGACCGCCAAAGAAGCAGCCGCGTATCTCAAGGTCAACCACCGGACTGTGTGTCAGTGGGCCAAGCAAGGCAAGATCCCCGCCCATGCGTTGTCGGGCACGATGCGCCGAACATGGCGGTTTTCCCGACGGGAGCTGGATGACATGCTGTACAAGAATGCCTGAACCCTTCTTTTTCTGCGGCTGCGAAGGGTTCGCCTCTAAGAATTCACGCTGGGCGCCTGTTGGCGGACCCTGCGCCAACTGTGTTCCTGGCCCGTCCACTAATCAGCGGTGTCGTCTATTCGCGGGTACCTACCGTCCATCCCACTCCACTACGAAGAACTATGTTCGTAGTAGTGGATGGGTGGTACGGAATGGTTAATCTGTCTGTCGTCCAATTATTTCTCTATAAGGGACGATGGACGGTCATGCGCTCGACTTGACGCCCGTGCCAAGAACCTCCGCTTTCTTCCTGCCGACCCAAGACCTGCTACGTTTGATTCCATTCGCAGCCATCTTGTCTACGAGCTTGCTGAGACTGAGCGCGGGGTTGTTCTTGATAATCTGCAATGCGTCTGCCTCTCTGCCGTCTGCGTCCGACTGCGCACCAACACTCTTACTACTTAGCTTTACGTGGTCGCCCGGTTTGTCCACGATGTGTAGGCGGCAGTCCGGGCCCGACGTGACCTCAAATGGCTCGGACTCAAAGTCACGCTGCTTTACGTTCTTCAAGTACGACGCAGAATGGTACGGCTCATCGGGCTGTTGCAACCGCGTTGCCCAACAGGACGCAACGAACGCCCCCAACTCACCAGAACCGCGCATCGCATTCTCAAGGGTTAGCTCGCTGCTTTCCTTGGTTCCCTTCGCACTGTGATGAAGCAATAGCACGGAAATCGCGCCGTCTCGCATGAGCCGGAATATATCTTCAGCGAAGGCCCGCATGTGTTCCGAGCTGTTTTCGTCACCCCGCAGATACCTCACAGCGGTATCAATGATGACCGCCGCGCCGTCCAGCTCTTCTGGCGTCAACGCGGCTAGCTCCAACGTCCCCTCAGCGCTCATAGTGCGACAGAACAGCGTCTTGCCCACGTACGGCATGAGGCCAATTTTGCGCAGCCGATCAGTGAATGAGCGAATGCCCATCTCGGGACAGAGATACAACACACGCGTGGGCTGCTTGGTCACGTCGAAATAGTCGAACAGCGGTGCCCTGGTGCATAGCGCGTGGGCAACATTTAATGCGACCAGGGATTTTCTTTGAGCAACCGGAGCCGCAAGCGCAGTAATTGCATCTAGCTGCAGAAAACCCTCGATCAGAAAAGAGGCGGGCGGCGCATTCTGCATCTCATCGAAAGTGTGATAGTGCGTGCGCCAATCGGCAACCAGTTCCGCCGGGGCCGTGCCGCCAATCGTGGCCGTGGCTGATGTGGATTCGACAAAAGCAAATTTCTTGTCCGGGAATCGTCTTTGTAGCTCGGCTCTGAAGTCCTGCCACCTCCGGCCCAAGCAATGGCCGTGAAAACATTTGAAGCCGTAGCCACGCCCGGCAATGAAGCTAACAACGGTGTCCCGCCGCGATTCTCCGCCGTGTTCATCGGCCCATGGGCATTCAATCTCAATCTGCCATCCGTCCTTGACCTCACGCGGGTCTGAGCGCAACGGCACCTCATAGCACTCTAGGAAACCGAGCAAGCGCGATAAGTCCTCGTCGCCTTTGGCGCGTTGTGCCGCTTTAGACGGCGACTCGGGAACGGGTGCCAGTGCGCGGAGTTGCTCCTCAGTGACGATGACGCCGCTGCCTTCCTCAATGATTGCCGAACGCCGCCAAGGTCGCTCTTCTGTGTTTTCACCTTTGCGTGCCCACGTGCCATACAGTTTGCAGATGCGCGGCGCATCGAAGTTACCCGCGTCCACCATTGGGAAAAGTTGCTTCAATCGAGCGAGGAAATTCTTGAGCAGCTCGCTTGAGTCTTCATCGGTGGGTAACTCAATCCGGTAGAGTAGATGCCAGCCGTTGCCGCTGTCACACAAGGCAGGCTCCGGCCATCCCTGTGAGCGTAGCCACTCGCGTATCTTGTTGGCTTCCTCCAAAGCGGCTTGCTTCTCTTCGTCTGTGGAGTTAGTGCCGGGCTTGCGCGGCGGGTCACAGTCAATCAGCAAATGCACCCGGCGCTCAATGTCAGAAGCCTCCGCCGCGTTGCGTGATGACGGGATGGTCTCGGGGTTGACATTGATGCCTTCGGGCAGCTTGATGGGATTGAGTGAGAAGTAAGCCGCTTTGTATGCCGTGCCCTCACGCTCGACGGTTTGGATCGCGGCTTCCCAATTGTCGAAGTAACCCACGGCAACGCGATTGGGACAGAGCAAGCGGACTTCGTGGACACCGTGAAAGAGGGTCACAGCGAGCCTCCATCCCGATACCAAAGCAACCGGGGATGCGGTTCCCCGTTGACCCGCTCCGTGGCGATATAACAGCCGAGCAGCGCATTTGAATGCCCCTTACGTACCCTCCCTTGGCTGTCCACATTGAAGGTGCAATAGCCGTTGAGCTGGGGGACGAATCGAATGAGCGCACGGCAATACAATCCATCTAACTCGCCCGGCAATGTGAACCTCTTGCCCGGCTCTGCGCTTCGCTTCGCGGTCTGTGCGGCATACTGGATGACATCTAGAACACTGAAATGTTCAAGGGGCAATTTCCGCGCGTCCTTAACTGCGAGGCAAAAAATCTCCGGGTGCTTCCGCGCGTGGCGCAAAAGCACTTGCAGTAAACGGCTCCGTGGATGGGGTGACTCGGCCACTAACTCTTTGATGAATGGATAAACGAAGGCCGATTCCTCAGGCTTCACCGTCCGTCGCCTCTTGCTCCGTCTCTGAACCTCGCGGGGCTCGGGCATCGGTGGAAGTTGGGACAGCTCTAACCGGAGGCCTTCACCCGGTTGAAGGATAGTTTTCCCCTTCCGTGCGATCACGGATGTCCCGAGAATCTCATCAGCCTCGCATTGACGTAACTCCATCGTGCCGTCGTTGAGCACGGGATAGCACAGAATGCAAAGACGAACCAACAGCGGGAAGATGTTTTGATTCACCATGCGTTCATCAACTTGCTGCCAGTGCTTCTTTCTCAAAAACATCAGCAGTATTTTCCCCGCGCCCTGTCTGTCGCGCTTTTTCAGCCAAAGAAACTCCGCCGCAAAGTTGGGGAAAAATGTGTCATTCGCGTGGTGGAAAGCCAAAAGTTGTTGTGCGGTAGGGTGCGGCCTGTTCTGAAGCAAGCAATCAATTGCGTCCGGTTTGAGGCTCGTAATTTCCATGAAGTCTCCAAAGTTTGGTTGGAGCTGCGCCGCCCTTTGCAACTAACCGGGACAGCTCCAGCGCGAGCCTTTGCCACGGCATGGCGTTAACGCCTGTGCCCATCGCGGGCCTCTCAGCATCGCGTCTTCAAGATTTAGCAAGGTGATAAATCGGTGCTCTGTGAGGCGCATCACAAATGGCCCGACTTCAGGTAACTTCGGTAATGGCAACTTGCGCTTCTATCAGATGAATGCGTCGAAGAGCGGCAGAGAGAGCGTCGCGCTGTGTGCTTAACTTTGACGGTGATTCAGGGAGTGCAAGAGCGATTTAGCTACTCGTGCGAATCGCGCAGCGGAGATGGAATTGGAGGTAGAGTGGTCTATGCGCAGGTGTCTGTTTTGCGACCGCGTGGAAGACATTACGGAGATGGATGGAATTGGCGCTAACATGTTAGACCAAGAAAGCGATGCCAAAGCTGACTGGAGATGACAAGAAAAAGTTTCTGCGCGAGAGGCTCGAAGAGCAACGGCATCTTCTGGATAAATCCATCAGGGAATTTGCATCGGGCGATCTTACAGAGTCTGTTCGACTCGCCATTGCAATGCGCGTGCTGGTACATGAAACCGCCAGTTCCAAACCGTTACTCGGGCAACTCACCCCGAATTACTTGGAGATGAAAATTCTCGACCGCAAGCCCCCGGCGAAAGAAGAAGCGCCTCCTGGAACCCCAAGCGCGGTCATAATGTCCGTGCCTATTAGCATTCAACTCTCTGACAGAGGTGTTTTCCTAAATCCGAAACTCGACGTTGAGGATTATGCCGCTTCGATTGTCGGGAAATGGTGGACTCGCCCTATTTTGGTGCTTCCAGGATTGGGCGGTTTTAGCCGGAAAGAAATCGTACTTGGCCTTGCTGACAAAGAAGGCGGTGCGCACGTGGATGTAAACCTTTCGCCAAGGTATCGGCAGCTTATTGAAAGCAAACAATTCCAGGTCGGATGGAACAAGGAAGGCGTGAGTCCCCTGAATCTGTCCCGGTACATGACGGCTCAAGCGGCTGTTGAGTTGTTAGACAGCCTAAACACGAATTTCCCGTAAGGGCGCTTGAAGTGAACATACGCCGCAAACTCGCTGAGAGGTTCCGCTCCTGGAAAGAAATCTTCTGGAAGAAAACAGTTGGACTGATTGGGGGACTTTGGGTTGCCCTTGGCGCGTGGGATTTGGTCAAGAGTGAATTACTACCCAAGAAATACGAGTCCTGGACAGTCGTAGAGAAGACGCCGCACATGACTTGGAGCACCTGGGTCATCGTTCTCCTCGGGATATTGCTAATTGTTTTGTTAGAGGGAGCCCACGCTGCCATAGAAAAGCGTGACTCCGCATTAAACACAGCTGCCTCCAGTAAAACCACGATGAATCGGGACTGGCCAGGTGATTGGAAACTCACAGAGGATGGATTTAGGAGACATGAAAAATCGTACGTCAGGGCGGATTGGTTTAGTGAGCCGTCGTATCAAACACAAAAATGGACCATTACGGGGGACACGGCTGATCGAGTCCACGACTGTGAAGCACTATGTATTCAGGCCGGAAAGCTTCTGGCGGTGTCACCGACGAGTCTTCATCTTTCAGGTGTGCTGAAATCCGAGAAAAACGACGCGGACCGATGGCTGAATTTCCTTAAAGACCGCTACGGTCTGCAAGAGACGATGTTCACGACGTCAGTACGGGATGGTCAAACACACACTGCCTCGGCTGGCTCTATTCGGAATCTCGCCGTGACATCGGCACGCGCTTGCATTGAGTGTGGAGCCAAGAGTTTCGCCAGTTGACGCTGGAAGAGGGCGGGAGGTCAGTTCGATATGAGAGCAAGCCGGTTGAGGCTATCACGTAAACAGCGTCTCAAAGAACTTCAGAAAATTCGTGACTACGTGGAAAACGTAAGTCGAGGGGTAAATCGTCTAAAGATCGTTCCGCGGGTCGCCTATAAATTCCCTTTCGACCTTGTGGGGCTGGGTACCCTATCAAAAGCGTTTGGAATAGCTAGGGCTTGCCTGAAATTGTTAGCCAATGATTGCCCTGACGAAGCCTATGGTTTGTCTAGGTCGCTCGTCGAATGTGCCACTAATTTGCGCTATCTCACTGCCGTGCGGTCGGAGCGGGATAAACGAAGTCGGGACTTTGTGAAATTTGCTATGGCAGATAAAGCCTTCTGGTATCACTATGCCCTCAAATCGTCCAAAGGTCCGAGAGAGAAAGCGGAACTTCGTGCCTATGCGAAGCAGATGGGCATTACGGATAATCCAAAACTTGCACGCCAACACTGGTCCGGTGAAGCCGGGAGTTTCGTCTGGGACACGACTCTCCAGAACCACCCTGTTGACGGGCTGCGAACCCTTGAGCATCGAAAGAAGGCTTACGCGGTGGACTATTATCAGACTTCAGCGTTTGTGCATTGCTCGCTAGTTGCCATTGACAACTACTGCCCGGAAGATGGGGCCACATTTCGCTTGGCTAGGTCATCTCTCCATCGTGAAACGTTTCAGAGGACGCTCTTTGTCGTTCTCACCCACGTCCACGATGCTATCCAGTACGTTTTAGACGGCCTCAACATTGATTCGCCCGCCCGTATTGATTCCCTGTACTTGAAAACCTTGAAGAAATTGAAGCCGATTGCTTCTCGAAATTCGACCAATTGACCGCCCCGTCCAGCCTCACCACTGAAGAGGCGGCGCGGGAAACGTCCAAAGAAAGTGGTGCACTTGTAACCCTTGGCAGATCAGATTCAGGGATGGTTGGTCTTATTCGTTATCGTATGCTTGCTACTGTTGTTATGGCACTGCTCATCTAAATAGACGGTCTATGCAATCACAGATGGGACTTGAGGGGTTGCAGTCCGCAAAAGAAAATCCTCGATTACCTAAACCTCCCAATCGTTCTTTCGGCTGATGGCCTTGCCGCCGGTGCGCTCATTGTAGAGAGTGTAGTCCTCTTCGCTCAGCCGCATCCCCATAGCCTTTTCGATTTCGCGGGTGCGGTCCATCGGTCCGTTGTCAATTGCAATGCGGTCCCCGACTTTCCAATCGTGATAGTCGGCTGTGTCGAAGATGAACATGCGTATAGTTCGGGGATTTGTTTGGGACAACAAACGGAGGTGACACTCCGGTGCATCGAGGTCAATGCCCACAATTTCCCATTCGTATTGCATGTCTCCAATCTCGCGCCCGCCTACAAAATCCTTGCGGTAAAAGGTAACACGCCTTAAAATTTCGCCGGGAGCAAAAGCCCACGTAAACCACTGATTTTGCAGGAGACATTAGAGTTTCCCCTAAACACGCTTTCCAAGCGTGCGCCTTCAGCCACTCGGCCATCTCTCCTCCAGCCCAGCGAGCCAAACCCGGGCTCCACAGGCACCCGGACTGCACGCCGTGCGAAGCGGCTGT